>Ga0209382_10007946_pt1 | contig 13420 bp, 12 predicted proteins | sample SoiMetdeltSBSDD5_FD_187599 | JGI IMG/M metagenome (GOLD analysis project Ga0209382, IMG submission 187599) | Bulk soil microbial communities from a Populus tree surrounding site in Tennessee, USA - Soil MetaG P. deltoides SBSDD5 (SPAdes) (version 2) | ecosystem: Environmental > Terrestrial >... | reverse complement strand
GGTGATCGTGAAGTGCTTGCCGGCGTACGAGAACGGTCCGGCGCCGAAGCAGCCCTTCAGTACCGCCACCGCCTCGGTGAGGCGGGAGAGCCGGGTCGCGACGGGCTCGAACGGCAGGCCGATCGCGTCGAACTCCGCCTTGTTCCAGCCCGCCCCGATGGCGATCTCCAACCGGCCGTCCGACAGCACGTCGAGGCTCGCGAGGTCCTGGGCGAGTACGGCCGGGTGCCGCAGCTCGGCGTTGAACACGAACGTGCCGATGCGCAGCCGCTCGGTGACCGCCGCGATGGTCGCGAGAACCGGGATCGGAGCGTGCTGCTCGACGAGATGGTCCGGCATGACGAGCGCGCTGTAGCCCATGGACTCTGCGCGGCGCGCGTAATCGGCGAGCTGGCGGCCGTCGAGGATGGTCGGGGCGGCGATGCCGAGGAAGCGGAATGGACGCATGCCGCCCATCCTCGCCCACCTACTCGTCGGGCAGTAAGTAGCGCCATGCGACCGCGAGGGTACCGTCGCGGGGTGTCGCGAGCACCTGCCAGCCGGTGGCGGAGTTCTCTCGAGCGGGGATGGCCGCGATCGCCGCACGCGCCTGCTCGCCGCGCATTTCGAGCACACGTACCGGATTGCTCTGCGCCGGCGGTACCGGTACCGCGTCCGGCCACTGTCCACTGGGGACGGTTTGCTGGCCGGCGGGGACGGTAACGAGCCGGATCCGGTCGGCCGTATACGGTCGGCCCTGCGCGGTGACCCGTTCGGCGAGGCCCTTCAACCGGCCGGCCGCGTCGAGCAACGATGGGGGGTAGCCGCTCAGCTCCCCCAGCGCGTACGCCCGTACCGACCGCAGTGTGCCGTCGGCCCCCAGGACCTCGATGCGGGTGTCTGGCGCGTCGACGAGGTTGTTCTTGTCCGGCTGGACGGTCGGCGGCAGGCCGGCGAGGTCGGTGCGCAACCGGTCCACCTCACCCGCCACGGCGGCGAGGTCGAGCGCGAGTACGCGGCTGGCCCCGGCGACCGCGGTCCCGTCGGCGTAGACCACGAGTGCCGGCGGGTTCAGCTCGGGCCAACCCTGCGGGACGAACCCGCCCACGTACGCCAGCCCTGCCACCCGGGCCGTAGCCGAGCTGGGCAGGGTCACCGGCTCCGGCGGCCGGGGCGCCCCCGGCTTCGCGCGATCGCATCCGGCCAGCGCGAGCCCGAGCGCGCCCAGCAGTACCGTCCGCCGTCTCATGCCAGGTTGGACGGCAGCCGGCCCACCCGGGTTCCGGCCGGGGCAGCGCGCGGTCGCCGGTACGCATAGATTGCGGTGATGCGAGGCAGGGTTGTCGCGGCCGCGGTACTGCCGATCGGGCTGGCCGTGGTCGTCGCCGCCGCCGTCGGAGCGGTCGGTCTCGCATCCGGCCGGGTAGCCCGCAGCGGCACGGTCGACCGAGCCGTGGCCGACCCGTCGCCCAGCGGTGTCGCCACTTCCACCTCCGCGCCGCCCACCTCCGGCGCCAGCCCCACCGCGAAGCCGTCGGCCACCGCCCGCCCCGCGGGCTGCGCGTTCCCGGTCTCCGGCGGGGTCTGCCCGGGCCTGCCGCCGCTTGCCGCGCCGGCCGGGAAGCGCTGGAAGCTCAGCTTCAGCGAGGAGTTCAGCGGCTCCTCCTACGACCGGTCGAAGCTCACCCCTTGCTTCGACTGGAACACCGGCGCCTGTACGTCGACCTTCAACAACGGTCGCGAGCACTACCAGCCGTCGCAGGTCGTCGTGTCGAACGGGACCGCCAAGCTGATCGCGGCGCCGCTGTCACCACCGTTCGCGTCGTCGGCGTGCCAGGGCGGGTCCTGTACCTACAAGGCCGGGCTGCTGTCGACCGCGCGAGCCCGGGCGAGCGACGGTTCGCGCTACCTGTACTCGTTCACCTACGGGTACGTCGAGTCGCGTTTCAAATTCCCGGCCACCCAGGGCTTCTTCACCGCGTTCTGGATGCTGCCGACCGATCCGACCTACAGCTACCGGTCCGAGATCGACATCCTGGAGCTGCTCGGCGACGACCCTTCCACGATGTTCATGACGTACCACTACAACGACCGCTCGCAGTCGTTCGCGGTGAACCGCGGCAAGTTCAACAACGGCGCCTGCCCGGTCGAGAACTACTCGACCGGGTTCGTCCGGATGGGCGTTGACTGGCAGGCCGACCACATCGCCTGGTACATCGACGGCAAGAAGTGCGCACAGTTCACCGACGCCGCTCATATCGAGAGCGGCCCGATGCAGCTCATCCTGCACATGATGGTGGACAACGACTGGCAGCGGCGGTGGAACGTGGGGCTGCAGGACCCGACGCTGGTACGGCAGCTCGAAGTCGACTACATCCGCGTCTACCAGACCGCACCGGCGTAACTCGACGGCCTACGGCTTACGGGCGACCCCGCAGTGCGTCGCGACGTCTTCGACCGAGGCGCGCGGCCCGGGCTCGTTCTCGACCCGCCACTCGACCGACGACACGACACCGGGCGGCACCAACTGCAGCCCGGAGAAGAACCGCGTCACCTGTTCATGGTCGCGGAACGAGGGCCGGTCCGGCATGTTGGCGAACGCGGCCTTGACCGCCTCGGGTAGGTGTTCGTCGGTGGCGTGCGAGATCACGAGGTAGCTTCCCGGTGCCAGGCCGTCGACCAACCGGGCGACGATGCCATAAGGGTCATCGTCGTCGCCGATGAAATGCAGGACCGCGACCAGCATCAACGCCACCGGCTGGCTGAAGTCCAGCGTTCGCGCGGCCTCGAGCATGATTTTGTCGGGCTCGCGAAGGTCGGCCTCCACGTAGTCGGTGACGCCGACCTCGGCGCTGGTCAGCAGCGCCCGGGCGTGCACCATCACGAGCGGATCGTTGTCGACATAGACCACTTTGGACTGCGGTGCCGTGCGCTGCGCGACCTCATGGGTGTTGTCCGCCGTCGGCAGGCCGGTGCCGATGTCCAGAAACTGCTCGATCCCCGCCTCGCTCGCAAGGTAGGTCACCGCCCGGCGCAGGAACTTCCGGTTCTCCTGGGCGCCGATCCGGATACCAGGGAACTTCGCGGCGATGGCATCGCCGGAGGCCCGGTCAGCTGCGAAGTTGTCCTTGCCACCGAGCCAATAGTTGTATCGCCGGGCCGGATGCGGCCTCGTGGTGTCGATGCGCGACGCCATCTCGTGCGTGTCGGCCGAGGTAGCTTCGCTGTGATCGTTCACGGGTAACCCCTCATAGGTCTCGCAAGATCCCTTCGAGAATCTTGACCGTTCGGGCGGGTGGCTCCGCCTCGACACACAATCGCGACATCGCGACGGCGTACGCCTCCACGTCGTCGCGCTTGTCCAGGTAGAGCGCAGTCGTTATCTGTTCCAGGTACACGACGTCGGGCAGCCCCTGATCGGGAAAGCGCAGAATCGTGAACGCGCCGCCGGCGGCGGAATGCCCACCGGCGCTGAACGGAATCACTTGCACGGTGACGTTGGGCAGCTTGCTCGCCTCGATCAACGCCTCGATCTGCATGCGCATGGCTTCGGTACCGCCGACCGGCCGGCGCAGCACCGCTTCGTCCACGACCGCCCAGAGCGCCGGCGCATCGGGTCGGGTCAGGATCTGCTGGCGGCCCAGCCGTACGGCGACCCGGCGGTCGACGTCCTCCCCGGACGGGTTGTCCGGCGCGAGGCTGAGGACGGCGCGCGCGTAGTCCCGGGTCTGCAGCAGGCCGGGGACGAACTGCACCTCGTACGTGCGGATCAGCTCGGCCGCCGCCTCCAGCCCCAGGAACGGCTGGAACCAGTTCGGCAGCACGTCGGTGTACCGCTGCCACCAGTTGGGGGCGTTGGCTTCGCGGGCCAGCGACAGCAGGGCCTCCCGCTCGGCATCATCCGATACGCCGTACAGCGTGAGCAGGTCGACGATGTCGCGCTCCTTGAAGCTGACGCGACCGAGCTCCATTCGGCTGATCTTCGATTCGGAGGCCCTGATCTCCCAGCCGGCGGTTTCCCGGGTGATGCCCTTGGACTCCCGGAGCCGACGCAGCTGCGCTCCCAGCAGCATGCGGAGCACCGTAGGACCACCGGCCGCCCCAGACTCGGGCGACGGCCCGATCCCCGGTTCCGCCGTCGTCACGTACGACCTCCAGCAACTGCGGATGAGCAGGCCCACGAACTGCGGGCTTGCGGATGGACGCTAGCAAATCAGATGATCGAAGTCGCCGTCGCGTACGCCGAGAACGAACGCGGAGATCTCCTCGGCCGTATAGATCAGCACCGGACCACCCGGATCGCGGGAGTTCCGAATGGCGATCCCGGCACCATCGGGCAGCTCGGCGACTTCCACGCAGCTCCCGCTTGCATTGCTGCGTCGGCTGCGCTGCCACGCAATGGCCGGCAGCTCAGCGGTAGGTATGCCGTTGACTATCGGATTCATCGAGCTCTCTCTGATGAGTCGGAATGCACGTGCATCTGCTCCTTGCGTATGCACGAAGCAACGAGCATGATAACCCTTGTGCGATTGCCATCTCCCCACGCATGGTCACCAGGAAGACGGACATCGGCGACTAACCGGATGACGTAGATCATCCGTTCGGTCAGATGTTTGGCACCACCTGGGTGACCAGGGCGCATTGGCACAAGAAGGGCCGTGAAGCATGTCAGTCCCCACCATCCATCCGGACCAACGGGACCCCGCCGATGTGGAGCCCACCCAGAACTACCGCCCCGCCGATCCGGTGTGGTTCTACCGCGACGGGGTCTGGCGATCTGCGTTGATCGAGGCGGTCTCGGAGTTCGCCGCTACAGTGATCTACCGGTCCGACCGGTCACGCCGCACCGATGTCGACATCCGCACCGCCCGGTACGTGCTCGCCCGCAAGGAGCTCGACCCGCTGCTGGACCTCGACGCCGACATGCTCCGCGGAGCCACCGCCTGAAGCTCGCTCGCGGCGGTGAGGCTCACTCCACCGCGCGGACCAACTCCGGTGCCTCGGCGGATGCCACGTCGGGTACCTTCGCCAGCCTGCTCGGCCACCAGATGCTCGGCCCGATGTCCAGGTTCAGCGCGGTCACGAGTACCGAGCGCACGATGATCGTGTCGATCAGGACGCCGAGGGCGACGGCGAAGCCGATCTCGGCGAACGCGACCACCGGCAGCGTGGCCAACACGGCGAACGTACCCGCCAGGACCAACCCCGCCGAGGTGATGACCCCGCCGGTCGCCGCGAGCCCGATGAGAGCCGCGCGTCTCGTACCGTGCCTGCCCGTCTCCTCGCGGACCCGGGTCATCAGGAAGATGTTGTAGTCGATGCCCAGCGCGACAAGGAACACGAACACGAACAACGGGAACGAGGAGTCCGCGCCCGCGAACCCGAAGACGTGCCGGAAGACCAGCGCGCTCGCGCCGAGCGCGGTGAAGAACGACAGCACGACGGTCGCTATCAGCAGCACCGGCGCGAGGATGGCCCGCAGCAGTACCGCCAGGATGATGAACACGACCAGCAGGATGATCGGGATGATCAGGTTACGGTCGAACGTCGCGGCGCGTTGCACGTCGAGATTGACCGCGGTATTGCCGCCCACCTGCGCGTTCGCGCCATCGAGCGCGTGCACGCGGTCGCGTACTCTGTCCACTGTGGAGTAGGCGGCCTCGCTGTCCGCGGGCGCGGTGAGCGTACCCTGCAGGAACGCGGTGTCGCCCTTGACGACCGGTGGCGTCACGGTAGCCGGGTCGATGCCGTCGGTCGACGCGATCGCCTCCCGAACCTCCGCGGCCCGATCGGCGTTGCTGACGACGACCACAGGGTTGCCGGTGCCGGCCGGGAAGTGACGCGCCAGCGCCTCCTCACCGGTGACCGAGTTCGGCTTGCCGATGAACGACTCCTCATTGGACAGACCGGTGGCGTTGAGCTGTACCACGCCGATCGCCAGCACGGCGAGCGCCAGGCTCGTGGCGACCCACGTCGTCCGCGGGCGGTGGGCAATGCGCGCACCGAGCCGCGCCCAGAACCCGGTAGCCGTCGGTTCCGGCGTGCCCTCCTTGGGGCGTACCGGCCAGAACACCCAGCGACCCACGGTCACCAGCAGTGCCGGCAGCAGCGTCAGCATCACCGCGAGGCCGACCAGGATGCCGATGGCGGCTACCGGGCCGAGGCCCTTCGTGGAGTTGGTCATCGCGAACAGCAGGCAGAGCATGCTGATGACGACGGTCGCGCCGCTGGCGATGATCGCCGGACCGGCCCGGTGCAGCGCTACCGCCATCGCCTCGTGGCGGTCGTGGTGCCGGCGCAGCTCCTCCCGATATCGCGCGACGAGCAACAGGGCGTAGTCGGTACCGGCGCCGAAGACGAGGACCGTCAGGATGCCGGCGCTCTGCGCGTTGACGATCAGGCCGGCGTTGTCGGCCAGCAGGTAGATGACCGCCTGCGCGACGGTCAGCGCGACGCCCGCGGAGATCACCGGCAACAACCAGAGGATCGGGCTCCGGTACGTGAACAGCAGGATGATCACGACGACAGCGATCGTGCCGAACAGCAGCGTGCTGTCGATGCCCTCGAACGCCTCCGCCGAGTCGGCCGCGAACCCGGCCGGGCCGGTGATGGACACGGTGAGTCCGTTGGCGCCGTTGTTCGCGGTGTCGTTCATGGACGCGACCACCTCGGTGGCCTTCGCCCAGCCGTCCGGTCCGAGGTTGAGCGGCACGACGATCTGCGCCGCCTGACCGTCGGCCGACGGCACCGGGCCGACGACCTCACCGTCGAGGTCCGGCAACTGGCCGAACGTCCGCGCGTCCGCCCCCACCTTCGCGAGGTCCGCGGGAGTCAACCCGCTGGGCCGCTCGTACACGATGACCGCCGGAAGGGTGTCCGGCGACGCGAACGCCGCCTGGCGGTCGAGTACCTGTGTCGACTCCGCGCTGCCCGGTAGCCACGACTTCGCGTCGTTCTTCTGCGCGTCGGTCAGCTTGCCGGCGAGGGGCGCCGCGAGCGCGACAACGATGAGCCAGAAGAGAAGAATGAGGTACTTGATCCACCGGTGCGTGATCACGTTCACGATCGACCTGGTCATGGTCCCCCCGGATGCCATCTTGGTTGACCGGACGCTCCCCATCGTGCCACGGGCGAGATCGTCGATCTTCGCCGACCGCTGGCTCCTGGCGACCAAACCACCTGGGCCGTCATCCTTGCAACGCGGCGGTGCCGTGCGCGTAAGTCATGGGTGGAGGTGGAAGGAGGCTCATGTGCTGGACAGCTCATTCGATGAGTTCGTCGAAGGCCACATCGCCGCCCTGGACCGGTACGCCTACGCCCTGACCGGCGATCGGCACTCCGCCGACGACCTGGTGCAGGAGACATTGGTCCGGGTCGCCGGTGCGTGGCGGCGGGTACGGCGGGACGGCAACCCGACGGGGTACGCGACAACGGTCATGTTCCGCACGTACGTCAGCCTGTGGCGCAAGAGGCGCCGCGGACCGCAGCTCGTCGAACTCGCCATGGATCCGGCATCGGGCAGCGACTCGTACGCACCCGTCGAGGCGCGGCTCGTGCTGCGCCACGCGTTGCGCACGCTGCCCCGGCTGCAGCAGGCGGTACTCGTCGGCACGTACCTGCGCGACCACAACGACGACGAGATCGCCGAGATGATCGGCCGGAGCCCGGCGACCGTACGGTCGCTGCGGCACCGCGCCCTGAAGGCGCTGAACGCGTCACTGGACGACCTGACCGCGAAGGAGGTGAACGGTGGAGCATCTGGAGTCTCTGTTGCGTGAGGAGTTCGATCCGCCGGCTACGTACACCCGGGAGTCGGTCGGCGAGCTGATCGCCACGACCCGCCGGCTGCGCCGGCGCCGCACCGCACTGTCCTCGGCCACCGCGACCCTCGCAGTGATCCTGGTGGCGACACTGGGTGTGCTGCTGACGCAGGGGGGCGACGGGAGCAACCAGCCGATGGAACCACTTCCGACGCCGACCGCGATCGACCCGAGCAGCTACGACGGGATGGCCCAGCGCCTGTTGAGTACGGACGGTGTGGTGGTGGGTGGCCACTTCCTCGACGCGCGGAACGGGTACCTGGTGCTCTTCCGGTGCCCCAATCCCGAGTCCGGCGTCAACTGCGACCAGCGGCTCGTCGCCACCTCCGATGGCGGCGCCACGTTCGCGACCCGGAGCCTGCCGCCGGGGGATCCTCGGACCCGCATGCCGAACCTCTCGGTCTTCGAGGACGGTGGGATCGTGCTCGACATTCTCGAGGGCCAGGACCCCTGGGGATTCGCCAGCGAGGCCCCGTCGTCCAGCCTCGACCCCGAGCCAACGCCGACACACCGGAGGTGGGTCAGCGCGGACGGTGGCCGGACCTGGCGCGAGGTGTCGACGACACCGCTAGGAACGGTTACGACGATTCCGGCTGGGGCAAAGCTGACGTGGCGCACGCTCACCGGTTCCGACATGCCAGGCTCGGTGACCGTGCTGACCTCCGACGGCCGGTCGTACGCGCTCGGCAACATCCCCAACGACGCGATAATGATGCCGTCCATGATGGGGTTCGTGGATCACCGGCAGACCGATGGGCCATTCTTCTTGACCGACACGAACGGCGGCCTGTTGGTCAGCACCGACCGGGGAGCGAGCTGGCAGCGGGTCGAGCTAGCGGAGCAGATGGTGACGACCATCGGCGGTGCCGCGGGTTGGGAGTATCTGCAGGCCTACGGCGGGCCGTCCGGTCTACCGAGGCTCATGGCCAGCAACGACCAGGGGCGCACATGGTCCACTGTGAACCTTCCTCCGGTCACGCCGGTCATTCTGCCGTCCGGGAGCGACGGTTCCGACGTGTCACAGATGGTCAGCACGGCGGTCCTGCCCGATGGTGGAGTCCTGCTCGCCGATGGCGTGAAGCTGTGGCGGCTACCGCCTGGCGGCAAGGCCTTCGAGCCGCTCGCCAACGACGCGTTCACGTTCGTGGTCCAGGGCTACGGCGCTGCGGTGCTCGGGTTCCGCGGCACCTCGCCCACGACGATCGCGGTGTACTTGACGACCGATGGGGAGCACTGGGAGCGCGCCAACCTCGGCTGACCGGTCGGGGGCGTGGGGTGGTCGACTCGGCGACCACCCCACGCCGTGTCATGCTGGCAATCATGACGGCTACCGAGGCGGTGCAGGCGGCGCCCGCGCGGCGATCACGGCGGGTTGTCCGGTTCGCGGCCACCATCACCGCGATCCTGGCGCTGCTGTTCGGCGTACCGTGGTGGACGCTCGTGGCCGCTGAGCCGGCCCCCGTGGTCGCGACCGTCACGGTCGTGTTCGCCGGCGCGCTCGTCGCGTTCCCGGTCCTCATGTACCTCGGCCACGGCCGACGCCACCTCGACTGGGCAGCCGTCACCGGCGACACGATCCTGGGCGTGATCTGGGTGCTGTTCAGCTGGGCGGTACTCGGTAACGTGCTGCGGCTCGGCCTCATGGCCGCCGGGGTCGCCGACCCGGTCCGGTCCCGGATCGTCGCCACGGCCGTCGCGGCCGTCTCGCTCGTCCTGGTGATCTGGGGGTACGTCGAAGCCATGCGGCTGCCCCGCGTGAAGCGGGTCGACGTGACGCTCCCCCGGTTGGCCGCGGGACTGGACGGCCTCCGGGTGGTGCTGCTGACCGACACCCACTACGGGCCGATCGACCGCGCCGGCTGGTCCGCCCGGGTCGTCGAGGCCGTCAACGGGCTCGACGCCGACATCGTGTGCCACACCGGCGACCTCGCCGACGGAACCGTGGCCAGGCGCCGCGCACAGGTCGCGCCGCTGGGCGACGTACGGGCCGCGCTCGCGAGGGCGTACGTGACCGGCAACCACGAGTACTTCGGCGAGGCGCGCGCCTGGCTCGACCACATGGCCGAACTGGGCTGGGAAGCCTTGCAGAACCGGCACATCGTGGTGGAACGCGCCGGCGCCCGGCTCGTGGTCGCCGGCGTCGACGACGCGACGGCACCACTGTCGGACCACGCCGCCGCACTGTCCGATGTGGACCCGGCGCTGCCGGTACTGTTGCTGGCCCACCAACCGAAGCAGATCGGCGCGGCCGTCGAGCACGGCGTGGACCTGCAACTGTCCGGGCACACGCACGGCGGCCAGATCTGGCCGTTCCACTACCTCGTGCGCATCGACCAACCGGTCGTCCGCGGATTGACCCGGCACGGCGAGCGGACCCAGCTGTACACGAGCCGCGGTACCGGCTTCTGGGGGCCGCCGCTGCGCGTCTTCGCGCCGAGCGAGATCACGCTGCTGACCCTGCGCGCGGGCTGAGCGAGTTGCGCGAGCTGGTGGTGCTGGGCACGGCGAGCCAGGCGCCGACCCGTACCCGGAACCACAACGGATACCTGCTGCGCTGGGACGGCGAGGGAATCCTGTTCGACCCGGGCGAAGGTACGCAGCGGCAGATGGCGCACGCCGGGGTGGCCGCGACCGACATCACCCGGCTGTGCCTGACGCACTTCCACGGCGACCACTGCCTCGGCGTACCGGGTGTCGTGCAGCGGCTCTCGCTGGACCGGGTGGCCCATCCGGTGTACGCGCACTACCCGGCCTCCGGTACCGAGTTCTTCGCGCGGTTGCGGCGCGCCTGCGCGTTCCACGAGACGGCCGACCTGCGCGAGCTGCCCGTGACCGGGGACGGTGTGGTGGCCACCGGCGCCTTCGGCACGCTGTCGGCACGGCGGCTGGACCATCCGGTCGAGGCGTACGGGTACCGGCTCGTCGAGCCCGACGGGCGGCGGATGCTGCCGGACCGCCTTGCCGCACACGGCATCGCGGGACCCGACGTCGGCCGGTTGCAACGTGAAGGCCGGATCGCGGTCGGCGGGCGGTCGGTGGAGCTCGAGGAGGTCAGTGAGCACCGGTCCGGGCAGGTGTTCGCGTTCGTGATGGACACCCGGCTGTGCGATGCCGTGTACGACCTCGCGAACCGCGCCGACCTGCTGGTCATCGAGTCGACGTTCCTCGATGCCGAGGCCGACCAGGCGCGGGAGTACGCCCACCTCACCGCGGCCGAGGCGGCCCGGATCGCGGCCGACTGCCACGTCCGCACGCTCGTGCTGACGCATTTCTCGCAGCGGTACGACGATCCGGCGGCCTTCCACGCCGAGGCGAGTCGCCACTTCGCCGGTGACATCGTGGTCGCCGAGGACCTGATGCGGGTACCGGTGCCCCGCAGGGCATAGTGAGGCATGACGTACACGTCGTACTCCTACCTCGACGCGGGCGAGGACTACGTACCCTTCCAGCTCGCCGAACAGATCGGCCGGGTACCGGCGTACACCGGCATCGCGCTGACCGAGGCGGACAGTGAGCGCGTGCGGCGGCTGCTGCACGACGGCATCGCGATCTCCCTGCACGACCACCCGACGGTGTTCCCGGCGGACATGGCCGAGGTGATGGCCTACAACCGCACGGGCCGGCAGCACACCGGGTACGCCGGCCTCGCCGGCTCCGGGTTGACCGCGGTCGTCGACAACTTCATGGACGGTACGTGCTGCATCACCAGCCAGATGGGCTGGAAGTGGACCGACGTCGTCCACGACCTCGGCATGCGACTGTCCGATGTGGACCATCAGGATCGGCTCTTCGTCGCCCGCCGGGTCGCCGACATCCACCTGGCCCAGGAGACCGGCCGGATGGCGCTCGTCGTCGGTACCGAGGCGGCCACGATGATCGAGAACGAGGTCGACCGGATCGACATCCTGTACGGCTTCGGGGTGCGGCAGATGGGCATCGCGTACAGCGAGGCCAACGCGCTCGGGTCGGGCCTGCGCGAGCGCCACGACGGCGGGCTGACCTACTTCGGCGAGAAGGCCGTGCGGCGGATGAACAAGCTCGGTATCGCCATCGACGTCTCGCACTCCGGCGACCGCACGTCGCTCGACACGATCGCCGCGTCCACGAAGCCCATCTTCGTCACGCACGCCGGAGCGCGGGCCGTGTGGCCGACCGCGCGGATGAAGCCGGACGAGGTGATCCGCGCGCTGGCCGAACGCGGCGGTGTCATCGGTATCGAGGCCGCCCCGCACACGACGCTGTCGGACGATCACCCCAAGCACTGCCTCGACTCCGTGATGGATCACTTCACGTACTGCGTGGACCTCGTCGGCATCGACTACGTAGCGTTCGGTCCGGACACGCTGTTCGGTGACCACGTGGGGCTGCACCGGGCGTTCGCGGAGCACCTGTCGATCGCGCAGATCATCGGAGCGGTCGAGTATCCGACGGTGTCGTACGTCGACGGGCTGGAGAACCCGGGCGAATGCTTCTGGAACATCACGTCCTGGCTCGTGACACACGGGTACTCCGACGACGAGATCGCCAAGGTGCTCGGCGGTAACATCCTCCGGGTACTCGAAGAGGTTTGGGTGTGACAGTGACGACGAGCCAACAGATCGCCGACGAACTCGGTGTACGGGAATGGCAGGTACAGGCGGCGGTCGACCTGCTCGACGGTGGAGCGACGGTGCCGTTCGTCGCGCGGTACCGCAAAGAGGTCACCGGCAGCCTCGACGACGCCCAGTTGCGGACGCTCGAGGAGCGGCTGAGGTACCTGCGTGAGCTGGCCGAGCGGCGCGACGTGATCCTGGAGTCGATCCGGACCCAGGGCAAGCTCGACGCCGCGCTCGAGGCACAGATCATGGCCGCCGACACGAAGGCCCGGCTGGAGGACATCTACCTGCCGTACAAGCCGAAACGGCGTACCAAAGCGCAGATCGCCCGGGAGGCGGGCCTGGAACCGCTCGCGGACCTGCTACTCGCGGACCCGGCGCAGAACCCACAGCTGGCCGCGGCCGCGTTCACCAAGCCGGACCTGGACGCGGCGGCCGCGCTCGACGGTGCTCGGTCGATCCTCATCGAGCGGTTCGGCGAGGACGCCGACCTCGTCGGCGCGTTGCGCGAGCAGCTGTGGCAGCGCGGCCAGCTGGTATCGAAGGTACGGGAGGGCAAGGAGCAGGTCGGCGCGAAGTTCGCCGACTACTTCGCCGTCTCCGAGCCGTACCCGAGGCTGCCCTCGCACCGGATCCTCGCGATGTTCCGCGGGGAGAAGGAGGAGATCCTCGACCTGGCCTGCGAGCCGGACGATGCCGAGGGCGCGAACGAGCGGGCGATCGCGCAGCGGTTCGGCGTGGCCGACCGGGGCCGCCCGGCCGACGCGTGGTTGGCGGAGACCGTGCGGCTGGCGTGGCGAGGGCGGATCCTCGTGCGGCTGGCGGCCGACATGCGCATGCGGCTCTGGCAGGTGGCCGAGGACGAGGCGGTACGCGTGTTCGCCGCGAACCTGCGCGACCTGCTGCTCGCCGCGCCCGCGGGCACCCGGCCGACGATGGGTCTCGACCCGGGCTTCCGGACCGGGGTCAAGGTGGCGGTCGTCGACGCCACCGGCAAGGTCGTGGCCACGGGCGCGATCCACCCGC
>Ga0209382_10007945_pt1 | contig 13421 bp, 10 predicted proteins | sample SoiMetdeltSBSDD5_FD_187599 | JGI IMG/M metagenome (GOLD analysis project Ga0209382, IMG submission 187599) | Bulk soil microbial communities from a Populus tree surrounding site in Tennessee, USA - Soil MetaG P. deltoides SBSDD5 (SPAdes) (version 2) | ecosystem: Environmental > Terrestrial >... | reverse complement strand
GGCGCTTATGCGCGCGGTACTGTGCCGACCCCACATGTTCTGATTTAAGCAAATGCCAAAGACTTAGTTAGCAGAGTACTTACAGCGACTTGATAACTAATGAATTGTTGCGCGGTATTGCGAGCCATCGGGCGCTCGGCGCCGTTTAGACTCGCTACACGCCTTTGTCACAGTCCAGCTTTATAGAGTCCGCCCATGTTCGGATTTTGTATACACAGCGCGTGATTTGATCAATCGCCTCATCGCCGCCCAGTAGCGCCGGATGATGAAGCACAAGCATGTTCGCGTCGGCGATCGTTGCGAATGACAATTCACTTGCTTTACGGAACCGGCGAGAGGAGCGGCACAGGCTCAAAGCGCGGAAGCCCGCGTTGAATTCGATTCCTTCGGCCCGGGCGGCCCGCACGAACATTTCACGAGATAGGCCATCGAACCCACCGGAGTCGTATTGAAACCCGAGTTTGTAATAACCAGGGAAAGCCGAAGTCTCTCGGTTTTCGAGAAGACGAAGGCCGGGGTAAGGTTGCAAGCTTCCCGCCAATTTCGAGACGCTCAGCCTTCGCTCTTGGTTCCTATCGTCGAGCCTCTCCAGTTGCGGGAGAAGAACCGTCGCCTGTAACTCCGAGAGGGGATAGGCATGATTCCCGCGATTGCAATAGACCTGAGCGCGCTGCCTGATTTCCGGAGATGATGTCAGCAGCGCGCCTCCTCGTCCGGCGCTGAGGAGCTTGCTGCCGCCGAAACTTATCACGCCGACGTCGCCCCAGGTTCCGGCCTTCCGCCCTTCGACCAGGGCGCCCGGCATTTGACAGGCGTCTTCGATGACCCGGAGGCCGTGTTCACGAGCGATCTCGACGACCCGTTTCATCGGGACCACGCCTCCGTGTAGGTGAGAAACGATGATGGCGCGGGTGTTCGGACCGATAGCCTCGCCGATCAATTCCGGATTGAGATTCCAGTTGTTTGGATCAAGGTCAATCAACACGGGGCGCGCGCCGACGGCGACGACGTCGTTGAAATTCCCGATAAAATCATAGGCGGCCAGAATGACTTCGTCTCCAGGCCCGGCCTGTAGCGCCCTCAGCGCCAGCTCGATCGCGAAGGTCCCGCTGCAACAAAGCTCGGCAAATTCGACGTCGTGATAAGAAGAGAGTCGCTCCGCCAGCAGGCGAGTGTTGGGGCCGTGGTATTGTCCCCAGCCGCCCTCGTCCAAACTCCGTTTGACCGCCAGCGCGACTTCTTCCCACACGGGCGGCCACGCGGGCGGCCCTTCAGGACGAATAGGTTTTCCGCCGAGAATCGCGGGCAGCGTAGAGTCGTTTGTTGTAGACATGCGTTTTTTATGTCCTCGTGATCGAAACCTTGTAAAAGGTCTGCACGTACTCCATCATACCAAAAATTTCACACTACATTTTTCAACCGTGTCACAAATTTCAAAGGGACGATTCAATGAGCAAAATGCGTTTTCTGATGGTCGGAGGTTTTCTGGGGGCTGGCAAGACGACGACCCTCGGTCGTTTGGCGAGCAGTTATATTGAGAAAGGGCTTCGCGTCGGTATTGTGACCAATGATCAGGCGACGGATCTGGTCGACACCCACACCCTGCGTCAGCGAGGCTTCGATGTCGAAGAAGTCCCGGGCGCCTGCTTCTGTTGTAAGTTCGACGATCTGCTCTCGACCATTGGCCGTCTTGAGCAATCCGAAACGCCGGACGTGATCTTGGCCGAGCCTGTGGGCAGTTGTACAGACCTCGTCGCGACCGTCGTGCAGCCGATCAAGCAGCTTTATCCAGACCGGTTTCAAACTGGCCCCTATGCGGTGATCTTAAAACCCAGTCACGGCCTGCGCATTCTTCGCAATGAGGAAGACGCCGGCTTTTCATCCAAAGCGGCCTACATCTTTCGCAAACAGCTCGAAGAGGCCGACGCTATTCTGCTCAACCGAATCGATGAGCTAACACCAGAAGAAACCGACGAACTGGCCGCGCTGGTCAAGGAAGTAAACGGAGACGTCCCGGTCTTGCGCATCTCGGCGAAGACGGGGCAGGGATTCGACGCGCTCGAAGAGTTATTGGCTCAGGAAGGGAATTTTGGCCGACGGATTCTTGACCTCGATTATGACATTTACGCGGAAGGCGAGGCTGAACTGGGATGGCTCAATAGCAGTTTGAAACTCACCGCCTCCCAGGAATTTGAACTAGACGAATTGCTTCTCGATGTCGTGCGGTACCTCCGCGAGCGGCTCGGCGTGGAAAAATACGAGACCGCGCATTTGAAGGTCATCGGGTTATGGGAGGGGTTTTTCGGCGTGGCCAATTTGGTGAGCCGCTACAGCGAACCGGAATTGTCGCTCCCGTCGCACAGCCGGGTTCGGGAAGCGGACCTGATCGTCAACGCCAGAGTCGCAACCGACCCGGCCATCCTCGAGACCTTTGTGCGAGAGGCGGTTCTCAAGGCGGGGGAAGACCGCGGGGCGCAGGTCGATTTCCGCCAGACGCAAAGCTTTCGCCCGGGCCGCCCCGTGCCGACGCATCGTTACGCGACCAACGCAATGGAGTAACACGAAGTGGAAAATGAATGTACTGTAGACTGGCCGGCGGCCGTTTGCAAAATTCAGTATTGCGATAATGCGGCGCCCGGAATACCTATAACGTCAGTGCATTGCTTTTGTTTCAATCAGGAGCGGCTTTTGGCGATTCGGCACGAGAGCAGGGGCATCGATATACCTGGCGGCCATATTGAGAACGGCGAAAACCCGCTGGAAGCTCTAAGGCGCGAGTTGAATGAAGAGGCCGCTGTCGAAGCGACAAATTTCATCGAGGCCGGCAGTATTCTGGTTAAACAGCTCTTTCAACGCGCCCCATCGCGCTATCCCGATACTGCCCAGATTCTTCTTTATATTTGCACTCTGTTTAAAGAGCAACCATTCAACATTGAATACGAGACCAGAGGCAGGCTGTATATTGCGCCGGAGGATCTCCCGGACCTACATAAAGGCTGGAATCCCGTACTCAGTAACGCATTGCGGGCCGCGCAGAAGAAATACAGTCAGCTTTCAAAAAAGATTTAACCGTGGCCGACGCCAAGCAGCGCCAGCGCGCCCAGCCCATAGAAGGTGTACTCAGGGTCCGCCCCGCCATCCCATGCCGCCCCTCTGAATCCGCCTTCGCCGCCTTCGAGTTGATTCACGAATCGGAGGCAGTTTTCGGTGTCGATCCGCTTAACAAAGCCGAGTTCGTGCGCGGTAAGCAATCCCGTGAAAGTTGATAACAGATCACAGAAGGGGATCTGAGTATTCGCCCTAAATCCTCCCTCATCGCCCCTTACACTGATCAGAAAAGTTTCGATCCCAAGCGTTGTCTGATCGTCAATCGATCCGAGTCGTTTGAGGAGCGCGGCGGCCGCGGCGGTCGGATTTGCGCCGCTTCGTTTCATCTGCGCGATTTCAACGAAACCGCCGTCGTCTCGCCGCCTTGAGAGGACAAAGCGCTCGACGCCGGCCACATCGGGCGCCGTTCTTCCGAGCAGTTCATAGCAGAGCGCCGCCAGAAATGTGTGATAAGTGCTGCCCACGCCGCCTTCGCTCGTTCTGGCGTATCCGCCGTCGGGGCGGCGAAACGCCTCAAGTGAGGCCGTCACGTCATCGGCGAAACTTTCAGTGTCGCCTGCAAGAGGCGGCAGATTCCCGATCAGTTGGACGGTAATCACTGAATAGAGCCAACTCACCAGATCGATCAGGCTGTGTTCCCGCCTGGCGGCGGCGGCGTTTTTCAGGTACGTGGCGATGTTCTGACAGCGGGAGTGATCCAGCGCGTCCAGTAGCGCCAGCGTGCGCACCGCGAAGCTCGTGTAGTAGAGGTCGGAGCCGCCTTCGCGACCCGCGAAACCGCCGTCCGCCTGCTGGAAGCGAAGGGTAAAATTCACATGCCGCGCCGCTCGCTCGGGGTCGAGGCGTCGCAACTCACTCGCAAGGCGCTTGGTCAGCCGCAGCAGAAAGCTGTCGTGAAGGGCCGCGCCAAGGCTGAGCCGGACTGAAAGCGGAAGACGTTCAGTCAATCGTCCGAGAAAACTGTTCCGCAAGTTCGTGATCATGCTTCTCACTATATTCGCGCTGAATCGAGCCACGCAAGATCGGCACAGTACCGCGCGCGTAAGCAAGCGGCTCGCTGATCAGCGAGCCGCTTGCTTACGCGCGCGGTACTGTGCCGGCGCGCCAAGGTTGCTTGGCCTGATTTAGTTGAGAACCACGAGATTTTGAGCGACGGCAATCTCAGGCTCGGCGGATTCGTCGGCCAGCGCGGTGTCGACCAGGAAATAGAGTAATTCACGAAGTTTTTCCGGCTCGACTTCATCGGCGATCGCTTCTGCGCGCTGGCGATATTTCTCGATGAGTTTGCGGGCTTTTTCGAAGACCTGGCACGACTCATAAATCCGAGCCACACGTTGGACCGCAGCGTCAGTCTTGGAGTCTCCGGAAATCAACTGAAGAAGCTCTTCCCGCTGGGCCGGCGGGGCGCTCTCGAGCGCAAGGGCGAGCAGGAGCGTCGGGCGCATCGCGAGCGCGTCCTGACCGATGACGCGTTTGTTTTGCAAGTCGGTTGACCAATCTTTGAGGTCGTTGACGATCTGGAAGGCGACGCCGAGATGGCGGGAGAAGCCCGAGATCATCTCTTCGTATTTTTCCGTCGGGCCGGCCAGCCGCAGACCGGCATAGAGCGCCGCTTCAAAGGCCGGGGCTGTTTTGAGGGCGTAGATTTTGAGCGCGTCAATCGGCTGAAGTAGAGACGCAACATTTTGCGTCTCTACTCGGGCCTCGTCACGCCAGAGGAGTTCCGCGCCTTGGCCTTCGGATAACTTGACGTGCGCCTCGGACAGCCGTTTCAGGATCGACGTCACGGCTTCACAAGGCAAATTGCCGCCCTCGTTCGCGATCATGCGATACCCCAGTCCGAGAAGGTAATCGCCGACGTTGATGGCCGTGGACACGCCGTGCCGCCGGTGCAGCGTCTGATGTCCGTATCGAAATTCATCATTGTCCTCGATGTCGTCGTGGACGAGCGAGGCTTTATGAAAGGCTTCCATCGCCATGGCGACTCGACGGACCGAATCCGGGATCGCGACGGCTTGACCGTCCCCGATCGCCGCGGCCTGGTCGTCCCGCAAGGCGTCATAAGCCGCCAGTGTGATGAAGGGCCGAAACCGTTTTCCGCCTTTGCCCAACCAGTCATAAGCGATGGCTTCAGTGCCCGCGACGGGATCGCGCGAGTAATCCGACATGCCGTTTTGTGGCGCGCCGTTCTGCGCTTTGCCGCGCGATCTCGGCAGGAGGGCAGGGAATTCGTCGCCGAACATGTCGTTCGCCGCTCGCATGAGCGGCACGTAAGATCGCGTCTTGACAACCTGCTGCTCCTGATAGGTTTCCAAGACCTCCATCACCCAGTCATTATCCACTGTGGTGCTTTTGCAGTTACTGGAGTGCAGAGGGATCGCGTAGGCGGGGACGCCGCTCTGAACGACTTTCTCAAACGCCTTTTCCAGCACGTTGAGACATGCGATGCCGAGAATGCCGTCGACATAGCCGCTGACTATGACCTTGAGCACAATCGGCGTTCCCTCGGCGACCATGATCTTGTACCCGAGTTTTTCCGCCTTCATCTTGAAATCGCCGATGGAACACGCGCCGCAATCTTCGCAGTGCAGCCCGAACTCGTCGTAATGGGCGCTGCATGCTTCAACGTGTTTCAGACAATGCGGCAGGAGCAGAATTCGTTTATGAAATGGAATCGAGACGAATTGCTCTTTCCAGAAGCCGTTGCCGAGCATCACCATCGCGAAGCCCAGATAGCCTTTCTCAAGGCCCATGTTTTCGAGCATCGCCCCGGCGTGCGCCTCCAGATCTTTTTTGCTCAAAGGACGGCTGCGATCGATGTCCCGGACGTACCGGAAGGCCTCGGTCCTGATTCTTTCCCGAAGTTCTAGTGTTTCAGGATTCAGTTTGAGCAATTTGCTGCCGAGCTTCGGCTTCGCCGAAGTTTCAGCTTGGACCGCGACATCCGATGTCGCCGACGTCTCCGGGATTGCCGAGACGATATCAGACATGGTGTTCTCCTCAGAAAGTCAGTTCGTAGTCCCGCCTTTAGGCGGAAGCCTCGGATGCAGACCCATTCCATGAAGCTAACGCTTCCGCCTAAAGGCGGGACTACGAACTCGTTAATCAATCGATTTAATCCGAAGGGCGCGGCCCAGAGCGCCGGCGCAAAAAATAACTGGATACAGTTGTTCGAAATACCAGAGTTTAGCGAAGTAGAATCCGATCGGAGACGCATTGACAAAGCCGCCGTCTTCGACGCGCTCGACGAGGCGCCGAATTCCGCGCCTGAGCGCTTCTTTCGATCCGGCGACCTCGCCGCAGTCGAGAAGGGCGTCTACCGCCAAGGCAGTCTCTTCGACGCCAGAAGGCGTTTGCGGAGCCCCGCCCCAGCCGCCGTCATCGCCTTGCGCCCGGATGAGCCATTGAAGTCCGCGCCGTGCGGCCTCGGTCTCGATCAGATTCAAAGCCCGATAGGCGCTCAGGACTCGCGTGGTCCCATATGTCGGATTTTCTTCTTCGGGAGCATGTTGGTTGCCGAACCATAGCGGAATCCAGGCGCCGTCGGAACGCTGCGCGCGGCCCAGAAATCTCAGGCCCCGCCTGATTGCGCCTTCCATCCTTCGCGTATACGCCTCTCTCTCTCCCGCGGTTGCAAAAGAGGCGGAGTGAAAGTCCTTCTTCCAGGCGGCGAGCGCGCGTAGCGCGTGGGCGCTGATGTCCGCGCCGCTACGGTCAAAGGGTAAATGTCCCCAACCGCGGCAAAATGTAGGCCAGCCCCCGTCTCTGTTTTGAAGGTCTAAAAGCCAGGAGACTCCGGATTTCGCGGCCTCGCTCGACTCCGCTGTCACGCCTAGGTTTCGCAACGCGAGCAATGCGCCGGAGGTGTCGTCCGCGTCCGGCACGGCGCCCGGCAGCGGCGCCCAACCCCAACCGCCAGGGGCCGCCGACGTGAACGGGTGCGTCTCTCGATATTGTTGATCAAGCAACCACCGCCGCATTGCAGTTGGACAGACTTCAGCCTGTTCGTCACTTGGAATGGGGCGGACAGGCTGATGTCTGCCCCACTCTTGACCGCTTTGATTCAGGTTCTCCCCGGCGTCCGCAAGCGCGTTGATTGACAGGGTTGTCACCCAGGTGGATAGATTCGTGTCAATGGGCCAACTGCCGTCATGGCGTACCGAGCCCTCAAGGAACCGAACGGCCTTTTGAACCACCGGATGCGACGCCCTCCCCGCGCCCGCCATGCTCATCGTGACGAAGCTGACCAGTGGAGTGGCTTCCAGAAAGCCGCCATTGACAGGTTGTATGGATTCGAGCTTCCGCAGCGCGCGCGGGATGGCCGCTTGACGGAGTTGATGGATCAGAGGAATCCGTAGATCGGTTTTCGAGTGTTGCAGGATTCCCAGGGCGATCAGAGCGGGCAAGGCGTAACTCACGACCGGCAAGTTTATCCATTTATAGGCGGAGGCCGGGAGGCAGGCCAATTCAAAGGGCAGCGGCGGCGCCTCACGCCAGTCGATAAGCCCGGCCAGGGCGGAGCAGAGAAGTATGGGAACCGAGAAGGTGCGATCTTTCCCGTAACGCGCGCGAATCGCCTGGGCGAGCGTTCCCGGGTCTCGACCGCCGGCGACAAGTTCCAGGTAGTGTTCCGCCCGCCGCAGGCTTTCGTCGATTCGCTGCGCCGGCGCCGCGTCCGCTCCCTTGCCGAGCGTCAGCGCGGCGCGGCAAAGCATTGTGGTCGAAATATTCGAGAAGCTTTTGACCGTGTCACCCCAACCGCCATCGCTCATCTGATGGTCGAGCAGCCAGCGCGCGCCGCCGCCGATCAGCGCGGCGAAGCGATGGCGATCCGCCAGCGTCAACGCGCAGACCGCCGTCGCGGTCGAAAGCGCTGAACTCGCCAGCTCGCCGACCCAAATTCCTTCGGGGTCCCGCTGCGACAGCAGATGCGCGCGCGCCTTCGCATACGCCTCGGCGAGCCGCTCACGTGAGATCGGCGGTTGTTTCATCGCAGGTGATGTTTTCGCGCTTGCCGTCATATATGAGGTTGGTACAGTACCGCGCGCGTAAGCAAGCGGCTGACCTATGAGACAGCCGCTTGCTTACGCGCGCGGTACTGTTAGGCGAACAGCCTTCCGGATTTTCGAACGAACTGCATTTTCCATTGCAGAATTTGAAACTGTCCAGTGAACTGAATGAACAGTCGTCTGAAAAGGCTTGCGCCTGCGCCCGTTTGATTGTCCCAGTACATCTTGGGAATCCACTTGAAGTTGAGGTTATAAGCGAGCCGGAAGAGCCGCCAGTGCATCGGCGTCATCTCTTCAATCTTGAAATGATGTCCAAGCCCGGGGATGACCGGGGAGTAGAAGATGGGGAAGATCACCAGCCGTTCGTGATAGAGATTTTCGACCCAGCGGACAGTCTTGGCGACGTCTTCGGGCGTTTCTCCGGGCAACCCCATGATCAAGCTGACCAGTGGAAAATAGCCGGCTTTGATCAACCGGCGGATTTGTTGGTCGCAAAGCTCGCCCCACTCCGCCGGTTTGAATGGGCGGATCTTGCCGCCCTTCTGATTCATGTCGAGCAACTCTCCGCTCGCGGTCTCGACGCCCAGATTCACCCAGAGGAATCTGTGGCGCTGCCCCTGGACGAGCAGGTCGTGAACTTCTCGGAGATCGTCGTCGGAATATTCGGCGACAGAAATGACGTTGGCGTGATCGATCTGGATCAGCTTGAGCGGTTTGACTTCCCGAAGACGGCGGATCAGTTCTTTCAACACGGGCGGGTTCACCGGCATGCGGGATGCGCCGCCGTAACGGAAAAAATCCTCGCTCAGCGCGCAGATAGAAGTCACACCCCGTTCGACGTTCCGCTCGACGTCGGAGGCGACTACGTCAATCGGGATGTGAATCATTCGCTCGGTCGCGATCGTGCAGAATTGGCAGCCCTTGCCGCAGCCGCGGCTGATCTCGACCACTCCCATCGAGGTGGGGCCGCAAATCGCCGGGATCTCGTTTTCATGCGAGCTCCGTGAATTGACGACAGGCGCTAGTTCACGGCCGTCCATCAGTTCGTGAAACCAGGGGGTGACCTGTGTTTCGGCGTAGCCCTCAACCACTGTATCTATCCCCAGACTTTGTCGCGCCGCTTCGTTTTGCGCCAACTGCCATGCGCCGGCTCCGCCAGCCACGATTTTGAATGAGCATGTCTCCTTCTTCTCCTTGAGTTGAAGGAGCAACCGTTTATACCAGGTATGCGTGTAAAGGGTTCCGCCGGCCATGTCCGACATCGTGCTGTTCGACATTCCGCGGCCTAGCGGATCTGAGGAAGAGACCGCGACGATCTTGGTTCTCGGGCCGACACATTTCTCCAGGTCCTCCGGCGTGCAGAGAATGACGTCTTCGCGGCGAAACCCGTCGCCCAGCAGCGCGGCCTCGATGCGGCGCAATCCCAGCGGCGCCTTGCGGGCGGCCAGCCCGTCCGACCGCAGTGGCGGCGCGATAATATTTCGCATGATCGGCTCAGGCACAGTCGTGGTCTGGATCGTTCCCATCATCCCGTCGAACAGGACGGGATAGTCCGCCATCAGAGTTCGATCCGCAGTCAACACCACTGGGTATCCATTAGTCGCCAAACATGCCTCCTATTGCCACTTCTAAGGAGCCGACGCCCCATATTCAGACATCTTGCCGATGTTACTTGAGATGCTTGCGAAAGAATATTTCACCTATACCATCTCTGTTGATTCCAGCAATGATGCCACACTCTTCAAATCCTGCGTGACGATGCCAAGTTTGTGGCTCAGGTTCATTCGCTTGTGATGAACTGTAAAGCGCATTATGTCCTCTATCACGCAAGAACGCTTCGGTAAAACGAAGCATTGCTTTGCCAACTCCTCGGCGCCGATATTTAGGGGTTATACTGATCACTGCTATGTAAGGAATCAAAGACCATAGATATTCAAGTCGAATATAACCGATCAATTTACCATTCCACTCAGCGACGATGACCTCCTCTTGCTCAATCTTGCGTTCTACGATCTTGATTGGGATGAAGCCGTCTTGCCGTACAAAATCTAAATCAGCCGGGGTAGCAAGGCGTATTGATACTTCGTCTATCTTCATTTGGACAAACCTTAAAGGTCCAAACTGTCCAACTCATCCATGAGCTTATCGAGATCGTCCTTTTCCGTCGCCGCCTTGCCGGCCTGACGTCGAGGGATTCCGACACTGAGTCCCACGGCCGCGCGGCCGTCTTTCACCAGTTCGATGTCTCGCTCAATCGCGGCCAATTCAATCGCGCTCGGGGCGCCGAAAAGCTTGGAGAGGTCGATCTTCAATCCGCCGGGGCCTTCTCCCGGGGCGCCGGCGATGGCCGGCGTCTTATGCTCTGGAAAGATGATGGCGTTCTCGGGACAGACGCGGCTGCAAGCGGGACAACCGCGTTTGCAGTTGTCCTGATTCTCGACCAGGATCCGCTCCTTGTGGTCGATCCCGTATACGCCGAAGAGGCAAAAATCGATGCACTCCAGACAGTTCGTGCATCGGCTGTAATCGATGACCGGATACCAGCGATTTACCAGTGATTCTCCCAACACGATCGGGCCGGCGCCTTTCTTCTCAGGCGCCGAGAACCGTTGGAGTAGGTCCGGTTTCGAGTCGCTCTGGTCCGAATCTGTCCGCATCCCCGTGAGCGGGACGAGCTTGACCGAGACCTCTTTGGCGATTCGCTTGATCTCCTCTACGTACACGCCGGCGTCATCGTATGCGCGAAGATCTAGACAGAAAATATAACGGTCGAGGATTTCTACCGGGCCGATTCCCCGATGTTCCTCTTCGTCGGCGCCGCCTGAGTCTTCATCGTCTTCTTCTCCCAGGCTTTTCAGCAGTGTGACGCCCTGTTTCCCGCTGATCCCATTCCGATCCAGCAGCCAGTGCGCAGCCCTCGGATATTGCCACGAGAGGAGGATCAGATGACCCTTCACTGAGTTGAGGTAAAGCAAGCCAGTGTCGCCGGGAGAAAGATCGTAGACGTTCGGCGTCACGGCGAACTCGATCCCCGGTTCGAGCAGCAAGGCCGTGGCGATCTCTTCTTCGAGACGCCGTTTGCCAGGGTTCTTGCTTCGAGTTTGTGAGAGGACGACGGTGATACGGTTTGTTGTCATGACGAAATACTTTAGCGGTTTTCATATAGGTGATTAGCCACCGCAGCGCACAGAGGGCACAGAGGGAACTGATAATTGCTCTGTGCCCTCTGTGCGCTGCGGTGGCTAATAGTATCCATACATGTAAAAACCGCAATATGATCCTGCGTTGAAGAATCCAGGCTCTTGTTCCATCAAAGGATGTGATCGAGACAAAATTGTCTCAATCATTCATTTGCCCCTTGATCTGGCGCTGCGTTTCATCCCACGTCCCTTCGAGACGCCGGATGTAATCCTCGGCGGTCAGCAAGAGCGCGTTTTTCGGATCGAATTCGAAGAGCCACCCTGCGCCATAGTTGTCGACATTGATCGCTGTCGGGTCTTTCATCAGCTCACGGTTGAAACGAAGCAGCGTCCCGTCGAAGGGCGCGTGAAGCGTCGAAACCGCTTTCGAACTTTCGACCTCTCCGATCTCCTGCTTCGCCGCAACCACGTCGCCAGACTCTACGGTCCAGTCAAGGAAATAGACGTCCTGCAATAAGCGAACGGCGAAAGCGGTGAAACCTACTCTGTATGCGCCCCCCTCGGCTCGAAACCACATATGATTCGGCGCGTAGAGCCGATCTTTGGGGACACGGGCCTCGTACTTGCCCATCAAAAAGATAAAGTGATCTGACATTGTTCTGTCCGGAATTGATGCTTAATTACAATAACATGCTTTCGCGTCGCCGGACGGATTTTTCGAAAGCCGCGCCTATTTTTTACAGGGACTGCGCTGACACTGTCGGTAAGGCTGAGGTCATATACGAAGCGCCGTAGATCAACGGATGAATTTATATCCGACGATGTGAATCGTAATCAGATATTTTGGATTGTTGGGAATGTCTCCAATGTAAAATACAGGTCATTCATTACAGCGTTAACTAAGTTTTGAATGTTTCCCATAAATCGAAACACGCTACATTGGGACGCCGGCACAGTACCGCGCGCGTAAGCAAGCGGCTGACTTATGAGACGGCCGCTTGCTTACACGCGCGGTACTGTACCGGTCTCACGTGTTCTGATCTAAATGAATGCCAAAAAACTTAGTTAACGCTCTATTCAGTTCGTAATGCGACCATCGGGTCCACCTTCGTCGCCCGCCGCGCAGGAACGTAACAAGCCGCCAGGGCCACTGCGATGAGCGACGCCGACACGGCCGCAAAGACGAGCGGATCGGTCGCGCTGACGCTAAAGAGCAGCGCCTGCATCAACTGCGTCAACCCCAGCGCCCCGAGCAGCCCCAGCCCCGCGCCGATCAAGGTCAGGACCAGCCCCTGCCCGATGACCAGCTTCAATACGTCGCGCGCCTGCGCCCCCAGCGCCATCCGAACGCCGATCTCCTGCGTCTGCTGCGAAACGGTGTAAGAGATCACTCCGTAGATGCCAGTCAGCGTCAGCAACAATCCGGTCGCGCCGAACAACGCGAACAGCAAGGTATAAAACCGCGCCTGCGCCACCGTGTCCGAAATCGCTTGCGTCAGCGGCTGGACATTCGTCACAGGCACGATCTTGTCGCCCGAGCGAATAGCTTCGGAGAAGCCGCGGGTTAAAGTCGCGGGGTCATTCTTCGTGCGCACGAAGAAATTGCCCCAGCTCCAACTGTTTTGCTGATAAGGCAGGTAGAGTTCCGGCGCCGCCGGTCTGGTCAAACTGTTGTGTCGCACGTCGCCGACGACGCCGACGATCTCCCATCGTTTCGGGTCGCCGTCATTTTGATTCGCGCCGACGTTCGAGACGTATTTGCCGATCGGGTCTTCATTCGGGAAGTAAAGGCGGGCGAGCGTCTCGTTGATGATTGCCGCGCCGACCACGCCTCCACGGCGATCCTGTTCGGTGAAGTAGCGGCCTTTCAGCAAGGGAATACCGATCGCCTGAAAGTACTGCGCGGTGACGCTTCGGTTGTTGGCGTCCGGCTCCTGACCGGGCTCAGGTTTGGGGCGGCCCTCGATTCTAAAATCACTGCCCACATTGCCGCCGCTGAACGGCATCGGCGCGACGAACGCGGCGCTCTCGACGCCGGGCAGGCTACGGAGTCGTTCGAGCGTTTGATTGACGTAGCGCAACCGCTCTTCATGATCTTCATAAGCAGTTCTCGTAAGACTGACCCGGCCGGTCAACACGTTCTCCGGGTTGAAGCCCGTATGCA
>Ga0209382_10007942_pt1 | contig 13421 bp, 6 predicted proteins | sample SoiMetdeltSBSDD5_FD_187599 | JGI IMG/M metagenome (GOLD analysis project Ga0209382, IMG submission 187599) | Bulk soil microbial communities from a Populus tree surrounding site in Tennessee, USA - Soil MetaG P. deltoides SBSDD5 (SPAdes) (version 2) | ecosystem: Environmental > Terrestrial >... | reverse complement strand
CCTGCAAAACAAAGAGCGCTTCATCGGCGTGCGTATTGATGACAAAGAGGACGTCTACCCCGCGCTCAAGGAATTCTTCGGCAAACGCGGCATCGAAGTCTAACGCCTCCTATTTGTGAAGATCATTTGCCACAGAGAACACAGAGGACACAGAGGGCAATGAGGGACAATGATTTCTCTGTGGACTCTGTGGCCATGGCTTTTAGTATTCCAACTTGCCGTCGTAGGTCATATCGGCGATCTTGAAGCGCATATTGAGCCTGAGGTTCTTCGACATCTCCGAAAAGAAGCGCAGGTATCCGCTCTGCTCATTCACGAATGGCGCATTGTTGTGTTTTCTGGGGAAAACGAACTTCGCGCCCATACCATCGTTGATCGGGGCGATGTATTCCTGCAGGAAGAGCCGCCTGCCGTCATTGTTTTCGAGGTAGGTGTTGTTCTTCAACACGCCTGTGTTGGCGCTGTTGAAGATCTGCATCGCGGGGCCGGAGAAACGACGGTCTTTGGACTCGAAATCAACGGCCACAACGAGATATTCATCGGTATGCCGTTCGGCGAAAGCTTTCAACTTCTCGGCCAGTTCGGGATTCTGCATCTGCGCGCGCCGCGCCAGCGCCTGGCGTATAGGCTTCGCCGTCAGCAACCGGATGCGATAGTCAACGGTGGTCGCCTGATTGAGCTGGCCTTGTGTGGAACGGTCGTTGCTCGAGCCGCCAGAAGTATCCAGCGGACGGTTACCGATGGGATTGCGGTTTTGTGAATTGGGGCTATAGAACATCTCTGAGGTGTCGGTTTCAGTCTGCGTCTGACCCCAGGCCGAATCGTTGAGCATCTTGTTGACTTCCTTTTCCGACCATTCCGTCCAGGGCTTCATTTTCTTCTGCGCCTCGGCGCCAATGAACAGAGAGAAAACAAACGTAAAAACGATTGCGAGCTTCTTCATGACCTGTCTCCGGGCGAGTTTTCAGTGGGTCTAAAGCAAATATGGGGAAGGGCGCGAATTGTAGCCGCGCCCTTCCCCGGTGATCAAGGAGATGAGAATCAAAAATTGATGCGGGCGACGAATTGGATCAATCGTCCGCCCGGATCGTTCGTCGTCGAGGTGTCCTGATAAGCGTTGGATATTTGACCGAAAGTCGCGTTAGTGAAACCGCCGATATTGTTTACGTCATTCGCCGCGCCCCCAACGAGGAAGTTGATGTTGTTGAAGGCGTTCAGGAACTCGGCGCGGAATTCGAAGTTGACACGCTCCGAGAACTTGAACTTCTTGACCGCGCTCAGATCGAAGCGCGTGAAGCCCGACCCGTAAAGTACCAGGTTGGTCGTGCCGCACTCTCCGGTGAAGCTTTCGATGCAGTTGGCCCCATTGGCAGGCGCGATGTAGCGCCCGGTGGGGACGCCTCGACTGCCGTAACCGGTCGCCGAAGTGGCGCTGACGTTGAACGCCCTGATCGTGTTGTCAACGATGTCCTGCGGCAGGTAAAAGACGGCGTTAGCCTCCTTGCGGACCTTGAGCGCTTCCTGCAAGTCGTTGCGCGACATCCCGACCAAAAGAACATTGCCGAAATTGTTCGGGCTGCCCGTTTGGATGCGGGCCGTGCCGTGAAATTCCCAGCCGCCGATGGCCAGTTCCCCAAGGCGGCCGACGCCGCTGCCGAACGACTTGCCTTTACCGAACGGCAATTCATATATCCAGTTAAGCTTCAAAGCATGCGTGATGCCGAAGGGCGAGAGCGTCTTGTCGCCCGCCACGTCACGCAAGGTCGGCGGCTGATAGAAGACCACCGAGCTACTGGCGGGATAGTTGGTCAGACTTCTGGCAAAGGTGTAGCTGGCCTGCGCCAGCAGCCCCTTCGAGAAGCGGCGGCGCAATTCGACAACCGCCGCGTCGTAATAGCTGCGACCATTGTTCTCGATCGAGAACGCGCCGCCCAGCTTGCCGGGGTTGACCACGAAGAAGTTGGCCGGAAGCCCTGTCGCCAGAGCGTTGCCCCTGAACGTCCCATTGCCGAGCAATGTATTGGCAAACCCGAACGGCGACGGCCCGTTTTTCGCCAACGTGTTGACAAAGGTCGTGTTGGTGAAATTGCCGCTCGTGTAACTGGCCGCGGCGTTAGCGTTCGCATTCCTTGTGAAGTGCGCCAGAATGATCGGCAGCGGCGCCTGCCCGGGCAAGCCCATGAAAGCGAAGCTGTTTGCGCTTCGGTTCGCCGCTGTAACGCCGCTGGCGGTTTGGGCGGCCAGGCAAGCAGCGGAGTTTGCCTGGCAGATGGCAAGGTTATTTTGCGCCAGCCTGAACTCATCGAGGAAACGATTCTCTTTGATGTTTATTTCATTGAGATTGTACTGCTGCCATTGCTTGACGGCGCGGTTGCCGACGTAGCGCGCTTCGATGACGGTGTCCTTGTTGATCTCGCGCTGCAATCCCAACGTCCACGATTGGACATAGCCGAGAACCAGGTTCGGATTGAATGCGTTGACCGCATCGGTGACCAGCCCGGGGTTCGGGTAAGTCGGCGCGTTGGGGAATGAAGGCGCCCCAAGCCGGCTGCCTTCGCGCAGCAGCAACGGCAGCGTGCCCAGATTACCGAGCGACAGATTGCGGTTTGCCGTGATCGTCGCGCCCGGATTCCCTCCGAGGATACTGGAGAAGACGTTCAAGCCTTCGCGGTTGTAGGCGACCGAATAACCGCCGCGAAGCACCGTCTGCCCTCCTTCGCCAAAGACTCGATTAAGCAGCCCATTCTTGAAACTCGGACTCCAGGCGAACCCGATGCTCGGCGCAAAGTTGTTCGCGTCCGTGTTGTTTGTAGGCGTGCCCGGGGCAAATGAGTTGTATTGCGACGGGCGGCCTGCAAGCGTCCCCGGGCTGAAGAGATTACCCAGCCCTGACACGCCGAACAGATCTTCAAAGGTCACCTGCGAGAAGACGTTGTTCAAGGCGGTGAAAGGAAACTGCACTTCGTAGCGCAGTCCGGCGGTCAGCGTCAGGTTCGGCGTGGCGCGCCACGAATCCTGGGCGAAGAAGCCCATTTCGCGTTGCCTGAACTTCTGCGTCAGTTCGCCCAGGAAGGCGTAATTCCCGTTTTCATCGAGCCGCGCGTTGGCGTTAATGGAGGTGACGTGGCCGGTCAGCACCGCATAGATCGCCCTCGCACGCGTCAGGTCATCGTTTGTCGCGTTGGGGAAGTTCGTGGTGTTGAACATTGCGTTGGCCGGGTCGGTCGTGTCGATGCCGAAGTTAATGGTCGGCGCAATCGTCCGGTTCCTGCCCCAGGAATTGATCTGGGTGAAGTTGAAGCCGTAGCTCATGCTATGCGAACCGCGCGTCCAATTGAGGGTGTCGCCGAATTGCCAGGTCGGCGCGTTGCGACGTGATGGACCGTTCGCAGACCCGGGCAGCGCATTGTTGATGCCCGCGGCGTTGATGTTAAGAACGAAGCCCTTCTGATTGGCCACCGGCGCGTTGAAGTTCGCAGGGCTGTTTTCCGGAAAGAAGACCACCGTGCCGCCGGTAAACCCGAAGCGGGCTTCGTTGACAATAGCGGTGGTCAAAGTCGAACGCAAAGCGATCACGTCGGAGAAGCGATTCGAGATCTGGCTGCCCTGACCGGGGAAGCCCGGGAAAATCGGATCGGCGTTGTTGAGGAAGTCTACACTCGAGCTGAAGTAATCGTAGTTATAGATATTCTCCAGGTGATGCTTTTCCGACAGATTGAAATCGAAGCGCACCGTGGTAAACGTCCTGCGCTGGCCGCCGGTGTTGGTAAAACTATATTCCTGCAGGTTTGGATCATCCAACTGGCGAATGGCGCCGCCGGTTTTCGTCGCCTGCGCGATGTCGGCAAGCAGCTTCTGGGTCGTCGGATCGGGGGTTGCCGTGCAGCCGGGGCAGTTAAGCCGGCCGGCAAGATCGAGCATGTTGACTTGCCCTCCGGCGTACTGGAAAACGCCCGTCTGGGTCAGCGGATTGAGAATCGTCCGCTGGCGGAAAGTCTGCTCGGGCAGCCGATACTCTTCGTAATTCACGAAAAAGAACGCCCTGTCCTTGCCGTTGAAAAGCTTCGGGATCGAGATCGGCCCTCCGACGCGCCCCCCGAATTGGTTGAGCAGTACGCGGGCGCGCTCCTGCCCGGCGCGATTGCTGAACCAGTAGTTGGAGTTGAGCGTCGGATTGCGATGATATTCGTAGAGGCTGCCATGATATTCGTTGTTGCCGGATTTAGTCACGAACTTGATCTGCACCGCGCCCTCAGCCGCGCTCTCGGCCCCAGGCGTGGCGGTTGAGAGCGTCACCTCCTCAATCGAGTCAATACGCGGACGGATATAAGTGAAGAATCCGTCGGAAGATTTGAGGGTGTTGTCCTGTACATTAATGCCATCCATCGTGATGTTAAGCGAACCCTTGGGTAGCCCATTGACCGTGGAGGTACGGGGGCGACCGGGAGTGCTAGTGCCAGGGAGAAGCAGAACCAAGTCGAGCGCGTCGCGCGAAGTGAATGGCAGTTCGGTGATCTGGCGTCCGGTGATCGTCGTTGCGACGTTGGCCGATTGGGTCTGCAAGACCTCGGCGCCGCCCTGAACGACTACAGTCTCAGACGCCACGCCGATCTCCATGGTGATGTTGGCGGTTGTGGGGACGCCCGCGTCAATCTTCACGTCCTGCACCACCGCTTTCTTGAAGCCCTGGGCTTCAACCGTGACGGTGTATGTCCCGGCGCCAAGAGATGGAACCGTATAGGTCCCGTTGCTCGCCGTGTTTACTCTGAATTCCGCGCCAGTGCCGTTGTTTTTGACTACCACTGCCGCGCCTGAGAGGACGGCGCCTGTGCCGTCGTACACGGTTCCTGATAGCGGAGCGGTCGTTCCTTGGCCGAAGGCCAGAAAACTGTTCAATGCAAGAAAACTTGTTATGGCTAGAAAGCTGATCAGGGATCGTCTCATACAGAATCTCCTTCCTGGGATGGTTCTGGGGTTGTTTATAGAAGGTGTCGCATCATTGCTTTTCACTGTCTGGCCGTTAGGCGCCCGGCAGGCAGTAAAAGTAAGAGTGTGACTTTAAGTCCTACAAGAATTACAGCTAGCTCTATGAATTGATGGACGATAAAGAAACTAAATGTGGAGATTAGCGATAAGCAACATTTATGCCTGATGAGATCGTGAATGCTCTGTATTGATTTTCTTGCACTTATAGTCTTGAAGACTGGATTTCGAATTCGCATCCGTCCATTTTTATGAATACTATTGAGATTTTTGGATTACTTAATTCTCTAGTACTAAATTCTGACATTCATTTCAACAGAAGCGTCAGGTGAGCAGGTCGAATTTCAATCGCAGCAGCTAAAAATCTTCGCTTTGCGAGTCAGGATTACACGGCGTTCTAATATAATTGATGTGTATTGGACCGGTGGGGTAAGCCGCTATTCGTGTGGGAAGAAGTTTCAGGATGAAAGAGGAAGAGATAGAGAGAAAGCAAGATCGAGGAATGCGGCGTGTTGTGGCTCATCCACTACTCGACGCTCGCTACCTTGCCGGCGAGCCCGCCCTTGACCCATTTTAGCGCGTCGAGGAAATAGCCCGCGGTCAAGGAGTTCTTCCGCAAACGCTGCGTCGAGGCCTGGCGCTTTCGGCGAAAAAGAATTGCTCACTCTGCTTGAAAAATAATCGCCGCCGCCAATTTCCCAAAAGTTCAGGGAACTGGCGGCGGCGATTGTTTTTAGCCTGCGACTAAGCGCAGATTAAAAGAAGTAACGGGCGGTGAAGAGCATGGAGCGCCCGGTAACGTTCGTCTGTCCAGGGTTCAGGAACAGAGCCGCGTTGGTGGAACTGCTCACCGTGTTTGCCGGAATGGCAGTGAAATTCCGATGGTTGAATACGTTGAAGACCTCCCAGCGAATCTGGAGGCTCTGGCTTTCACTGACAGTCTTGATGTTTTTGACGAGCGCCAGGTTAGTATTGTTAGTACCCCCCGTACGCTGCGTATTCGCTCCGAGTGTGCCGAGGATGCCTGAGTTGGCTGGATTCGAGATGAAGAGCGCGTTTGGATTGTCCAGTATCCCATTGGTGAAGCCCGAGAACTGCGGGAAGACGCCGTTCGGATTCAACGTAACGCGCTGCGAAAGCTCGACCGTCGAAATCTGTCCTGGCAGGATGCCTAACGCGTTATTGGCATTGAGCACCGAGAAAGGCGTTCCGTCGGCGAATGTGGTGACGCCGGACAACTCCCATCCATTGATTGCGCGGTCCACGATGGACTTGACCAACCCACTGCCTGCCTGGAGCTTAGGTATTCCGTATGTGTAGCTGCCAACGAAGCGATGCGGCTGATCGAAGCCGGAGCGCGCGCGGTCGAGTTTCGGGTTGCGCGGATCAGCCGGCAGCGTGCGATTAGTCTGCCCGCCGAGAATGTCGTCGCTCTCGCTGATGAATGAACTATAGGTATAGTTCACATTGAATTGGAAAGCGCCGAAGCGGGTCTCGCCAAATCGCTTCTCAAGTGTTACCTGGCCGGCATGGTAGATGGAATCGGCAATGCCATCGCCTATCAGGATCGAGCCTTTAGTCGGGTCCTGGCGTTGCCCATTGCCAATGGGCGGCCTGAAGCCAACATTAGCCTCAACTTCACGGATCAAGTTGCTGCCATTGGTGCTGATGTAGTCAATCTTGACGACGTAGTCATTAGCAAGTTGATACTGAACACCAAGCGTGAACTGCTGTGACCTTGGCTGAGTGATTCGTTTGTTGGGTGAGTACAAACGCAATGGCAGCAGATTGGGATTGCCGCCACGGTTTACAAACTCCTGGGGTTGCGGGGCCTGGGGGAATACGTTGTAAGGCTGCGTGCCCGTCACTCCATCGCTGACGAGCTGCACCGCGCGCGGGAAATTGCGCGACACGTTCAGCAGCACGTTCTGGAAGACCTGATCATAAGAGATGCGGTAGCCTCCACGCAGCACGAACCGGCCGTCCTTAAATCCTTTCGGATTCCAGGCGCCTCCGATCGACGGGCCGAAGTTGTTCAAATCAGACTCGGCGTTCGAGAAGAAGCCGAATGGCGTGGTGACATACTCGTAACGCAATCCAAGATTGAGCGTCAGGTCCTGATTGACTCTCCAATCGTCTTGCGCGAAGACGCCGGTCTCGTATGTGCGAGCGGGAACGAGACCGTTGCCCGAGAATTGCGAGATTCTGGCGTTTCGATCAAAAAGGAAGTCAGGCAAACTGGCGTACGATACCGTGCCGCGCAGGTCGGGCGCGAAGAAGCTGTTGAGATCATAGCGCAGCGCATTGACGCCGAACTTCCAGGTGTGCCTGCCACTTATGTAAGAGAGGTTGTCGGTCAACTCATATGCGTTATCAATTCGGAACTGCGGGAAGTTCCCATTCCCGATGGAGAACGCTGGAGTATCGCGAATAGTGAATGTTGTCGGAAGGTTTTCCGGGAAGTTGATGTTGCGACGGCTATAGGTGATACGCGATTCGTTGATCAGATTGCTGGTGATCGTGTATACATCATTGATTGTGAACGACTGGTTACGCGTAATTTGGCCGATCTCCTGGCCGGGGATGCTGGCCGGCGATCCCGGGTCCTTAGAGTCATCAATTATATAACGAAACGAAAGCTGATCGTTGCTGTTGATCTTGGTATCGACCTTGGCCAAATAACGCCAGGAATCCGTGCCATAGGCAATACCGCCGTTGAGTGTCCGGTTGAATCGATTGATCGGCACTACGATATTGCTACCAGTAGCGGGATTCACAAATGTCACTCTGCCGCGATCGGTCGGATCATTGGACACCGGGAAAGTTTTAAGCAGGAAATCCAGCGCTCCGGGCGCGAATTGGGAGGAAGCGGCCCTCAATGCATCGACGCCCTGTTGTGTGATCGCGTCGCGTTGGACAGAACTGACCGTCTGACGCACATCATTAAAATCAAGGCTGGTGAAAAAGAAGGTGTGATCCTTCTTGACCGGGCCGCCTACCGTGCCGCCGTATACGTTATCCACTATAACGCTGCGAGCCGCGCGCAGCGCCCGCTTATCAGGCGCACCCGCGGCGCGCTGCGCACTGTAGGTACGCTGCTGGTTGGTCGTAAGCGCATCCCAACCGTTGCCCTGCCACGTGTAATGCGCGATGCCATGATACTGGTTGGTTCCAGAACGAGTGATTACGTTCACATAAGAACCGGCGTTGCGCCCGAATTCAGCCGCGAAGGTGTTCGTAATTAACTGAAATTCGCCGATGGCTTCTGGAGGTAAGCTCTGGCGCGGTATGGACAATGACTCATCATTATTATTCGCGCCATCGATCGTGAAGTTGTTCGAGCGGGTTCGATTGCCGTTGACGGCGAAACCGGAGCCCGGACGGCCGTTGTTAGTAGGCAATACGCCCGGATTGAGCAGCGCCAGACCATTCAGGGTATTGCGGCCTGGCAGTTCGAGAATAGTGCGATTGTCGACAGTCTTTACCACCTGGCTCTGCGTCGTTTCGAGCAGCGCAGCGGTCTCAGTGACGACCACTACCTCCTGCACTGCTGCCGTGTTGAGTGTGAAGTTCGCTGTAGCGTCAATCGCCACACTTACTTCAACTCGCTCGTTCACCTGCGGTTGAAACCCGCTCTGCTCGACGCGAACAGCATAAACGCCAACCGGCAAACCAACGATGCGATATAAGCCTTCACTGTTGGTTGTGGCCTCGCGCGTCGCACCCGTTCCGACTTTGGTTACCTTGATTGAGGCTCCCGAAATAGCGGATCCATTCTGATCAGTCACTGCGCCGGAAATGGAGCCATTGATTGTTTGCGCATTGCCATACGCGGGCGCTAAGAGGACAAGCGCCAATACTGCCAACGCGCTCGACAACCGCGTCTTGAGGAAGATCTTCATAAATTACCTCCTAGATCAATTTTTAGGTCTGTATATGCGAACTGCTAAATTCGTTGTAGGCGGCTCTGGGGCAGAGGCATCAGCGAACATTAGTTCGCCATGCATCAATTCAAAAGCTGGTCAACATCAATGTCTGGAAAAAAGACGTTTTACATCAGCCAAGTTTCTTGTTTGTTGATCTTTAGCAGTGACCAGCAGAGTTTGGAAGTGACCCTGGCTCTCGCAAACCTGTAAAAATTAGGCAAGCGCATAGGGCGTTTACTATTCAACTGAAAACTGTTGTATTTCGAAAATCTCTGGATCTTAGAAATGATGACAGTTCATAACAATTTGAATAGCCCTGATACTCCGCTCCCAATCTCTGCAACATTTATGCCAACTGCAACATGGTTTTGGAAAGCAAGTTAAACGCACCATAATGAAAGAGTTGGTTATAAAACCAATGATGATGATGACAAGGATTCATCCGAGATTTCGGATTTTGTTGGCGGTTTTGGAGAAGCCTTCAGAATATTTTTCCACTTCCTGTATTCCGATCAATTCAACGCAAACTCTCAAAATTAAAGTCATGGACTTAACGCTTTCGTGAGGAGCATAACCTGTTTTTAGCCTGATAGTATTGAAAATACAGAAATTATCCCGTCTTGGGTACTCCCTACGTGATCTTTGAAGTAATTGCAGCATTGAAGGTTAGCAATTCCCTGAGTGTCCAGCAGTGGTCGCTCAAACCAGCGGCTTGCGCTGGCGTCTTGCCCTTCAATGTGCCGTGTTTCCGGCACAAGTTGTAATAGCTCTTGAAAAGCTGTGTTTGCGTATCAAGAGCCGTCCGACATTTGGCGAAACTGCGTGTCTTGCGATGCAGCGGCGCGACATGCTGTCGAATCGTCCCGTTTAGCCGCTCCAAAAGCGAAGTCGAGATTTGTTTGAGAGGGATCAGTTCTTCGACGCCGAACATCACCCGTCGGGTCACTGCTACAAAACGCCGCCCCGCGCGCTGTTTGATAACTTGCCCGTAACGCACTCGCGGATCGGGCACGACCTGTGACTCTTTCGGACGGCCTCGCCCCTTGCCCTTGATGAAGTGGATCAAGACGGCGAAGACCACTGTCAGCGCGAACAGGTATGGCTCCCATCCATCGCTTGACCACAATGGCCAGCAATCAGAAGCCAGCCTGCGAGCCGCGCCTTCGACCAATTCCGTCGCCGACTCTTGTGTGCGCGGGCCGACGACGACTTCGAGCATCAGACGTGATTCACGCGCCATGGCGACGTGCGTCCAATGTTGGCCAACCTCGTCAAGGTCGGCATCCTGATCGTCAGGATGTTTAGCGCCGGCAAAGCTATGGAGTTCGTCCAGTTCAACGTTCTGGGTCGAAACGCCCGTGATGACTTCTTTGTCGGCGGCTTTTGCTTGAACACAAGCCCGATCAACCCATCGCTGTATGGTGGTCGGATGAACGCCTTCGACGCGCGCCACGGCTTCAGGGCACAAGCCTTCGAGCCCTTGATGGATGGCGCGCTGAACCTTCTCTTCCGGCGTTTTAAGGTCGTAGAAGGCCGTTCCAAAGCGGTCGCAGAAAGTCTTCCGGCACTGACGGCAGCGGAAGACTAAGACTATTTGACCGCTCCGCAAGGTGTAGCGGCTGTGATAGGCTAAGCGCCAAGCAGGCGCGCCACAGTGCGGGCACTGCCCGGTAAGAGGTTTCGTTTGGTTCGACACAACCCAAGCTTGCCTCTTACCGCTCAACAACTTCAAAGATCAGCTACGGAGTACCGGCGCGCATGAAAGGGCGGGATTCTTGGGGTAACCTGGGCGGATTTGAACGATTCGAGGTTGGGCGCCTGTAAGGCGCTGCGGCATTCGGGCGCGCTGTCGGGCGACTTTGCGTAAAAAGCCGGAGCGTCAGGCAAGAAAAGAGAGAGTGACAAGTTCAGGAGGATACTTGTCACCCTCGACTAATCACCATTGTTACTGAAAGGGCCTCCCCAAGTGGGCCCACAATGACGACTGCAATTACCGCGCCGAAATGACAGTATTGTATGTAGGGCATTTGGCCGGATAGAGCCTGGGGCAAGGTCCCGGAACACCCCACAGGTTTTTGTGGCAGGCGCGTCGCAAAACGCCCCACCGGCGGCGAAAGCTTCACAGTAACGCGGTATTTGCTCTCAAACCGATGCTTGCCAGCGCAAAGCCTCGGCGCAAGGGATGCAAAGTGTTGGTCGGAACCGGCGAACAGGCAAGAAAAGAGGGTGACAGGGAATTGCCAGAACCTGTCACCCTCACCTCATCACCATATTAGCAAACCGGATGGAACGACATCTCACTAGACCCAGTTTGCTATCAGGAGTGTTTTCTACCATTGAGGCGCATTGATGCAATTGCGGCGCCGAAATGACAGGTGTTGAACGTAGGGCGTTTCGCGTCGGGCATGTCCCAAAACGCCTCGCAGATTCGGTGTGCAGACGCGCCCCGAAACGCCCCAACCGAACTGTCCGGCACGGAGCGAGCAGCCAATCTCCTCGCCGCCATATGACACGCCGTACCCAATGTCATAGAGACAAACTGTCACGCCTCGCACCGCCGTCCGAATTGAATAAACGTCAGTCTCCTTGCGAAACAAGGGTTTAGCGGAAGGCTGGAATATGGCGCCCATTTTGCACGACGATCGGCGAACTACCATCTAAATCAAGTTTGGATTACCAATTCGACCGACACCGTAAAAGGCATTATTGAGTTGCTGCCATACGAGTGGCGCCAGGCATGGGCATCAACCTGGCGCCCTCTATTTTCGGGGCGCCCCGGTGAAGGAGACTTTCATATGATAGAGGATGCTCGCAAATCTATAGAAAGCATTCGCAAAGGCAATCCTATCGAATGCTCGGCAGAGGACTACCACTCGGGAATACGCGCCGTAATCATCCTATTCGCGCTTGATTGCGCTGACGGCAACGACGAAGTCCGCATGCAGACAGCGCTAGCAGAGGTGAAAAGGCTGGACAAAATGCATGGCTTTCGGTGGTCGGCTAATTCACCAAGCAACCTCACCTAAAAGGAGACACCCCTAAGGGTAGTATCAACACTGAGACGCCCTGCCATCTTACCAACTCCGCGCCAATCAAAGCCACCTGCAGTTACAGCGCAACCGCGTTTCGTTCACGACAGAGGCCGAAGCGCAGGCGGCTGGATAAAGGAAGGCGCGAAAAGGTTCGCAGTAGAGCAAGGGCGCCAATAAACGGACGCAAAAATAGGCTGAAAGGCTCTAGCGCCTGTTATGCAAAAGAGCCAATCAGCCCGAAAATAATCTGAATGTGTAAATGCACAGTGCGAATCGCGGGGCTGAAGCGCTGATGGTTAGGACGATAGCGAGTAGTAGCCGTTACGTCCCGAACCGAGCGCTCTACCAAGCTGAGCCACGCCCCGACAGGCTGGCAATCATACATGCCGGCCCGATGAGTTCAACTCAATTCAAAATTCGCGCCCTTTGTTGAAGGCCAGCACGTCCTCGACGCCAAGTCGAGGCTTGCGCGGCCAGTTGCCGGGGGCCGGATAACCGACCGTCAGAAGCATTACCGGGACGTATCGATCCGCGATATTGAATTCGCGCTTCACGCCCGCGGGGTCGAAGCCGATCATCGGGCCGGTCGCGAGCCCTTTGGCCTGGGCCGCGATCATCAGCGTCATCGCGGCGAATGAGGCCGACCGGATCGCCTCGTCGCGGGCGAACTGTTCGTCGGCGCCGTAACTTGAAGCCGCGCTCCGGGCCCACCCTTCCGCCGTCGCCTGATCCATCAAACCGCCGTCAACCATCGGCTTTAAAATTTGAGGCAGCATCTCGTAACCGCGCAGGTCCCCCAGCACGATGAAAGTCACCGCCGCGTCGACCACCTTCTGCTGGTTGTACGCCACCGACCTCAACCGCGCCTTTTCCTCCGGGGCAGTGACCGCCACGAATCGCCAGTTCTGAATGTTGTACGCCGAGGGGGCCTCGGTGGCGTAAGAGACCAGTTCTTTGATTTCGGCGTCTGAGAGCGCCCGCGAAGCGTCGAATTTATTCGTCGATATTCGTTGCTTGATCAGTTCAATCGTGTCCATCAAATAACTCCTTCCCAGAAAATCAACCAAGAGGAAACGAAGGGATGGAAGAGGGTCGAAAATCGAGTATCGCGTCATCGCGCCTAAGGCGATTCTCGATCTTCGATCCTCAATCCTCTACCCCAGATTGTCATGGCAGGTCGATCAGAATAACCTCGCTCTCATGCGCGCCGGCTATATCAAGCTCAGCGACGTCTGTGACGCGGGCCTGATCGCCCGCGCTCAGCTTCTCTTTATTCAACCTGACCTCGCCTTCGATCACGTAGAAGAACGCGCGCCGCCCCGGTTTTAACTCATGCGTGACGCGGTCGCCCGAGCGCAGGCGCGAAACATAAAACGTAGCGTCCTGATGAATCTTCACCGCGCCGGGGGCGTCTTGCCCAGAAGCTATCGGCAATAGCGCGCCGGCCCGCTGCTCGGGCGTGAACCGCCTCTGCTCGTAC
>Ga0209382_10007941_pt1 | contig 13422 bp, 8 predicted proteins | sample SoiMetdeltSBSDD5_FD_187599 | JGI IMG/M metagenome (GOLD analysis project Ga0209382, IMG submission 187599) | Bulk soil microbial communities from a Populus tree surrounding site in Tennessee, USA - Soil MetaG P. deltoides SBSDD5 (SPAdes) (version 2) | ecosystem: Environmental > Terrestrial >... | reverse complement strand
TCATAAAAGTCTAAATCTATGTGCTGAGCTTGTACATACATCAATACAAAGATACTTGGAACGGTAGCTGGAAATTTGCCATAAGTATCATAGATGTACTGTGCTTGTAATGCGACACATTCTTTGAATTCTTCAGTATAAGGATTAGCACTTGCTCTGACTTTTGGACTGTCACTCCATGGACCAGGAGTATTTGGGTTATACACACCTCCGTCACCAAACTTTCTCTCAGCCAGTGCTTCTGTTGCGTCTCTCATATCACGATAATGTGGAGGACAATATCCTTCAAAAACCCCCTTTAATCCAGTAGGATTTGGTATGGACCAGCGTTCATCTTTATCGTACCTAAATCCTAAACCTGGAACATTTGGATCACCACTTGCGCCTAATACAGTATGCCTGTCTATCCCATCAAACATCCACCCACCAAGACCCATCGCTTGAAGCATCAGTACGCCGGCATAACAAGATGTTGAGAGCTCTGCTGTTAATTCGGTCAAAGAATACTGTTCCATAAAGGTAAGTGGTAATGTCTTGCTTACATCAACTATATTGCTAAATTTTTCAAGCCCAGGTATTGGCTGCTTTGCTATGTCATCATAAATTGCAAAACCATTTTGAGTATAGAAGCAAATGGTGGCGAGCATATGTTGAGCTAAATCACCAACAGGTATGATTAGAGTGGAGCCTTTATGGTTGGCTATCCATGTATTATGTCCTTCCATATATGGTTCAGCCCGTGGAATATGCAATCGCTTATCAGATAATTTCTTTATTCTCTTTTGATGAACCGTTAGGAATTCTTCTAGATTGACTTTACCATCCTGAATTTCCATTTGGGGATGAAAGTCCCGTGTAGGAAAAAAGTAAGTACCAGTATCGTCTGTGTAAAATAATTCTGATGTAATAAATCCAGCACTTGAAGGAAAGGTCCGACCTACAGGACTGCCACAGTAGTTGGAAAGTTTAGGAGCGTACTTTGCATGACGCGTAATAGCAAAGTGCCATCCTGTTACGCCGCCCATAGTTGATAAAACTAGTAATTGTTCTGTTTCACTCAGTGGCATAGGCGAATGATTTGATTTGAACGCAAGAACACCATCTGGGATTTCTGCGCCCAAACAAAATCTTCGAGCACGCCGTCCTGCTATAGCTTCCATTAAAGGAAAATTCAGCACATCGTTTAACGTCTGACTAAGCTTTACACTTAAGTTTAGAGAATTTTTTTTCTCATGTGTCATACATAGAAATTACTTGAGATGATTTTTATAACTTCTGGTGTATCACTACGAAATTTTTGCTATCACTGTCACTGGCACATTTCACACAAACCAATTTGTAGATTATGAGATGCACTTATAGAAAGAAAAACTCTGAGCCTTAGTCACGTCACAACACCCTGTCTGTTATTGGAATTTCTAGATCAGTTTCGATTTAATATTCAGCCATATCCTGACGTCCGAATACCTGACAACAGTTTAGTATTTGTTTGTTGATAGAATAATATTTTTTATTCCTCGATGAGGATTAGTCCGTTCCCCAAGGATTATCGATGACAAATCGCCAGGTTCCATCAGGCTGCTGACGTAGGACGTCTGCAGATTTAGCGGACATATGAACATGCTTGCCATCAGAGTCAGTTCCATTGAATGACCATTCGATAGTTACAAGAGCAAGATCATTTGCCTTAAGAACTCTTTTTACCTTGAGCTCCAATTTACCGTTCATATCAATGAAATTGCGCAGGCTTTGACGTATGCCATCTGGACTTTTGGCAAGCTGTCCTGGTTGGGAGGCAAAACATGCGAGAGGTTCATATAATGTCATTAAGGAATCTAGATCTCGAGCATTGATACCTTCTGTCACCGAATTAAGTACTTCTTCAGGCGTCATGTTTCCAGGCATGTAATGGGATTGCAACAGCTGTTACTATAAGTTTGTTATTTGCGAGAAAATTAATTTAGTTCCAATTGAATATTCAGTCTAATCCCGACGGGCTGATAAAATTTAGATACCAGAATTAGTAAATTAATTCATCATGTTAATGACAAAATCTACCGAAATTCTAGCCTTGCTTAAAGACAGAGACAAGTAGATTATTTTTTTTCATTGAAACCAGGGCTAATATACTAGAGGGTCACGAAGTTTGAATTTGACTCAATTATATTTGTTTATTTACTCGTATCGATTAAGATAATTGTGCGAGCAGTCAAAAAAAATGGTCCGCTCTCAGTACAAGCCGTAGCCGGGGCTTATGTTGTTTTACTTGGAATCAATATGAAGGAAACTGAGAAAAATGGAGTACTCGGATTTGGGATTCAAAGAAGAGATCTTGATAGTAACAAAGACGCAGTTTGGTTACCAGGCTTTAAATCTTTTAAACAGGCTACAATCCCACCTGGTAAACGCGTACCAACTAATCAACATCCGATACAAGGATTCCTTTGGGGAGATTATGCTGCTCTTAAAGATCATCGATATTCCTATCGAATAGTAGCCATGAGAGGTCAACCAGGTAACCTTCATGAATCTGATGAAGTCTCAATCTCGGTACAAATGGAAAGGGAAAAAAAAGAAGGACATGAAGTATATTTTAATCGTGGTGTTGCTGGTTCACAAGCTTATGTTCGAAGGTTTGGTGATAAAAAACCTGATGAGATTGGCAGCAAAGCCTTTGATTGGCTCTCACGAGGACTTGTGGAGGCCTTGATATCTTTTATCAGACAAGCAGATGGAGGAGATTGGAGTATTCATGCTGCAGTTTATGAATTTCAATATCCTTCTGTTCTAAATGAATTCAAATCTGCTATTGACAGAGGCGTTGATGTAAAGATTGTGTTTGACCTCAAAAACGAAAATAAATTCAACAAAGAAGGACAACCAAAAGGTCCGTGGAAAGGAAATCTACAAGCATTACGAGATTCTAAAATACCAGACTCGTGTCTAAAACCTCGTAGAACTAATCCATCCTATATATCTCATAATAAGTTTATAGTTTTACTACAAAATGACATACCAAAACAAGTCTGGACAGGTTCAACTAATATAACCCTAGGAGGAATTTTTGGACATTCAAACGTTGGACACATTGTGCGCAATGAAACAGTAGCAAATGCATACGAAATGTATTGGAGGCAACTCAATACAGACCCGAAGGCAACAGATCTAAGACCATGGAATAACGAAAACTCCCCAGTACCGCATGGAGCACCTTCGGCCAATAGTGTTCAGGTAATATTTAGTCCAAGAACCAGCCTTGAGGCTCTAGAATGGTACGTTTCTCGCATGGATGCTACCAACACTGCTACGTTTCTTACGGCAGCCTTCGGCGTTAACGACCTTTTCGAAAATGTGTTTTCGACCAAAAAAAATAATCTTCGTTATTTGATGCTTGAAACTGAAGATGAAGATATGGAAAAACTCAGAAGTTGGAAATTCAATCGAATATCAATTGGGAATGTACTTGGAGAAAATATATTCGAGCAGTGGCTTGCTGAAACCCTTTCTGGTTTTAATAGACATGTGAAGTACATTCATACAAAATATATGTTAATTGATCCTCTCAGTGATGATCCAATAGTTATAACAGGTTCTGCTAACTTTAGTGATGCCTCAACTAAGCTAAATGATGAAAATATGTTAGTCATCCGTGGTGATACCAGTGTAGCAGACATTTATTTAACTGAATTTATGAGATTATTCACTCATTTTTATTTTAGAACGATCGTCAAAGGTATTGGACCTGCAGCATTGGATCCAGAAGCTGGACACCTGAAGGACGACGATAGTTGGCTTTTACCCTATTATCAGGCTGATAATCCAAAGTGCAAGGAACGACTATATTTTGCAGGGGAACATCCCTTTTAATTTTAACAAAAATTTTAGTTCAGTTACACCGAGCATTCAATTCTAGTAATCCAAACTTATAGCAAAAGCTAATGCTATTCTTCAGCCACCTGTCTCATATAAGAGAACTATCAACCTCCGGTCACACTATTGAATAGTTCGATTTGAACGGGTGGAATCCCATATGCAGTGGGCCTTTTTTTGATAGATCTGGAGACTGCCGCAAATTCAGCCTCATCGGAAACCATTTCAGCAAGCTTTTTGCTAAATGAATTAATTGCCTCTTTGAAAGTAGGAACGTCTGGATATTTAGACGATGCTTCGGCTGCCCTCAATAATTCTCCGTATACAAACAGGTAGAATTCAATTATTTTTTGGCGGGCCCTATTTACTTTGGCCATGTTCAAATGGAAAACTTCAATCGTTTTGATAGCTTTTGGATTTCCGTCTATTGCGACAGGTTTTCCGAGGGTAGTAAAGGTAATATAATCTTCAGGATTTTCCTGACATGGATCAATTAATAACCTTTTCTCAAGATTAAGATCAAAAGCAGGTGCGTCTGCCCTTGGACTACCCGATTCTAGAGGAAACTGATCCTTCTTTCCCAAAGCCTTGCTTTTTGGGCTGTCTTTTCGGGCTTGGTTACAATATTGACATCCCATGTAAAGATTATTCCACTCATACACTAGCCAATAATAACCCGGATGTTTGGGCTCCTCATTCACTCTACCTTTAGGTCTAAAGTGTTCCACATCCCAGTCATTTCTGATAGGCTTCACCTCACAGTAGGCGCATTTCCCATGGAATAGTTCTTCAAGAACAGGACGAACATTCACAGGATCCCCATAGATAGAAGTGTCAAACTTTAGATCTTTATTTTGATTTCTATCCTCAATAATCCTCTTGGTGCTGTCCTTAGCCTTTCGATACCAGTTATCCGATGGTCTAATCGGTTGGCCAAGTTCGTTTTTGCGATTTCTATCCGTGTAAATCAAAAACGTCACCAAAACAGTCTAACCTGGATCGCCATCCTTGACTTCCCCAGACGCCTTGTCCTTTTCTCGTTTTAACTCTTCGACTTTCTTTGCAAGATTCTTGACTTTACGATAGTCGAGATCAGGGATTGTGGGTTCTACAACACGCTTTGATTTAAGATCCTCTGCGATAGATGCTAGTTCCTTTTCCTCTTGATTGGTAAGACTAGTCTTTGCAATAAGTTGACTATGTTTATCCAACTGATTCTGAGTCTCATTGTCATATACATTAACTCCAAAAAAATCGTTATCTTCCAAGAGCTCATCGGCTCGCCATCCTTCCACAGAGGGGAGATCGTCATCCAAGATTACTCCGTTCTCTGTTCTCTTACATAGTACCACTTTGCCCTGTTTTATTCCTTGTATTACTAAAGGACTATGGGTTGTGCTAATAATTTGAAAATTGGGGAAAAATTTCGTCAGTGAAGAAACTATTTCACGCTGCCAATGAGGATGTAGATGAACATCCAATTCATCAAGTAGTAGGATTCCGCTAGAACTTAGAATATTTGTAGAGTTTGGAAATGCTAACATCATATTCCTGAGAAGATCGCTCACCCAAACAATCATCGAGCGGTATCCATCACTCAAGTTATCCAGAGTTATGTTGCCATAAGGTGTAGTAAATACGGCAAATCCCTCCTTGTTTATCTCAGAAAAGCGAATTGGAAAATCATGAGGCAACAAATCGTGAATTGCGTCTATGAATACACCAAGTGAGGATTTACCTTGTTTCAGACGCTCGTAATCGAGCTCCTTTAACCACGAATCTAATGATATTAGTTTACTCCTAGGCTGAAATAAATTAATTACACGCGATATTCTTGGCTCCTCCACGCTTTCATAAAATTCCTTTCTTTCACTCAATGATGGGGGAACGCGGAAGGGTCCGTAACCTGCGGCCAACCATCCTGCATATGGCGGGAAATCGCTTATTTCCTTGTCAGATTCCCAGAAGGGTGTTCTAACAGATTTCTTAAACTTTATTTTAACTGTAATGTTTGAAAATAATTCAGAATCGTCAGGTGATTTATTTATTTCAGCCTCGACTACTCCTTCATCTTTACCAGCTCGAACCCACTGGCTCCCATCTGGGACTAACCATGATATACTTGCGCGGCCAGCGATAGCCAGTGCGATTGCCTTCAAAATCGTGCTTTTTCCTGAACCGTTATCTCCTAGGAATACTGTAAATTTTTCATGTCCTCCATTTTCTTTAAAGTCAAGATGGACGTTTTCAAAACATCTGATGTTTTCAAGTGATATATGTCGTATCCACAATCTTGTTCGATAATCTACACTATACACAGATACATAAGCATACCTGAAGATTAGATAAAACAAATCTGACTAAGTTTAAAACGATATAGTTGGTCTATTCTGTCAATTTTTGATCATGAGAAATTTTTTTGCTTAACATTATATCTGGAATGAGTACTTTAGTCCCCATGCAAGTAAAGCAATTAATTTTCACTTATTATCAATGGTTTTTACACATAGTGACATGTAAGCTAGAAAACTAGTCATATGAAAATTTATAAGTAAATATTAATTGATTGAATATAACATGGATACATTATTAAATAAGACTTGGGTTCTTGCAAGAAAAGATCAAAATGATGATATATTAATATTTGAATCAAAGAGTAGTAAAGTCGATCAAAATAAGTATCAGCTTGTGCTTACCGAGAACGGCAAATTTATTGATAATTCCGTTTCGAATGGACACTCGAATACTATAACGGGTCATTATAAGTTTGAAGGAAATTCATTGTATACTTATTTTGAAAATTCTTATTATGATTCAAAATTTGATATAATTTATTATGATGATAACACCTTAAAACTTAAAAAGATATACTAATTTAAACTAATCTGGTTACTAGTATTTAGTAAGTATTTAGCATATAATATCTGTTATTAAGATACTATCGTATTGCATTGTAGTAGATTCTAAATGATTAAATTAGCATAACCACCGAAGGAGAGATGCGTATATATTGCTTGAATAAACTCAAGTCGATGACGATCATTAAGAGAGATTGTTGGATGATTGATAAGCAATTATCTAGTTTGAATAGAAATTGATAATCCGTCAAATTTTAGAACATTTACAATGTCAGTCATTTCTTCAATTTTTGCAAGTATAGGAACAATAGTAACAACTATCTCACTTTTTTTTATAAATTTTCTTATTGACTCCGTAACATCAAGATAATGATCACATTTACTTAGTGGGCTACTACTTCTTATATCATACATACTGTCTCTTTCCTGAACGGAGCAATGCCCTGGACCTCCAAAACAGCTAGATCCGTGTCCAAAGACGTACAATGACCCTACATAGCCATTTCTTTCGCTGGTTGCGGTATTATGACTTGCTGAGGTATTGTTTATGAATACTCTTGCTTCATATGAATCCTTACTAGTATCCAAATTAGTAAAGGTAATTTCTACTTTCGAAATCTTTTCGGGATCTACCTTGAGACGAAATGGTTTAGATATATAGATTTTTGCTCTAGAGTAGTCATCTTTCAATTTAATTGATTTACTGGAACGTTTTTTTCCCATTTTTATTGTGAAGCCTCCTCAATTTTGATTTCTTCTTCAACGTACTCATATCCAAGAACATAAGGATCTAACATTTTCCCAACAGTCGCGTTAAACGGCTCCAATACCATGTCTAAGTAATAATCGGGAACATTATTGATTCCATGGCGTCTTTGCCAATCAAACCATATCTTATCAATATGACAGTGGTGTGCATGAAAAATAAAATCGAATCCTGCATATCGCTGGTCGGCCATGTCTCCACCTACCCATAAATGGACTAGATTGTGAACATTTCTAATTCGTTCACTAAAATCTTCAAAATGATTAAAAGTATTTAAAATATAACTTACCGTTCCTGTAGTTGGTAAATTTCTTACGCTTCCTTTTCCTGGGTTTCTAATTGTTGTATGATTATTGTTGTGATTAGGAAAATTTATTCGATACTCGTATAACGGATTCGGTTTATTATTAATGACTCTTTCTCTAAATGCTCTAGGAATTTGACTTGTCTGATCATTATTAGTTCTCCAATCCCAATAGGGGATGCTGACAGACTTATTACGATCTTGAAGCTGCTTTTCAAGATAATACAGATACGCCCTATGCCAACATAGAAATAAATGAACTTGAGGCCAACCGTCTACATCACGTGGTGCATGCCAACACTTATCTAATGGATACCCATGTATCCCCGCCCAATAAGCATAACTTCGTCTGTCATCGTTCGGAAGTTCATATAAGAATTGTAAAGATTCGCGTAAATTCTTTAGTTCTTCGTCTGAGAGAGCGTTAATATTTTTCCTAGCTTTAAAGTCTCTACTCAAGATATTGAGATAGCATATTATGCTTATTAAGATTAACGCCTTATTCATTAATAAGATTTAATTAAATAAGAAAGGCTAAGTCTACTTTGGGGACAATTAATTAGCCAAATCATAAACGACTTAGTAAGATTCTAACTAATGAATCGAATCCTAAGATAAGTAAACAAAATGGAAAGTCATTTAAGACACAGTCAAAACTATTTGTGTACTCATAATCCAATTTAATAATTGCTATTATATGAGTCTATAAATTGAGCTTACGCCTAGAACATAAAGCAAAAAGCTTATCTGCATAATCGAAAAACTTGAGAAGGACCAGTAGTGTTCCTTTTAAGTGGTTCTCAGATATGTATACCAAGAGATAGAACGAAGAGCTAAATTACAAGTCACTAGAACCCTAATACACGTAGGGGACTTATTCTGACAAACCCGGTAACTAATCGGTTTCATATATTTGTGCTTAAAATGTATTTAGGAAAAGAGGGCTGACGAAAAATGATAAATAATATTGCAGTAGTTAGTACTTGCATTGACGTTATCGAGAGGGTCAACATCCTCAAGAGAAAATAAGGAAAGAGGCATAATCATGAACTTTATGGCCCTTCTAATAATGCCTCCCCTATTAGACTTTCCGTTTCATATGAGGCATAAGAAATTTAAAACTGATGTATACTGTGCAGAAGTAACGGAAGTTATTGAAAAATGATTGTTTCTAATATCCGTTGGTCCGGAGGAGCAATAGGAGGAACAATTGAAAAAAGGCTGATTTTATATTTTAGCATTTTTTTTATGTTTTATTTTTTTTATATTTTTGTTTTTTCAGAAAACTCCTACAGTCAATCTCCTCTAATCAATAAAGAGCTTTACTCTCCAGAAGTTAAGCTCGACTGGATTCCCAATACGACACACCCACCTCCTAGTTCTGAAGTCAAGATTTACGCCAAGGTTTTTGATAAGTACGGGGAAATTCAAAATGCCACATTATTTTATAAAGTGGAGCCTGATCCTTCTTTAGTGAAAAAACCCTTTACGACTTACTCTAATAAAACAAGTATGAATCTGATTAATGGGATTAAATCGAATGGTACTTGGTTGGGAATACTTCCTCTAGAATTAGAAAATTCAATTGTGCGTTACAATGTCTATCTTAAGGACGAGATGGGATATACTTATAACTCATCAGATAATGATAGGTACTCGTATCATGTTCTTAAGGATGAGAACGCACCAGTCACGGAATCTCTTTTTATTTGTAATGCGTCCATGGATTTCAAGACTTGTTCAAAAAATCAAGATAATCATACTCAAGTTTATAATGGTGCTGAGGGGGTGGTGGCATATTCAAATATAACTGAAAACGGTAGCGGTATCCTCTCTGCACAATTGTTTGCTTCTTATAATGATAGTTCCAATTCGGTTAATTCCGTCGAACCTATTCATATGCAGAAAGTAAATGAAACGGACGTGAGGCGGGATACCGAAATTTTTAAGACAAATTTTAATCTACCGGTGAATCACAACATAACGTTTCATGTTAATGCTACGGATCATGCGGGAAATCCAACAAGGGAGGATTCCTATAAAGCATTTAATGAAATCATTCATTCCTGTTCTGAGCACCCAGATCCCGCTTCAAACAAATTCATGTTCGAGGTAAGTACTTTAGATATCAATCCAATAGAACGTACGGTTCTAGTTGAGATTAACTTTACTCAAAATGGAATAAGCAAAGATGTCATTAACAATAGGATTTTTACTGCTCTTCCTTTCATAGACGGAATAAATGTAGATAGTAACCTTCGTACCAATTACAAAAACTACTTTGCAATACCCATAAACGGAACACAGAGCGATAATTCAGGTTGTTCCTTCGATATTTCAGGGGGTAAAAAAATGTGGCTCTCTCTATGGGGCGACGCATCAGATTATCCATTTGATCGTTATACGTTTAACATATATTTTGTTCCTCCTCCTATGGAGAAAAAATTCATTGACGCAAAAACAACATTTGTTCCCTTGAAATCTATGAAAGTTTCTCATGCCAACCATAGTATTATTAATTATCCGGACCCATTTGTTAGAAATTTTGATCATCAATGCCCACGAATAGCAAAATCAATTTTTGGTGGTCCATTTGTTGATAGATGGTTTGTTAGTAGCAGTCAAATATGTCCCCCAAATTTTGGTCCAGACACCCCTGAGCCAAATTCTGTACGATTTGAGGATATTAATGAGACAAGCTACGCTAATTCTACAGATGCTTTGAGATCTCACATTCCTTTGATAAATGTGCAAGTCAAACTAGAAAGAGGCATAGAAAGAGACCATACTATTGCAGTAATAATCATACCTATACTTTCTATATTCTATCTTTTAGGCGCCACCTTCATGTTTGAACAGACTAAAGGGGATCCTAATGCTCCAGATGATGCCATAGGTAATAGATTACTTCTAACATTGGGAGTATTCGCATTGATTTTCACACTTCCTGAAATCCTAGATCAGATGAAACCTGAAACTTCTGCTTCAACAGTAGGCGATTCTTTGCTCAGCATTATTGTGGTAGCTACTATCGCTTTCACAGTAAGTTCAATCATTACCAGTACTGGTACAATAAAAAGATGGTTTCCTTCACGGTTCACATGGATAGACGGGATTACGTTTATAATTATATCAATTGTTGTGATCTTGTTGCTATGGAATTACAATTTGTATATCACTCTATGGCTTGTACCTATCATAATTTTTGGGTTAGGATATGGATTACTCTTGCGAATTTTGGGATTAAAGATAAACATACCATTATGGAGTAAACTCTTTACTCGAAAGCACACATAAGTAACCCAATCTTTTTCTAACACTTCTGAGCCTGCATAATACCAATGCCAATAACTTGTAATTTAAGCCTACCTGAAATTCATTTTTTATAAATAAATTAATTTATTTATTAATATTTAAGTTAGATTAATTGGTAACCATCTTGCCATTTCCTTTTTACCAATAACTCTAATTGGTCTAATTTTTACCAGCAGTTCTCCTTCTGCTACACTATTTCCTCCTGCGAAACACTTCTGACTTATTATAACCCATATACCTTGCGACAATAATTATGACCCATTTGTAAATTTGCTTGGTTCATTACTATTTATTATTACTATATTGTAAATAGTAACAAATATGAAGTCAAGAGGAGTATGATCATTAACACACAAACTAATTCGATCGCCGATTCTCACGTCTAATATTCTTTTACCTTTACTGATTTGTGACTCGTATTAAGAATAATATTATCATCTTTGTCTACTGTACACCATATTGGAACTAGATTCGGTGTCCCATCTTTGTTAATGGGTTCCTAATTTACCTGTAAAAGTTCCTTGGAAGAGAAAATTTTTGATCTTTAAGTGTATTTCTTCAGATTTTGTTTTTTCCACTAGGTGTAATCAGATTCAAAACTACCTCACGTTCCATTTAAACATCCAAATTTGATCTGATTTAGATAAGAACATGATTCAACCCAGCTCCTCCTGCGACAAGAATTCATTTGTTTCCTATTATGCTGCCAAAGAGGTTCTTGAATGCATCAAGAATCGGATTATCTTTTAATTCGGCTATTGCCTGTTTGTTGTGTTGTATTATCAATTCATTTGAGACTGTACTAACAACAACCTGTCATGGGCTTGGTGCTTGTTGGGGAATGAAAGGTAGAAGCGATGAAGTTTCAGACTTATTGTCACCTAATTCAATTGAATTTATCATTTGTTGTATGACTGGAAGATAGTAATTATACTTCGGTAATTCTGCTATAAATCCAATAATGTAGGCTGAGTCATCTTTGATTGTAAGGACAACCATTTCTTGAAGCGTACCAACTCTATTATCCGTATATGTATAGACAAGAGAATTGGCGGGAATTCCACCAAGAACAGTGTCACTTGAATTAATAATTTGGAAGCTCGGCAAATTCGCCGTAGCCTCTCCTACGATTTTGTCCGTTAATGCGGATAAGGAACTCTTATACGGGACTTTAAGAACTCGCAAAGCCTCTTCAAATCTATCCGAACCACTTTCACGTGGGGATTTGAAGGTAACATTATTAGCATTCTCCGTTATTTGCCAGTCATTGGGATAGTTCACACTTACCGATTTTTCGTCACTTTTATAGGTTGTAAGTGGTTGGGGCGTTAATGGCGGCTCCTGTATACCTGGCACTGTTTCAGCACCTAGAGTAGTGCTTCCACCTTTATCGGGGTCTGGGGGAGTGCTTCCACCTTTATCGGGGTCTGGGGGAGGATCTTGGATTATCTCTGGCGGACCAGCGGCAGAAATTTTTCCTATTAGTGATCCACCAGCTTCTACACCTTCAACTATCAGACAAGCGGAATGCTCATCTCCACATGGCTCAACCTTTTTATCGTCATAAATAAAGGTGCAAGTGAAGGTTTGAGGAATTTGGCGGCTAGGACAATCAGACTCTATTGACTCGGTGTAAGAACCAGAACGAATTGTGGTCACACTAAATTTACCTGCACCAGAGAATTCAACTGTAGTACCAGGAGCACCAACACCAACAAAGTTAGAAGGAGATGCTTTACCCTCGCTCACTTTAATTCTTAACTTAATGTCTTGTGGTTGTTTAGAACCTCCATTGTCATTTTTTACTTGTACTATAAACTTTCCTGTCGCCCGTAATTCTGCCTTGCAATCTGAATCGTCCTTGTCTATTTTACCATCATCATCATCGTCTTCGCCGTTACCACAGATCTCTACCTTGCAATCTGAATCGTCCTTGTCTATTTTACCATCATCATCATCGTCTTCGCCGTTACCACAGATCTCTACCTTGCAATCTGAATCGTCCTTGTCTATTTTACCATCATCATCATCGTCTTCGCCGTTACCACAGATCTCTACCTTGCAATCTGAATCGTCCTTGTCTATTTTACCATCATCATCATCGTCTTCGCCGTTACCACAGATCTCTTGTTTATCATCTTGTTGTTGCTGCTTGCAATCTTCTTCGTCTATGTCACCGTCGTCATCATCGTCTTCGCCGTTACCACAGATCTCTTGTTTATCATCTTGTTGTTGCTGCTTGCAATCTTCTTCGTCTATGTCACCGTCGTCATCATCGTCTTCGCCGTTACCACAGATCTCTTGTTTAT
>Ga0209382_10007937_pt1 | contig 13429 bp, 10 predicted proteins | sample SoiMetdeltSBSDD5_FD_187599 | JGI IMG/M metagenome (GOLD analysis project Ga0209382, IMG submission 187599) | Bulk soil microbial communities from a Populus tree surrounding site in Tennessee, USA - Soil MetaG P. deltoides SBSDD5 (SPAdes) (version 2) | ecosystem: Environmental > Terrestrial >... | reverse complement strand
GGCCTCGCCCACCGCCTGCGCCAGCTCGGGCCGCGGCGGGTGCCGTCCGAAGGCGCCCTTGATCAGGCCGCCCATGTACTCGGCGATGCCCTCGGCCACCTTGAGGATCACGTTGCCCACGAAGCCCTCGCACACGACCACGTCCGTGCGCCCGGCCATGATGTCCTGCCCCTCGACGAAGCCGGCGTAGTGCAGCGGCGCGGACTGCAGCAGCACGTGCACCTGCTGGATGAGCGGGTTGCCCTTGCCCTCCTCCTCGCCGATGTTGAGCAGGCCGACGAGCGGGTCGCTGCGCTCGAAGGCGGCGCGCGCGTACTCGCTGGCCATCACGGCGTACTGCAGCATGTGTTCGGGCTTGCAGTAGATGTTCGCGCCCACGTCGATGACGACGGCCGGGCCCTTGCGGGTGGGCACGGGCACGGCGATGCCTGGCCGCGACACGCCCTTGAGGCGCCCGAGGACCAGCGTGCTGGCCGCGACCACGGCGCCCGTGTTGCCGGCGCTCACGAAGGCCGCCGCACGCCCCTCGGCCACCGCGCGCATGGCGACGGCGAGGGAGCTGTTCTTCTTGGAGCGGAGCGCCACGGAGGCGGACTCGTCCATGCCCACCACCTCGGGCGCGTCCAGCACCTCGACGCCCTTGACATGCAGCTCCGCCAGCAGCGGGCGCACGGCCGCCTCGCGGCCGACCAGCAGGAGCTCGTCGGCGCCGGCCACGCCGCGGGTGATGGCCAGCGCCACTCCCTCGATCACGCAGCGGGGAGCATGGTCGCCCCCCATGGCATCGATCGCGATCCTGCGGGTCACGGCCGGGTCGGAGCTCCGCGTGGGCTCAGGCTTCCAGCGCCAGCACGTCGCGGCCGCGATAGTGGCCGCAGTTGCCGCACACCGCGTGCGGCACCTTCTCGGCGCCGCAGCGCTCGCACAGCGAGCCCGGCGGCAGGGTCAAGGCCAGGTGCGCCCGGCGCTTCCGCTTGCGGGCCTTCGAGGTCTTGCGCTTGGGAACTGCCATGGCCGTGTCCGCTCCTTGCGGGGCCAGCGGTCGGGCTTGTCACGCCCCGCGAACCGCCCGCCCATCGGAATCGGCCCACTCTAACGGCCGCCCCGGCGCGGGAAAAGAGGAGCCCATCGAAGACGTCATCCGCGCCCGAGAGCGGGTCGCCCCCGGCATCGAAGTCCGCCTTCGATGGGCTCCTAGCGTGTCCCCATGGCCAGCGCCTCCAGCGCCCCTTGCAGGACGGCGGGCAGGTCCGGCGCCTTTCCGCCGCGACCCTGCGCCAAGGCGGCGTTGCCGCCGCCCTTGCCGCCGAGGGTCTCGGCCAGCGCGGACAGCAGCGCGTTGGCGGCCAGTCCCCGCTTCTGCGCCGCCGGCCCGGAAGCCGCGAGGAGGCTGGTGCCGTTCTCCTCGGGCACCGCGAGCAGGACCAGGTCGCAGCCGCGCTTGAGCAGGTCGCCGGCCATGTCGCGCAGCGTCTTGACCGGCACGCCCTCCACCGGCGTGACGACCACCTGCAGGCCGTTCCACTCGCGGCGCGCGGCCGACAGCCGCGCGCCGGCCGTGCTCTCGCGCAGCTCGTCGAGCGACTTGCGCGTGGCGCGCAGATCCTCCTGCAGGGCCTCGATGCGCGGCTGCAGGCTCTCGGGGGAAGCCTTGAAGAGCGCGGCCGCGGCGTGCAGGGCCTCGTCGGCGGCGCGCGCGTGCTCGATGACCCCGAGGCCCGTGCGCGCCTCGATGCGACGGATGCCCGCGGCGATGGAGCCCTCGGACACGATGCGCAACAGGCCGATGTCGCCCGAGCGGCGGACGTGCGTGCCGCCGCAGAGCTCGACGCTGTCGAGGCCGTGCGGCGCGTCGGGCACGCGCACGACGCGCACCCGCTCACCGTACTTCTCGCCGAACAGTGCCATCGCGCCCTGCTCGCGCGCCTCGCTGCGCGACATCTCGGCGCTCCGCACCTCGGCATTGGCCAGGATCCAGGCATTCACGAGGTCCTCGACCGCCACCAGCTCGGCCGGGGTCATCGCACGCGGGAAGCGGAAGTCGAAGCGCAGCCGGTTGGGCGCCACGAGCGAGCCGGCCTGCGTGCACTCGGGTCCCAGCACCTGCCGCAGCGCGGCGTGCAGCAGGTGCGTGCCGGTGTGGTTGCGGGCCGTGGCGGCCCGCCGTCCCCCATCGACGCGCGCCCGCGCCGGACCCGTCACGGGCTGGCCCGAGACGACCACGCCGCGATGCAGCGTGATACCCCTCACCGCCACAGTGTCGTCCACCTCCACCTCCCACCCCGGTCCGCCCACGCTGCCGCTGTCGCCCGCCTGGCCGCCGCCTTCGGCGTAGAAGGGCGTGCGGTCCAGCACCAGCAGCACCCGGCGCTGCTCGCCGTCGCCGCCTGCCTCGGAATCGTCGACCACGGCCAGCAGCCGCGCGTCGCTCACGTCGAGCGTGCCGCGCACGAATTCCGAGGCGGGCAGCTGGCCCGACACCGAAGCCAGCGGCCCCTCGTCGAAGATCTTGTCCGAGAGACGGCTGCCCTCGCGCGAGCGCCGGCGCTGCTCGGTCATCGCGGCGCGGAAGCCGTCCTCGTCGACGTCCAGGCCCTGCTCCTCGAGCAGCAGCTTCTGGAGGTCGAGCGGCAGGCCGAACGTGTCGTAGAGCAGGAAGGCGGCGGCGCCGGGCAGGCGCGACCGGCCGGCCGCGCGCGTCTCGTCGGCCAGCACCGCCAGGCGCTGGCTTCCGGCGAGGAAGGCCTCGGCGAACTTCTCCTCCTCGGCGGCGATCGTGGAGGCGATGACGGCGCGGGCGTCGCGCAGCTCCGGATAGGCGCCCGCCATGCCGGCCACCACCTCGCCGGACAGCTCTGCCAGCCAGCTCGCCCGCAGGTCGCCACCCAGCACGTGCCGGTCGAGCATGGCGCGGCGCAGGATCTTGCGCACCACGTAGCCCTGCTTGAGGTTGCTCGGGCGCACGCCGTCGGCGATGCAGAAGGTGGCGGCCCGCACGTGGTCGGCGATGCGCCGCACGCGCGTGCCTTCCGCCGTGCCGAACGCCGTGCTGCGCCCGATGTGCGCGTGAATGGCCGCCAGCAGCGGCGCGAACAGCTGCGTCTCGAAATTGCTGGCGAGCACGCGGCTCCCGCGCAGCGACTCGACCACCCGGACCACGCGCTCGAAGCCCATGCCGGTGTCGATGTTCTTCTTGGGCAGAGGCACGAGCCGCCCGCCGTCCTGCCGCTCGAACTGGGTGAAGACCAGGTTCCAGATCTCGACGAAGCGGCGGCCATCGCTGCCCGGCCCCGCGGCAGGCAGGGCACCGGCCTCCGGCAGGAAGTCGAAGTAGATCTCCGAGCACGGGCCGCAGATGCCGTTGGGCCCCTTGCTCGGCGCGCCCGCGGGCCAGAAGTTGTCGTCCTCGCCGCAGCGGAAGAGGCGTGCCTCGGGCAGGCCCACCTCGTCGCGCCAGATCGCGAAGGCCTCGTCGTCGTCGAGATAGACCGTCACGCTCAGGCGATCGCCGGGCACGCCCAGCTCGGCGAGCAGCTCCCAGGCCCAGCGGATCGCGTCGCGCTTGAAATAGTCGCCGAACGAGAAGTTGCCGAGCATCTCGAAGAACGTGTGGTGCGATGCGGTGCGCCCCACGTTCTCGAGGTCCGGCATGCGCAGGCATTTCTGCGACGTCGTGGCGCGCGTGAAGGGCAGGTTGCCCTTGCCCAGGAACATGGCCTTGAACTGGTTCATGCCGGCGCCGGTGAAGAGCAGCGTCGGGTCGTTCTCGGGCACGAGGCTGTCGCTCGGGTACCGCGTGTGGCCGCGGCGCTCGAAGAACGCCAGGTAGGCTTCGCGGATCTGGTCGGGAGTCATCGACGCGGGCGCTCGGGGGCGAGGCGGGTGGACCCGACAGCTTGCGGTGCCCCGGGCTCGCGGCGCAACCCCGTGCAGGGCCGGCGCACGGGAAGGCCTCGGCCTCCGCCGCGCGCCGTCACGCGACGTGGCGTCAGGGCTTGCCGCTCCGCGCCGGTGGCACCGGTGGACGCGCGGCCGGGGCGCCGCTGCTCCCCGCGGCGGTGCCGCCCGCCACTCTCGCGGTCGGGACGGACGATCCCGACGGCGGGCTGGCCGGCACGGCGGTCGGCGCCGGCCGGGGCGCCGGCGGCGCGTAGGCCGCGCGCACCTTGGCCTCGACCTCGGCCAGCACGTCGCGGTTCTCGAGCAGGAAGTCGCGCGCCTTGTCGCGGCCCTGACCCAGCCGCGTGCTGCCCAGCGACATCCACGTGCCGGACTTGTCGATGATGTTCTTCTCCACGGCCAGGTCCAGCACGTCGCCCTCGCGCGAGATGCCGTGGTTGAAGAGCACGTCGAACTCGGCCTTGCGGAAGGGCGGCGCGACCTTGTTCTTGACCACCGTGACCCGCACGCGGTTGCCCACGTTCTCCTCGCCCACCTTGATGGCGCCGATGCGGCGGATGTCGAGCCGGACGGAGCTGTAGAACTTGAGCGCGCGGCCGCCCGTGGTGGTCTCGGGGCTCCCGAAGAACACGCCCACCTTCTCGCGGATCTGGTTGATGAAGATCACGCACGTGCCGGTCTTGCTGATGGTGCCCGTGAGCTTGCGCATGGCCTGCGACATGAGCCGCGCCTGCAGGCCGACGTGCGTGTCGCCCATCTCGCCCTCGAGCTCGGCCTTCGGCACCAGGGCCGCGACCGAGTCGATGACGATGACCGCGAAGGCGTTGCTGCGCACGAGCATCTCGCAGATCTCGAGCGCCTGCTCGCCCGTGTCGGGCTGGCTGAGGATGAGGTTGTCGGTGTCCACGCCCAGCTTGCGCGCGTAGCTCGGATCGACGGCGTGCTCCGCGTCGATGAAGGCGCAGGCACCGCCGGCGCGCTGGGCGTTGGCGATGGCGTGCAGCGTCAGCGTGGTCTTGCCCGATGACTCGGGGCCGAAGACCTCGATGATGCGGCCCTTGGGCAGGCCGTAGCCGCCGAGGGCGAGGTCGAGCGACAGCGATCCCGTGGACAGCCCCTCGATGGGCGTGTCGGGCCGGTCGCCGAGGCGCATGATCGCGCCCTTGCCGAACTGCTTCTCGATCTGGGCCAGCGTGAGCGCGACCTCCGGGGGAAGGGTCGACTCGCCCTTGCCGCCACCGTTGCCACCCGAGGTCTTTCCGACTGTCTGAGCCATCGTTCCTTGTCTCCTTGTCTCCTTGGTCTGTTGCTGGATCATGCTGCACCCGGGCCGGCCCGACAGGCGCCGGCTGGACCCGAAGCCATACCTAACACATACTTAACTTGCGGAGCCGCGGGTTCGAGCGACCTTCCGGAAAAAGTCCGCCCCAGGGGCAGTCGGAGCCCCGGCGCGCGGGTTACGCGCGCCGGACGCACCTCGCCCCCTCAGAAGCGGATGGCCTTGAGAAAGGCGTCGTGGCGGTCGTTGAGCGCTTGCCGGCTGGTCCGGCGGAAGGGCTCGACGGAGAAGTCCTCGACGGCCACGGAGGCGGTCACGGTGCCGTAGGTGATGCCGCGGCGGATGGCCTCGAGGGAGCGCTTGCCGGTGGATGCGAGGTAGCCCATGAGGCCCCCGGCGAAGGCGTCGCCGGCCCCGGTCGGGTCGCGCACCTCCTCGAGCGGGCAGGCGGGCACGGCGAACGTGCCCTCGCCGCAGAAGAGCAGGGCTCCGTGCTCGCCCTTCTTGACCACCACGAACTCCGGGCCGCGCTTGAGGATGCCGGCGCCGGCCCGGACCAGGTTGTGTTCGCCCGTGAGCAGGCGGGCCTCGTGCTCGTTCAGCACCAGGCCGTCGACGCGGTGCAAGAGCTCGGCCAGCAGCGCGGGCTCCTCGGCGATCCAGAAGTCGCGCGTGTCGGCCACCGAAAGGGGGTTGCCGCGCACGGAGGCCAGCACGTCCAGCTGGGTCTGCGGGTGGTCGTTGGCCAGGAAGACGAACTCGCTGTCGCGGAACTCCTCCGGCACGGTGGCCTTCCAGCTGCCGAGCACGTTGAGCGACACGCCCAGCGTCTGCGCGGCATTCATGTCGCCCTCGTAGCGCCCGGTCCAGTGGAAGGTCTTGCCGTCCGCGTCCACCTTGAGGCCGCGCAGGTCGACGCCGCGCTCCTCCAGCTCGCGCAGCACCTCGGGCGGGAAGTCGTGGCCGACCACGCCCACGAGCCTCTGCGGCGTGAAGTAGCTGGCGGCGAACATGAAGAAGGTGGCCGAGCCGCCGAGCACACGCTCGGCCTTGCCGAAAGGCGTCTCGATGGTGTCGAAGGCCACGGATCCGACGACGAGCAGGGACATGCGGGCTCCGGAGGTCAGGGGGCGGGCTCGCCCTCGGCCGGCACGTCGGTGTGGACGCGCCGGCGGTCGAGCAGCAGCAGCACGCCGCCGAACAGCGAGATGACGATGGTGGTGAAGCGGTAGGTGAGCGAGAGCGCGGTGGCGTCGGCCCGGGCCACGCCGACGGTGCCGAAGAAGTACATGAAAGCCGTCTCGCCCACGCCGATGCCGGCGGGCGCGATGGGCAGCGACGAGATGATCATGATGATCGGGATGAGCGAGCAGTAGACGTCGATCCCAAGTCGCCCCAGCACGGCCAGCTCGGCCTGACGCTGGTGCAGCACCTGCGGGTCCGCCGTGCCGGCCTCCACGCCCCCGCTCGCGAGCGCGCTGCCGAAGAACCAGATGCCCACGATGAGCAGGAGGTGCACGACGAAGGACATGAGCAGGGCCAGGCCCAGCATGCTCAGCCGGTCGCGGTACATCGAGATGGCGCGATCGATCCGGCCCAGCAGGGTGTTCTCGCCGCCGCCCTTGCGCCCGGCCTTCTCCAGCGCCTGGCGCACGCGCGACTTGACGCGCCGCGAGAGCGCCAGCGACGCCCCCAGCGCCGCCGCGCCGAGGAAGCCGTAGATGCCCAGCGCCACGTGGCGGTAGCGCTCGAAGTCGAAGGGGATGACCACGGCCGCGATGAGCGCCAGCGCGACGATCCCCACGAGGCGGTCGACGATGACCGAGATGACCGCATCGGTGCGCTGCCGCGGATGCTCGCGGGTGATGTAGATGGCCTTCACCAGGTCGCCGCCCGTGAGGCCGGGCACGACGTTGTTGAAGAAGGTGCCGATCCAGCCGATGCGGAAGGCGGCCCAGGCTTGGCTGTCCAGCCCCACCGACCGCATCAGCATGTGCCAGCGGAAGATCGAGATGCAGCTGCCGGCGAAGAGCAGCGTGAGGCCCAGCATCCACGTGCCGAGATGGATGCCCGCGAGGCGCTCCTTGACCTCGTTGAAGCCGGCCTGCTTGATCACGAACCACAGCAGCCCGCCCGCGAAGACGACCTTGAGCACGTTGACGAGCGCCTTGCGGCTCACGGCACCGGCCTCACCTTGGCGGCGGCGTGCGCGATGGACAGGAGCTCGTCGCCGTAGAGCCGCGCCAGCGAGACCAGGAACTCCCGCGGCCGGATGCGCAGGTCGCGCAGCCCGGCGGCGCGCACGGGCGCGCCCTCGATGTCCACGTTGACGCCGAAGTGGATCAGGCTGCCGCGGGGCGAGCGCGTGGCCACGGAGACGGAGAGCTTTCCGTCACCCACGAAGAGGTCGTTGCCGCGCACGGCCACGGCCACGCCGGCGCGCGACGCGATCCACTCGGCCGCCAGGCGCACGAGCAGCCGCTGCCTGAGCACGGCCTCGCCCAGCGAGAGGCCGCGGTGCTCGACGACGGCGTGCGCCATGAGCGGGCTGTAGATGACCGCGCCGGCCTCGGCGTCCTCCAGGTCCACCAGGTGCTCGCGCGGCACGTCGGCCTCGCCGGCGAACAGCACCATGGCGTCCGCCTCGCCCGGCGCGTGCCGGTCGAGGAAGGCGGTCGAGAGCTGCAGCCCGTCGTACGCCAGGGGCTGGTCCAGCAGGATGACCTTCATCCGGTGGCAGGCCCGAGGAGGATGCGGATCTGCTGGCGGACGGCCACGTCCGTGCTGGCCTCCAGCGGCCCGAGCACGCCGCGCAGGACGCCCGGGTCCAGCTTCGGCGCCAGCGCCGCGAGGCTGTCCAACGCGGCGAGCACCACGGCCGAGTCGGTCTCGCGCGACATCACGCCCGACACCAGCGCCAGCGCCGCCTGCGGGTGCAGGTGGCGCACCGCGTCCAGCGCCGCCTCGCGCACCACCGGGTAGGTGTCGGTCGAGGCGCGCAGCGTCACCAGCGCCAGCGCATGCTGGAGGCTGCCGGCCATCCCGTCGCGGAAGGCCTGGCCCAGCGCGTCGCTGCGCCACAGCGACTGGCTGACGACGACCTCGGCCACCGAGATGCTCAGCTCCACCTCCTCATAGGGCGCGCGCACGGCGCCGAGCCAGCGCGCCAGCTCGAGCGCCTCGGGCGCCTCGACGTCGCCTTCCTGCAACACCAGCTCCTCGAGGCGGGTCGTGCGCGCATTGAAGTCGGCCCGGTCGAGGGCGTCCTCGCGCACCGGCTCGGGCTCGGGCAGGGCCGAGGACAGCGTCCAGGCCGCGGCCAGCGCCTCGCGACGCACCCACGCCGACGGGTTCTTGACCACGACCCGCAGCAGCTCGGGCACGGCGGCCACGCGCGTCGGATCGTCGGCCGGCTGGTCGGCGACACCGCGGATGGCCTCGACCATGGCCTCGAAGGAGTCCTCCTCCATGGAGGAGAGGCGCCATTGGGCGTCGAGGCGGATGATCTCGGCGCGCTCCTCGGAAGGCGAGGTGCAGCCCGTCGCGGCCAGCAGGCCCAGGAGCAGGACGGCCGGCGCGTTCGTGCGAGGCATCGGAATCACCACGGGTCGCGCCGCAGGGGTCGCGGGGCAGGCCGGAGGATTATCGACTCCGGACCTGCCCCATCAAGCGCGACCAGCGGAGGATGGTGGAGGCGGCGGGAATCGAACCCGCGTCCCAAAGCGCCCCCGAACAAGCCTCTACGTGCGTATCCGGCCGTTTGTCGTCGTTGCCCGCGGCTCCGGCCGGCGGGATCCGCTGGGCAACCAGCCCGATTGGTTCTCGCCCGATTCCCTCCGAGCAGAAGGGTCACGGGCCAGCCTGCTGTTGGCGTTCCTCCGGCCCCGCAGGCGAGGACCGGAGGAACGGGCGGCGCTTTTCAGGCCGCCAGAGCGTAACTGCCGTTGGCAGTTGTGTTTTTCCAGGTGTTTTACGAGGCCTCCTGGAAACCTCGGCACGCCACTTGTCCGGGACGGCCACTCGGTCGAAACCAGGTCGCCCCCACGAATCGGTGAGCAATCTAGCACGGGCGCGGCAAATCGCGCCGGGCGTCGTTGCGGGACCACCCTCGGTCCTCAGCGACCCCATGCGCCCGCTCCGATGACCCCGCCGAGGCCCCGGACGATCATGGCCGAACCTGCGCCGTCGGCGGTGTCGAATCGCGCGGGGCTAGGCGCATGGGTGTGGTTGCCCGCAGGCGACCCCTCATGGGGTCGCTGAGGATCAACCGCAGCCGTGCAACGACGCCCCGCGCGATTTGCCGCCGCCGGCTCACCGACGATGGCGACGCAAGCGGTCGATGTCGCGCTGGGCTTCCTTGCGGCGCAGGGTCTCGCGCTTGTCGGCGCGCTTCTTGCCGCGCGCCAGGGCCAGCTCGAGCTTGGCCCAGGGGCCGCGGAAGTAGACCGACAGCGCCACGATGGTCAGGCCTTTCTCGCGCACGCGCGCCTGGAGGCGCCGGATCTCCTGGGCCTTGAGCAGCAGGCCGCGCGTGCGGCGCGGCTGGCTGTCCTCGGTGTGGTCGTGCGTGTAGCGGCTGATCTCGAGGTTGTGCACCTGGGCGCGGCCGTCGCGCACCATCACGTAGGCGTCCACCAGGTTGCCCTTGCCTTCGCGCAAGGCCTTCACCTCCGCGCCTGTCAGCACCAGGCCGGCCTCGACGCGGTCCACGATCTCGTAGTCGAAGCGCGCCTTCCGGTTCACGCACACGGTCCTGCGATCGTCGTCGCCGCGGGCAGCCATGCGGATCCTCGTGGTCGGGCGGCGGCTCCGGGCGGGGCGCCGGGCTTGCGCCGCGTCGCGCGGCTCCTACAATCCCCCCTCCTTCCGTGCCGAAGTGGCGGAATTGGCAGACGCGCTAGATTCAGGGTCTAGTTGTAGCAATACAGTGGGGGTTCAAGTCCCCCCTTCGGCACCAGCGGCTTCGGGCGGCCGGGCACGGGAGGCGTCCTTCCCGCTGCCACGATCGGCGCGCTGCAGCTCGTGCAGGCATTCGCCCAGCGCCTCGTCAGCTCCGGGCAGCGGCCGGCCGGTCTCGATCTCGCGCGCGAACAGCTCGGCGGCCTGCTCGTGGCGACCCTCGGCCAGATGCCAGTGCGCCACGTTGTCGAGCACGGCCGGCTCGCGCGCGAAGCGCTGCACCAGGTGCGCCGCCGCGGTGGCGGCATCGTCCTCGCGACCCAGGCTGGCCAGCGCGATGAAGCGGTTGAGCGAGGGCAGCAGCGCGCCCGGATCCAGCTCCAGCGCGCGCTCGAAGGCCGCCAGCGCCTCGCGCCCGGCCGCCGCGTCGCCCTCGTCGCGCAGCGCCGCGAGCCGCGCCACGCCCAGGTGGTTCCAGAGCGTCGCGGATTCCGGCGCCGCGGCGAGGCCGGCGCGCGCGAAGGCCTCGTCCGAGCGCCACGGCTCGAGGCGTGCGTGCGTCGCGAAGCCCAGCGGGATCACGAGCAGCAACACGGCGGCCAGCGTCCGCCGCGGAGCCCTTTCGGCGGGACCGCGCAGGACGAGGCCCAGCGCTGCCGGAGCCGCCAGGGCCGCCACGTACAGGTGTCGCTCGTAGAGCGGCGCAGACAGCTCCGGAAAGCCCGTCGCGACGCGCGTCCACGGCGCGAGCAGGAGCATGCTGCCGAACATCGAGAGGCTCGCCAGGAGGCCTCCTGGCGAGCGCCGCCAGGCGGCCGCGGCGGAGAGGGCGAGGAGCAGCGCCAGGACCAGCGCGCCGGGCAGCACGCCCGGCGCCGAGATGCCGGTTGCCGGCGCCACCGGATGCAGCGGCGTCGCCGCGCCGGGAAAGACGGAGAGCCGCACGACGTCGGGCAGGATCGAGAGCCAGGTGAGCCAGCGTGTCGCAGCCTCCGTCGGGCCCGAAAAGGCCGCCGGATCGATGCCGCCCTCGAAGGCCAGCGCGCGCAGCCCCGCGTAGAGCAGGAGCGCAGCCAGCGGTGCCGCGACGGCGCGCCGCAGCGGCTGCCCGGCGCCCCACGCCAGAGCCCCCGCCAGGACGACCAGCAGCAGCGAGCTCTCCTTGAAGAACAGCGCCAGCAGCAGCAGGCCGGCCGAGACGACTTCGTCACGCCGCCGCCGGGCAGCCACCAGCGCACTCGCGCCCAGGAGGCCGCACGCCGCGCCCCCCGTGTCCCCGTACGCCGACATCCACGCCACCGACTCGACGTGCACCGGATGGACGGCGAACACGGCGGCCACGCCGACCGCCAGGGCCACGGGCCATGCGATGGCCATGAGCAGCCAGGCCACGGCGAACGTGCACAGGGCATGCAGCCCGAGCGAGACCAGGTGGGCCAGCCACGCGGTGGGCAGCTCCGCGCCATCCGTGAGCCACCACTCCGCGCGCATCAGCAGCAGCACGGCCGGCCGCCAGAAGCCGCTGTGTCCCCACGGCCGCTCGACGCTTCCGAACGGGTCGGCGCGCAGCAGCAGCAAGAGGTCCGCGCGCGGATCGGCCACGAGGCTGCCCGGGCCGCGCAGGTCGTGATCGTCGTGCACGAAGGGGTAGTTGCGGCTCGCGGCGAACGGCAGCAGCGCGCAGGCCAGCAGGAGCACGCCCGCCCACCGACCCAACCATCACCTCCCGCCCCGCCGGTGGACGGCCGGGCCGCGCGATTCTACCTTGGTCGGATGCTCCGCCTCGCGTCCGCTTCGTTGCTGCTCGCGCTCGCGGCGGCCCTCCGCGCGCAGGACGCGACGGCCGCTCCGCAGCACGCGGCGGCCGCCGCGCCCGCGCCGCAGCCTGCCGTCGCGGACGACTCCGCGCAGAAGGCGGCGCAGGCCCTCGACCTGGCCGCGCGCTTCCAGCGCGGCGCCACGCCGCGCGCGGCGCCGGCCAGCCTGCACGGGCGCTTCCACGTCAGCGCACGCGACGACAAGGGCAACCTCGTCAAAGCCGAAGTCGAGCGCTGGTACCGGCGCGCCCCCGAGGCCATGCTCACCACGCGCAAGGAGCTCGTCTCGGGCCTCTCGACCTCGGTGGTGTCGAACGGGGGCGTCGTCTGGCTCCGCGACGACGGGGACGGCTCGATCCACGTGTACAGCGACAACCCCGCGGTGTACGAGGTCGACCTCGAGCTCCAGCGCGAGCACCTCCGGCTGACGCGCATGCTGCTCGATGCCTGTGTGCTCGACGCGCTGCGCTCGCGGCTGGTGTCGCCGCACGTCACCGGCCACGATCGGGTGGAGGACCCGGACGGCGGCGAGCACCAGATCGTGCTGGTGGAGGCCATGGCACCCGACGAGCTGTTCGGTCCGGCGCCGGGCGCGCCGCCGCTCCCGCCCGGCAGCGCGCTGCCCCCCATCGAGCTGCGCCTGGGAATCGACGAGCAGGACGGCGCGCTCCGCTCCCTGCGCGTCCGCGCCCCGCACCGGCCCGACCTCTCGCCCATGCTGCTGGTCTTCGCCTTCCACGGCCGGACGGAGAGCGGCCTCAACGTCCCGGCCAACATCAAGCTCTTCCGCGAGGGCGAGCCGGTCGAGGCGCTGTCGCTCGCCATCGAGGAAGACGAAGCCGGCCACCTGCTCTTCGACGTGGACGTGCCCGTCGACGACGCCCTCTTCGCGCGGCCGGCCCCGGCTGCGAAGTGAGCCTCAGAAGCCCGAGCGCTTGAAGAGCCGCTCCAGCTCGGTGCGGCCGATGACGAAGCGCGTCGGCCGGCCGTGCGGGCAGGTGGCGTCGTGCTCCAGCTCGGTGCCCTGGCGCAGCAGCGCCTCGATCTCCGCCTCGTCCAGCGGATCGCCCGCCTTCACCGCCGCGTGGCAGGCCATGGTGAAGAGCCGTCGGTCGAGCCCGTGCGGGACCCCGCCGTGCGCATCCGGCGGATCGACGAGCGCCGCCAGGAGCTCCCCCGGCGCTTCGCCGCGCAGGAGCGCTGGCACGCCGCTCACGGCCAGCATGTCCGGGCCGAAGGCCTCCACCTCGAGGCCCAGGCGCTGCAGCTCGTCCGCCATGGCCAGCGCGCGCTCGTGCAGCGCGGGCGCGAGGCGCACCGTCTCCGGCAGCAGCAGCCGCTGGCTGTCCACGCGGCCAAGCAGGAGCTCGCGCTGCAGCCGGGCATAGAGGATGCGCTCGTGCAGCGCGTGCTGGTCCACGAGCACGAGGCCCTCCGGCGCGTCGTGCGCGATGTAGGTGTCCAGCACCTGCAGGAAGCGCGCGGCCGGGCGCAGGCCGTGCGCCGCGGGCAGGGTCACGGACGGCGGCGCGAC
>Ga0209382_10007936_pt1 | contig 13429 bp, 11 predicted proteins | sample SoiMetdeltSBSDD5_FD_187599 | JGI IMG/M metagenome (GOLD analysis project Ga0209382, IMG submission 187599) | Bulk soil microbial communities from a Populus tree surrounding site in Tennessee, USA - Soil MetaG P. deltoides SBSDD5 (SPAdes) (version 2) | ecosystem: Environmental > Terrestrial >... | reverse complement strand
ATCCGCAACGCCCTGGAGATCATGCGGATCGCGGCCGACAAGCCGGACGTCGTCGCCCGCCAGCGGGAGCGGCTGGAGCGGCAGGTGTCGCAGATGGTCCGGCTGGTCGACGACCTGCTCGACGTGAGCCGCATCACGCACGGCAGGATCAAGTTCCAGGAGGAGCCGCTGGACGTCCTGTCGGTCGTGGTCCGCGCCGTGGAGAACAGCCGGCCGCTCATCGACGCCCGGCACCACCGCCTTGACCTTCTGCTGCCCAGGGAGCCGGTGTTCACGCTGGGCGACATGACCCGCCTCGTGCAGGCGCTGTCCAACCTGCTCAACAACGCCGCCCGGTACACGCCCGAGGGAGGCTCGATCGTGCTGACGGTCAAAGCGGTCGACCGGATGGTCGAGCTCTCGGTGCGCGACAACGGCTCGGGCATCGCGGCCGAGGTCCTGCCGCACGTCTTCGAGCTGTTCGTCCAGGCGGACCGCCCGCTGGAGCGCTCGCAGGGCGGCCTCGGCCTCGGGCTCACGCTCGTCCGCCGCATCGTCGAGCACCACCAGGGCCAGGTCGAGGCGCGCAGCGCCGGGCCCAGCCAGGGCAGCGAATTCATCGTGCGGCTCCCGCTGCTCGACGTGACGACGTCGGCCTCGCCGCCCGGGGCGCCGGCGCCCGCGCTGCGGGCGCCCGACGCGCCGCCCCGGCGCATCCTCATCATCGATGACAACCGCGACGCCAGCGAGTCAATGGCCATCGTGCTGCGCCTCGGCGGCCACGAGGTCGTGACCGCGGCCGACGGCCACGCGGCGCTCGAGGTCGTCTCGTCGCTCGAGCCCCACCTCGTGCTGCTCGACATCGGGCTGCCGGGGATCAACGGCTACGAGCTCGCGCGCCTGCTGCGCCAGCGCGGCTGCCGCGCGACGCTGGCGGCCGTCACGGGCTACGGCCAGCCCGAGGACCGGCAGCGCTCGTTCGAGGCGGGCATCGAGCATCACCTCGTGAAGCCCGTGGACCCGGCGACGATCGGCCGGCTGCTCGTCTGAGCCGCGGTCAGCCCCGGGCGGCCCGCTCGGCGCGGCGGCGGAGCTGGCCGCAGGCCACGCCCACGTCCTGGCCGCGCGGCCGGCGCACGGTGGCCGTCACGCCCAGGCGGCCGAGGAGGGCGGCGAAGGCGCGCACGCGGTCGGGCGCGGGCGCAGCCAGCGGCAGGCCCTCTACCGGGTTCCAGGGGATCAGGTTCAGGGCAGCCGGCACGCCCGCCAGCAGCGCCGCAAAGGCGCGCGCGTCCTGGTCGCGGTCGTTCACGCCGGCCAGCAGCACCACCTCGATCGTGAGGCGGCGGCCGGTGGCGTCGAAGCGCACGCGGGCGGCTTCCAGCGTGGCGGCGAGGTCGGACGTGCCGAGGCCGGGCATGAGCGCGACGCGCCCGGCGTCGCCGGGCACGTGCACGGACAGCGCGAGGTTGAAGGGGATGGGCACCTCGGCCAGCTTGAGCACGGCCGCCGGGTGGCCGACGGTGGAGACCGTGATGCGCCGCGCGCCGATGCCGAGGCCGTGCGGCGAGGTCATCACCTCGATCGCCTGCACCACGGCCTTCAGGTTGTGGGTGGGCTCGCCCGAGCCCATGAAGACGTAGTTGGTGAGCGGCAGGCCCGGCCGCGTCTCGCGCGCCACGAGCACCTGCTCCAGGATCTCGCCCGCGGAGAGGTTGCGGATCAGGCCGTCGAGGCCGCTGGCGCAGAAGGCGCAGCGCACCGCGCAGCCCACCTGGCTCGAGAGGCACAGCGTGTGCCGGTCGGCCTCGGGGATGGACACCGACTCGACCAGTTGGCCGTCGTGCAGGCGCGTCAGCAGGCCGAGCGTGCCGTCGGCGCTCTCGTGGCGGGTCTCCAGCGCGCCGAGCCGCACGCGCCAGCGCGCGGCCAGCTCGCCGCGCAGGGCGAGCGCGAGGTCGGACATGTCGTCGAAGCGGCGGGCGTCCTTCTGCAGCACCCAGCGGCGCACGACGCCCGGCGTGAAGCGCCGCGCGCCCGGCACGGCCAGGAGCGCGTCCCAGCCCGCGAGCGGCAGGTCGGTCAGCGCCGGCAGCGGCGCGGCGGACGGCAGGCCCGGCACGGCGCGGCTCAGGCCGACTCGCGGCGCTCGCCGACCCGGCGTTCGACGGTGATGGGGGTCTCGCCGCGGACGAACTCGGGCGTGACCACGTAGCGCAGGCCGCGGCCGCGGTCGGGCAGGTGGAAGACCACGTCGAGCATGAGGCCCTCGATGATGGAGCGCGCGGCCCGTACGCCGGTGCGCAGCGAGAGCGCCTTCTCGGCCACCGCCTGCAGCGCGGCCGGCGCGAAGGTGAGCTCGCAGTCCTCGAGGCCGAAGAGCGACTGGTACTGGCGCACGAGCGCGCTGCGGGGCTCGGTCAGCGTGCGCACGAGCTCGCCGGTGTCCAGCGAGGCCAGCGGCGCCACGACCGGGAAGCGCCCGACGAACTCCGGGATCATGCCGTACTCGATCAGGTCCTCGCTCTGCACCTGCGCGATGAGGGCGTTGCGCTCCTCCTCGATGGAGGCGAGGTCCGTGGAGCGGCCCTTCTCGCGGAAGCCGATGCTGCCGCGGCCCACGCGGCGGGCCACCACCTCCTCGATGCCGGTGAAGGTGCCGCCGGCGACGAACAGGATGTCGCGCGTGTCCACCTGGATGTACTGCTGCTCGGGGTGCTTCCTGCCTCCCTGGGGCGGCACGTTGCACACCGTGCCCTCGAGGATCTTGAGCAGGGCCTGCTGCACGCCCTCGCCCGACACGTCGCGCGTGATGGACACGTTGCCGGTGGTGCGGCGGATCTTGTCGATCTCGTCGATGAAGACGATGCCCTGCTGCGCGCGCTCGATGTTGTAGCCGGCGGCCTGCACCAGCTTGAGGATGATGTTCTCGACGTCCTCGCCCACGTAGCCGGCCTCGGTGAGCGTGGTGGCGTCGGCGATGGCGAAGGGCACGTCGAGGATGCGCGCCAGCGTGCGCGCCAGCAGCGTCTTGCCGCTGCCGGTGGGGCCCACGAGCAGGATGTTGCTCTTGTCGATCTCGACGCCGCGCTCAGCCACCGGTGCGCGCTTGCTGAACAGGCGCTTGTAGTGGGCGTAGACCGCCACGGCGAGCACCTTCTTGGCGTGGCGCTGGCCGATGACGTACTCGTCCAGCAGCCGCAGCAGGCCCGACGGGGACGGCAGGCGCTCGGGCGCGAGATCCAGGCCCACGGGCGCCGTCGCGGTGGCGGCCGGCTTGCGCTCGACCAGGATGCTGTTGCACAGCTCGACGCACTCGTTGCAGATGTACACGCCCGGCGGTCCGGCAATCAGGTTCTGCACCTGCCGGCGCCCCTTGGCGCAGAAGGTGCAGCGCTCGTCGGTGCCGCGGCCTTCGCCCTGCTTCATGCGTCGGTGTCCGTTCGGGTTCGCCGCCGCTCAGGCGGGCTTGCTGCCACCCGTATTCTCCGCCGGATGGATGATCTCGTCCACCAGGCCGTATTCCACGGCTTCCTTGGCGTCCATGTAGTGATCGCGGTCCGTGTCCTTCTCCACCTTCTTGACCGGCTGGCCGCTGTGCTTGGCCACCAGTTCGGTGAGCTGCTTCTTCAACTTGAGGATCTCGTCGGCCTGGATGCGGATATCCGCGGCCGTGCCCCCGGCGCCGCCCCAGGGCTGGTGGATCATGACCCGGCTGTGGGGAAGGATGTGGCGCTTGCCCTTGCGGCCCGCCATGAGCAGCACGGCACCCATGCTGGCCGCCTGGCCGATGCAGAAGGTGGCCACCGGGCAGGCCACGTGCTGCATGGCGTCGTAGATGGCCAGCCCCGCCGTGACCGAGCCGCCCGGCGAGTTGATGTAGATGTTCACGTCCTGCGTGCGGTTCTCGGTCTCGAGGAACAGGAGCTGCGCGACGACGGCGTTGGCCACGTGGTCGTCGATGGCCGTGCCGATGAAGACGATGCGGTCCTCGAGCAGGCGGCTGTAGATGTCGTAGGCCCGCTCGCCGCGACCCGTCTTCTCGATGACATAGGGGATCGGGTAGAAGGAGCTGGCAGCCATGGCGGTGCGGTCCTGGGGGTTGCTTGGTCCGCGCCGGCTGCGCGGAGCGTCCACTCTAGCGTCTGACGGGCCGCGGTTCCTCAAGCGGCCGGCGCGCCTTCCGGCGACGGCGCCGTCTCGGTGACGACGGCGCGCGAGCGCAGCCACTCGCGCGTCTTGGTCTCGGTGATCGAGGCGGCCACGTCCTGCAGCCAGCCCTCGCGTCGCGCCTGCTCCAGCATGGCGGCCGGGTCCTGCTTCTGCGACTCGGCCAGCAGCCGCACCTGATCCTCGGCCTCGGCCAGCGTGGAGCCCAGCTTCTGCTCGCGCGCGATGCGCGAGAGCACGAAGGACACGTGCAGGGACCGCTGCACCGCCTCGACGATGCGCGCCCGCTGCTCCTCGGCCTTGCCGTGGCCGTCCTCGGCCGACAGCCCCTGCTGCTCCATGAGCCGGTGCGCCACCTCGTGCACGCGACGGTCGATGGCCTTGGCCAGGAGCCGCTCGGGCAGCGGCAGCGGGTGCTCGGCCACCAGCCAGCCCTCGACGGCGCGGTCGATCGACTCGTTGCGCGCCTGCGCGCGCTGCCGCTCGAGCGCGCCGCGGATGGCCTGCCGCAGCTCGGCCTCGTCCTTCACGCCCGCGCGCTGCAGGATCTCGTCGGTCAGGGGCGGCACAACCACCTTGCGGTGCCCGGTGACGGCCACGCGCAGCGAGGCGCGGCGCCCGGCGTGCTCGGCCGGCTCGAAGTGCGGCGGCAGGTCGGCGTCCAGCTCCACCACGTCGCCGGGCCGGGCGCCGCGGAAGGCGGCGCCGGATCCCGGCACCGGGACGGCGTCGACCAGGTCGTGCTTCACGAAGACCGCGCGGTCCGGGCGCGGCTGCAGCGCCGTGCCGTCGATCACGTAGGTGATGGTGGCGCCCAGCACCGAGTCGTCGCCCGCGGGCTCGTCGGCCGCCGCATCCTGCAGCGTGGCGGCCTGCTGGCGGAAGCGCTCGACCTCCTGGGAGACCATGCCTTCGTCCACCGGAGGCAGCGCGATGGAGACCGGGATCTGCGCCAGGTCCTTCAGGTCGAAGTCCGGCACCACCTCGATGGCCAGCTCGAAGGTGAACGGGCCCGGCCCCTCGTCCTCCAGCTTCTGCAGGTTCAGCTCGGGCTCGCCCACGGGGTGCAGCTTGTGCTCGCGGATGGCCTCCTCGAAGGCGCGCGACATGAGGGTGCGGCGCGCGTCCTCGGCCGCGTCCTTGCCGTGCGTCTTGCGCACCAGGGCCACCGGGGTGTGTCCGGGCCGGAAGCCCTTGAAGCGCGCGCGCTGCGCGATCGACTGGATGCGTCGCTCGATCTCCTCGTCGAGCGCCGCGCGCTCGATGGAGAAGGTGAGCGTGCGGCGGGTGGGGCCGTCGGCCTTGAGGGTGACGCTCATGTCGGTTTCCGCGGGGACGTCGAACGGATCATGTTCCGCAGCGCAGCGGCGCCGCGCAAGGGCAGGGAGAGGTTTTGAGACCGGCGTTCACCTTCCTACAATCCTCGGATGGACGCTCCGGACGAGAGACGGGCCAAGCTGGAGCGCCTGCGCGCCGCGGGCGGCGAGCCCTTTCCCGCCGGGACCGGCCTGCCGGAACGCCGGCGCATCGCCGACCTGCTCGCGGCCCACGATCCCGACGCGACGCCGCGCGCCGTGGTCACCGTGGCTGGCCGCGTCACGGCACGGCGCGACCACGGGAACAGCCAGTTCGTCGACCTGCGCGACGAGAGCGGCCGCGTGCAGGTGTACCTGCAGAAGAAGGCCCTGGGCGAGGAGGCCTTCGCGCGCCTCGCCGACGCGCTGGACCTGGGCGACGTGCTCGCCGCGCGCGGCGAGCTGTCGCGCACGCGGCTGGGCGAGGTGACCGTCTTCGCGCAGGCCGCCGAGCTCCTGGCCAAGAGCCTCGCCCAGCCGCCCAACGAGTACTTCGGCGTGCAGGACGTGGAGCTGCGCTACCGCCAGCGCTACGTCGACCTCATCGCCAACCCGTCGAGCTTCGCGCGCTTCCGGGCCCGTTCCGGCCTGGTGGACGAGGCGCGCCGCTTCCTGCAGGACCGGGGCTTCCTCGAGGTGGAGACGCCCATGCTGCACGCCATCGCCGGCGGGGCGACGGCGCGGCCCTTCGTCACGCACCACAACACGCTGGACATCGAGCTCTACCTGCGCATCGCGCCCGAGCTGTTCCTCAAGCGGCTGCTGGTGGGCGGCTTCGAGCGCGTGTTCGAGATCGGCCGGAACTTCCGCAACGAGGGGCTCTCGCCGCGGCACAATCCCGAGTTCACCATGCTCGAGGCCTACTGGGCCTACGCGCGGGCGGGCGACTGGATGACGGCGCTCGAGGAGCTGCTGCCGCGCCTCGTGCAGCGCTGCGCGCTCGACCCCGCGGGGCGCGAGGCGCCGGGCGGGGCGCGGCTGCGTCGCGGCGAGCTCGTGCTGGATCTCTCCGCGCCGTTCGCGCGGCGCCGCTATGGCGACCTGATCCGCGAGCACGCCGGCGCGGACCTGTTCGACGTGGAGAGCCTCCGGCAGGCCGCGGCGCGCCAACACCTGCCGGTCGAAGGCCGTTCCGTGGCGCAGCTGGCCGATGACCTGTTCGGGAGCTGCGTGGAGGACCGGCTCGTGCAACCCACCTTCGTGACGGACTTCCCGATCGCGCTCTCGCCCCTGGCCAAGGCCTCGCCCGAGGACCCGCGCACGGCCGAGCGCTTCGAGCTGTTCGTGGCCGGCATGGAGGTGGCCAACGCCTTCTCCGAGCTGAACGACCCGGACGAGCAGCTGCGGCGCTTCCAGGAGCAGGTGGCGCGCAAGGATCCCGAGCTGCCCGCGGCCGTGGACCACGACTACGTGAACGCCCTGCGTCACGGCATGCCGCCGGCGGCGGGTATCGGCATCGGCATCGACCGGCTCACGATGCTGCTCACGGGCGCGGAGTCCATCCGCGACGTGATCCTCTTCCCGCTCCTGCGCCCGGTTGCCGGAGCCTGAGGGTGTACCGGCCCTTCCTCGCCACGCGCTACCTGGTCGCGCGGCCCGTGAGCTACCTGGCCATCGTGGCCATCATGCTCGGCGTCGGCGCGCTGATCGTGGTGGTGTCCGTGATGAACGGCTTCCTGCGCGAGACGCGCTCCATCGTGCGCGGCACGACGGCCGACGTGGTCGTGATCCCGCTGCAGTCCGCGGGCGGCGACTTCATCGCCAATCGCGCGGACTTCGAGCGCGTGGTGGGCTCGCACCCCGGCGTGGCGGCCGCCTGCTCGCGGCTGGTGCGGCCGGCGGTGGCCAAGGTGCACGGCCAGGCCAACCTGTCGCTCAACGACTCGCTGGCCAGCTCGCTCAACCACCTGCTCGTGCTGGGCATCGATCCCTCAGCCGAGACGCGTGTCTCGGACCTGCCGCGCTACCTGCAGCAGGTGGAGGTGCCCGAGCTGCGCGTGGCGGACGTGGCCGACCCCTTCCGCCTGGACCGGAAGCGCATCCGCGACAGGAAGCTGGCCAACGCCGACCTGCCGCACGTGCTGGTGGGCGAGCTGCGCATGCTGCAGCAGCGGCTGCTGCCGGGCGACGCCCTGGAGCTGGTCACGCTGCCGGACGACGCCGACCTGACGGGCGGCACCCTCGCCTCGCGCACGGAGACCTGCGTCATCGCCGGCGCCTTCCGCACCGGCAAGTACGACTACGACGTGGGCACGATCTTCCTCGACCAGCAGGACTTCCGCGCCTGGTCGGGCACGCGCCAGGAGCTGTCGGAGATGGCCGTCACGGCGAGGGACCCCGCCGCGCTGCCCGCCCTGCGCGACGGCCTGCTCGCCGCGCTCGACGCCGCCCGCCTGCCGGCGCGCGTGCAGACGTGGGAGGACCGGAACTCCATGTACCTGGGCGCCGTGGAGAACGAGCGCAACATCCTGGCCTTCGTCCTCGGGCTGTTCGTGCTGCTCACCTGCACCATCACCTTCTCGATGCTCACCATGATGGTGCAGGAGAAGGTGCGCGACATCGGCATCCTGTCGGCCATGGGCGCCTCGGCCGTGGGCGTCGGCGGCCTCTTCGCCACCTGCGGGCTGTTCGTGGCCGGGCTGGGCGGGCTGTCCGGCTGGCTGGCGGGGGAGGCGGTGGCGCGCCACGTGGACGGCGTGAAGACCTGGATCGAGGAGACCTTCGAGATCGAGATCTTCAACAAGGAGGTCTACGCCTTCACCACCCTGCCGAGCGAGGTGAACACGCGGCTCGACCTCGCAATCGTGGCCGCCACGCTGGTCTTCTCGGTCATCATCTGCCTGGTGCCCGCTTGGCGCGCGGCGCGCATGGACCCGGTGGAGGCGCTGCGCCATGAGTGACGCGGGCGCGCCGGTCGTGCTGCGGGCCGAGGGGCTGCAACGCCGCTTCCGCATGGGGCGCGAGCAGGTGCAGGTGCTGCAGGGCGCCGACCTCGTGCTGCGCGCGGGCGAGACCGTGGCCGTCATGGGCCGCTCGGGCGCCGGCAAGAGCACGCTGCTGCACCTGCTCGGCTTGCTCGATCGGCCCGACGAGGGCCGGCTGCAGCTCGATGGCGTCGCGACCGCGGGCCTCTCGCGCGGCGCGCGCGCGCGACTGCGCAACCGGCTGGTGGGCTTCGTCTTCCAGTTCTATCACCTGCTGCCCGAGCTCAACGCCCTCGAGAACGTGCTCCTGCCGCGGCGCATCGCGCACGGCCCGCTGCGCTGGATGTCCGAGCGACGGGCGGCGCGCGAGCAGGCGCGCACCCTGCTGGACGAGCTCGGGCTCGCGGACCGCGCGCGCCACCGGCCCTCGCGCCTCTCGGGCGGCGAGCGCCAGCGCGTGGCCATCGCGCGCGCCCTGGTGAGCCGGCCGCGGCTGCTCCTGTGCGACGAGCCCACCGGAAACCTGGACGAGCGCACCAGCGAGGTCATCGCCGACCAGCTCTTCGACCTGTCGGCGCGCCACGGCACCACGCTCGTGCTGGTGACCCACGACCGCGACTTCGCCGCGCGCGCCGGCCGCCTCCTGTGGCTGCACGACGGCCGGCTGCAGCCCCTCGATCCGGGCCCCCGGCCGCCCGAAACGACCGGGAAGACCGGGGTTCCGCGGGCGCTCCAGTCACCCCCCTGAGCGCTCGAAAGAGGCTCTGGCGGGCGCTGCAGCCCGCGGCACCCCGGGGCTTCCCACCGATGGCGAGCAAGGATCCCTTCCAGTTCACCGGCCGCTGGAAGCTGCTGGTCGTGCCGGTGTCGATCGGCGTGGCCTTCCTGCTCGTCGGCACCATGGGCGTGGTCCGGCCGCTCTCGCGCCAGTCGGACGAGGAGCGGCTGCGCGCCGGCATCGTCTCCGACTTCTACCGCCTCGAGCGCGCGGCCGTGGCCTACGTGGCCGACAACGGCGAGTTCCCCGCGGCGGCCTTCGATCTCTCCGACGGCTACGACGGCGGCCTCGTGCAGCGCGCCGCCGCGCCCGTGCGGCACCAGGCCACCTGGGCCGGGCCCTACCTGAAGGCCTCGCCGCCGAGGCCGACGCCGCAGTGCTTCTGGAGTCTGGCCGAGCCGCAGTGCCTGCAGGACGCGGACCACGACTCCCAGGCCGACGAGCTGTGGGTGCGGCTGCACCGCGGCTACGGCGAGCTGGACGACGAGACGGCCGCCTGGCTCGACCGGGTGCTGGACGACGGCCAGCCCGGAAAGGGCCGCGTGCGCGTGACCGACACCTGGGTGTGGTTCGAGGTGGCCGAGAGCTAGGAGCCCGGCCCGCGCGGAAGATCTGCTAGTCTCGCGCGGCGTGAAGCCGCTGCGCCTCCTGCTGCTGTTGCTGCCGCTCGCCGCGGCGCTCCCGGGCTGCCTCTCGGACGACGGCCACGGCGTGCCGCGCCGCGTCCCGCCGCGCCAGGACGGCCCCTTCGTCACCTACTGGGCCGACGACCGGGTGCGCGAGGAGGGCACCTACCGCGAAGGACGCCGCCACGGCCACGTGCGCGGCTTCCATCCCGACGGCTCGCTGGCCTTCGAGGGCGAGTTCGCCGACGGCGTGCCGGTGGGCGAGCTCGTGCAGCACTTCCCTGGCGGCGCGCGCGCCCTGGTGCAGCAGGTCGAGGGCGGCCTGCTGCAGGGCGATCGCCTCGAGTACTGGCCCGACGGCGCGCTGCGCAGCAGCATCGCGATGGTGGACGGCCGCCGGCAGGGCGAGCAGCGCACCTGGCACGCCAACGGCCAGCTCGAGAGCCGGGGCCGCTTCGAGGACGACGTGCCGGCGGGCGAGTGGGAGGCCTGGGACGACCAGGGACGGCTCGTGTCGAGCACCGTCTACTGGACCGCGGGCGGCCTGCCCGCCGGCTATCTCGAGACGGTGCAGGACGCGCGCGGCGCGATCACGGTGCAGACGCGCATGCTCATCGTCGACGGCGACTTCCTCGGCCGCGTCACGCTGTGGTACCCCGACGGCCGGCAGGCCGGCCTGGTCGAGTACAGGAACGGCCTGCGCGAGGGGCTCGACGTGAGCTGGGACACCGCGGGCCGCAAGCGCTCCGAGGGCCATCGCGCGGCCGACCTGCGGCACGGCGTGTGGACCACCTGGGACGCGACCGGCGCCGTCGAGAGCCGCACGCTCTATGAGGAGGATCGCGCAGTCGGCCTGGCGCCGTAGCGGCGCGCGGAGGGGCCGTGCGCCCTCTCACGTCGGTCATGGCGTCCCGCCGGGATGCGCGTAGCTGAACCGGGGCGCGGTCCGGCGGGCGTGATGGGGACTTGGACGCTGGCTGAACTGGCGGGGCGGGGGCCGGGCCTCTATCCTCCGCAGTCCTTCGCCCGCGCGGCGTGGAGTGCAACGGATGTCCGAGCGTGAGGTCCTCGAGGTCGACGTGCTCTTCGTGGGCGGCGGTCCCGCCGGCCTGGCCGGCGCGCTGCACCTGCAGCGTCTGCTCGCGCAGCACGACGCCCTGGCGCGGGAGACGGGCGGCCGCCGGCTGGATGCGCCCATGGTGGCCGTCGTCGAGAAGGCCGAGACGCTCGGCGCGCACACCATCAGCGGCGCCGTCGTGGATCCGCGCGCGCTGGACGAGCTCCTGCCCGACTGGCGCGAGCAGACGCCGCCGCTGGTGCCGGTGGAATCCGACGAGCTGCTCTTCCTCACCGCCCGCCGCGCCGTCGCGCTGCCGCATCCGCCATGGATGCGCAACACCGGCTGCTGGACCGGCTCGCTGAACTCGCTCGTGCGCTGGATGGGCGAGAAGGCCGAGGCCGCCGGCGTGAATCTCTTCGCCGGCTTCCCCGCCGCCGACCTCCTGTGGGACGGCGACGCGGTGCGCGGCGTGGTCACCAACGACAAGGGCCTCGACGCTCGCGGGCAGCGCAAGGCCAACTTCGAGGTGGGCGTGGAGATCCGCGCGAAGGTGACGGTGCTGTGCGACGGCAGCCGCGGACACCTCACCAAGCGGCTCGTGCAGCGCTGCGGCACGGAGGGCAGGAACCCGCAGGTCTACGAGACGGGCGTCAAGGAGACCTGGGAGGTGCCCGGCGCCGCCGCGCACGCCGGGCGCGTGGTGCACACCGCCGGCTGGCCGCTGCCGCGCAACCTGTTCGGCGGCTCCTTCATCTACTGGATCGGCCGCGACCTGATCACGCTGGGGCTCGTGGCCGACCTCGACTCCGAGGACCCGACGCTCGACCTGCACGAGGAGTTCCAGCGCTGGAAGACGCATCCCTTCGTGCGGGCCCTCCTCGCGGGCGGCCAGAGGAGCCACTACGGCGCCAAGAGCCTGCCGGCGGGGGGCCACTGGTCCATGCCGCGCCCGTTCGTCGACGGCTGCCTTCTGGCCGGCGACGCCCTGGGCACGCTGAACGCCGCGCGCCTCAAGGGCATCCACCTGGGCATGAAGAGCGGCATGCTCGCCGCGGAGACGGCGCTTGCTGCGCTGCTCGCGGGCGACTCGAGCCGCCGCACGCTGTCCGGCTACGAGACCGCGCTGCGCGACAGCTGGGCAGGCCGCGAGCTGTGGCAGTTCCGCAACTTCCACGCGGCCATGTCGCACGGCCTCGGCCCGGCCGCGATCGTGCAGGTGGGCCTGCAGCTCCTTTCCGGCGGCCGCGGCCTGCGCGATCCGCTGCCCACGGTGGCCGGCCACGCCCGCATGCGCCACCTCGCGGACGTGCGCCGCCGGCGGCGCGAGCCCTTCAAGCCCGACGGCGTCCTGACCTTCGACAAGCTCACGAACGTGTACTTCTCGGGCACGAAGCACCCCGAGGACCAGCCCAATCACCTGCTCGTGCACGCCGACCCGCAGCACTGCGCCGTCAAATGCCGCGAGGAGTACGGGAACCCGTGCCAGTACTTCTGCCCCGCCGCGGTGTACGAGATGGTGCCCGACGCGCGCTTCGGCGCCGACGGCCAGGCGCTGCGCATCAACTTCAGCAACTGCGTGCACTGCAAGACCTGCGACATCCTGGACCCGTACCAGGTGATCGAGTGGGTCACGCCGGCGCAGGGCGGGCCGAACTACCAGAAGCTCTGAGCGAGCGCTGCGGGCCGGTCGCTCCCGCCCGAGCGCTAGCTACAGGTCGAAGTACGCGACGCCGTCGAGCGTCTTGCCTGTGGCGTTGCTGCGGATCTCGCCGGTCAGCTTGCAGTAGACCCAGGCGGACGTGTCGTCGGCCGCGTGGGGCATCGCGTCGACGATCTTCACGTCGGCCGAGTCGCTGATCGGATTGGTCGGGATCGTCTCGCCGCCGAGGTAGGGGCCGTAGGACGACTCGTCGCCGTTGCCGACGTTGCCGGCCTTGTCGGTCTTGCCCAGGAGCTGCGTCTCGAATTCCGGCACCGTGGGGCCGGGGAAGTCGTCGTGCTGGGTCCAGTAGCGGTCGATCGCGCTGCGCAGCATGGCCAGGTTGCTGGCCATGGAGGCGGCCTGGCCCTCCTCCTTGTTGGACGTGAACTGCGGGATGGCGACCGCAGCCAGCAGCCCCAGGATGGCAACCACGATCATCGCCTCGATGAAGGTGAAGCCACTCGGACGGCGCATGCTCGAGTGCATGGATCAACTCCTCCGTCAGGACGCGCGTCCCTGGCGACCCGCGGGAACATTCGCGGCGACGTCGGGGGCGACGCACCAGACTCCATCGGCCTGCAGGGACCCATGGGTTGAGGAGAATTCGACGTCGTGCCGCACGCGAGGCGGCTCGCGCTCAGATGTCGAAATAGGGGATGCCGCTGGGGGCGGTGCCGGCCACGTTGGCACGCAGCTCGCCCGTGTCCGTGGCGTACACCCAGGCCTCGGTCTGGGCCAGCACCTCCCCGACCGGCGGCCCGCCCTGGGCCGCCAGGCCCTGCCACACGTCGGCGGGGTAGACCGCGATCGTGAGCAGGGCGGCCTCCGGCTTGCG
>Ga0209382_10007935_pt1 | contig 13429 bp, 9 predicted proteins | sample SoiMetdeltSBSDD5_FD_187599 | JGI IMG/M metagenome (GOLD analysis project Ga0209382, IMG submission 187599) | Bulk soil microbial communities from a Populus tree surrounding site in Tennessee, USA - Soil MetaG P. deltoides SBSDD5 (SPAdes) (version 2) | ecosystem: Environmental > Terrestrial >... | reverse complement strand
CATCATGGTCGCCGTCATCTCGCTGGCCGCGGTCGGCATCTTCGGTCTCGTGACCGGCCGCAGCGGCGCCGGTTGGCGCGACGGCAGCTCGGTCATCATCGAACGGGAAACGGGTGCCGCGTTCGTTTACCGCGACGGTGTGCTCATTCCGACCGCCAACTTCGCGTCCGCGATGCTGCTGGCCAACTCCTCGCGGACGGTCACGGTGTCCCGCGCCCAGCTCGCGAACGAACCACGGGTACCGGTCGTCGGCATCCCCAACGCACCGAACTCGCTGCCGGACCCGCGCCGCCTGTTGACCGGCGCGTGGACGCTGTGCACGACGCCCACGTCGACGCCGAGCGGCGGGCAGAGCGCGACCACCGCGATGCTGGTGGGTGCGCCCGCGCCGGGCGGTAGGCCGCTTGGCCAGGACGAAGGGCTCATCGTCAAGGTACCGACGAGCGAAGTGCTCTACCTCGTCTGGCACGGGTACCGGTACCGCATCGGCAACATCGGCATCGTGCTCGACGCACTGGGCATGCCCAACGCTCCCCGGATCGCGGTCGGCCCGGCCTGGCTGAACGCGTTGCCCCAGGGCCAGATCATGCAGCCGATCAACCAGACCGGCCGCGGCCAGCCGTTCCCGCGCATCACCGAACCGGCGAACGTACGGGTCGGTCAGGTCCTCGCCACGGGGCCCGAGGGCGCGAAGGTGTACTTCCTCGTCGGTACCGATCAGCTGCGGCCGCTCACCGAGGTGGAGAAGGAGATCGTGTTGCGGGACCCGGCCACGGGAGCCGCGTACGACGGCGTTCCCGAGGCCCGGCCGTGGAGCGGCAACGCGCCCGGCGTCACCCGCGCACCGGCTCCGCCCGCCTCGCCGGACCGCTGGCCGGACCGGCGTCCGGAGGCCGCCAAGCTCGATCGCGCCGACGCCGCGATCTGCGCCACGCACGGCGATGCCCGCGGGGTGGGCACGATCGTCGTGGACGCGTCGCCGTCACTGGGACCGGCCGTACCGACACCGCGGCGCACCAGCGGCGGGATTCCGTTGGTGGACGCCACAATCGTCGAGCCGGGGCGGGGCGCGATTGTGGAGGCGATGCCATCCCCGGACGCCACCAGCGGGACATTGGTAATCGTCACTGATCTCGGAATCCGGTACGCCGTACCGTCTCTCGACGTGTTGCGCGCACTCGGTTATGCCACTGTGGAACCGGTACGGCTACCGGCGAATCTGGTCGCCCGCCTGCCGGAAGGCCCCGCATTGGATCCCGCGGTCGCGGCCCAACCGATCCAACCCACGGGCTGATTGCCCTTTCGGGGGTGGCTTCCGATTGCGTTGCTGCGCTAACGTCACATCGATGGCGATGCCGGTCGGCACCGTCGACGAAGCCCAGTACGGGTGGCACAGAAAGCGGGGTGAAATCCGCACATGGCTGAGGGGATGCGTACCGACACCGGCCTCATGGCCCAGACCGCACAGAAGGTCACCGGCGTCGCGGACGATCTGACCAGCATGCTGAACCAACTGATGGACCGGCTGACTCCGCTCCAGACGCACTGGGTCGGTAGGGGTGGCACGGCCATGCATGACGTGAAGCAGCGGTTCAACGACGACATGGCGAAGCTGAACACGGTGCTCCGGTCGATCGCGGAAGCGGTCGGCACCTCCGGTCAGGACTACATCCTCACCGACGACGAGCTCCAGGGGCAGATGAACCAGGCGGGTGCGACCGCAGGTCAGATCACTCAAGCTCTGAACATGAACTGAGCGGGGAGGGTACGGAATGCCTGAAGGCGATCTCGTCGTCAACTTCGCGATCCTGCGCGCCGCCGCCGACGACATTCAGAGCACGGTCAACACGATGAACTCCAAGCTGGACGACCTCAAGTCGACCCTCGCGCCGATGGTGGGCACGTGGGACGGCGCGGCAAAGGCTCAGTACGCCGCCAAGCAGGCGCAGTGGGACGCCGCCGCACTCGACCTGAACACCCTGCTGGGCTCGATCAAGAGCGCCGTGATCGCCTCCGCGGATGCCATGCAGGCCCGCGAGACGGCGAACATGCAGCGTTTCGAGTAGGCCGGCGCACACCTCACCGCGGACTCCCTGGTGTCAGGGGGTCCGCGGTGCACGTGTGGCTCGCCAACCGCGGCTCGTGCCTCGCCGGTACACACTGGTCCCGACGACGATCGCGATGACCAGACCGATGCCGATGCCGAACAGCGCCAGCGAGATCCCGCCGAGTTCGCGCCAGCGCGCCTCCCGCCGCTCGGCCGCCGGATCGACCACCGGTGCCGGCGCCTCCGGCAGCGCTTCCGGATCCTCTCCGGCCAGCACCTCGGTGACCGCCCGGTACGGGTCGACGATGCCGGTGCCGTAGCCCGGTCCCCCGCGCGAAGGGTTGGCCGTCGCGATGATCCGGCTGACCACCTGGCTCGCGGTGGCGGTCGGCCGTTCTTCGCGGATCAGCGCGGCCGTGGCCGCCACGAACGGGGCCGCGAAGCTCGTGCCGCTCTCCACCGTGTGACCCTCGATCGGGGTCGCGACCAGGATGTCGGCGCCGGGGGCTACAACGTCCACATAGGACCCCACCTGCGACTGCGGCAGCAGCTCACCGGTCTCGGCGATCGCGCCGACGCCCAGGACTCCCGGGTACGCGGCCGGAAACGACGGCGGGTCGGTAAATGGCGTGTCGTCGTTCGCGTGGTTGTTGCCGACGGCTGCGACAACGACGATGTCGGCCGCCACCACATCGGCGATCGCGGCCCGCACCAGCGGATCGTCGGTAGACAGCACCAACGAGATGTTCATGACGCGTACCCCCGGCCTGGCCGCCGCCTCGCGGATGGCCCGAGCGAACGTCGGAGGGTCGACGGTCGCGCCGTTGCCTTCGATGCGGTCGCTGACACGTACCGGCAGGATCTTCGCGTCGGGAGCCAGGCCGCGGAAGCCGACGCCGGACACCCGCTGCGCGGCGATGATGCTGGAGACCTCGGTGCCATGTGCCACGCACGACGCCGGCGAGGCCGGTGGCAGGTAATCCATCAGCTTCTCGACACGGCCGCGCAACTGGCGGTGGTTGCCGTCCACCGCGGAGTCGATGACCGCGACCGTGACGCCGCGGCCGGTGGCATGCGTCCACACGCGCTCCGGGGCCAGCATGCGTTGCGCCCACGGGACTTCGGTGACGACCCGTCCGGCTTCGCAGGCCAGTGCGGCGGAGACAGCGGGTGTCGGTACGAACACCGTAGCCGCGACGATGCCCAGCGCACTCGCCACCGCTGCCGCTCGAAGAAGCCTCACGCCCCAGCATGGTAGTCCCCGGGCCGGTGCCGTCCGGAGGGTCGCGTCGGAGTGCGATGCACAAGTATCGTTGGGTGAACTTGGCGGTCGGACCTGGGGGATGGCGATCGTGGACAACGCAGCCTTGCGGGCACGGGCCGACGAGCTACTCGGCGAACTCAACCGACTGCGCAGCGGATTGCAGGACCTGCAGGCCCGGTTGCGTCAGGTGAACGCGACCGTGACCTCGGAAGACGGGTTCGTGACGGCGACCGTCGGCCCGCGCGGCCAGCTGGTGAGCCTCGAGCTGGACCCGCGCATCTACCGGCGTCCGGACTCGAAACAGCTCGCCGCCACGATCACGCAGACCATCCAGCAGGCGGCCGCGAAAGCCCAGGAGCAGGTGATGGCCGCGTGCCGGCCGTACATGCCCGACGCCGAGGTGCAGGCTCACCTCGACTACGACTTCGGCGGCATGATGCGCCGCTTGGACCACGAGCTCGACGGCATCGACCGGAGGTGACGGAATGCCCGATCCACAGGAGACATTCGTCGACACGCAGGCCGCGCTGGACGGGGCGAGCCGGTTGACCGAGATCAGCAGCGAGTTCTCGGGTGCATGGAGCGGTATCAAGGGGCGGATCGAGGACCTGCACGCCGAGGCTCCGTGGGGTACCGACGAGGTGGGCACGGAGTTCGCGTCCAAGTACATGCCCGGCGGCGAGGAGGCCGGAGCCACGGGCGTGGTCACCGGGACCGACAACCTCAGCCAGACCCTGGGCCAGGTAGGACCGAGCATCACGGACGCGGTGAACGGTACGGTCCAGACCGATACGGAGACCGGCGACTCCCTTCGGCCGCAATAGTCCTGGTGCGCGTTCGGGAGGCAGGTCCTTAGGTGGTCGAGAGACCGGGAGACGTATGGCGACCACACTTCGGCGACCAGGACTGGGTGTGGGACGCGATCTGTCTCATCGGGTCGGGCTCGGCGTGGCCGGACGGTAGCGAGACCGCACTCCGCGAGCTGGCCGACGCCTGGCGGGAGGGCGCCCAGCTGATCTCCGACATGCTGCAGGACGCCGATCCCGCGGCACTCGACATCCTGATGGCGTACAGCGGTGGCGTCGGGATGGCGTTCTCGGAGTTCTGGAACGAGCTGGCCGTCGGACCGGCGACCGGGTTCCCGGTGGTCTACGAGGCCATGGGCGAGCTGGCGGCGGGCACCGAGGCGATCGCGATGCAGATCGAGTACGAGAAACTCGTCGTGCTGATCAGCGTGATCATCGCCGTCATCTCGATCATTATCGCGATCATCATGGCGTTCTTCAGCGCCGGCGGTTCCACGGCCGCGATCCCGGGGATCATCGCCACCGCCCGGCAGGCGGTCATCACGGCGTTCCGGCAGTTGCTCACCGCAGCCGGCCGGCAACTGCTGAAACAGGCGCTGCTGCAAGCGCTGCGTCGGCTCAGCCTGCGGGTGTTGATGCGGACGGCGGTAACCCGGCTGACCCAGCAACTGACCTGGCGGTGGGTAGCGACGCAGGCGCTCAAACAGACCGCGTTGCAGATCGGTCAGCAACTGGTGACCGAGGTACTGGCACAGGGGTACCAGATCGCCACCGGTACGCGGGAGGACTGGGACACGCGGCAGCTCGAGATCGCCGGCTTCAGCGCGCTGCTGGCCGGCCCGCTGTCCGTGCTGCCGTACCGCCTGATGCCCGGCCACGGTGGCTGGGCGATGAACATGGGTCGCGAGGCTCTCGCCAACGTGGTCGCCGACCAGGGCGGGGGCTTCCTGGCTACCGGCCTGTACGCCGGGCTGCGCGAAGGTGACTGGAGCCAGTGGCATGTGCCGTCGGCGACCCAACTGCTCCAGTCGGCGCTGTTCGGGTCGGTACTGAGCATCGCCGAGGGCGCCGGCGAGCACCTGGCCACCCACGCCGGCCACCTCGGGCACAACCTGACGATGCCGAACGTCGACCCCAGCAACTTGTCGCCCGGGCTGGGGACGGGCGGCGACCACATGCCGAACATGGGCGACCTCGACGGGGTCAACACCGGGGTACCGGCGTTCGACGGGTCGACGACTCCGGTACCGGTCGGCTCGCCTTCGGGGTTCACCGGAACGACGCCCGGTACCGGTCAGGCCGGTGGCCCGCCGGTGACCGGTGGTGGGCAGTCGACGTCCGGCGGTGGGACGACGGTGCGGCCAACGGGCACGACCACGGTCGGCGGGCCTTCCACGGGCGGGCCTTCCACGGGCGGGCCTTCCACGGGCGGGCCTTCCACGGGCGGGCCTTCCACGGGCGGCGGGCGGGACTCGACGACGTCGGGCACGGGCGGGCCGGGGACCGGCGGAACGCTTCCCGACGGCGGCGTACCGGTGACGGGCGGCCCGGACGGCGGACCGCCACTGACGCCGGACACGACGCCCACTGTCCCCAGTGGACCCGCCGTCACGCCCGACGGCGGACCACCGCTCACCCCGGACGGCGGCGTACCGGTGACGGTGGGACCGGACGGCGGACCACCGCTCACCCCCGACGGCAGGCCGACTGTCCCCAGTGGACCCGCCGTCACGCCCGACGGCGGACCACCGCTCACCCCGGACGGCGGCACGCCGACTGTCCCCAGTGGACCCGCCGTCACGCCCGATGGCGGACCAGCGGTCATACCCGGCGCCCCGACGCCGGCCGGCGGACCCGTCCACACGCCTGGTGTGCCGGCGCCAACGCCGGGCGGCCCGCCACTGACGCCCAGCACGACACCAACGGCCACCACGCCGGCGGGTACCACGCCCACCGGGACCACGCCAGCGGGCGCGACGCCGGTCCGGCCTGGGGGCACACCACCGGCCGGAGGCGTACCGACGCTCGCCGGACCGCCCACGACGGCCGACCCGACGACGGCTCGACCCGACGCCGGGACCCGACCGCCGGACGCCGGCACCCGAACCCCGGATCCGCTGCGGCACACGCCAGCGACAGCCGGACCGCCACCGATCGCCGGATCGACGCCGCCCACCGGACCGGTCCCGTCGACGACGCATCCCACAACCACGGGTCCGACACCGCCACACTCCGACGGCCCGCCGAGCGGTCCACCGCCGGACTCCCCCGGTCCTCCCGGCACGCCGGACGGCCCGGACATCCAACGCTCCGACGGACCGACCGCGAACGGTTCGCACGCGTTCGAAGCACCGCCGGTCCACTTCGAGGGCGACCCGACCAGCCCGGAGGCGCGGCAGGCGGTCATGAACGCGTCGGCGGCGCTCGCCGACGCCGTACAGGCGCACGCCACGGAGGCGGGACTCGGGCCGCGGCAGACGCCGTACACGGCCGGCGCGATGATCACCCCGGATGGCACGATCCACTCGCACACGAGCATGCGGGCCGACCGCGGCGTGCAGCCGCACGCGGTACCCGAGCCTCATCCTCTGGCGCAACAGGTGCTGGACCAGATCGCGGCCGACGCGGCGGCCAGCGGTGACCGGCTGCCGATGGGCCATGGTCAGTGCGCCGAGGTCGCGCTCGTCTCCGATCGGCTCTACGACCTCGAGGCTCAGTGGCAGGCCGAGGGTTCACCGGGCGACTTCGCGACCTACGCCCATGACCACCTCGCCGGCAGTACCGTGTCCACGCACCGGATCGGGGACCATATGGTCCGCGATCAGGCGTACCCCCATGGTGAGCTCATGCCACCGTGCGCGACGTGCGGACCCTTCCTCGACGCGTTCGATATCAACCATGTCGCGGACGGCCCGGACGGCGGCGCTTCCCCCACCACACCGCCACCACCGGACAGCCCGCCGCCCCCGTCCTCGCCGCCGCCGGACATCGGCGCGGTGGGGCCGGGTCATCCGATCGACCCGTCGCGGCCGTACAACACGCCGGACGGGCTGCTGCCGCCCGACCCGGCCGACCAGGCGGCGCTCGACGCGGTCATCCCGCGCGAGTCCGACGGAACGCCACAGGTGCATCCGGACCCGCGCGACGGTAGGTGGCTCGACAACGTCAACGACGGCGGTACCAACGAGACGGGCCGTGCCAACAACTGTGCCGACTGTGCCCTGTCGTTCACCGCCACCTGGTACGGCGATCCGACCGTGTCGGCGCCGACCGCCGATCCGACGACGGGCGGGGAGGGCGGTGGCCCCGCCCGCATCGAGCAGGTGCTCGGGACGAGCTTCGAGCACGTCGGTACCGACGCCACTGCCCTGGACGTCGTCGCCGACCAGCTGCGCGCCGCCGGACCGGGTTCGTCCGCGGTCATCGCCAACACCTGGAACGCCCAGGCCGGCGGCGGCGGGCACGGCTGGAACATGGTCAACCACGACGGGACGATCCTGTACGTCGACTCGCAGGGTCGCTCGGTCACGACCACCCCACCGTCGTTCTCCGGATTCTTCGACAACGTCTGGGCGATCGTGCTCGACGCGGACGGCAATCCGTACCATCCGCCGCCGGCCGGCCCGTCGGCGACTCCACCGGCGTCCGCCGGACCGCACCGCGACCTGCCGGACCGGCTGAGCACGGCGCCACCGCCCGATGTCCTCGGCGACCAGCCCACCGACACGACCCAGCCGACGGATGCTGACGGACCCGACGGCCCGGATCAACCGCCGGACGGCGACCTGTCCACAGTGGACGATATTCGCGACGCCGTCGAGCTTCGCGAACGCGCGGTCGACGCCGTCGTGGACCGGCTCGGCATCGAGGATCCCAGGGCGGCCGAGGCGCTGCGAACGGCGTACGACGTCGTGCACGACTACACCGCGCCGTTCCTGGTGGACATCGTCGACCGCATGCTGGTGGATCTGCGGGCGGACCTCGCGCGCAACCCCGACGCGACCGTGGTGTTCGTCGGCCGCGACGGGCACAGCATGGCGGTAGCGGCGCAGCGGCTCGACCCCGATTTCTTTGCCGCGCACGGCAAGGAGGTCGTGCTGTCCCGGGCGGTCGTCGAGTCGGCGATGCTCGACTCCGAGATCAACGGCGGGATGAGCTTCCCCGACGCCGCGGACTTCCGTGGCGCCGCCGGCAAGGTGGACCCGGCGGACATCGAGGGAGCCCGGCAGCGGCTCACCCAGTACCTGCAGGACCGCGGCATCCCGGTCGGCCGCCCCGGCAGCGAGGTCATTCTCGTCGACACCAGCTACAAGGGCACCGTGCAGGAACTGCTCGCCGCCCTCTACCCGGACACCGCTTTCTCCGGCAAGTACGCCTTCTTCGGCGCATCGCCGCTCGACCCGCACCCGGGCACGAAGACCGGCTACGCCCTGCATCTCGATCCCGACCCGGTCGGCGGCGGGCGGCCGCTGCGGTCTCTGCCCGAGGAGGCCGCCCTCACGTTCGCCAACCAGGACGCGGTCGGCACCGTCGAGGAGACGATGCACGGCGACCTGAGCAGCCCGCGCCGGTTCGGGCCGGACGGCGTACCGGAGCAGCACCCGCAGCGGTACGACCCCGCGCTGAGCGGCCTGAACCCCACGCGCGTCTCCGAGGTGATGGCCGACCCGCTCGTCCGCGAGGGCGTCAAGGTCGTGAACCTCCTCGCCATCGCCGATGTCGCCGACGGTGTGGCGGCGCGCCGGGCGGACGGTATCGACCCGGCGGATCAGTTGCGACAGGGCGCCGACGGCTACCGGGACCAGGTACGCCAATGGGTTTCCGGGTCGGACACGGTCGACCCGAGGTTCCAGGAGCTGATGGACTCGTTCGTGCGGCGGGGCGACAAGGGCATCATCGCGGACCTGTCCGCCGCGATCGACCGCGCCGGCCTGTCCGTCGAACAGGCGATGTCCGTGTGGCGGGACTACGATGCCCAGCCCACTCTGGACGCGCGGCGGGACTTCGTCGACTCCTTTGTGGACGATCACCCGGACGGGCCCGACGAGCCCCCGGACGGCGACCAACCGGAGGCCCAGACCGGCGGTTCGACCAGGCCCGTCGACGACGTGCAGGCGTGGGCCTGGGCCGAAGAGATGTACGACCAGTTCCGCGCCGACGACACCGACATCGCGGACATCGCGCAGAACCTGGCGACCGTCGAGCGGCCGGACGGCCGGACCGGCTACACCCCGGACGAGATCAGGCAGGTCAAGGACCACCTGATGGTCGAGGAGCACCCGCTCGACGACTACAACGGGGGTACCGTCAACCGCCACTTCGACGCGGACCCGGACATCGCGGATGCGTGGGTACGGCTGCGCGAGGGCACGCCGCTCGACGCGGATCTGGTCCTGCTCGAACACGAGCTGGCCGAGTCGAACTACCTGCGGGAGCATCCCGGCGCGACGTACCGTGAGGCACACAACCACGCGAACCAGTCCCACAACTGGCAGAGCATCATTCCGGGACAGGAGACCACCCATGGCCATTCTGCTGGACTTCAAGAAGGTCCGGGAGGACAGTCAGGAGGTGGAGTACGTCTTCGGGTACCCGGAGATGGACCGCCGGTTGGTGATCGACAAGACCACCCAGGAAGGCAGACCGGCGGACGGGACGAGGGACCGGAACTTCACGGCGATCCTCGTCAAGATCCTCAGGGGCCAGCAGGCCCTGACGACGTGGCCGGAGACGGGGACGTACGCGGCGTAACCGACCTGTCAGCCATCAGCCGGGCTCTGCTGGGCGAGTCGATCGACGGTCAGGTCGTCGACTACGCGGATGTGCTGGGTGGTGTGCCGGAGGCCGACTTCGTACGGCTGAGCGACGGTCTGGTCGACGCGCTTGCCCAGGCGGGTATCCCGGCCGGCGCCGCGGACGTCACGCTGGCCCGGTCGCCGTCGGGTGACCTCGTGGTGCGGATCTCCTCGGACCAGGCGTTCCTGAACTCCGTGCGGCAATGGGATCCCACCGAGCACGCCGCGACTCTGGGCACCCGCCCGTTCGCACCCAGCGGACCACTGCCGCCGTCGCTCGTGTCGGCCGCCATTCCCGGCCTCGGGCACTGGATCAGCCACGACCTCGCGCCGCTGACCCCGGGTCAGGCCGTCCGCCTCGAGGTCCTGCCGTCCCGTGGACCGGACGCCGGCACTCCACCCACGACGGCCGAGGTCCCGATCCACCGGCGGGACGGAACGGTCACCGGCGGTCTCCACACGACCCCGCCGGCGATCACCGCACATCCGGCCGCCGGCGAGCTGGGACCCGGAGGCGTCCCGCTCGGACATGACGAGCAGGGACGGGTACGACCCATCGACCGCTCCGGCCACATGCTGCGAGACAGCGAGATCGCCTTCATCAACGAGGACGAGCCGATCGCCCCGTTAGACCAGGACGCGATCGATCGGTGGGCTCACCGGGAGGCGCCGCTGGGCATGCCGCCACAGTGGTTCGGCGAGTTCCAGTCGAGCCTGCGCGACGCGCTGGCCGCCGACGGCATCGATCCGGGCACGGTCGACGTACGGCTCAAGGGGTCGGCGGCCGAGTTCTTCTCCGGGCCGCGCAAGTCGATGCCGACGATGGAGGGTCTCGCGGCCGACCTCGAGTCGGGGCGGATCAGCCCGGAGGCGTACGACCGGGCGGTCGGCCGGCTCACCCAGATGCTCAGTGGCTCCGGTGGCGAGCCTCCCGTTGCGCGCCCGTTCGACACCATGTACCGCCTGGGGCTGGATCCGGAGCGCAGCGACTACGACATCAACGTCTGCTCGGATGAGATGTTCCGCCGGGCGCTGTCGATGTGGGACGAGAACGTGTATGGGGGCGTGAGAGGTGACGGCACCCGAGAAGTCCCCATCAAGCCCGCCGACAGAAACCACGGCTATCTGACCAACGACGTGCTCGTGCGGAATGCCTTCCCGCACCTGCGGGAGTGGGCGGCGCATTGGGACGAGCGGCTGGGCCGCCACATGTCTTATGCCATCTTCATGTCCAGCGGCCCGGAAGATACGACGATGACACCGGGCCACTCCGGCGTATCCGTCCATTACCGGGACACCGACTGGGTAATCTTGCGACCGGAGAGGTCCTGACATGGCGTTAGAGGTGGCGCTGCGGGTCACCGCGTTCGGCAAGGTCGACCAGAGGCTGCTCGACCAACTGCGCCATGATCTCGACCTGAAGAGCGCTGGTCGGCTGACCGACGAAGAAGACTCCACGATGGGCCAACGGTTGGATGACCTCGGCGAGGGAGACACTGTCTGGCGGTCGCTGTCGCGCAGCTCGCCCGAGACCTGGACATTCTGGGTCTCGTACGGGGGTCGACCACCGGCGAGCGAGCTGATCGACCGGTATAGAGCGGAGGCTGTCGGCGCCTTCCAGCGCGCCGGCTTGGTGATCAACCGGGAGTGGCGGCAGTGATCCGCCTGGCGGCAGTGGGCGACCTGCATATGCGCCCCGCCGTCCAGGGTCGCTTCAAACCGGCATTCGCGCGCCTGTCCGAGGACGCCGACCTGCTGTTGCTGGCCGGAGACCTGACGAACGGCGGCACGCTGGCCGAGGCCGAGCTGTTGCGCGACGAAGTCGCAAACCTGGGCCTGCCCGTCGTCGCGGTGCTGGGCAACCACGACCACGACGAGGGCCACGGCGACCGGATCACCGAAGTACTGCGCGAGCTGGGCGTACGTGTCCTCGACGGGGACACCGTGACCATCGAGATCGCCGGCAGACGGGTGGGCGTCGCGGGCGTCATGGGTGGTGGCGGCGGCTTCCCGAACCTCGGCGCACCGCCGAACGGCATGGACCCCGAACGCCTGAGCCAAGGCCCGCGGGACGCCGAGCGGCTCCTGTCCGCGCTGTCCACGCTCGACTGCGACGTGCGAATAGCGCTGACGCACTTCGCTCCGGTACCGGACACGCTCGCCGGCGAGCCGTTGGAGATCTACGCCGGCCTCGGCTGCCACGAGCTGGGTGCCTCGGTCGACGCCGGCGACGCGGCCCTGACGATCCACGGCCACGCTCACTCCGGAACCGAGTTCGGCCGGACGGTGGAGGGCCGACCGGTACGTAACGTCGCCTATCCGGTCCTACGCAGGCCATACACCGTCTATGACCTCGACGGATAGGGTGAAACCGTGTCGGATGACAGCTGGCGGCGACTCGAAGCCGAACGCACAGAGCTGGCCGAGCGGGCCGAGCGGTTCGCCGACCTCGGCCTCGGTACCCACGCGGAGCTGCTGAGGGCCGGCGGTCCGATTCCACCCAAGTTGACCGGTACCCCGATGATCGTCGATACCGACGTCGGCGGCGACCCGGACGACGCGATCGCGCTCATCGTGGCCGCGCGTAACGCACCGGAGCTGGCCCTGGTGCTGACCGGGGACGAGGTGGACGGCGAACGGGCCAGGTTCGCCCGCCACCTGCTGGATCTCGCCGGGCGGCCCGAGGTGCCAGTGGTCGCCGGTCGCCAGCTGCCCGGTACAGCGATCTTCTGCGCGGAGGACCTGACCCCGCGGGACATCGGCCCCCAGCCGACGGACGTGGCCGCGGCCGTGGCGCGCGCCTGCCTGGCTACCGATGGACCGGTGCGCTGGGTGGGCATGGGTCCTCTGTCGAATCTCGCCGACGTCCTGCGGGAGCGGCCCGAACTGGCTACCCGGCTGGCGCTCACCCAGATGGGTGGTGCCTTGCGGTACCGCGATCCCTCCCGGGCCGAGCACAACTTCCGGCGCGATCCGGCCGCGGTACCCGAGGTTCTCGAGGCCGTGCCGCGGACCTGGCTGGTCACCTCGGACGTCACCTTCAGCACCGAGATCGAGATCGACGCGCGGTCGACGCTCTACCGGTGGCTCTCCGACCCGACGGCGCCGCCGTGGGCGCGGCCGCTGGTCACCCACCTCGACCGGTGGTTCGAGCGCTACCACCCGGGTTCGATGCAACACGACGCGCTGACCTTGAGCGCCGCGATGCAACTGCCCTTTGTGGACTTCGACCTGGTTACGGTCGCGCTGGCCCCGGACGCCCGGATGGCCGAAGCCCCAGCAGGGGTACGGCTGTACGCCAGTCGCCGTGCCCAATACGCCGGTTTCCGCCGCTGGCTGTCGACCGCGCTGGGAGTGTCGGATCCCGCTGCTATGTTGCGGCATTGACCGCGACACGCGGACGGCCAGGAGCGCTGGGCGCCCCAAGGCGCCCAAGCGGACCGCGCTCGAAGGAGGCGTGCAAGCGTTGACTGGACAGGAGTTCGTCGACGTCGACTGGTCGGAGGTGTTGTTCCGT
>Ga0209382_10007934_pt1 | contig 13429 bp, 13 predicted proteins | sample SoiMetdeltSBSDD5_FD_187599 | JGI IMG/M metagenome (GOLD analysis project Ga0209382, IMG submission 187599) | Bulk soil microbial communities from a Populus tree surrounding site in Tennessee, USA - Soil MetaG P. deltoides SBSDD5 (SPAdes) (version 2) | ecosystem: Environmental > Terrestrial >... | reverse complement strand
GCCGGACGACGGTGAAGGCCCTCATCAAGGAGAGCCGGTGGCCGAAGGACACCAAGCCCACGTTGCTGGTTCCGGCGACGACCACGCCGCTCAACCTGCCGAAGCTCGCTGAGACGATTCAGCTGCTCCTGGGCTCGGACGACTTGCTCCTGAACGTCCAGCCCGAGCCGGAGGCGACCGCACGCTCGCTCATGCAGGCCGGCGCGTTCGACATTGCGCTGGCCGAGGCGACGGTGGCCGGCGGTGATCCGCATCTCCTGCTGTATCCGCTCTCGACCAGCGAGGCGGCGGCGAAGGGCCCCCGCGCGCTGAACTTCTCCTTTTACCGGAACCCACGGCTCGACGACGTGCTGATTCGGGCCAGCCAGCTCTCGTTCCGCTCCGAGCGGCAGCGGCTCTACCAGCGCGGGCAGGGCATGCTCGCGGAGGAGCTGCCGTGGCTGCCGATCTACGTCCGCCTGCAGTGGGCGGTCGTCCGTGCTGACGTGAAGGGCCTGCGTCTGCACCCGACGGGCATCCACCGCCTGGATACGGTCGGCTTCGAGGTCCCGCCCGCCCTCGCGCCTGCTCCCGGCGCCACGCGCTGACACATGCCGTCGATCGCCGACACCACCGTCGAGATGATCGAGTGGGTGTTTCCGGAGCACGCCGGCGGCCCGGGGCAGATCCACGGCGGGCGGATGATGGAATGGATCACCAAGGCCGGAACCTTGGCGGCCTCACGGGTCGCGCGGGGCACGGTGGTCCTCGGCGCCATGGACGACATCGACTTCCTCCACCCGGTGAAGGTGGGTCGGATCGCCATCCTGAGGGCCGGCGTCGAGTACGTCGGCACGAGCTCTCTCGAGGTGGGAGTACGGGTCTTCGCCGAAGACGTCATGACCGGGGAGCGGCAGGTCACCCTCAACTCGCACCTGGTCTTCGTGAAGGTCGATGAGAGCGTGCGTCCGCGGCCGGTCGAGGCTAAGATCCGTCCCCGGGACGCCGCCGAGGCGGCCCTGGTCGAGGCGGCCCGGGAGCGACGCGAGCAGCGCCTGGCGCGGTTCGCGAGGAAGGCTTCTCGCCTGAGCGAGGGCCCCGAGACGGACCTGGACCTCAGCGATGCCGACCTGAGCTGGCGGTTCGAGTCGGTCCGGGTCGTCCTGCCCGAGGACGCGCTGTTCGGCAACACGATGTTCGTGGGCAAGATGCTCATGGCGCTCGACGAGGCGGGCGGCATCCTCTCGATGCGATACTGCAAGGGGCTCGTGATGACAGCGTGCGTGGACGCGATGGACTTCTACTCGCCGATCTTCACGCATGAGGTGGTCACGTTCAAGGCCGCGCTGAATCACGTCGGTACCTCGTCGCTCGAGGTCGGCGTGAAGGTGCTGGCCGAGGTCCCGTGGTCCGGCGAGGTCCGCCACGCGTGCACGGCGTTCGTCACGTACGTGCACCTCGGGCCCGACCTGCGCCCGCGCCCGTGTCCGCCGTACACGCCCGCGACCGCGGGCGCGCGGCGTCGATGGGAAGCAGCATTCGCGCGGCGCTCGCAGCGGGTCGAGCGGGTCAAGGCACTCAAGGCGATGCTGCTCAACGAAAGAGGGTAGGGCGATGTCAGGGCACTCCCGGTGGTCGCAGATCAAGCGCAAGAAGGGCAAGACCGATGTCCAGCGCGGCAAGCTCTTCTCCAAGATCCTCCGCGAGATCACGGTGGCGGCGAGGAACGGCGGCGGCGATCCCAAGGGCAACGTGCGCTTGAAAGCCGCGATGGAGTCCGCCAAAGAAGCGAACATGCCGCAGGAGAACATGAAGCGGGCGATTCAGAAGGGCACCGGCGAGCTGCCCGGGGAATCCTACGAAGAGATCACGTATGAGGGGTACGCGCCGGGCGGCGTCGCCCTGCTGATCCAGGTGCTCACCGACAATCGCAATCGCACCGGCCCCGAGATCCGTCACGCGTTCGAGAAATTCGGCGGCAACATGGGCTCCTCGGGTGCCGTCGCGTGGATGTTCGAGCGCCAGGGGATCATCCAGGTGGACTCCTCGAAGATCGACGAGGACGACCTGCTCGGCAAGGCGCTCGAGGCCGGCGCGACCGACATGCGCCGGGCCGAAAAAGCTTTCGAGATCATCACCGCGCCTGCTGAAATGGACGCGGTCCGCGACGCGCTGAGCCGCGCGCGCGTGCCCGTGCTGGAGGGACAGGTCAGCTTCGTGCCGCAGTCGACGGTGCGGGTCGAAGGCAAAGACGCGACGTCCGTGGTGCGCCTGATCGAGGCGCTGGAGGAATTGGACGACGTCCAGTCCGTCTACGCTAACTACGACATTCCTGACGAGGTTCTCGAGGCCATCTCGGCCGCATAGCCTCAAGGTCCTCGGCGTCGACCCCGGGCTGGTCGGCACCGGCTACGGCGTGATCGAGCCGGTTCCGGGCGGGGTCGCGGTGCTCGGCAAAGGCGTCATCTCGACGAGCGCGGATCTGCCGCTCGATGCGCGGATCCATCTCATCTACGACGGCGTACGCGGCCTCCTCGAGGCGCACACGCCGACGGTGCTCGTGCTCGAGGACCTGTACGCCGAGTACAAGTTTCCGCGGACCGCGATCCTGATGGCGCACGCGCGCGGGGTGATCTGTCTGGCCGCGCGGCAGTGCGACGTCGCCGTGCTGGCGCTGGCGCCGGCCGAGGTCAAGCGCGCCGTCGCCGCGGCCGGCGCAGCCTCCAAGCATCAGGTGCAGCACTCGGTGCGCCGCATCCTCAAGCTCGACGCGCTGCCGACGCCGTCGCACGTCGCCGACGCGCTCGCGCTGGCCCTCACCGGCTTCTCGCGCCTGGGCGGGCGCCTGTCGTGATCGCGACGATCAGCGGGCGGCTCAGGCGCAAGCTCGAAGACCGCGTGGTGGTCGAGTGCGGCGGCATCGGCTACGAGGTGTACCTGCCGCCGATCGCGATGCGCCAGATCGAGCACGTCGGCGCCGGCCCGGGCGAGAAGGGGAGCGAGCTCGAGCTGGTCATCTACTACCACGCCACGCGCGATCAGCCGCGTCCGGTCCTGATCGGCTTCACGTCCGATCTCGACAAGGAGTTCTTCGAGAAGCTGATCACGGTGAAGGACATCGGCCCGATGGTCGCCGCGCGCGCGCTGGCGCTGCCGGTCGGCGAGCTGGCCGCCGCCATCGCGCGTCAGGACGAGAAGTTCCTGCGCGGCCTGCCCGGCGTCGGGCCGCAGAAGGCCAAGAACATGGTCGCGCAGCTGCAGAACAAGGTGGCGAAGTTCGCGCTGGCCCGCGACGGTGCGCCGGTCGAGCCCGTCGCCGCCGCGCCGGCGCCCGTCGACGCCGACGGTCTGCGCGAGATGGTGTGGGAGATCATGGTCAAGCAGCTCGGTCATCGACCCTCGGAGGCCTCGCAGCTGATCACCGACGCGCTGCGCCGGCGCCCGGGCATCATGTCGCCGGAAGAGCTGTTCGACGAGATCTATCGCGGAGAGAAGGCGTGATGTCGGCCCCGGCCGACGAGGGCAAGATGCTGAGCCGCGTCGCGGCGCCCGAAGAGGCGCAATTCGAGCGCCAGCTGCGGCCGCGCACGTTCGAGGAATACGTCGGCCAGGAGCAGGCGGTGTCGAGTCTCCGCGTGTCGGTCGACGCCGCGAAGATGCGGGGCGAGTGCGTGGACCACGTGCTTCTCTACGGCCCGCCCGGTCTGGGCAAGACCACGCTCGCCGGGATCCTCGCCAACGAGATGGGCACCACCCTGATCACGACCGCCGGGCCGGCGATCGAGCGGGGCGGCGATCTGATGGGGATCCTGACGAATCTCGGCGAGAAGGACGTGCTCTTCATCGACGAGATCCACCGGCTCCCGCGCGCGGTGGAGGAGCTCCTCTATCCGGCGATGGAAGACTACGCCGTCAACTTCGTCATCGACAAGGGCTTGCACGCGCGCACGCTCAAGTACGCGCTCAAGCCCTTCACGCTCGTCGCGGCGACCACGCGCCCGGGGATGCTGTCCGCGCCGCTGCGCGAGCGCTTCGGCATCTTCCATCACCTGGACTTCTATTCCGAGGCCGAGCTGACGCGGATCGTCAACCGCTCGGCGGCGATCCTCGACACGAGGATCGAGGCCGATGGCGCCCAGGAGATCGCACGCCGCTCGCGCGGCACGCCGCGCATCGCGAACCGGCTGCTCCGCCGCGTGCGCGACTACGCGCAGGTCAAGGGCGACGGCGTCATCAACGAGGACATCGCGCACCGCGCGCTCGACAGCGAGGGCGTCGACGTGCGCGGCCTGGATCGGCTCGACCGGCGCTTCTTGACCGCCATCGTCGACCATTACGGCGGCGGGCCGGTCGGGCTCGAGGCGATCGCGGCGACGATCAACGACGAAGCCGAGACCCTGTCCGAGCTCGTCGAGCCCTATCTGCTCAAGATCGGCTTCGTCGTGCGCACACCGAACGGCCGCCGCGTCACGCGCGAAGCCTACCGGCATCTGGGCAAGCAGCCCCCCGCCGCGGCCCCCGGCCAACAAGGATTATTCGAGTGAGGAAGCGGACGAAACAATGATCGCCGAGCCCGGGCCCGTGACCAGCTCAGTACTGGACATCGCCTTCCGGAGCCGGGTCGCGCCTATTTCAGGCCACCCTCGGTCCAAGTCGGCCTCACGGACCCCGCTACAATAAACATTGGCAAGATCCTCATCGCGTTCGGTCTACTCATCGTCCTGGCGGGCGTCGTGCTCCTGCTGGTCGGCCGGGTGCCCTGGCTTGGCCGGCTGCCCGGGGACATTCACTACCAGCGCGGGAACTTCACCTTCTACTTCCCGCTGGCGACTTCTCTCCTGCTGAGCGTCGTCCTGACTCTCATTCTGTATTTCCTGGGCCGTCGTTGAGCAGCCTCTTCGCGGCGGCGGCGCTGCTGGCGCTGTCGGCGACCGCCATGGTCGGTGCGGACACGATCCGCGTCGCCATCGCCGAGAACGCGCGCGCCGCGGATCTGCGCGGGAGCAACATCGAGGTGAGTGAAGTCGGCTGCGCCGCGTGCCCGCGGCCCGGATGGCGCACCGACAGCGTACGGGCGACTCCCAGCGGCCTGGGCGTCGAGATCGGCGGCCGCATCGCGCCGGCGTTTCGCCTGGTCAGCGACGCGCCGATCCGCATCAACGGACGCGACTACCCCGCGACGCTCGAGATCGTGCGCAACGGCGACGGCCTCGCGATCGTGAACGAGCTACACCTCGAGGAGTACGTCGTCGGCGTGCTGCGGGCCGAGACCAGCGAGAAGTGGCCGCTCGATGCCCTGCGCGCGCAGGCGATCGTGGCGCGCACCTATGCGGCCTTCCATCGGGCCTCGAGCGGCGCCAAGCCGTACCATCTGCTCGCGTCGACCACGCACCAGATGTATCTCGGCCACGTGCCGTCCTCGTCGCCGATCTGGGACGCCGTGCGCGACACCACCGGGCAAGTGCTCCTCTGGGACGGCGAGCTGTTCCCCGCGTTCTATCATTCGGCGAGCGGCGGCTACACCGAGGATCCGCGTATGGTCTTTGCCGCGCGCAACATGCCCGCCCTCAAGGCGGTCCGCGACGACTTCTCGGCGGCGGCGCCGCATTTCTACTGGACCCTCGACCTCAAGCTCGGCGATCTCGCGGAGATCCTCAAGAAGAACGGTTACGACGTCGGCAGGGTGACCGCGATCGAGATTACCGAGCGCACCCCGTCGCTGCGCGTGGCGAACCTGACCGTGCACGGCACCCGGAGCGCCGCGCGGCTTCGCGGCAACGACTTTCGCAAGATGGTCGGCTACGAGACCGTCAAGTCGACGCTGTTTGCGGTTGCGCTCGACGGCGGCGTGGCGCGCTTCTCGGGCCGCGGCTACGGCCACGGCGTGGGCATGTCGCAGTGGGGCGCCAAGGGCATGGCCGACCAAGGCTACAAGGCCGAGAAGATCCTCGAGTACTACTACCCAGGGACGACGCTCGGCTCGCTCGGCGCGCTCGCGCGGTGACCATCTCCTGGCAGGACTTCGAGAAGGTCGACATGCGTGTCGGCGTCGTCACTGACGCGAAGGACTTTCCCGAGGCGCGCCGACCCGCCCTCCGGCTCTGGATCGACTTCGGCCCCGAGCTCGGCGTGAAGCGCTCGAGCGCGCAGATCACCGCGCACTACCGGCCCGGCGAGCTGATCGGGCGGCGAGTGGTCGCGGTGGTTAACTTTCCGCCCAAGCAGATCGGTCCGTTCGTCTCCGAGGTGCTCGTGCTCGGCGCCTACAACGCGGCCGGCGAGGTGATCCTGCTCAATCCCGATCAGCCCGTCGCGCCCGGCTCGAAGATCGGCTAAGCTCCGCGCGGGAGGGCCTGACGATGAGAGTGGGCATCTCGCTGACCAGCAGTCACGCCGTGAAGGACCCGCGCGAAGGCGCGCGCTGGATGATCGAGCGGACCGCGGCTGCGCGCCAGGCCGGCCTCGACTCACTGTTCGTCGGCGATCATCACGCGACGCCGGGCCCCTACTACCAGAACGTCCCGATCCTCGGGCGGCTCCTGGCCGAGTGGGGCGCCGCGCCGGCCGGCTGTCTGTTCCTCTTGCCGCTCTGGAATCCCGTGCTGGTCGCCGAGCAGGTCGGCACGCTCGCGTCGATCGCCGGCGGCCGCTTCATCTTCCAGTGCGGGCTCGGCTACGACGAGGCGCAGTTCGCGGCGATGGGAACCACGATGAAGTACCGTCCCTCGGCCTTCGAGGAATCGTTCTCGATCGTCCAGCGTCTACTGCGCGGCGAGACCGTGAGCTCGTCCGGGCGCTTCACGTTCCGCGACGCCAAGGTCGCGCTGCGGCCGGTCGAGACCGTCGAGTACTGGATCGGCGCCAGCGCCCGCCCGGCCATCGACCGCGCCGCCCGCCTGGCGGACGGCTTTCTCGCGTCGCCCTCGCTCATGTTCGACGAGGCACGCGACCAGGCCGCGTTCTACCTCGAGCGCTGCAAGGCTCACGGTCGCGCGCCGAAGGCCGTCGCGATCCGCCGCGACATCTACGTCGGTGAATCCGCGGCCGACGCCGATGCCGTCAAAGCACAGGTCCTCGCCTCCGGCTATCGCGGCATTCCCGCGCCGGCGCTCGTCGCGGGCTCGGTCGACCAGGTCGTCGAGCGCTTCGCCGAGCTCGCCACGCTCGGCTACACCGACGTCATCGTCCGACACCTCACCAGCGATCATTCGCGCGTCTTGGCTTCTCTCTCGCGCCTGCGCCGCGTGCGCGAAGCACTCGCCAGCGTCTAGCCTCTCCGAACCTCACGCGTTGCGTCGGGGCGGGGGTGGGCTGGGGGTCATTCCCGCGACCTGCGCGCGCCTCACGCGACGCGGCGAAGCCATTCGGTTGCCGTTCAAGTAAACGTACCTACACAGGTCGCGGGAACGACCCCCAGCCCACCCCCGCCCCGCGTCGCGCGTGTGATTCGGCGAAGAGCTGACCGCGCGCCGCCCGCGCGCCGCGCAGTGAGCGAGGCGAGGCGCTGTGCGACGTAAGTCGCGCGTCCCAGCGCGAAGCGCGCTCCGACGACTAAGCGCTCGCAGGTGTCTACGCTCGCAGTTCTCTAACGGAGCCTGGCGGACTGCGCGGGTTACGCGCGGTGGGGTGGGGCTTGGGGTGCTCCCCGCGACCTGTGTAGGTACGTTTACTTGTCCGAAAAGTACGTGGTGTCGCCGCGTCGCGAAGGCGCGCGCAGGTCGCGGGGGGCACCCCAAGCCCCACCCCACCGCGACGCAACGCGTGTGGTTCGAGACGCCGCTAGGGATGCCGGCGACGCAACATCTGCTGGAGGCTTTGGCGGCTCAAGCCGAGGCGCTCGGCGGCGCGAGTTTTTGAGCCGCACTCGCGAAGCGCGTCGTCGATCATGCGGACCTTGAGGCGCTCGATCGCTTCGTTGAGCGTCAGGCTGGTCGCCGGCGTCTCGCCGGTTTGGCGGATGCGATCGGACAGGTGCTCGGGGCCGATCTGGCGGCCATCGTCAGCGAGCGTGACGGCGCGCTCGATCTCGTTCTCGAGCTCACGCACGTTGCCCGGAAAAGGATAGGCGCGCAGACAGCGGAGCGCTTCGGGCGAGATCGACGGCACCGCGCGCCGGGCGCGCTGGCGATAGAGGCGCAGGAAGTAGTCCGCGAGGGACGGAATATCCTCGGAGCGCTCGCGCAGCGCGGGCAGACGGATCGGGAACACGTTGAGCCGGTAGTAGAGGTCCTTGCGGAAGCGGCTGCCCGCCACCTCGGCTTCGAGGTCGGCGTTGGTCGCGGCGATGACTCTCACGTTCACCTTGCGATCAGACGAGGTGCCGACGCGACGGATCTCGCCTTCCTGCAGCACGCGGAGAAGCCTTAGCTGCATCGGAGTCGGCATCTCGCCGACCTCGTCGAGAAAGATCGTGCCGCCGTCAGCCTCCTCGAACAGTCCTTTGCGCTCGCCGGTCGCGCCGGTGAAGGCGCCGCGAGCGTGACCGAACAGCTCGGACTCGAGCAGCGATTCGGCGAGCGCGCCGCAGTTCTGCGCCACGAAGCGGGCGGTCCGCCGCGGGCCGTTCTCGTGGATCAGGCGCGCGAACAGCTCCTTGCCCGTGCCGGTCTCGCCGAGGAGCAGCACGGTCGTGTCGCTCTCGAGCACCCGCCGCGCCAGCTCGACCGCGGCGCGGAGCCCCGACTGCGCGCCCACGAGCTTTTCGAGGGACAGGGGCCGCTCGCGCGCCGCCGCCGCGTCACGCTGCATGGCGTTACACGCCAGCTCCAGCTCGTCCTTGAGCCGCGCGTTCTCGCGGGCAAGCTCGTAGCGCTCGGCGGCGCGCCGGACGACCACCAGGAGCTCGTTGGGATCCCAGGGCTTCGGGATGAAGTGGTAGATCCGCCCGGTGTTGATCGCCTCCATCAGGCTGTCGACGTCTGTATAGGCGGTGAGCACCATGCGGATCGCGTGGGGCGCGATCGCCTGACTGTGCCGCAGGAGCTCGACGCCCGTCATCCCGGGCATCCGGTGGTCGGTGAGGATGACAGCCACGTCCTGCCGCTCGAGGACGGCGAGGGCCTGCTCGCCGTCGCCGGCGCGGACGACCACGAACTCGGCGGCCAGGATGGCCTCCAGCGCGTCGAGCACTCGCGGCTCGTCGTCGACGATCAGGACCGTCGGTAGTTCCACGAAGTCTCCTGGTCGGTACTGGTTTCGAGGGGATCGTGCCGAGCGGCCTCGCGGTAGCCGAGAATCTCGTAGAGCGCCTGAGGGTGCTTGATGCCCTTCAAGCGCGGTGTGCCGAGCTCGCGATAGCGCACGAGACCGTCGACATGACGGAACGTCTCCTCGCCCGCGATGATATGCGCGTCGAACAGTCTTGTCATGCGCTGGATGCGCGCGGCCGCGATCATAGCGCGCCCCACCACGATCAGCTCGCGCCGCCGGGCCGAGCCGATCGTGCCTGCCATGACGCGCCCCGAGCTGATGCCGACGCCGATGTCGAACGTGGGCAGGCCGGCCTCCGCCCAGCGGGCGGTGAGCTTGCCCACCGCGGCGACCATGTCGATCGCCGCGCACACCGCCCGCAGGGGCGCGTCCTCGGCGCCCTCGGGCACGCCGAAGAGCGCCACGATCTCGTCGCCGATGAGCTGCTCGACCGTCCCCTGGTGCGCGAAGATGACCTCGATCATCTCGGCGAAGTAGTCGTTCAGCAGCCGGATGACCGTCGGCGCCGCGGTGCTCTCGGTGAGCTGCGTGAAGCCGCGAATGTCGGCGAAGAGCACCGTGGCATCGCGCCAGTCGCCCGGCAGCTCGAGCAACCGCGGATTGGCGACGGCCAGATCGACCAGCCGCGGCGACACATAGCGCTGCAGCTGGGCCCGCAGCGCCGCTTCCTGCACCAGGTCGTTCTGGGCGGCCGTGAGCCGGGCCAGGGCAGCCTGCAGATCGCGGTTCTTGGCCTCGAGGTCGTCGACGAGCCGCTCGCGCTCGCGCGTCAGCCGGTAGCGCTCGACCCCGCGGCGCACCGTGTGCGTCAGCTCCTTGGGGTCCCAGGGCTTCGGGATGAAGTGGTAGATGTTCGCGGCGTTGATCGATTCCATCAGCGCGTCGGGGTCGGTGAACCCCGTGAGGAGGATGCGGACGGTGTCGGGCGCGACATGAGAGCTCCGGGCGAGGAGCTCGGTCCCGCTCATCCCGGGCATGCGCTGATCGCTGATGATCAGCGCGATCGAGTTCGTGAGCAGAAGCTCGATGGCCGCGTCGGCCCGCTGCGCGCGCAGGACCTGGTAGTCGCTGGCCAGCAGGGCTTCGAGCGAGTCGAGCACCCGCGGCTCGTCGTCGACCAGCAAGAGCGTCTCGGCGTCGCTCAACGCTATCTCGACCGGCTCAGCGGCACCGACACCGTGAACGTGGCGCCGCCGCCGGGCGCGTTGTCGGCCCGGATGTGGCCGCCGTGCTTCTTGACGATCTCGTAGCTGATCGAGAGCCCGAGGCCCGTGCCCTCGCCGACCGGCTTGGTCGTGTAGAACGGATCGAAGATGCGCCCGATGATCTCCGGCGCGATCCCCGGGCCGGTGTCGCTGATCGCGACGACCGCGTTGCCGTTCTCCCGTCGTGTCTCGATCGTGATCGCGCCCTGGTCGGAGATCGCCTGGGCGGCGTTGGCGAGCAGGTTCAAGAACACCTGATCGATCTGCGAGCGCACGCACTCGACGGGCGGCACGTCGCCGAACTTGCGATGGATCGTGATGCGGTCCTTCAAGAGGTGGTTCAACAGGGTCAAGCTCGACTCAAGATCCTCGTGCAGGTCGACTGCCTGCCACACGTCGTCCTGGCTGCGGGCGAACACCCGCAGGTCGCGCACGATCTTTCGCGCCCGCTCGGCGCCCTCGCGGATGCCCTGGGTCATCGAGTCGAGATACTTGAGCGCGTAGTCCACCTTGAGCTCGGCCCAGTGCCGCTGCATCCGCTCCGCCTCGGCATCGGGCAGCGGCACGGTGCGGTAGGCGTCGAGCATCGCGCGCAGGCGCTTCACGAAATCGTCGAGCGTCGAGACGTTGGAGAAGACGAAGCCGATCGGGTTGTTGAGCTCGTGCGCCACGCCGGCGACGAGCTGGCCGACCGAGGCCATCTTCTCGCGATGGATCAGCTGCATCTGCGTTGCCTGAAGATCGCGGTAGGCCGCCTGCAGCTCCTCGTTGGCCGCGCGCAGCTGCTCGGTCCGGACGCGCACCTTCTCCTCGAGTCCGCGCGAGAGATCCTCGATCGTTTGAAAGCTGTCGGCGCGATCGACGGCCATGGCCACGTGGTTGGCGACGGCGGTCAAAAGCTCGATGTCCCCGGCCGCGAGCGCGTGTGGCCGGCTCGACACCGCCTGGATCACGCCGAAGACGCGCCCCCGCACGCGGAGCGGCACCGCCACACCCGAGCGCACGTTCAGCGCGCGCGCCAGCGCCCGGTCGGCCGGCTCGGTGGTGGTCTCGATGTCCTCGACGAGCACCGGCGTGCCGGTGACGGCCACCTTCGCGACGACGCTCTTGGTCGGATCGAGCGAGAGATCGATCTTCTCGAATTCGATCGCGGAGGAGCTGCCGGTTCCGGTATGACCGACGATTCGCTGTCGCTCGCGATCGACCAGATACAGATTGGCGCCCTGGTAGCCCATGCGATGGACCAACTGGTCGAGGGCCTGCTGATAGATCCGCTCGGGGTCGAGCGTGGCGTTGACTGCCGCGCCGAGGTCGCTCAGGAGCGACAGCTGCTCGACCTTGGTGGCGAGATCGCGGAACTTCTTCTCGAGCTCGAGGCTCGAATAGAGGATCTCGTCGCCCTGGACTTTCAGGAGCCCTTGAAAGTGCCCGCGACGATGATGCTGGAGAAGCGCGTACCCGAGCGTGCCGCCGCAGAGTGCGGGAAGCGCGACGAGCCCCGCCGTCACCGGCCACGGCAGCGCGGTCGTCGTGGCGAGCAGAGCGCCGAGCACGCCCGAGGCGGCGATACCGCCCGCCGCCGGCGCCCAGAACCGGGCGCCGAACGACGGATTCTTCCAGCGGACCTCCCACTGGCAGTGGTCGTCGCCGCGGGCGGCACAGCGATGCTCCGTGATGCGCGCCCGCGGCACCCCCCAGTTCGTCGGAAATCGTTCGTACACGACACGGATCCACGTACAGAGCCAGCGCGGTACGGGAACGCCTTGATTCGGTGTCAGGCGATAGCTTGCGCGCCGTCGCCCCATCGAGACGATCTCGAACCGCGCCCAGCCCTGGTGGAGGAGCATGTTGAGGGTATCCGCGTACACGGCGCGGGGGCTCCCGAGACTCAGGGTGTACGCGCCGGCCCAGCCCCGCTCTTCGCGGGAGGGTTTCCAGTCCATGAAGTCGTCGGCGAAGCGACGTCCCCATTGGTCCGGATCCGACTCGCCCATGCGCTCCATCGTGAGCCGCACGAACTGATCGACGAGGGACAATGGGAGCCAGTTGTACTCCGCCATCAGGTATTCGCGTGAGCGTCCCGTCGCTTGAAGCAGGGGCGTGATGCCATCGGCGCCGACATGCCGCTCGACATAGGGAATGAGCCCCTTGGTCAGGATGCAGTTGACCTCACCGGTATGACCACGCCCCAGCGCGCTCACTGCCATCAGCGGATCCTCGTCAGCGGGGCTTGTACACGAAGTCCGAGGTGATCCGCACCGGGTTGGCCAGCGTGTCGCGCACCGGCGATTTGCGGTCGATCGTCTCCTTGCAGCGCCGTACCTTGTCCTCGGGCGCCGGGCTCTTAATCGTGACGGTGTAGCGGATATCGGAGAATCCGTTCCGCACTGATTTGTCGTGACCGAGCAAGCCCCGGAAGTCCATGTCGGCTTCCATGTCGATGTCGATGCCGTCGAGCGGTACGTCGAACAGAGCGGCGTTGGTGGCGATACCGGACGTCACGCAGCCGGCCAGTGCGGCGACCAGCGTCTCGGCGGGCGTGGGAGCGCTATCGACACCGCCCAGGACGTCCGGGTCGTCGGTCGTGATCCAGAACCGGCGTGTCTTCGGAAACAAGTCCTGACCAACCGCCTGGATAGTGCCCACCTCGATCAAGGTCTTCGTTCCCCGCCGCCACGACGATTTCATCTTTACGGTTGCCTTAGCGAGTGGGGGGTTCGAGCGCATCATGCCGTCGAGCTCCTTGATCTTCGGCACGTTCACGTCGTTGATTTGCTCTGCCATGACTGGCTCCTGTTCTCAGAGGAGATTGGCGATCGATCGGGCGGCGCGCTCGGTCCCACCGACCGGCACGTCGCGAGGATGAACTGGCTTGCCCAGGTGATCGAGGATCGAGGCGCCGAGCTCCTCCGGCGAGGTCCGGTCGAAGTCCATCCGGATGCCGGCGCCCAGCCGCTCGAGGCGGCGCGACACGAAGAACTGCTGCTCGAAGTGGTTGCGGAGCGGGAAGTAGAAGAATGGCGTATGCAGCGCGG
>Ga0209382_10007933_pt1 | contig 13430 bp, 12 predicted proteins | sample SoiMetdeltSBSDD5_FD_187599 | JGI IMG/M metagenome (GOLD analysis project Ga0209382, IMG submission 187599) | Bulk soil microbial communities from a Populus tree surrounding site in Tennessee, USA - Soil MetaG P. deltoides SBSDD5 (SPAdes) (version 2) | ecosystem: Environmental > Terrestrial >... | reverse complement strand
CGCGCTTCCTGATCGGGCACGGCCAGATGGCGGAGGAGCAGCTCGAGCGGGTAATGCTCGAGTTCGCCGAGGGGAAGGCGGACGTCCTGATCTGCACGACGATCATCGAGTCCGGCCTGGACATCTCGAACACGAACACGATCGTCATCGACATGGCGCACCGGCTGGGGCTGGCGCAGCTCTACCAGCTTCGGGGTCGGGTCGGGCGCGGGCCGGTCCGAGCGTATGCGTACTTCCTCTACGCCCGAGACACCCAGCTCAACGAGCAGGCCGAGGCTCGCCTGCGGACGATCTACGAGGCAACGGAGCTCGGGGCAGGGTTCCGGATCGCGATGAAGGATCTAGAGATCCGGGGGGCCGGCAACCTGCTGGGGGCGGAGCAGTCCGGCCAGATCGAGGCGGTCGGGTTCGACCTGTACACGCGGCTGCTCGGCGAGGCTGTCGAGCTGATGCGAGCTGCTGAGGCCGGCACGCCGCCGCCGATGACGGACGCCACGGGACCGGACCGGCGGCCGTCGCTCGACCTGCCACTGGACGCGTTCCTGCCATCCGACTACGTCTCAGACGAGGCGGCCCGGCTGAACCTGTACCAGCGGTTCGCGACGGCGACGACGGGCGAGCAGGTTGGCGCGCTGATCGCGGAGTTGGAGGACCGATTCGGGGCACTGCCGGAGCAGGCCCAGAACCTGGTCTACCAGGTTGGCTTGCGGCTGGAGGCGCAGCGCGCAGGGGTCAGCCAGATCTCGGCGACGGATCACGAGATCGTGGTCAAGCTACACGGCCGGCCGCCATCGGACGTGACCCGCCTCAGCCGGGAGGTCGGCGTCGCGCTGCGGGCGGGGTCGAACCAGCTTCGGCTCTCGCGGGGGCGTGGCGAGGGCTGGCTGGTCACCCTCCAGCGCCTGATCGACGCGCTCGCCGCCGCCTGACCCGTCGCCGAAGGCGCCCGGCAAGCCAGCGTAACGAATCCATGCCGACGATACCTCTTGTGGCATGGACGACCTGGCGTTCGATCCTCATGCCCGCGATGAGATGGCATGCGACTCCGTGTCTGAGGACGAGGTCTATACTGTTGTCGGCGACGCTGACGCCGAGTACGAGCGGGACGACGGCCGCACCCGGTACGAGCGCATGATGAACGATGGTCGTCATCTCGTGGTCATCGTGGAAAACGTGACGCGGACGGTCAAGACGGTCTGGTGGGACAAGAGGAACAGTAGGATGAGGCGGGGAAGACGCCAACGATGATGCAGTTGAAGTACTACGAGACGAGCGACTCGGCGATCGTGCTGACGGCCGGGGAGTTCGGCCCCGGCGATACGGCGGACGTGCGCGAGTTAGACTGTGATCGCATCGCCCGCTACGACGCGGCAGGCCGTGCCATCGAGTACCAGTTCTTCAACGTCCGCCGCCATGGTGTGCGCCTGGACGACCTTGAAAGCGCCGACGATCGTGCAGCACTCTCCCAATTGTTCCGAGAAGCCGGTTTCCACGAGCGGGATTGGGGAACTCCGATCAGCTACACGGTGATTCGGCGACGGCGGCGAGACGTCGCGGCGGGCTGACGGACCGCCCGCCGTGCGCGAGTTCACCTGCTCATACTTAGCGGACGGCCATCAGGACGCGATTGTCCAGGCGCTGCCAGATCACGTCCGCCTCGCGGAAGCCGGCGTCCTTGAGCGCGCCGATCTGGAACGCCAGACTGGCGTTGACCCACGTGCGGTCGCGCCAGGCGAACCGGCGCTCGCGCTCGGCGAACAGGTCCGTGAGGCCGGGCTCGGCCTCGACCGCCTGCCACCAGCGCTCCCAGTCCTCGGCGGCGCTCGTGGCCTGGACGGCCTGACGTCGGCGCTGCCGCATGCCCAGCGCCATCTCGCGGATGGTCGGGCGGTCCGGGGCGTACATCATGTGGTCGCCGTTGAGGAAGACGCCGCCGGGCCGCATGAGCTGACCCAGTTCGCTGTAGACCCGGGCCAGCGTTCCCGGCGAGAGCCAGTGGAGGGCGGTCGTGCTCAGCACGGCGTCGAGCTGGCGCCCGGCTAGCCGTTCGGCCAGGCGGTCGGCCCATGCTGGCTCGTTCAGGTTCTCCTCCAGCCAGGTGAGCCGGCCGTCGAGCGTCCCGAGCGCCCCCTGACCGATCGCCAGCAGGACCGGATCGAGATCGACGGCGAACGTCCGGGCGTTCGGGAAGCGGGCGAGCAGGCGCTGGCTGATAGCACCCGGCCCGCAGGCGAGATCGAGCGCGACGATGCCGCCCTCGTCCTGCGCACCGGGCGAGGCCGCCACCGTGGCTTCGAGCGCGTCGAGCATGATCTCGAAGCGCTCCTCGCGGGTGGTCATGTAGAGCGACTGTTGGGCGTCCCAGCGTCGGAGCCAGTCGGCCCAATCGACCTGGCGGGTGGGAGCGTCGGTGATCTGGACCATCGATCGACCTCAATCGGCGAATCTCGACGGTATATTAGCAGGGGCTAACACCAGACCGTGTAGACGTTGGGGGCCGCTGCTACGGCGTCCTTCACCATGTTCGCTGCCCTCCTGACAGGGGCTCCTAGCCGGTCAGAGATGCACCTGGCTCCTTGACTTCCATCGGTACCCGCACCGTGAATGTCGACCCCTGGCCAAAGGTGCTCTCGACGGTGAGGTCGCCGCCCATCAGCCGGCAGAAGTGGCGGCTGATCGCCAACCCCAGGCCGGTCCCGCCGTACTTGCTCCGGGTGGATGCTTCGGCCTGCGAGAACGCCTCGAACAGCCGGCCCAACTGCTCCTCCGTCATGCCGATGCCTGTGTCCGAGACCCCGAAAGTTACGAGTTGTGAGTTGCGAGTTGCGAGTAAGGGGTTCTCCTCTCGCAACTCGCCACTCGTTACTCGCAACTCGATCGTGCCGTGCTCGGTGAACTTGGCGGCGTTGGAGAGCAGGTTGAAGAGGGCCTGCCGGAGCTTGGTCTGGTCGGCGTGCATGGTGCCGAGGTCCCCGGGGCAGGTGACGACGAGCGTGTTGCCGTTCTTCTCGACCAGCGGCTGGACGATCGCTTCCACGTCACGTACGAGTTGCCCGACCTCGAACGACTCGATGAACAGGTCCATGCGCCCGGCCTCGATCTTCGAGAGGTCGAGGATGTCGTTGATGAGTCCCAGGAGGTGCTTGCCGGCCGCGTTGATCCGCTGGAGGTCCGGCAGGAACGCCTGCTCATCCATGTCTTCGGCTTCCTCCTGGAGCATCTCGGAGTACCCGATGATGGCGTTCAACGGCGTCCGCAGTTCGTGGGACATGTTCGCCAGGAACTGCGACTTGTGCTGGCTGGCTTCGGCTAACTGCTGGTTCGCCTCCTGAAGCTCCGAAAACAGGCGGGCATTCTCGATGGCGATGACGGCCTGGTCCGCGAAGGTCTCCAGCAGGGCGACCTGTTTGTCCGTGAACGGCTCGACATGGAGGCGGTCCACGAGCAGCACGCCGATGGCGTCCTCCCCACGGATGAGCGGGACCGCTACGAGCGAGCGTTGCCCGACTTGCTGGTGCACCAGACGCGCGTCCGGATACTCGGCGCGTACCGCCTCGGCCATGTCGGACACCCGGATCGTCCGTCGCTCACGGTACGCCGTCGTCGAGGGTAAAGCCGCATCGACGACAAACCCCCGGTGGTTCTCGAAGGAGTCGCCGAAGCCCTCGGCCAGGATCTGACCCTCGCCGAAGATCACGCGAGGTGAGAGGCGGCCATCTCGCTCGCGGATCTGGAAGATGACCGAACGAGCAGTCGCACAGAGACGGGCCGCCGTATCCGCGATTGCCCAGAGGACGCCGTCCAGGTCAGTGGGCGAGGAGGCGATCGTCTCCAGGATCTCACCCGTCGCGGTCTGTTGCTCCAGCGCCTCGGTGACCTGGCGGTTGCTCTCCTGAAGGTTTTGAAACAACCGGGCATTCTCGATGGCGATGACCGCCTGAGATGCGAACGTCTCAAGTAGCGCGATCTCGCGGTCTCTGTACGGCACGGCCGCATCGCGCCCGACGGCGATGATGCCGATCGACCCCGTCTGCGCGATCAGCGGGACGCTGAGCGTGGCAGAGGGGCCGGAACTGGCCGTTGGAAACTGGGCGCGAAACTCCGGAGTCGAGCGATCGGGGATGTGAATCGTCCGACCTTCGAGGGCCGCGACATGCCCTGGTTGCGCCTCGGAGAGGTCCAGCAGCGTGCCGGGCCGATGGCGCATGCCGCCACCCGATGACGCGGCGACCCGCATGAAGCCACCCTCAAGGAACGAGACGGTGCCTCCGACGCTCCGGGTCAGGCGCACAGCGCTCTCAGCGACGGCATCGAGCACCGGCTGGGCATCCGTGGGGGAGGTCGTGATGACGCGCAACACCTCGGCGGTCGCCGCCTGCTCCTCCAGCGCTGCGTCGCGCTCCGCTGCGAGCACCACTTGCTCATCGTCGAGCGCGGCGACTCGGGCTGCGAGCGTCGCTTCGCGCTCGCGCAGCGCAGCGTTCTCTGCCTCCAACTGCGCGATCCTCGCGTCGCGATCGTCCGCCATCAAGTCCACCCCGGCCGCTCTGCCCTGCCGTGCGACGGCGCCAGGATAGCACGCGACCCGGATAGGGGCCTGTGATGGCAGTCACAGGCCCTCAGCCACCCGAGCGTTCGGGAGGTCGCGCGTCAGACGAGGTTGCTGTTGATGTAGTCCCAGTTGATGTCCTGGCCTAGACCCGGCTCCGGGGAGATGTGGACGAAGCCCTCGTCGTCCATCGGGTCGACAGCCTTGTTGAGCCACGCCGGCGGCTCGTCCCAGTCGATGAACGGGTGGAGCAGCCCGCGCTCGTAGTACAGCCCCGGGCTGACCATCGATCCCAGGACGTGCAGGTTCCCGACCCCGCCGCCGTGAACCTCCAGGTGCATCCCGAACGCTTCAGCAAGGTGTACGCACTTGATCAGCCCGGTGATCCCGCCGACGTCGCCGACGCCGCTCCGGACCATGTCGCACGCGCCCGACTTGATCCACTCGGCGCGGACGTACATCTTCCCCGCCGCCGTCTCGGGGCCGCAGATCGGCAGCGAGGTCTGCTCGCAAAGCCAGACGTACGAGGACATGCTGTGCTCGTCCATCGGCTCCTCCATCCAGAGGAAGTTCAGCTTCTCCAGGCCCTTCGCCAGCTCCAGCGCTTCCAGGCGCGAGTAGTAGTGGAACGGGTCCAGCATCAGCGGATAGTCCGGGCCGACGGCCTCACGGACGGCCGCGCACGCTTCGAGGTCGCGCTTGACGCTGGGCGCCCCTTCCAGCGGCGGCTGCCAGGTGTGGAGCTTGAAGGCCGGGTAGCCGCGCTCCTTGCACCAGATGGCGTATCGTGCGTACGCCTCGGGGGTATCCAGGCCGCCCGGCGTGTCGTCGCCGACCATCGTGCTGGCGTAGGCCGGGACCTTGTCTCGCGCGGCTCCCAGCAGCTTGTGGACTGGCAGCCCGGCGATCTTGCCGCCGAGGTCCCACAATGCCAGGTCGACGGCTGTCAGCACCCGGTCCGCCAGGGTCGCGAGGTGCAGGCGCTGGCGCTCCTTGAGGCCGTGCCACAACAGCTCACGGTACAGCGGGTCCTGGCCGACGAGGTACGGCTTGACCACACTCTCGATGGTGCCGGGGTTCGGCACACCGAAGTGGTGCCCTTCAATGCCTTCGTCGGTCTTGATCGTCAGCAGCGTCTGGATCGCCTCGTGCTCGTGGCCGGGCGGGGCAGCATGACCGTGACCGTCGGCGTCGCGGACGGTCCTGGACAGGTACTTGAATTGGGTGACAGTAACGTCGGTGATCTTCATGGCGGCGCTCCGAGTAGCGAGGTACAAGTTACGAGCGGCGAGTTGCGAGGGGAACGATCGGCCTCGTGGTCGAGGGCGACTGTAGCAGAGCGGAGAGTCCAGGCGCGGCCTCACAACGGTGTAGTGCGGGCCGACAATAATCCCCGGAGCGCGGACGGGGCCGTGGTAGAATCGGGCCCGGCAAGTGGGTGGATCGAGGCAGTCTGCATGACTGAAAAGCTTCGACAGGTCATCATTTATCCTGGTGAGGACGGGTTCTGGGTCGCCGAGTGTCCGAGCTTGCCCGGGTGTATCAGCCAGGGCGAGATGCGTACCGAGGCGATCATCAACATTCGTGAGGCGATCGAGGCGTACGTAGCCGTGCTCGAAGAGGATGGCCTCGACGTACCCGAGGAGCGCTTCGCCGTTCTCGTCGTCGCGGTATGACCCAGCTCCCGGTGGCGACCACGATCAGAGCGCTCGATCCCTGGATTCGGTGAGCATGCGGGTGACGCGGCGGGAGGTGCTGCGGCGGGCCGTGCTGGGCGGCCTGGGGCTCGCCGTTGGCGCGCTCACCGCCTGCGACGTGGCCTCCCCGCCCCCGACGCCGAAGCCGATCCCCACGCCGGTCCGCAAGGCCGCCGAGCCGACCGTTGCTCCCGCCACGCCCTCGCCCGAGGCCGGCGCCGTCACCCGGATCCTGCTGGAGGCCGAGGATTTCGTGCCGGCCGGCGCCGCTCCCGGGACCAACCCCCGCCAGGGCTGGCGGCCGATCGCCGTGGGGCAGGGTAACTACATGGTGGACAGCATCGGAGCGAGCCACGTCTCCGGCGAGTCGCTGCTGTTCGCGCGGGCCGAGGACGTCGGAGCGCGGGCGATCCTCGACGGCAGCGTCCCGAAGGCCGGCCAGTACCGGCTCCTGGCCCGCTACGAGTACCCGTCGAAGGACCTGCACGCCAGGATCGCCGTGGTGGTCGAGCAGTCCGGGCGGGCGCCGGCCAGGGTGGAGCTGGGCGCGCCCGGCGCGACGCGCGGCTGGTACTTCAACCTGGAAGACGGGCCGTGGCACGAACAGCCGCACGGCGTCGAGGGGCTGGTCGTCGAGGGCGGCACGCTCGATCTGGTCGCAGGCTCGGCCAGGTTCGCGCTGGAGGTGCTGCCGGGCTCGGAGCCGGGGGCGAACCGCTGCCTGGACCTGCTGATGCTGACCTCTGACCTCGAAGACACGTTCAAGACCCGCGGAACGCGCGCCTACCCGATCCTGGACGAGATCGGCGTGGCGGTGGCCGGTCGGGTGTTCATGCGGATCACGAACCCGGCCGACAGCGGCGAGAGCTTCCACGTGGAGGGGAAGTACACGGTCAACCGTGTACCGTGGACGTTCCCAGGCTTCGCGATCGACAAATCGGGGCTGGTGCGCGGGAACTCCCGGCCGCAACGGCTCGAGCCGGGCGAGCGGACGCCGTGGGTGGACGTCTCGTGTCGAGACACCACGCATGACGGGCACCTGGCGCTCACCCAGATCAACAACAGCCAGAATCGACGGGTGACGTTGCTGGTGGAGCTGGCCTCAGCGCCCGAAGACGCGGCGCTGCTGCGGGCGATCGAGTACCGCGAGGACGCAGGGAACAGGCTGCTGGTGAACCTGCCGCCGTACCCTGCGAAGGCGCCGACCTCGATCGAGACCGGCGAGGAGACGCTCGCGCGGATCGTCGGGGCGCTCGAGGCATCGCCGCCGCCGGTCGGGCAGGTGCCGGTCCGGACGCTGGTCTACGCCGGGCTGGGCGACGAGGCCGAGCGCAACCTGACCAGCCAGACGCGGATCTACCAGCTGTACCGGCGGCTGTTCATGCTCCTGGGGCCGAACGCGTTCAACCGACTGGGAGCAGGCGGCCTGCCCGTCGAGGTCCAGGCGTTCAAGGAAGAGGGCCGGACGGTCAGCAAGTTCCAGTTGTTGGGCGACTACCGCTGGTACCCGTCCGAGGAGAACATCGCGAAGGCAAAGCGGGAGCTGGACGCCGTCCAGGGACAGCCGTATCTCAGAGGGTTCAGCTACGGCGACGAGGTCAGCCTGTCTGCGTGGTCGCCGAAGGACGGGCGCGACGACGGCCTCCGCGCGATGCTCCAGCAGAAGGGGTTCCAGCCCGAGGACGTGATGCCGGCCGACGACGCCGCGAGCGTCACCAGACGACCGCTCGATCAGCGCTGGCGGCGGGTCCGCTTCGTGGACGACGAGGAGGACGCCCGCAAGACGCCGAGGTTGTACGTCGAGAGCCGGCGGTACATCGTGGCGGCCACACTTGAGCGGCTGGCGGCGGCCTCCGCGAAGCTCAAAGAGACGTTCGGCAACGAGATCGTCTACGGCCCCAACTTCTCGCCGCACCCGTTCTTCTGGCCGGAGCTGGCCCTCTTCGTCCAGGCGTTCAGGCGCGGCGCGATCAACCGGGCGACCCACAGCGACTACTGGTGGCAGGTCGGCGAGCTCGGGCCGCAGATGTCCGGCTTCCTGCTGGACGTTTTTCGCGCTGGCCTCAGAGACCGACCGGGGGTGATCCAGGCGTACGCGATGCCGCACAGCCCGGGCACCACGGACGCGGACTTCCGGCGGTCCGTCGTGACCTCGATCGCGCACGGGGCGAAGGCGCTGGACTACTTCCAGGTCACGCCCGAGCAGGCGAACACCGAGAACTACATCCGCCACGACGACCTCAGCCGCTACAAGACCGTGCGGGACGTCACGTACGAGCTGGGGGCCGTGGACGACCTGATCGCCGACGGGAAGCTCCGTCCGGCGACAGTCGGGATCGTGCTCTCCGAGAGCACGGACCTCTGGGACCGGGTCACCCCTGGCGCCGCCGAAGGCCTGAAGCCGGACGACGCCGACGACTTCCCAAGCACGGCGTACAACACCGAAAGGAAGTGCCTCTGGACGGCGCTCCGGCACGCCCAGGTCCCCGTCGACGTCGTCGTGGAGGACGACCTGATCGACGGGAGCGCCGCCCGGTACCGGGTGCTGTACCTGGCAGCCGATCGGCTCTCCCGATCGGCCCAGATCGGGCTGGCGGCCTGGGTCCGAGACGGCGGCACGCTGATCTCGATGGCCGGCGGCGGGTTCAAGGACGAGTACAACGAGCCGAACCCGACGCTGCTGCCGGTCTACGGCCTCCGAGACGAGACGCTGGAGAAAGTGACGACGTTCGTTCGGCCGCGGATCGAGCTGCCACGCCTGCGCCCGCTCGACACGATCGCGACGCGCGTGAACGGCGAGGAGATCATCGTGCCGGCCCTGGCGTTCAAGCAGAAGCTGGACGCCCTCCCGACGACCGAGGTGGTAGCTAGATACGCGGACGGCTCGCCGGCGGCGATCTCGAACCGGTTCGCGCGCGGCCAGGCGATCCTGTGGGGGACGTTGCTGGGGGCATCGTACGTCCAGAGCGGCTTCCCTGATCCGCTGCCGCCGCCGGACCGGGGACCGTTCACGCACACGCCGCTCTCCGAGTTTCGGACCGATCTGCGTTCATCGATCGCAGGTCCAGGGCTGCCGTTCGCGCGGCGCGGGGCAGAGTGCTCTGAGCCGCTGGTCGAGTCCGGGCTGCTCGAGACCGAACGCGCGGTCCTGGTGCCACTGGCCTGCCTGCTGGACGGCCCGAAGCAAGTAGACCTGACGGTGCACGACGTCGGACCGGCGACGCGGGTCTGGAGCGTTCGGGGCGGGCCGCTGCCGCTGACACAGCTCGGAAACGCCGTCAAGACCTCGCTGACCCTCGACCCGACCGACTTCGTCGTCGTCGAGCGGTAGCGATGTCCGGAGTCGCGTAGCGACGGCACCATGGTAGCCGTGGGTTTCAACCCACGGCCCTGGACTCACGATCCGCTCACATTCTCTGAGAAGACCGTCCTTCACATCATGGAGCGAAAGTACAGTACTCGCATGTCCGAGCTAAAGACGAAGCCCACCACGCAAGACGTCGCCGAGTACCTGAACGGCATCGAGCCGGAAGAGAAGCGGCGCGACGGCTTCACCCTCCTCGAGATGATACAGCGGATCACCGGCGAGAAACCCATCATGTGGGGGCCGAGCATCGTCGGCTTCGGTGTGTACCATTACAAGTCGGAGCGAAGCCGGCAAGAAGGGGACTGGCCGCTGGTCGGGTTCTCGCCACGAAAGCAGAGCCTGTCGCTGTACGTCCTGGCCGGCAGTCCAGACCAAGAGCAGTTACTGGCGAACCTTGGCAAGCACAAGGCGGGCGTCGGCTGCCTGTACGTCAAGCGGCTGTCGGACATCGACGAGGCCGTGCTCGCCACCCTCGTCGAAAGCTCGTTCCGCCACATGAAGCAGATCCACGGGCACGAAGACCCACGGTAGTCGGCGTCCAGGTGAACCGTCGAAGGCAGGGCTCAGGCGGAACCTCGTACACTGGGTGTGACGGTAACGCATGGGCGGATAGTCCGTGGCGCGCGTCCGGACACCCATCGCGTTGACCACGTCTCCGTCGCCATTCGCCGAGCCAGGGACTTCGATGAGCGTCGGCAGGACGGTCACCCAGGAGAAGATCGACGAGGCCGTCAGGCGGCTGGTGGAGGTCGCCAGGCCGACCAGGATCATTCTGTTCGGGTCGGCCGCCCGTGGGGAGCTGCACGAACAGAGTGACCTCGACTTGATGGTCGTGCTCCCTGAGCCGCCGATGCCCAGCCACGGCGCCGCCGTCACCCGGTTCTACTCGGCACTGGCCGGCATCCCGATGGCGAAGGACATCGTCGTCGTGACCGAAGATCGCCTGGCAGAGCTGGGGGATCGACCGAGTCTCGTGTATCGTGAGGCCCTCCGCGATGGGAAGGTGATCTATGAGGCACCGGACGTGAGCCCACAGCGTCGGCCGCGCAGATCGTCCCAGCCGAGCGATGCTGGCCTGCCACATACCTGGCTTGCTCACGCGCGCAGCGATCTCGCCTCTGCTAGGATCCTGCGCGCGAATCCTGACGTCTTGCCCGAACAAGCCGGGTTTCATGTCCAGCAGTCGGTTGAGAAGGCCCTGAATGCCGTGCTCCTCGCCCGGAACGTCGACATTCCATACACCCACGACCTCGAAAACCTGGTGGACGAGATCACGAGTCGTGGCATGGCCGTGCCGGCTGAGGTGACGGAAGCGAAGGCGCTCACGCGCTTCGCCGTCGAGATGCGGTATCCGAACCCGGATGAGGTCACGGACGAGGAGATCGACGACGCGATCCGGATCGCCGAGGCTACGCTGGCCTGGGCAACGCCGCTGGTACCAGTCCCCCCGACGTAGCATCGTGTGCGACGCCGGTCGAATGGCGCAGCTGATCCCGCCAGGACGCGCTCCTTCGAGCCGCGGGACGGAGGCTGGGGCTCACGCGATGGTGCGAATACCGTCGCGGAAGCGCGAATTCATATATGCGATGATGTGCTACCGTCCGATCTGGAAATCGCGCCCGATCTCGAAGGCGCTCTTTCGAGAGTTGACCGATCGGACACCACGTGGACGAAACGCCAGCGTTGCGACGATTCAGCCAGACGTCTCGCAACCGCGCCATGTTAGTGATATACTCGCCCGTATGTCCGGCCGGAGGGATGCAATGGCTATTGGAACGGCCGTCAGGGATCTCATCGAGGCGCGAGGACTGCGCCCCGCTGAGGTTGCCGATCGGCTTGGTGGGAAGCGGAACCGTGCCACGTTCTATCGTCTGCTGAGCGGAGAGACGAACGATCCGCGAGTCAGCACGCTGCTGGAGATCTGCAATTCGCTGACGACCAGCCCGAGTGAGCTGCTCCAGCTCGCGGGCCTGCTCCAGTATCAGGAGCGGTCGCTCAAGTTGATCGACGTCGAGCTGCGGCAGGCGTTCGGCGAGATGCAGCAGCTCGAGGAAGAGGACAAGCGGTTGTGCCTGGCGCTGCTGCGTGGGGTCATCGACTTGCGATCGCCGCGCATCGACAATCGTCCGCGCCGGCGGGCCTCGCGGCTGCTCGCGAAGGCCTGATCGCGAAGGTCTGATCGCGCCTCGGGCCTCGCGCCGGGTGCTCCCTCTCCCTCGGGAAGACGGGGCACCCGGCGCGTGCGCTCAGATCGCGGCCGGGGTCGTGGCGATGATGTTGTCGAAGATCACCGTCGGCGGTGCGCCCGTCGTCGCCGCGCCGAAGCCGAATCGGCCCTTCAACCTGGTGCCATCCCGACCGCGGATGATCTCCTCGCCGTTGATCCAGATCCGGATCTGGTCGCCTGTGCAGTGAATCGTCGTGCGGTTGACCCCGCCCGAGAGGTCCAGCGATTGGGGCACGGCGCCGGCCAGGATCGTGCTCTCGCCGCCTCCGGCCCGCCCCAGCGCGACCAGCCGCTCGGCCGTCACCAGCAGGACGTACCCCTGGTCGTCGCTGAAGCGGAAGAAGATGTGGTAGCCGGCCAGGCCCTGGGACTCCATCCGAGTGTCCATCGTCAGGGTGAAGTCCGACAGCTCCGGTCCCCACAATGAGAGCGCCGCCTTCGAGTCGTCTGGCGTGCCCGCGGCCGTCATCTTGATCGTGAAGCGGCCCCCCTCTGACGAGTACTCGGCCCCGTGATCGACCTTCGCCTCGGGCTCGGCGCCAAAGCGGAGCTCATTCGAGTAGAGGATGTCCGGCGTCTTGCCGCTCGGGTACTGGAGCTGCCGATTCAGACGGTACGCCGCCGTCGGGCTGGCTCTGCCGTCCGACGTGTGGACGAAGATGTAGTAAGCGCCCGGCTGCGACAGCCTCGTCTCGATCGTGCCGCCTGGGCCGCTGGCGATCACCTTGCCATTCCAGTCCGCCAGCTCGATCTGGTACGGCAGCGGGCGCTCGACGAGCCGGATCCGGACCGTGGCGTTGAAGTCGAGCACCTCGATGCGATACGCATCCGAGTCGTCCGCCGACGAGAGGTACCCGATTGCGTCGTCGTCCTGGCCCAGGAAGCAGGCCGTCTGGAACGTGTTGTTCGATTCCGGGCAGGGGTCCTCGGCGGCGTGCGCGATGGGTACCAGCGGAACGAGCATCAGGGCGGTCAGCACCAGCACGGTTGTACGAAGCACCAGCGCAGTCGGACGGAACACAGCAACCTCCGGACGTGGTACGCGCCAGTCTCACGTGAAGCTTCCAGCACTGATGACGCCCGGGGCAGTCGAAGAGATCCATCCGGAGCAGATGATCGAACCGCGCAGCCCGTCGACGATGTCCGTGGTAACGACTCGAAGTACCCGGCCTCCAGAGCTGGCCGGCGTGCTAGCATCGTCAACACATGGAGGCTTCTTGCAGCAGGACATGCTCAGCGTCGTTCACCATGAGACGGTGCTCGACGCCTTCACCCGCGTGATCGCCGAGGTCGAAGCGCTCGTCGCGGCCGTCGAGCCCGGGCAACTGACCGCGCCGACGCCGTGCTCCGAGTTTCAGGTTCGCGCCCTGATCAACCACCTGATCTTCGAGAACCTGGCCCACGCCGGACGCCACGACGGACTACGTTGGCGACGACCACGTCGGCGCGTACCGTGAGTCGGCCCGCGCCGTTCGGGCAGCGTTCGAGCGGCCCGGGATGGTGACCCAACGGTACGGACCGCTCGAAGCGCCCGGCTCGATGCTGGTCCAACAGCTCATCATCGAGTTGCTGAGCCACGGCTGGGACCTG
>Ga0209382_10007931_pt1 | contig 13431 bp, 9 predicted proteins | sample SoiMetdeltSBSDD5_FD_187599 | JGI IMG/M metagenome (GOLD analysis project Ga0209382, IMG submission 187599) | Bulk soil microbial communities from a Populus tree surrounding site in Tennessee, USA - Soil MetaG P. deltoides SBSDD5 (SPAdes) (version 2) | ecosystem: Environmental > Terrestrial >... | reverse complement strand
GAGCGACCGGATCGGAGAGGTGATCTTGCGCGTCAGGAGCAGCGTGGCCGCGACGAAGAAGACGACGCAGACGGCGGCCGAGGCGCACGCGTGCACGACGAAGGCGCGCAGCCTCTGGCGCATTCCCTCCTGGCTGAGGCCGAGCTGCACGTAGCCGATGATCTCCTGGCCGCGGGACCCGGCCGCCTGGCCGGGGAAGAGGGCCGATTCCGACTGCCCGCCCGCGCCTCCGACCGGCACCACCAGGTCGAGGAAGCCGCGGCCGTCGAGCCGGTCGGCCCGATCGGCCCACGTCGCCTGCGTCCCCTCCACGCGGCGTCCGTGGTGCACCAGGGCGGGCAGCGCCCCGGAGCTGAACGCCCGCTCGACCAGGCTCCGATCCGCCCGATCCGCCAGGCGCACGTAGGCGACGGACGGATGGTCGGCCAGCGCCTCAACCACCTGCTGCAGGGCCTCGCGGTTCTCGGTGTAGATGGCGTACTCGCTGTTCTTGGCCACCATCGCGGCCACCGCGGCGCCGTCCGACAGGAGCTGCCGGTAGCTGGCCGTGATCTGCTCGCGCACGGCCAGCGCCCCGGCGCTCAGGATGGTGGCCACGATCGACGCCACGACGAGGGCGTTGAGCTTGGCGGCCAGGCCGATCTTCCTGAACCAGGGCCAGTTCATGGCTGCGCGGAATCCCCTTTCAATCGACCACCGCCAGCGCCCCCTGCAGGAGCCCGGACTGGATGTCGAGCTTCAGGATCCGGGCGGTCTTCATGTTGACCGAGTAGACGACCTTGCGCGGCGAGGCGGGAGCGATCGACCGCGGCGCCGTCCCCTGCAGGATCTTCGCCGCCATCTCCGCGCATTGCCTGCCGATGTCGCCGTAGTCCCTGTCGAGCGCATAGAGGGCCCCCGCCTTCACCCACGTGGCCGACAGGCCCACGAAGGGAATGCGGTTGTGCAGCGAGAAGAGCAGGATCGGCTTGACCGTCTGGGGGTTCAGCACGACCTGGTCCGCGACGCCCCACAGGACGTCGGCGCGGCTGCTCAGGCTCTCCAGCGCCGCGGGAAGATCCTTCGGGGTCTCGACCCGGCGCGCGTGCAGGCTCAGGCCGATGTCCCTCGCCGCGCGCGTGGCCAGGTCGATGCGACCCTGGTTCTCGGCCGGATTGAACAGGACGCCGATGTTGCGCTGCCCCGGCAGCAGACGCTGCAGCCAGCGCAGCTCGGTCTCGACAGGAAACTCCAGGACCACGCCGGTGGCGTTGGCTGCGTTTTCCAGGTCCGCCGTCCGGAGCACCAGCCCGGCGACGATCGGAACGTCCTTCACCTGGCGCACCGCGGCCTGTGTGGCCAGCGAGCCGAGCGTGAGGAGAACCTGCGCCCCGTCCCGGCGCGCCGACTGCAGCGCGGCGTCGACCCCCGCGGCGTCGCCGTGCAGCAGGTAGACGTTGATCTGCGCCGGGGCGCCCTCCGCCTGGCGGTCCATGTGGCTCCTGAACCCCGCGAGAGCCTCCTCGTAGGGGAGCGCGTCCTGGCTGACGATCGCCGCGATCCGCACGCCGGCCGGCGGGGCGGCGGCGCCGCCCGCGCCGGCGCCGGCCGCGAGCAGGGCCAGCACGGCGGCGATCCGGCCCGCCTTCACGATCAGCCCGCGCATCGGATCCTGTTTCATGCGATCCGTCAGAACTCGTACTTCACTTGGACGCGCAGGCTCCGCCCGTCCTGCGGGATGGCGGACTGCACGTGCTCCGTGCCTCCCGGATCGGCGTAGGTCTTGTCGAGCACGTTGTAGAGGCTGAGCGACAGGCTGGGGCCCTTCGCCCAGGCGCGGCTGAGAAGGCTCAGGTTGACGAGCCCGAACCCGCCCGTCTTCCCCCCCTGGAGGGTTTCCCGGCTGCTCGTGTACTGCGCCTCGAGCGCCGCCACGAATTTCTCGGCCCGGAACGGGACCGCGAGATTGAGCTTGGCGAGGTGACGCGGCGAGTTGGTGATCGTGTCGCCGGTCGAGACGTCCACGCTGCGCTGAAGCGCGTAGCTCAGGCGCCCCTCCACGAAGCGGTGGATATCCCCCTCCATCTCGAGCTCGACCCCCTCCGCGCGCGCCCGCTCGACGTTGTGGAACACGTCGAGCCCGTCGTTGGGATCGTTCTCGAGGGTGATCAGGTCGCTGGCCCCGTAGCGGTAGACCGAGGCCGAGCCGCGCAGGCGCCCCCCGAAGGAGTGGTCCACGGCGATCTCGAGCGTGCGGATCGTCTCGGGGCGCAGCCCGGGATTGGCCTTCTGCGACACGCCCCCGTCCTGGTAGTACAGCTCGTAGACGTTGGGCGCCCGGAAGGCCCCCCCGTACAGGACCTTGAGGGTCGACGCCTCCCCGACGGACGCGATCACGCCCACCCGCGGGTTGGTGGTGCCTCCGAAGGTGTCGTAGTCGTCGTGGCGCAGACCGACGTTGACGATCAGGCCGTCGCGGACGCGGATCTCGTCCTGAAGGTAGAGGGCCCAGATGGACGATTGCCGCCGGTCATCGAGGTAGAGGAAGTACGGGACGGTGTCGTAGAAGCCCTGGTCCTGCTTCGAGCTGTAGCGGACCTCCGCTCCGCCGATCAGCTTGTGCCGATCGAAGCGCATGCTGATGGCCTGCACCTCTCCGGTCCACCACTCGCCGTGGCCGTAGTCCTTGGAGTAGCTCGTGGCGTAGGGATAGTCCCCCTTGTACCAGTAGCCGTCGTAGGAGCCGGACCCGACCAGCCGAAGCGACGGGCCCATCTCGCGCTCGTAGCGCAGGTCCACGAAGGCGCGCTCGTCGGAGGTGCGCTCGCGCGCGTCGTTGAAGACCGTTCCGAACGACGCCGTGGGAACGTGCTTGGCGCGGTTGGAGTAGCCGGCGATGACGCGCGCGCCGCCCCATTCGAGCTTGGTGAAGGCCCGGCGGAACCGATCGCCGTCCGCGTCCCTCGCCCAGCCGTCGTTCGTCGCCGGGCTGTCGTACTCGGGGTAGAAGAGGTCCTGGCCGCCGCTGTCGCCGAATGCCCCGCTCAGGTACATTTCCAGGCCGCTCCCCAGGCGGGTGCCGTAGGCCGCCCGCGCCTGGCCGGTCGAGAAGCTGCCGCCGGTGCCGGCGACCTCCCGTCCCTTCAGGTCCCGTCCCGACTTGGTGATCACGTTGATCACGGCGAGGAACGCGTTGGTCCCGTACAGGGACGAGCTCGGACCCCGGATGATCTCGACGCGCTCGATCGTCTCGACGTCGAACACCGCCTCGGTGCCGATCGCCGCCTGATCGTAGATGTTGTCGTTCAGCCGGTGGCCGTCGAGGAGGAGCAGGACGCGGGTGTCGTAGTCGCCGGGGCGGTTGAATCCCCTCACGCCGATGTAGCTGTAGTTCCTGTCGTAGGTCGTGAAGATGCCGCGCACGCTGCGCAGGATGTCGGACAGGGTCCGGTAGCCGTATCTCTGGATCTCCTCCGCCGTCACGATGCTGATCGAGGCCGGCGCCTCGCTCGGCTTCTGCTCGTACTTGGACGCCCCGAACACCGAGGGGAGCTCCTGGAAGAGGATCATCTCCTCGCCCGCGGAGCCGGCCAGGGCGGCGGGGCCCGGGACGAGGAGGAGGGTGGCGAGACACGCCGCGAAGACGATTCTGTAATCGCCCATCTCTGCCTCCCCCGGGGAGCCGGCGCAGGAGCGCGCGCACACTCCCTCCGGAGGCAGAAACCTAAGTTCCGGCTAAGGATGGATCAAGCCGATCAGATGTACTCGAAGTGGAAATGCACCTCGACCGAAGCGCGCGGGTACCCCTTCGGGAGCGGCTCGAAGGGGGCCGCCTTCCGGACCGCCTCGAGCGCCGCCGCGTCCCAGGCGTCGGAGCCGCTCTTGAAGTGCAGGACAGGCTCCGGGGCGGCGCCGTCCTTCTGGATGACGGCGATCACCACCGCCTTGGCCCCGGCCTTGGGTGTCGTGGCCGGGCGCCGCCAGGAGGACGCCACCTTGTCGTAGGTCTTCTTCTGGTAGGCGGCGTCCTTGAAGTCGGCCGCGAAGAAGACCTTGAGCTGCGGCGCCGCGGCGTCGGCGGGGGGAGCCAGGGAGGACTGCGGCGCGAGGATCGCGACCGCCGTTGCGAGAACCCGGAGAGCACTCTTCATGGGACCACCTCGCCGTCGGGAACGAACGAGTCTCCGGCCAGGACCCTCAGGAGATCGTCGCCGTACGTTTCGAGCTTCGCGGGGCCGACCCCCTTGACCTCCTTGAGCCCGCCGCGATCGTTCGGCCTGGCGGCCGCCAGCGCTTCCAGCGTCGCGTCGTGGAAGACGACGTAGGCGGGGACGCGACGGCGCTTCGCCTCCGCCGTGCGCCACGCCTTCAGGCGTGAGAGCAGCACCGCGTCGAGCCTTCCCCCGGCCTCGGGACTCCCTGAAGCGCGGTCCGCGGACTCCGCGGCGGGCCGGTGCCGGACGCGGGGCGGCTTCGGTGCCGGGCGGCCGGGGAGCGCCAGGAGCGGCCGGTGCTCGCCCCGCATGACGGCGGCCCCCTCGGGGCTGAGCGCCAGGACGAACGCCCCCGCCCGCCCCCCCTCGATGCCGCGGCGCTCCAGGAGGGCGGCGTCCACCAGCGTCTCGAGCAGCCCCTTCACCTCATCCAGTTTCCGATCGGCCAGACGTCCGAACGTGGGAATGCGCTCGAGGCCGCGATCGAGGACCTCGCGGCTCCGGCTGCCGGTGAGGACCTGGGCGATGCGCTCCACGCCGAAGCGCGCGGGCAGGCGGGCCACGGCGGACAGCGCGATGCGCACGCGCTCGAACTCCCGGTCGTCGAGCGTCCGCCCCTCCTCTCTCCGCCAGCCCAGGCAGACATCGCACGTGCCGCAGAGGACGACCGCCTCGCTCCGCCCGGCGCCGGCGAAGTAGTCGTAGATGAAGCGCGTCCGGCAGCCGCGCCCGAAGGCGTAGCGGATCATGGTGTCGAGACGGGTCCGGTCGCGACGCGCCTTGTCCGCCAGGGCCGCGAAGTCGATCGGCGGGGCGCCGCTGCCGGGAGTCCGGCCGGCGCTCTCCGCGGCCCGGCGCAGGAGGCGGGCCGCGGTCGCCGCGGCCATCCCCCCGGCGGCGCCGCCGTCGCCGGCCGCCTCGATCGAGCCGTCGTCCGCCCCCTCCCCCAGGAGCGCCCAGACCGCCCGGAAGACGGCCGGTGACGGATTGGACCCCGCCTGGAAGAACTCCTGCGTGCGCACGTCCGCCGGCCCGAACAGCAGGACCCCGCGCGAGGGCAGCCCGTCGCGTCCGGCGCGCCCCACCTCCTGGTAGTAGGCCTCGAGGCTGCCCGGCACTTCGGCGTGCGCCACGAAACGCAGGTCGCTCTTGTCGACCCCCATGCCGAACGCGTTGGTGGCGGCGATCGCGTCGAGCCGGCCGGCGAAGAAATCATCCTGCACGCGCGCGCGTTCGGCGTCCCCCAGGCCCGCGTGGTAGCGGCCGGATCGCAGCCCGCGCCCTTCGAGATACCCGGCCCACAGATCGACGCTCTTCCGCGTGGCCGCGTACACGATGCCGGGAGTCCCGACCTCGCGCAGCAGGCGGTCGAGGGCGCGCCCCTTGTCGGCGCGCGAGCGGCAGGGCTCGACCGCCAGCGTCAGGTTCGGGCGGTCGAACCCCGTCACCATCTCGAGGGGATCGGACAGGTGCAGCTGCCGGGCGATGTCGGAGCGGACCTCCGGCGTCGCCGTGGCGGTGAAGGCCGCGGCCGGGACGGCGAGGCTGCGGCGGAGATCGCCGAGGCGGCCGTAGTCCGGACGGAAGTCGTGGCCCCACTGGCTGATGCAATGCGCCTCGTCCACGATCAGGCGCGCGATCGGCACTCTGGCCAGCGCGGCGTTGAACCGCGCGCTCGCAAGCCGCTCGGGCGCGACGTAGACCAGCCGCAGCCGCCCGCCGACGAAGTCGCGCTCGACCTCGGCGCGTTCGGCCGCGCCGAGGCCGGAGTGCAGCGCCGCGGCCGGGATTCCACGGGACCTCAGGACATCGACCTGGTCCTTCATGAGCGCGATGAGAGGCGATACGACGATCGAGGTCCCCTCGAGCAGCAGGGCGGGCAGCTGGAAGCAGAGCGACTTCCCCGACCCCGTGGGCATGACCGCCACCAGGTCGCGGCCGTCGAGGACCGCGCCGGCGGCCTCTTCCTGTCCCGGCCGGAACCGGTCGAAGCCGAATCTCTCGCGCAGCGCCAGGAGCAGCCGGTCGGGCGTGCCTGTCGGGAGCATGGACAGAAGTTTACTCCACGTCCCGTGCTAGGCTCCCCCGGTGAACGCGCGACGGATGTCGATCGGCCCGCACGCCTGCGTGTTCGGCCTGGCCCTCGGGCTCCGGCTTCTGGCGATGGCGCGGGCGTTCGATCCGGCCGCCACCTTCGAGAAGTTCCCCCTGCTGGCCCGGCGACTGATCGCCGACGGCTGGGTGGCGCGCGAGCCGTTCGCCTACTCTCCCGCATACATCTACTGGCTGGCTCTTCTCATCCGCGCCGGAGCGACCCCCTTGGCGCTGTGCATCGCGCAGGCCGTCCTCGCCGCCCTCGCCTGCGCCCTCATCTTCGATCTGGCGAAGCGACTGTTCGGTCCGGCCGAGGCCGTCGTGGCGGGCGTCCTGGCGGCGGCCTTCGGCCCGTTTCTGCTTTTCTCCATCGAGCTCGAGTCGGACGGACTGGGGCTCGTCCTTTACTGCGCCGCAGCGGTCGCCCTTCTTGGGGCCCTCGACCGGCCGGCTCCCCTGCGGCTCGCCGTGGCGGGCCTCCTCCTGGGACTCCGCGCGGTGCAGCGGCCCGATGCGATTCTCCTCGCGGCCTTCCTGGCGGTCGTGGTCTGGCGATCCGCGCGCCCGGCGTCCGCGCGGCTCTCCGCGCCGGCCGCGCCGGCATGGCTGCTGGCCGGCTGCCTCGTTCCCATCCTGCCGATCGCCTTGCAGAATTTCAGGGCCTCGGGGGAGATCATCCCGGTGACCTCGTCGGGCGGCTGGGTGTTCTACGCCAGCCAGAATCACGCCGCCGGGGGCCTCAGCTACTTTCCGCCGCCTCTCGCCTACGCGGTGATGCACGCCCCTCATCGCGAGGGGGAGGACCCGCTCGATCGCCTCGACGATCGCGTCTCGCGCCGGCTGGCGGCGCTCGCCGCCGGCCGGGACATGAGACCGGGTGAGGCGTCCCGTTTCTGGCGGGCGGAGGGGTGGCGCAGCATCGAGCGGCGGGGCCTCGTGCGCCAGGCCGGGCTGCAGGCGCGGAAGATCGGGTATCTCCTGCGCCCCTACGAGGGGCACGACAGCCTGCCGCTCCTGCTCAAGTCCCGGCGTCTGTCGGCCTGGACCTCTCTCGGGATGGGGATCGTCGCTCCCCTGGCCCTGCTCGGCCTGGGGCTCGGCTTCCGCCGAGTGGCGCCCGGCGGATCGCGCCGCCTCGCCCTGTCAGGCTTTCTCCTGCTTCCGGCGGTGACCATGAGCCTGTTCTACGTCGGGTCGCGCTTCCGCCTGGAGCTCGAGGCGATGCTCCTGCCGTTCGCTGCCGCCGCCCTCGTGTGGCTGGGACGGCGGGCACGGGAGCGGGAGTGGTCGAAGGTGGCGGCGTCCGCGGTGGTGGTGGCCCTTCTGGCCGCGCTCGTCCACGCTCCCGATCGGGAGATCGCCCGTCAAGAGCGCCTGAGCTTCATCCAGCTCCACACGTTCCTCGGAGAGCGGGCCGGCGACGCCGCCGAGGCGGAGTCCGAATTCCGCCGCGCAGCGGGCGCGGCCCTCTACCCCGCGGAGGCGGAGGGGGCGCGGCGCGGGCTCGCCCTCGCGAGCCGGCGGCGCGGCGACGCTGCCGCGGCGATGCGCTACGAAGCGCAGGTGTCCGGCCTGCTCGACGAGGACGAGCTGCGGCGCCTCGAGGCGTTGCGCGACGACCCGGACGCTCAATGGGCCGTCGGCCGACACTGGATGCTGCGCGGCGACCTGGCCCGGGCCGCGGACACGCTGGCCAGGGCGGCGACCCTGGCTCCCGACGATCCCGACATCCTGCTGTCGCGCGCCCTGGCCGCATTCGAGACCGGACGCGCCGCGCCCGACCTCGTCGCCGCATGGACGGAGGAGGCGCTCCATGCCGGCCTGCGCTTCTCTCCGAACGCAGCCACCGGGTTCAGTCTTCTCGCCCGCTGTTACGACCGCCTCGGGCGGCGCCAGGAGGCCGAGACCGCGTGGCGCGAGGGGGCGCGATTCGAAGGCTTTTTCTGGCCGTGAGGCGCGGGCGGCGCCCTCACCCCGCCGAGCGCTTCGGCTGAGGGGTGGCGTCCCCTTCGGAGGCGTCGAGCGTCTGGCGGACCTTGGCGGCCAGCGCCTTCAGGGTGAACGGCTTCTGGAGGAACGCGAGGCCGCGCTCCAGGACCCCCTGCTGGACGATCGAGCTGTCGGTGTAGCCCGACATGTACAGGACCCTGATGTCGCTTCGATGGGCCTGCACCTGCTGCGCCAACATCCGGCCGCTGAGCTTCGGCATCACCATGTCGGTCACCAGAAGATGGATGGGACCCTGGTGCGCCTGGGCGATGCGCAGCCCCTCCTCCGCGTCGCCGGTCTCGAGGACCGTGTAGCCGAACTGCCGCAGGGCCTCGCGGACGACGTGGCGGACGGCGTCCTCGTCCTCCACCACCAGCACGGTCTCCGATCCGCGCGGCGGGAAGGCCGGCTCGCGCGCCTGCGCCGCCTCGGGGATCTCGTAGACGCGGGGCAGGAAGATCTGGAAGGACGCCCCCTTCCCCGGCTCGCTGGACAGCGAGATGTAGCCGTTGTTCTGCTTGACGATGCCGTAGACGGTCGCCAGGCCGAGGCCGGTCCCCTTGCCCGTCTCCTTGGTGGTGAAGAACGGCTCGAAGACGTGGCTCTGGATCTCCGCGTCCATCCCCACGCCGTCGTCGCTGACCGCCAGCATCACGTAGAGCCCGGCGCGCGCTCCCGGGTGCTGCGTGGCGTACGCCGCGTCGAGCTCGGCGTTCGCCGTCTCGATCCGGATCCGGCCCCCCTGGGGCAGGGCGTCGCGGGCGTTGATGATCAGGTTCATGACGATCTGCTCGATCTGCCCCGGGTCGGCCTTGATGCGCCCCAGGTCCTTTCCCTCGACGGTGGTCAGCTCGACGTCCTCGCCGATGACCCGGCGGAGCATCCTGTCGGTGTCGGCCAGAAGGGCATTGAGGTCCAGCACGCGCGGCTCGATCACCTGCTTGCGGCTGAAGGCCAGCAGCTGGCGGGTCAGCGCGGCGGCTCGCTGGGCCGCTTTCTTGATCTGCTCCACCCGCGCGTGCATCGGGTCGTTGGTCGCGAAATGATCCCCGAGCATCTCGCTGTAGCCGGTGATCACGTTCAGCAGGTTGTTGAAGTCGTGCGCGATCCCCCCCGCGAGCCGGCCCACCGCCTCCATCTTCTGGGCCTGGCGGAGCTGCCCCTCGAGCTGCTTCCTCTCGGTGATGTCCTGGATGGTGATGACCGCCCCGAGACGACGGCCCTGCGCGTCGACCAGGGGCCGGCCGCTCATCAGGACCGCGCGCGGAGGCGCATCCGGGAGGATGAGGGTCCCTTCGGCGTTGCGGACCCGCTCCCCCCGCAGCGCGCGCAGGATGGGAAGATCCTCCTCGCTCATCCGCGACTTGCCGTCGGCGCGCAACATGCAGGCGCGGATCAGGTCCATCCGGGGAATCCCGCCCAGATCGGGCAGGCCGTGGAACTCCCGCGCGGCGCGGTTGAAATGCGTCAGCGCGCCCTGGGCGTCGCAGGCCACGACACCGACTTCCAGGCTCTCCAGCAGGGCTCTCAGGAACTGCCGGTCGTGGTGCAGCGTGTCCTCGACCTGGTGTCGCCTCCGCCGCTCCGCCGCCTCCTCGATCGCCCTGCGCACCGCGGGCCCGAGCCGGGTGAGCCGGTGCTTCAGGACGTAATCGGTCGCCCCGCTGCGCAGGCTCTCGATGGCCGCCTCCTCCCCCAGCGTCCCCGACACGAGGATGAAGGGGAGCTCGGGGGTCCTCTCGCGGACGATCCGCAGGGCGGAGGGGCCGTCGAATCCCGGCAGGGAAAAATCGGACAGGATCAGCTCCGGGTCCCCGCGCTCGAGGGCGGCCAGGAACTCATCGCGACCGGTCGCCACGTCGACCTCGCAGATGAGGCCGTCCCTCGCGAGGGTCTGCCGGATCAGCTCCGCGTCGTTCGGCTCGTCCTCGAGATGCAGGATCCGCAGCGGCATCAGGCGCTCTCCCGCAGCCGCGGCAGCGAGAAGCCGCACGACACGCCGCGATCCACCTCGGCCTCCGCCCAGGTCCGGCCGCCGTGACGGGAATCAGCCGGGATCACCATCCGCTTCGACCTCGAACGACCTCTCCCGCGAGGCCGGGTACACGGAGCCCCACGGGGCTCGCACACTTCTGACGGCAATCTAGGGTGATCCGGAGTGGAGTCAAGGGGGGCCCGGAGCGACGATCCGGAATCCGTGATCCGAGGCATGCGCCGAAAGGGGGATCCCCGGCCGGGATCGAAGGTAAAATGGCCCCATGAAGGATGGAGCGGACCGCCGAGGCACGAACAAGGCCGACCGGGACAGGTTCGTCCGATGCTATCCGGTGATCAAGCAGCTGCCGCCGGAGCTGCTCCGGAAGGTCGAGGATCGGGCCAGGCTCGTCGAGGCCCCCGCCGGCCGGCGGCTGTTCGACGAGGGCAGCCCCTGCAGCGACTACCCGCTGCTCGTCGAGGGGATCATCCGGGCCTCGAAATTCGGCCCCGACGGCCACGAGATCCTGCTGTACCGCCTCAATCCGGGAGAGAGTTGCGTCATCACCGTCATCGCGCTTCTGGGAGGAACCGCCTATCCCGCGGTCGGGACGGCCGAGACCAGGCTGACCCTGTTCGCCGTTCCGCGCGATCTGTTTGTGGAGCTGGTGCTGAAAACCGAGAAGTTCAGGACCTTCGTCTTTCAGTCCCTCTCCCAGCGGATGGCGCGCCTGATGGCCCTGATCGACGACGTGGCATTCCGCAGGGTGGATCAGCGGCTGGCCTCACGTCTCCTGCGCCATCGGGAGCCGATCACCGCGACGCACCAGATGCTGGCCGACGAGCTGGGGACCACGCGCGAAGTGGTCAGCCGGACCCTGGAGTCCTTCCAGGAATCGGGCATGCTCCGCCTCGGACGCAAGCGGATCGAGATCCTGGACCGGAACGGGCTGGACCGGGTGCATCGGCCCGAGACCCAGTAGGTCTCCTCAAACCCCGCCGTACGATGCCTTGTTCCGGAAGCGACCGTCAGGTATCCGCCCTCCGGCCCCGCGACGACGGTCAGCTCGTTCGCGTCGAACCCCGGGACCGGAGGGGGACAGTCCCTCCTGTGGGTCGAAGGGGAGAGGTTCAGGTGTTGCCGCGAACTTAGTCCTGTCCCGATTTCCCCATCTGTGACTTCTGTCACACCCGGCTGCGGTACCCCGGCTAGGTTCCTATCCCTCGACCGGCGGTTTGGAGGATAATACCGGCCAAGATGTTCCCCAGCGCGTCGCGGCACCGAAGTCAGGGCCGGCATTCCCCTCGGGGGCGGAACATGAAGCCGATTCGGGTGCTGGTGGCCGACGATCACACCCTGGTCCGGGCGGGCATGCGCTCCCTCCTCGAGTCGATCGACGGCGTGGAGGTGATCGCGGAGTCGGGGGACGGCCACGAGACCCTCGGTCTCATCTCGAAGCACCTCCCGGACGTGGCGCTGCTCGACATCGGCATGCCGGGCCTGAGCGGCCTCGAGGTCGCCCGCAGGATCGCCGCGACCTCGCCCCGCACCCGCGTCGTGATCCTCTCGATGCACGCCGAGCCCTCGTACGTGGCCCAGGCGCTGCGCGCCGGGGCGGCGGGCTATCTCCTCAAGGGGGCGAACGTCGAGGAGCTGCCGCTGGTCCTTGAGGCCGTCATGCGCGGCGAGACCTACCTGACCCCCAAGGTGTCGCGCTCCGTGGTGGACGGCTTCCTTCGCGACACCGCCGGCGCCGCCGATCCTCTGGCCGGGCTCACCAACCGGCAGAGGGAGATCCTGCAGCTGGTCGCCGAAGGGAAATCCACCAAGGAGATCGCCACCCTGCTCGACGTGAGCATCAAGACCGTCGAGACCCACCGCGCCAGGCTGATGCAGCGCCTCGACATCCACGATGTCGCCGGCCTGGTGCGTTTCGCCATCCGCGCCGGCCTGATCGCCTCGGGCGGGTAGCCGGCCCCCGGCCGCCGCATCCGGCGCCGGAGCGTCCGAGGCTCCCCGCGTCGCGCGTCCTACCGTTCAAAGACGCCCCGCTTCGGGTGAATTTCACTCCGAAGTAAGGGTCCCCCCGACTGACGAAATGCCGCGTTTCAGCCATCTTTACGGTGGCAGGCTCCATGAAAGGAACTCGGCATGCCGTTTTTCATCGAGTGGACCGACGAGGACAGGACGGTGCTCTGCTCGGGATCCGGTGTTGTGACGGGACGCGAGATCCTGAGTGCCAAGGAGACCTGCCTGGCGCGACCGGAGCGGATCCGGAACCTTCTCCGCGCCACGATCATCCTGTCCGGCATCACCGAGCTGGAAGTCTCCGCCGACGAGGTCCGGAGAATCGCCGCGCTCGACGCGCGGCTCGCCGCCCAGAATTCCCACGCGGCCGTGGCCATCGTCGCTCCCAGGACCAGCGTCTTCGGAATCGCCCGCATGTGGGAGGCGTATGTCGTGGACACCGGCTGGCAGACGGGAGTGTTCAGGACCCTCTCGGACGCGGAGGCCTGGCTCGAGGCAAGGCGACCGAAATCGACGTAGGCTCGGCGGAAAGCGCCCCGATCTCCGCTTCCGTGTTGACAAATCCGCGGTCCCGGTTCTAGCATCCGGACCTTCGACTCGGCGAAGGCAGCCCAACCCTCAACCGACGACACGCGGAGCCTGTCGATGATCAACTGTCCGTCGAAGTGCGCGCTCGGACTTCTTCTCGCGCTGGCATCCGCGTTGCCCCCGGTCCTCGGCGCCGGGCTGCCGTCCCAGGACCGGCTCACCGAGATGGACGTCTTCGATCTCGAGCTGGCGACCGATCCGCAGCTGTCGCCGGACGGTCGGAGGGTCATCTACGTCCGGGCCTATTCCGACGTCTTCACCGACCGGAGGTACTCCAACCTCTGGATCATCGATGCCGGCGGCGGCCAGAACCGGCCGCTGACCACGGGCCACCGTGGTGACGGGTCGCCCCGCTGGTCGCCCGACGGGACACGGGTGGCCTACGTCTCCGACCAGGACGGCGCTCCGCAGATCTACGTCCGCTGGCTGGACGGCGGACAGACGGCGCGCCTGACGAACCTGGGATTCCCTCCTTCCGGCCCGGTCTGGTCCCCCGACGGCCGGACGATCGCCTTCACCACCTTCGTGCCCCAGGATGCGCCGAAGATCGCCAGCCTTCCCTCG
>Ga0209382_10007929_pt1 | contig 13433 bp, 12 predicted proteins | sample SoiMetdeltSBSDD5_FD_187599 | JGI IMG/M metagenome (GOLD analysis project Ga0209382, IMG submission 187599) | Bulk soil microbial communities from a Populus tree surrounding site in Tennessee, USA - Soil MetaG P. deltoides SBSDD5 (SPAdes) (version 2) | ecosystem: Environmental > Terrestrial >... | reverse complement strand
CCTCGGAAAACCGCACCTCGCCCTCATTCCGCCACCCACCGGAACAGCGTCCCGCTTTCGAAACCATCCCGCATCAACCCCACGTCGCGCATGTCGTCCCCGAACATCACCACCCCACGCTCCAGGCCCGCCAGGATCTCGGTTTCACCGTCTCCGTCGAAGTCGCCAACCTTGACGGTGTCGTTGAGCCCCGCCGCGACGCCCAAGTAGCCACTCGACCAGAGCTGATTGCCAGTGGCACCCTCGCGGATCACCAGGTCGCCGTTGCAAGCGTAGAGGAAGTCCTTGGTGCCGTCGCCGGTGAAGTCGTGGGCGACAAGGCTGTTGACCGGGGTACCGAAGGAGTCGTGCACGGTAGATGGGTTGCCGCTATTGGGGTCGATCCTGCGGATGGCGCCGTCAGAAGTGCCGATGAGGATCTCGGAGGTCGTGTCACCGTCGAGGTCGGCGGCCTCGAGGGCGACGACGCCGAGCGTGTCGAGGGTAACGGCCTGGTACTGGTGCGTCGTCAGGTCCCACACCCAGACGCGTCCGCCGATGGCGCCGACGGCGGCTTCGAGGTTGCTGTCGCCGTCGACGTTGGCGAGTCGCAGCAGGGAGTACTTCTCGATGTTCGCGACTCCCATGCTGAGCGGACTCTGCCACTCGAGGGCGCCGGTCTCGGCGTCGTAGACGTAGACGGAGGTGGTGGTGGCCCCGCTGTGCTCGACGCCGACGCTGGCCACCGCCTCGAGCTCGCCGTCGTCGTCGACGTCGGCGAGGGCGAGGCTGCGAAAGGTGATCCCGCTGGGGAGGAAGGCGTTCCAGAGAGGGGCGTTGTCGAGGTCGAGACAGATGAGGCGGCCCGAGTAGCCGCCGAAGTGGTTGCCCGCGACGAAGAGCTCGTGCGCAAGCGAGCCGGTGACGTCGGCGGTGACGAGGCGCCAGATATCGGGGTAGTCGGGCGGCGTGAACTGGCGCTCGAGCGTCTTCGTGGCGCCGTCGAAGATGGCCCAGACGCCGCCAGTGTAATGGCTGTTGGAGTCGTAGGAGCTGAAGTAGATCTCGGGCATGTCGTCGCTATCGACGTCGGCGCCGCCGAGTGCGTAGAAGCCGCCACTGAGGTCGGTGCTGTGCCAGTCCGAGAGATGGGTGGCCGCGTCGCCGACGTAGAGGAAGTCTTCACCCGAGGAGGTGAAGCCGGCGCCCCACAGCACTTCGAGTGCGAGGTCGTTGTCGACGTTGCCCACGGCGATGTTGGTGACGCCGTGGTTCGGGTTCGGCATCGCCCAGTCCTGCAGCCCGGTGGCGCCGTCGATGACGTGAATGGAGCCCCACTGGCCGTCGCCGTAGACGATCTCGAGCGGGGGGTCGGCATCCATGTTGATGAGGCGGATAACGGCGAGGTCGTTGAGGGGGTGGGAGTAGATGCCGGACTGGGTCTCGCCGTCGTAGACCGTGAAGCCCTCGGACCACTGGACGCCGGCGACGATCTCGTCGCGGCCGTCGCCGTCGATGTCGCCGGCCTCCACCTGCTCGCCGAAGCCGAGGTTGTTGGTCCACTCGACGACGCCGGTGGCGGCGTTGATCACGAAGGCGGGGTCGGACGGCGTAGCGACGACGATCTCCAGCTCTGGATCGTTGTCGACCTGACCCACCGCCAGGTCGCGGCACGGCATCCACTGGGGCGTGTCAGAACCGGCACCGGTGTAGAGGTCGACGCGGAAGATCTCATTGGCGTCGCAGAAGATCGCTTCCGGGGTCGCGTCGACGTCGATGTTGGCCAGGGTGAGCCCACGAAAGTCCGTCGCGGTGGTGGTGATGGTGCGGAAGGGCTGGCGGGTGACTGGGTCGATGAGCTCGAGGGTGCCGTCGGCGTGGCCCAGGAGCACGACCTTCTCGCCGAATAGCGTCACCACCTGCAGCGTGACGAGGGGGCTCGGCATCGGCAGCGAGCTCCACACCTGCTCGTAGGTGGAGCCCTGGCGCGAGAGGATCAGCCAGGTGTCGAAGTTGCTAGTGAGCACGATCTCGTTGGCGCCGTCGCCGTCGAGGTCGGCCACGGCAAGGCCCCCGAGGCCGATGGGGCGGTCGAGCGCCGGCCTGTACCACTCGAGGTGGAAGGAGAGCTCGTCGCCAGCGCCAGCGGTTCTGGCCGTCGGGCACGCAGCGGTGGCGGCCGGTGGCTCCGGTGGCCCCCAGGGGAACCTGCTCGCCTCACCGTGGAGACCGGTGGGGTAGTTGATGGGCGCTCCGGCGGCCGTGAGCACCGGGCGGCCGAGCGCGTCGACGGGCTCGTGCGGCAGGAGATGAGAAGCCGCGGTGACCGCGGGGGACCAAGCGAGGAGGGCGAGCGTCAGAGCGATGGGCGGGATGCGAGTCGCCTTCATGGGATCTCCTCGCTGCGGGGTGGCGGAACGGTATCAGCCCGCGTGCCGAAGGGGCTCGCGTTTCGAAGGGCCGGAATCCGCGGTGCCACCCACTCTGCGCAACAGTCGAGTGGCCCTGGACCTCGACGGGGACGCTTCGAAATCGGGCTCCTCGAGGCGTTTTCGGCGGGCTGACGCATCGCATCCGACTGACCCGCTGTAGGTTGCGAAGTGGGTGGCACCCCTCCGAGCCGCACCCCTCCGAGCGCTCACCCTTCCTTGGGGACGATGACTCCCGAAGCGAGGGTGAACGCGATGAGTAGCAAGGACCCGTATAAGGCATTCCAGTTGACCGGTGGATTGCCGAGCGCGATGACCCACACGGCGAAGGCCGCGGTGGCGACGATGATCTGCGTCGTCGCTGGCGGCTTGTCCGGCACCTTCGTGTTGCGATAGGTCCAATACGCGGTGAAGGCGAGCAGGAACGCGAAGGCGATCCATAGGACGGTCTGCTTCGGCACGCCCGCAGCGCCGATCACCAGGCCACGCACGGTGACCCAGGCGGCCACGACGTCGGCCGGGATGTACTTGATGACGCGGTCGAAGTAGCTGTCGAGTGGCTGCGCAGCCCCGGTGGTTGCCTGGGTCTGGGTGGTGACGATGCGACGGCTCATGATCCCTCCTCCCTGGACGTTAGCGGTCGAACGGAATCGGCGAAGCCGGTGGGGCGTCCTCAGGCGCCCGGCGGCAGGAACACGCGGATTTCCGGCAAGATGGCCGAGAGCAGGATGCCCTCGCGGATGACACCGAAGACCCGCGAGCGTTCGGCGTGGTGGAGCGCGATCACTTGCCAGTCATCGTCGAAGCATGGCGCGCCGCTCGAGCCCACCGCCGAGCGGCTGACGTACTGCACCAGGCGGCCGCCGAGCACGTCGGTCACCGCGTCGCTGCTGAAGGCCACCTTCATCGGGCCGCCGAACGGATGCTGTAGCAGGTGCAGCGCACTCTTGCCGAGCGGCTCTGCTAGCCGCAACGGCGCCGGCTGCAGGCTCTCCGCCTCGAGGATCGCCGGGGCGATCCGGAGCAGCGCGTAGTCGAGCTCCGCGGTCGGGCTGCTCTTGAGAAGAGGGGTATCGACGTGTGTGGCGAAGGCGAGCCCCCTCTCCTCGCCGCCGTCCGCCAGCGTCATGCAGCCGAAGCGGAACTGGACCGTCTTTGCTGTCGCCTCGAGCCCGCCGGCGCCGCCGTCGATGACGTGATGATTGGTGAGCACCAGGTCGCGGCTTCGCAGCAGGAAGCCGGTGCCGCGCGCTCCGGTGGCCCCCACCTCGACGCGGCAGACACCGGCGGCGCGGGCGATGGCGCGGCTGAGAAAGCCGACGTCGAGCCACTCGGGGTCGGCTCGCAGCAGCCCCTGCACCTGTACCGCGTCCTCCGTACCGCGCCAATCGATATCGGGGCCGTGCCCATCGACCGCGGCCCCTGACGTATCCATCCTCGCAGCCGCGATCGGCACCTGCATGCCGCTCACCAGCCGTTCCACGAGGCCCGGGTCGTTGAAGAGCTGGCGGCGGTAGATGATCGCCGACACCTCGGCCCGCTGCTCGAGACCGAGGTCGGGGAGCAGGCCCTTGAGCAGCGCGCCCAGCACGGTGACGCTGGGGTCCGTCGGGTTGGTGCCCCTTTGCGACGCCCAGCTCAGCAGCGCGCGTGCGTCGACAGACGTATCGCCTGTCCACACACCGGCTACGGCGGCCCGGAAGTTCCTCGGCAAGTTTGCGCGGCTCACCAGATCCTTGAAGAAGCGCTGGGGTCCGGCGAAGGAGGTCGCTGCCTGGTCGGCGAGTATTTCCACCAAGGCTTCGGTCTCGGCGGGGACCAGCGGGGTGCTCATTGCAAAGCTCCCGGTTCGCGCAGGCGGACGAGGATGTCGCGATCGCGGATGAGGCCGTAAGACTCGGCGATCGCCGCCAGCTTCTGCCGCTGCTCGAGACCGCTGACCGCCCAGAGCGACTCGACGAGCGCGCCGAGGACCGTGTAGCAGCACTGTCGCGGGTGCCCGTCCGGGTAGGCGAGCGCGCTCGCCCATCGCAGCAGCTCTCGGCAGACCACGTTGACGTCGTCGCCTTTGAGCTGGTTGACAATCAGCCCCTTCGCCTTGTTGTCGACGTTGAGGCCGTCGACGAGGTCACGCAGGATCGTGGCGGGTGTCCCCACCGGTTCGAGCGCGCGGCCGAGCAGGATGTCGAAGAGGCAGTCCTGGGCAGCCTGCTCCATCACCACGGTCTGCGGCGGCGTCAGGTCGAGCTCGAAGTTGTCGGCCAGGGTGGCGAGCCGTGCCTCCGGTGCCTGCGATTCGAGGAAGGCCAGGAAGTCCGCGTCGAAGCTGCGAACTTCCGTGAAGTAGCGCGCCTTCTTCCAGCTCGGCCACAGAGAGAACTTGTAAGTGGGAGCGATTGCCTTCGCGTTGGTGAGGACAAAAGCGACGGACACCGAGCCGGCCAGCTCCGGGGCGATGAGCCCCACCTCGATGGCCCTCTCGCCGTCGGCCAAGAGCTCGCCAGGCAGTTGGATCAGCCCGGCAATGCCCAGGCGCGTCGGCAATCGGTAGAACTGCGGCGCCGAGCCGTTGGTGCCGGCGACCTTCTGCAGGACGAGCCCCACGCGGGCAATCGCCGTGTCGATGAGGCCGTAGAGCCGCTCGTCGAGGAGCAGGTCGCGAATGGGCGGCGGCGCAGCGGTGCGAGACAGCCTGCCGGCAACATCGTTGAGCTGCTGCAACGCGGCCTGTGAGCTTGCGCTGGCAAGTGCGCTAGCACCCGCGCGGACTGCGTTGAGGCCCGAGTTCAAGACGCCGCTGACAGTGAGCGAGATCACGATGCTGCTGCTCCTGACGATGCCAGCGCCTGCTCCAGCCGCACCCCGGTGGCCGAGCCTGCACCTCGCTCGATCTCCTGCAGGTCGGCGCTGGAAAGCGTGAGCAGACCTACTCGCTCTCGGCGTGCGACATGCTCCAGGCCCGGCTCGGCGTCGGCTCCTGCAAGCACCAGAAGCGGACGCACCGCAGCGAGGTCCAGGTCCTTCTCCACGGCCAGCGCCGAGGCGGCGATGCTCAGCGCCGAAGCAGCGCTGGGCTCGATCGGACGGCTTCCGTCGCCGGCATTGACCGCGACTGCGACGTAGCCGCCGCCTCGCTGCGCCACGAGATCGATCTTGCGAAGCAGGGGCGCCGCATCTGGGCTCGCGCCGGCCACCGAGCGCTCGACCTCGAAGCCGGCGTCTTCCAGCAACGACTGGACGCGGTCCACTGCCGATTTGCCGCGCCCGCTCGCGGCCGCGGCCAGCACGATCGTCCATGCCTCCGTAGAGGCGAAGAGCAAGGCGACCTGTAGCAGGATCCAGTGCTTTCCGCCCATCCCGCGCGCGTAGGCGAACCCCGCCGCGGCCATGAGGGCTGCCGCAACCCAGAGGCTCGCCATTTTCTGGGTCCGGCCGCCCTGCGCCGTGCCGACTGCCTGGGCACGCTCGGCGGAGCTGCGCCTGAGCCACCTTGCGAGCTCGGGTGTCGAGACGGCAATCAGCGGCAACCCGATGACCAGGCCGACCACCGACGACACGCTGGCGATGCGGTGCAACCAGTCGGGCGCTGCCGCGAACAGGCTCCACACCCACGTCATGGCTGCGCCTAGCAGCCAACCCGCGAGGTAGAGGAGCAACGCGAGCACACCGGCGATGGCGGACCCGTAGGCGCTCATGCCGAGGCCGAAGAGCAACGCGGGCGGCTCGAACACGTCGCGCAGCCGGCGGTCGCTCCGCGTGACGAAAAGATACAACCCAGCGACACCGACGGCGACGAGCGGAAGCCAGCTCCGCCTGCCTAGCCAGAACAGCGCCGGAGCCAGGCCGAGGGCGCCGCCGACGACGGCCAACAGCAGGCCGGCGAGGTACGAGCTCACCTCCCGTGCCGAGCCCGACTTCCCGGGGGAAGGCGCCGACGCCGCATGGTTCAACGCTGCCGTCGACATCGTTGACCCGTTCGTTGCGCTCGATCCGTCGTCATCCGCACCGCCCGGCGCTCTCCTCCGGCATCTCGAGCCCGGGGAGGGTCGGCCAAGCTGAGCTCAGAAGACGAGGTACTGGTCACTGCCCTTCCCCCAGGAGGTCATGGGCCCCCCTCGGTAAGCTCCGCGAACTAGGGACTCCAGCGCCGCTCCGAGGGGTTGCTACTTGTTAGACGGACGTGCGGAGACGATTTCCCCGCTGGCCGGGCGGTCGCTTGAGGCGCGGGGGGAGAGGTGCCGGCGGGAGGGTGGGGGGAGGGGTGGCGCGCCGCGCGATCGCGCGTGACTCAACTCGCGGCGCATCTGCCTCGCGGGCTGCGAGTTGCGAAGTGGGTGGCACCGCTCTGAGCCCGATCTCGGGAGCTCCTCGAGGCGTTTTCGACGGGCTGACGCATCGCATCCGACTGACCCGCTGTACGTTGCGAAGTGGGTGGCACCCCTCCGAGCCGGGGAGATGCGAAGCAACGCCGGTGGATAGCCCAGGGCCCCCAACGAGGGTCGCGGTAAGGTAAACGGGCTTCCCCCTACCTGACGTCGTGACTGCCGGTCGTCGACGCCGGGTAACGGTTACGGCGCGATCCAGCAGCGCAGCAAGGAGCTGTGACGCCCGTGTCTCGACGCAGATTCGTCATTCGCGCCCTCGTCGTTGTGGCGATGACGTTGGTCGCAGGTCTGGCGATTGTGCTGTGGTACGCGGCCTATGACGATCTGCCACAGTCCGGTTCCGTTGCCTTGCTCGAATCGATCATGCCCGCCTACGAAGTGCAGGAAGTGCACTCGGCGCATGTCGACGCCGACCCGGCGCGGGTCTACGCCGCGATCTTCGAGGTCACGCCCGGTGAAACGGCGCTTGCGCGGCCGTTTCTCTGGATCCGGGCGCTCCCGTCGCGGCTCCGGGGGCGCAAGTCGATATCAGACGCCGTGTGGAAGCAGCCATTTGTGTCGATCTCGGACACCGCGATTCTTGCGCGAGCCCCTGGTCGGGAAGTGGTCGTCGGCTTGATCGGTAAGTTCTGGAAGCTGCAGGGAGCGGAAAAGGTAGCGGTATCGAGTAGAGACCAGTTTATGTCCTTCGATACGCCCGGCTTCGCGGTCTCGACCCTGAGCTTTCACATCGATCCTGAGGCGAAGGGCTGCCGACTCACGACGGTCACCCGTGTGCGCACGACGGATGCCACCTCGAGGCGCGAGTTTCGGAGGTACTGGCGGGTGATCGGCACCGGCAGCGCCGTCCTGCGAAGGACCTGGCTGGATGCGCTGAAAGCACGCGCCGAGCGGTGACCCGCGAGTGGATTGCCGGTCAGAAGGCGACGATCACTCCCGCAGTCACCTCGCCCTGGACCAAGTCGCCGTTGGACGACGAATCACAGCAGCGGTCATGGAAATCGTCGTCACGGTCCTCCGCGGTGTCGGTCCAGTAGCCGCGGCCCTCGAAGCGTAAGCCGAAGCTCCGGTTCAGGAACACCTTGACTCCGCCACCAAAGCTGCCCGACAGACGCTCGTCGCTGCTTGCGCTGCGCACGTGCGGATCGAGGCGAGTGACGCCCAAGGACACGACGCCGTAGGGATTCACCTGGCCCCGGCCTCCCTGGAAGACCAATCCCACCTGGAGCGTGTCGATGTCCACGTCGGCGATGGCGCGGTCGTCGCCGAACAGCTCGTCGTCGTTGGTGGTGAACTGCGTCGGCTGATGGCTCCCCAGCAGCTCGATTGCGAAGCGCTCGGTGAGCGCCACCTCGACCCGAACGCCGAAGACCTCGCTTTCGTCGACGTCGACGTCGCGGTCAAACAGCGCGTTGTCTCTCGCCTCGAGCTCGCCGCCCCAGCGGTAGCCGGCGAAGGGCGAGATCTGTACGCGCGTCGGCTGCGCGAGCGCCGGGGCCGCTGCCAGTGTAAGAGCCGCGACCAGAGCGTGGGCGCCGACTATGAGACGCGGCGTGGCGGCGTGGCGGCGCATCGTGACCTCCGTGACGAGCGGTGAGGGCGGTTTCTCAAATTCTAGAGCACCGGTGGCCGAGCTCGCCAAAGGGAGAGGCGGCGTGTCCTCCCGCAGGCGCTTTCCGCGCCAGAAGGATCAGCGTTCGTCCCGAACGCGACCGCGGCCGGACTCGCCCGGTGGACTTCGACTACAACGGCGTTGCCACGTGCGACATCGGCGCGGTCGAGCTGCAATAGCCCTGGGAAGGACACGAGGCCGGTCCGCCCGCAGCGGGCCGGCCCACTTCCCGCCGCGACGAGCTCTCCGGCGTCGGCTCCCGCTCGCTTCAGGCTTCGCTGCTCGGCGCCGCTTTCGCTTTTTCCTGGATCGCCTTGAACACCAGGTAGCCGCCGAAGAGCACGAGGGCTGCCGGCCACCAGTCTTCGACCCAGTCGAGCGAGTAGCCGAAGCGGGTGTGCGCCAGCAGCACGGCGCCCACCGCGATGACGGCAATCCCTCCGCCGATCGATCCGTGCAGACCCGGCGTCTTGAAGTCCTGCGGCAGCTCGATCTCGCCGCCGCCGCCGATCACCATGTTGTACAGGACGGCGCGCCGGCCGGCGTCGACGATGTTGTAGAGCCAGAAGAAGGCGAGGAAGATCGACGTCAGTGGGATCAGTCCCTCCATGCTTCCGGAAGCGATGAGGGTGATCAGGCTGCCCACCACCACGGCGTGGATGAATCCACGCTGGTAGTAGCCGAGGTAGACCTGGCCGAGGCCGGGCATGATGGAGAGCATGCTGGCGAGGAAGGGTGACTTCTGGCGGGGATCGCCGCCAATGACGACGCCCCGGCCCGCCACGAATGTGGTCGGACCCGACGGCGGGTAGCCAGGGTATGCCCCGTAGGCCTCGGTCGGCGGGTGCGGCGCCGAGGCAGGAGCAGCGGCGGTGGGGCGGGTTGCGGTTGCAGGCTCGGACATGGCGGTCACCTCGGTCAGGACGGGAGTCCGGTCAGGAAGTTCACCTTAGCGAGCTGGCGGTGGAGGAGGAGCCTCCTCGCTGCTCTTCCACCAAGACGCAGCGCGCTCCCAGAAGGTTCCGAGCGCGGCCCGGACCTCGCGCGCCGCCGTCAGGGTCCGGTCGTGGGCAGCCCCCACGAAGGCCCGGGACCGCGGCCCGAGTCGAGCTGCCGGCGACCGGCGCACCGAGTCGACGGTCGCCGCCGCGCGCCGCTCGACCGCCTCGGTCGATGCTTGCAGCGTCGTCTCGGCGGCGCTCCGCGTGGCATCCACAGCCCGCTTCGACAGGGCCTGCAGCGGCGAGCCGCCGGCTTCGAGGACGATCAGCAGCGCCAGGGTCACCGCGAATGCGGCCTCGGATGCGAACCGCGGGCGCCGGACCCACTGCGGCCAGGCCGTCGTCCACCAGCGCCGCAACCGAACGGAGGCGGGTAGGGTGGCCGCCAGCACGTCGTCGACGAGCCGGGAGTCCGCCCGCACCTCGGCGAGGCGCGGCAGATCGCGCCGCAGCAGCTCGAAGGTTCGGGCCAGGGCACGGCACTCAGCGCAGTCCGCCAGGTGGAGATCGAGCAGCATCCGATCGGTGGGGTCCAGGGCGCCGTCGAGCGCACTGGCAAGCTGTTCCGCCGCTGGCCCGCAGGTCGGGCCGCTGGTCTGCGCCAGGATCCCCTCCGCCAGTCGAAGGTTCGCCCCCTCCATCGGCAGGAGGGCGGTTGCGGCCAGGCCCAAGAGCTCCTGGCACTGGGGGCAAGTCTCCAGGTGGGCCATGCAGTCGCTGCGCTCGGCGCCGGTCAGGCCACCGTCGAGCAGCGCTTCCAACCTCAGCTCCAGGGATCGACAGTCCATCGGTTCAGGCTCCGTAGGACGGGTCCAGGGCCTGTACGGCCTTGGCCAGCTCGATCCGCGCCCGGAACGAGCGCGACTTCACCGTTCCCAGCGGCAGGGCCAGCAGCTCACAGATCTCCTCGAGCTTGAGCTGCTGGATGTCCTTGAGCAGGATCATCTCGCGGCTCGCCGCGGGTAGGGTGCCGAGGGCACGGTAGAGCAGCTGGCTTCGCAGGTCGCCGAGATGGGCTTCCTCCGGGCTCGGCCCGGCGCCCGCCAGACCGGGCACGTCCTCGATGGGGACGCTGATCTCCGGGGTCCTGATCTTCAGCCGCCGAATGCGGTCGATGCAACCGTTGCGGGCCAGGCGCAGCAACCAGGGCAGGAAGGGTCGATCGCGCTCGAGGGTCGCGAGCCCGCGGTACACCTTGATGAAGATCTCCTGCGTGGTGTCGCGGGCCTCCTCCCGGTCGCGCAGGTAGTGCAGGGCGATCGCAAAGACGCGATTCTGGTGGCGACGCACGAGCGCCTCCCAGGCCAGGTCATCGCCTTGGCGGCAACGCGCGATCAGCTCGTCGGAGTCCAATGGATGATGCCCGCTTTGGCCTGCCGCCTCGACCCTCGTGGGTTGCCACACTATCGATGAATGACGCAGCGGCGCCGAAAGAGTTCCCTGGGGGCCACCCGGTGTCGATCCCTGCCGAGAAGTCCGCCGCGAGATCCACCCCGCGGCGGGAGAGGGGCCAGGAGAAGGGGCCAGCCACCTCGGAGAACACCAGCGGCGGAGGAGAGGGGCCGGGGCGGGGGAGAGGGGCCAGCCACCTCGTAGAACTCGCCACCTCGTAGAACTCCCGCGACACATCATGTGCAGGTTCGGTTAACCAAATCTCGGCGACGCCACGCGGCGGCTACCTGCAGGTCGTCCTTCGCTGGTTGCGCCCGAGCCTAGTTGGAGTCGGCCTTCTCGACTACCATCTCGGCCAGGCAGTGCTCTCATCGACCCTGCAGGTGCCGACGCCGGCCGCCCGGTGTCATGGCGGCAGCCGCAAGAGCGCACTGGGTCGGCGAGCTCCAGAGATCGAGATGCGCGCCCTCCGTCTGCTGCTCCTTCTCGCCGCGCTGGTGGGTGCGGGGGCTCCTCGGGTGCCTCTCGACCCTGGCGATCATTGGCTGTCGCTGCGCCACGATGGCCGGACGCGCCGCTATCTCGCGCACGTGCCGCCGGCCGCGGCGAGTCACCGCGCCCTGCCGGTGCTCTTGAGCTTCCACGGCGCCGGCGGCACCCCCGCCGGCCACCAGCGCTTCACGCAGACCGACTCGCTTGCCGACCGCGAGGGCTTCTTCGTCGTCTACCCCGAAGGCACCGCCAGCGGGGGGCTGCTCACCTGGAATGCCGGCACCTGCTGCGGCCCCGCCGTCGCCGGGCGGGTCGACGACGTGGGTTTTGCGTTGGCGGTGGTGGACGACCTCGCCCTGCGCGCTGCAGTGGATCGGCGCCGCCTCTACGCCACCGGCATGTCCAACGGCGGCATGATGGCGCACCGGCTGGCGGCGGAGGCCTCGACCCGCGTAGCTGCCATCGCGCCGATCGCGGGAGGGCTCGTCTACCCGGGCTTTGCTCCGGCGCGCCCCGTGCCGGTGCTACACATCCACAGCCTCGACGATCCGATCGCCCTCTACCGCGGCGGCCTGCGCGGCCGGCTGGCAGGCGTCGAGAGCATGAACCCGAAGGTCGACAAGATGATGGTTCGGTGGGCGGCGGCCGACGGCTGCAGCGGCGGTCCCGAGGTGAGCGCCGAGCGGCGCGACGCCCGAGGTCACACCGCCCGGCTGCTGTCCTGGAGCGGCTGCGCCGGCGGTAGTGAGGTGCGGCTCTGGCAGCTCAGCGGCGCCGGGCATGTCTGGCCGGGCCAGCGGGGCCATGCGCCACGCCTGCTCGGCACCCCCACGACCGTCATCGACGCCAACGCGGAGATCTGGAACTTCGTCTCGCGCTTCCGCTGTTGAGGGTCGCGCCTCGCGAAGAGGGTGGCCCCTCGTCGCGGCGGCACTTGATCGCGGCGCACAGGTACATGGGTCCGGGGCGCGCTCAGATCGCCGATAGATACGTAGCCGCTCAAGTAGGTCGTAGACGCGATCAACATCTGGTCCGTGGTAGCGCGGCTGGCCCTCGGGCGTCGCTCCGTAGATTTGAGCTACGAAGATTCCTGCTCGCTCGGGGCAACCGAGCTCACAATTCCATTCCCAGATGAGGTTGTAAGGGTGAGCGAGGGACCCGTCGCCGGCCTGGATAGTGCCGAGATAGCCACCGTCGGCGGTCAAGGCGATGATGAAGATTGACATGCCCTCGAGGGTTGGCCCGTTCCACGAGATTCGGAAGTGAAACGTCGCCTGGTTGCTTTGGCGAGTGACCTCGGGACAAGCGGGGCGGAGTCGCAGAGGGGCTTCGGTGTCGTGCACGAAATAGATGTCCCCCCAGAACGGATCCCCCATTGTGTCGGGACTCTCTGCCTCACTGCAGTCACTCACTCGCTCGATATCGATCTTCGCGGCGCCCGGCACCGCCGCGAGAGCGGAGGCCAGCAGCAGACCGCACGCCGTGACATGTACACGCCAGTTTCCGAAGACTTGCAAATGACGTCCTGCGAAACGGCCCATGGTGCTCATCTCCGTTCCCCTTGCATGTGTCTGCAAACTCGGCTCGTCAACACCGGATACGCGGCTGGCCCACAGGCTCGACCTGGGCCCCAACCTACCCGTCGGTCTGGCGGCCGTCCGCTCAATGTTTCGCTTCTGCCACTACCGTCATCGCCTGCCCTCTTCCTCTGTATACGGTCGGCGCCCTATTTGTTACCCCCCCGTCTTGACGTCTCCCGTCTTGAGGTGCTTCCGCAAGGAGAGGTGCCCGCGAGGAGAGGTGCCGGCTCCGGCAAGCCGCAAGCCGAGGGGCCACCCACCTCGGAGCGCGCCGAGCGCCCAGCGCGCCTAGGCGTCTCGTGGAACGCCGTGTTGGTCGCCAATTCTCGAGTTCTCAACCCTTACGGCCTATGGGATTCGCTCGGGAAGTCTGCTGCTCGAGCTGTTGGGCGAGGCCGATGAGAATCCCTTCGGGACCCCGGATGTAGCAGAGCCGATACATGTCTTCGTACTGGACCACATCGCCGACGAGCTTCGCGCCGCGTTTGCCGAGCCGGGCAAGCGTGTCGTCGATGTCCTCCACGGCGAACATGACGCGTAGGTAACCGAGAGCGTTCACTGGG
>Ga0209382_10007928_pt1 | contig 13433 bp, 13 predicted proteins | sample SoiMetdeltSBSDD5_FD_187599 | JGI IMG/M metagenome (GOLD analysis project Ga0209382, IMG submission 187599) | Bulk soil microbial communities from a Populus tree surrounding site in Tennessee, USA - Soil MetaG P. deltoides SBSDD5 (SPAdes) (version 2) | ecosystem: Environmental > Terrestrial >... | reverse complement strand
ACGGCAGCCCGCACATCATCACGCACGCGAGGTCGTCACGCGCCCAGAGATCGGAAAGGAGCTTCGGGGGATCGTGGTCTTCGTGACGCGCTTTCACGCCGGCCCGCCCGAGCAGCCAGTCGAGCACGATTCGCCACGCCGCCTTGCAGTCGGGCGTGACGGCATACATGCGAGCGTTCACGAGCATGCGTCATTCTGGCGCATGCCAGAATCCATTTTCAAGCCGCCCCGCATCTTTCGGCCGAGTGCGATACAGTCGCGGATAGAGAAAAGCGTGGTCGAAAGCTGCTGGACGCGACCGATCCGTCGTACCGCAATTAGTGTTCTGATAGCTGTTCAAAGATAATCTTAGGACAAAACTTTCATGCCGATCATCGATTCCCAGATTCACCCCTACGAAGCCAACACGCCGAAGCGGCCGTGGGTCAGCACGCCGAACTGGCCGCCCAGCGCAACCGCCGACGAGAACGTCGCAGCGATGGACAAACTCGGCATCGACGGCGCGATCCTCATCTCGGCTTTCTCGATGTACCGCTACGACGCGAGCTATGCCGTGGAAGCGCAAAAGGCGCATCCGGATCGCTTCGCGGTCGTGAAGCCGCTCGACGTCGACGATCCCGCGATAGCCGACGTGATCGCGGAGTGGAAGAAAACGCCGGGCACGGTCGGCGTTCGAATCCAGATCACGAAAGACCCGGGCCGCGACCGGGATCCGAATCACCCCGGCTTCGAGCGCATCGCGCGCGCAGCCGCCCGTCACGATTTCCCGGTGAACATCCTGTGCTGGGGCAACACCGACGCCGGCGCTTCGATCATCGATCGCTTTCCCGAGACCCGGTTCATCATCGACCACCTCGCGATCCTTCAGCCGCGCACACCGCCCGCGCCGCCGAACGCGTGGGCCGATCTCCCCAAGGTGCTGGCGCTCGCGAAACGCCCGAACGCCGTGATCAAGGTGAGCGGCGCCTGCACGCTGTCACACGAACCGTATCCGTACCCGGATATCTGGGACCCGCTCGCGCGCATATTCGACGCGTGGGGTTTCGAGCGCTGCCTCTGGGGCACCGACTGGACGCGCGCGAGCGCGGTCGTCAATTACGAGCAGGCCACCAAGCCTTTCCTGGAGACCGACCGGCTGAGCGACAGCGAGCGCGCGATGCTCATGGGCGGGGCCTGCGCGAAAGCGTATCGTTGGTCGCCGACCGGGAGGGCGGCCCGCTGACGCGAAGCAGGAAGGCATCGTCTGACCTTCGTCATCTGGGGGAATGGGGACATGGAAGCTAAACCGGGCTTTGCTTCGAGGCTCGCCACGCTCGTCTGCCCGCTGCTGCTCGTGACCGCCTGCGCCACGATGGAGCCCGCGAAGATCATCGACCCTCAGGAGCTCGCCCGCGGCACCTACGTGATCGGCGCCCCCGGCCACTACCGCCTCGGAGGCGAAGCGAAAGGAGCCGGCTCGCCCGCGATCCGCATCGCGGCGAGCGACGTGACGCTCGACCTTGGCGGCTACGCGCTTTCGACAGGCGCCGGCACCGGCATCGAGATCAACGGCGTCTCGAACGTGACCGTCACCAACGGTTCCCTGAGGGAGATCGCCGGCGCCGGGATCTTCCTCGTGTGCGACGTGGAGCCGCCAGCCCGCCGCTGCACCGACTTCTCGTTCACCCGGCTGGAGATGCGCAACGTCGGCAAGTCGGGTGAGTACGGCGACCTCGGCACCATCTTCAATCGGCCGTTCTCGGGTGGGCTCGTCGTTTTCGGCCGTTCCACGGCGGTCCCTGTGGCTGGAGACGCGTGGGAGAACAGCATCACCGGCGTCACGGTGTCCAAGGTGACGGTGCGCAACGATCCGGTGCTCAAGCACCTTTTCTCCGACAGCCCTCCCGCAGGCGGCCAGAACGGCCTGACCTTCGTCAGCGTGACGAACCTGCGCGTGGAAGACATCGGCGTCTTCGGCATGACGTCCAACGACGCGGCGGCGTGCATCTTCCTCGGTCGGACGAAGGCGGTGCTGGTGCGCCGCTTCGAGTGCAACGGCGCGACCGGGGACCGCAACGCTAACGGCCTGGACAGCATGACCAACGTGCAGAAGCCTCTCACCATCAAGAAGAACTACGACGTGCGGGTCGAGGATTCGACGTTCTCCAACATCCGTGCCACCGGCGCCCGCGGCAACGAGGCGCTCGGCGTGGAGCTGAACGGCGAGAAGTTCGCCTTCGACAGGGTGGTGGTCACCGACGTCGTCAACGACAGCACCACGGCCGCGGGCAACCGCGCCATCGGCTTCCAGATCGTAAACAATCGCCAGAGCACGGAAGTTTCGAACGTGACCAACTGTGTCGTGAGGAACGTGATGCACCACGGCAACGGGAAGGACAGCCGTGCGGGCGGTGTGTCGATCGAGGCGGCGCCCCCGATCGTGGTGCGCGGCTGCTCGGTGTCCAACATCTCCAACCTCGCCACCGCTACTGCGTCAATCAAGGCCTTCGGTTACCGCGTCGATCCCGGGGCGAACAAGGTGGCGTTCGAGGACAACTCGAGCGACAACGTCACCGCGCCGGCGGTGGCGAAATCCGCGAACCCGGTTCCCGGTTACGTGGCGGGCTTCGCTTTCGTGGGCGCCCAGGTGGAGATGAGCGGGAACCGGTCCAGCCGGTCGCAGGCGGGCCTGTACGCGCGCAAGCTCGCGCCGGACTCCTCGATCCGCGGCAATCGCTTCGAGTGCAATCGCTTGGGTGTCGATGATGCAGGCGCCGGGTTGCTGAAGGGTACCGAAAACGTCGTCGCCGCGGCGGGCTGCTAGATGAGGAGCGCAAGTCGGTCCTGCACTACTGAGGTATAACCGTCATTCCCTGACGCGCAGTACGATCCTGCAAAACTGATCGTCAGCGAGATTGCGAAGTGGACGCGGACGATTCGGCAGGCGGGGATAAGGCCGGAGTGAGGCGGCCTTCATTCGCGCCCAAGACCGCGACACACCTCGGCGAGCGCTGCAATCCCTTCGTGAATCTCCTCGTGACTCGCGCTCGCGAAACAGAGTCGCAGCCGCGAGCGGCTGTGCGCCTTGTTGACGGACCACTGCTGTCCCGGATTGATCGCAACGCCCTTCGCGAGCGCCGCCTCATAGAGCTTCATCGTGTCCACGCCGTCCGGGAGCTTCACCCACAGGAAGATACCGCCCCTGGGCTCGTCGAACTCCACTGCCGCGCCGAAGTGTTCCCTCAATGATTCCATCAGCGTCTCGAGCTTGGCGCGCAGCCCGCGCCGGAGCTCCGGCACGTGGTTCGTAAAGTTTTTCGTGCAGTACTCCGCTAGGATCATCTGCTCGAGCGCGCCGGAGCCGGCGTCGGTCTTGAGCGCGAGCAGGCGCGACATCACGTCCCACGGCGCGACGACGTAACCCACGCGCAGTGCCGGCGCGATCGTTTTCGAAAACGATCCGACATAAACGACGCCGCGCTCGCTCATGGAATATATGGCGGGCGGACGCTTGCCCGACCACGTCAAGTCGGCATAGCAGTCGTCTTCGAAGATGAGCACACCATGCGAGCCCGCAAGCTCGAGCATCTGCTGTCGGCGTTCGACCGGGAGCACCGTCGCGGTCGGGTTCTGCACGGTCGGAATGGTGTAGATGTATTTCGGCCTGACGCCTTTGCGCTTCAAATCTTCGAGTGCGTTCGAGAGCGCATCCATTCGCATGCCGTGCTTATCGAGCGGGATGCCGACGATCGTCGTGCCGATGCGGTTGAAGCGGTTGATTGCGCTCTGATAGCAGTCCTCCTCGCAGATCACGGTGTCGCCGCGGGTAAGGAACGTCGCGTTGACGAGGTCGAGCCCGTGATTCGACCCTGACGTGAGCACGATGTCATCGGCCGTGCAGGCGATGCCCGCGTCGCCCTGGAGCTTGCCGGCGAGGAACTCGCGCAAGGGTCGATAGCCCTGCGGTCCGTTGTCGACGCCGTAGATCGCGAGCTTGCGTCCCTCGCGCCTCAGCACCGAGTTCGCGGCCGCAATCAGCCCTTCGAGCGGCAGCCGGTCGGGGTCGTTGTTGCCGCCGGTGAAATCGAACTTGACGCGCCCGGTCCAGCGCGCGGCCGGCGGCGGCAGACCCGGGGCGAAGAGGGGCGTCAAATCGAATGGTGCTCGGCTGCTCGCCTGTGACGGATCGCTCATTTTGCGAGACCGATTTCGCTCAATACGACTTTCATGTCGGCGTATTCCTTGTCCATCGCTTTTCGCAATTGCGGGCCGGTCAGCACGTAGCTGGCCCAGTAATTCGTCTCGAGATCGTCTTTCCATTCCGCAGTCTCGGTGACTTTGCGGAGTGTGTTCTCCCAGTACGCCACCTGGGCGGGCGAGAAGCCCTGGGGGCCCATGATCGCGCGCCAGCTGCCATACGCCACGTCGAAGCCGTGCTCCTTCCATGTCGGCACGTCGGCAAGCGCGCCGCCGAACCGCTGCGGCGCGGCCACTCCGAGGAGCCGGATCTTCTTGGCGGCGACATGGCCGTGCACGTTTACGGCGGAGGTCGACACGACGTCGAGAGTGTGGCCGTCGCGAGGGCGCTGGTTGACGTAGGCGTAAGCGATGTCGCCGCCGCCGCCAGGTTTGTTGACCACTGTAATCGACGAGCTGACGAGCTTGCGGAACGTCGATATGCGTTCGAGGGCACGCGCGGTCACATCGTTGCTGCCGCCCGGCGAGGTTGTTACCACGATCTCGACGTTTCTCTGCGGCTTCCATTCCTGCGCGTCCGTCAGACCGCTCGCAAAAACGGCGGCGATGAGGCCACACCGCACGAGTCGCGAGTACCTTCTCATTCAGGCTGGATTCCCACTGCACGAACGATGTCTGCGAAGAGCTCGATTTGCGAGCGCATGAATGTCCGGGCTTCGTCCGGGGAGCTCGCAAGCGGCGTATACCCTCCCAGCTCCAGTGCTTCCCGGACTTTCGGCGCATGCACGGCCTTGTAGGCCGCGGCATGCAGTTTCGCTATGACATCTCTCGGCGTCCTCGCCGGGACGAGCCAGGGCAGCCAGCCAGCCTCTCGTTGGAACCCCGGCAGGCCAGCCTCGGCTATGGTCGGCACATTGGGGAGCACGGCCCATCGCGACGGGCCGGTAAAACCGATCGCCCTTAACGTGCCGGCCTTGACATGCGCTACCGCGGCCGATGGCGGAACGAACGTCATGTCGACCTCTCCTGCAAGAGCAGCGTTCAAGGCAGGCGCGACGCCTTTGTAAGGCACGTGAGTGAGATTGATGCCGGCCGCGCGACTGAACATCTCGGCGATCAGATGCGTTCCATTCCCGACTCCGCCGCTGCTGTATGTCAGCGGCTTGCCGGGTCCCTTCGCCAGCGCCAGCATATCTTTGACCGAGCGCACGGCGGACGCAGGATTCGAGACGAGGAGATAGCCGGTGGACCCGAGCGCAAGGACCGTAACCGGCGTCAGATCTTTCAGCGTGTCGAAAGGTAGTTTCTTGTAGATCGCCGGATTGATCGCAATCGCAACCGATGTCGCGAGCACGGTGTATCCGTCCGGATTCGCGTTCACCACCAGGTGCGTGCCGAGGATGCCGTTCGCGCCCGGGCGAACATCGACGACGAACGGCTGACCCAGGTAGCGCTGGGCTTCCGCCGCGATCGTATGCGCAACAACCGTCACGGTGCCCCCGGCCGCGAACGGCACGATCATGCGAATGGGCCGGTTGGGATAGTTTTCAGCAGCCTGCAGCGCGGCCGCCGCGACGAGGCAAAGCGTCGCGAGCAGAAGCCTCATGCGTTGCTTTTCACGTCAGGCCGTCCTTCAGTTCGCTGCAACTTTCTTCGGCGTGTTTGCAAAATCCATCGCGTGCTCTCCTGGCTCGCCAGACATGCGGGTCTGTGTTGAGAGATAGCTTACTTTGACTTGGACCATCGTGGGGCATATCGATCGCCATTGATCGGCTCACCGGCCCGCGAGCATGGTGATGAGGCAGACGCCCAGCACGATCAGCACGGTTCCCACGACGACCCGCGCGGTGAGTACCTCCACACCTTTGAGGAAAATGAGGGAGAGGAAAAGCACGAAGATCGGCGTCGTCGCCGTCAGCGGCATGACGACGCTCACTGCGCCGGACGTGAGCGCCAGGATCGTGAGGAAAACGCCCGCGTTCTCCGTAAGCCCGGCGCAGACGAGATAGACCAGCTCGCGTCCGCGGCACGCGTAGATGCCGCGATGACCGCTCGCCAGCATCACCGCGCTGAATGCGATCAGCGCGGCCGTCAGGTTGATGCACGTCCCGAGCACCGGCCCCATGTCGCCGAGTCCGACCTTTCTGATGATCGCGACGATGCCGAAGCACGTCGCGGAAGCCAGCGGCAGCAGGATCTGCCATGGTCGAAAGCCGAGGCGCTGCCCGCTCGTCGAGAGCAGCACGGTGCCGATCACGATGACCGCGGTGCCCGCGAGGATCGGCAGGGTGACGTGCTCGCCGAGCAGGAGGATCGCCAGAAAAGATGCGATCAGCGGGGTGACGCTGCTGACGGCGGCGGTGATGGTGGCGCCCACCCTCGCGATGGCGAGGAAGCGTGTGAGCCGTCCGCCGACAGTTCCGATCAGCCCGGCCGCGGTGAAGAGCAGCAGACTGCGCGTCGAGACCTGCCCCACGCCCCCGCTGACCAGAACAACGATCCAAAGGCCGACGGCGCCCACGATCATGTTGATCCAGGCGCCCGTGTACGGATCGCTGCCGCGGAGTCCCTGACGGGCGAAGATCGTCGCTACCGACGAGAGCAGCGCGGCAGCGAGCGCCAGCAGTGCGACAAGACTCACGCCGCGACCTTAGGCAATATCATCCCCCGGTGATTGGTCACTCGTGATCGGCGATTGGAGTTAACTCGTATGAGCGCAAGGATACGCAGGATCGAAGCACGCGACGAGGCCCGCTGGCTGGAGCTGTGGGAAGGCTACTGCCGTTTCTATGAGCGCACGCCCTCAGAGCCCAAGACCCGCCATACCTGGGCGCGCATCATGGACCCGGCGGCGCCGGTACATGCCATCGTCGCGGAGCAGGCGGGCGGGCGCGTCATCGGCATGGCGAACTATCTTCTCCACGAGAACACCTGGGAGCTGACGCCCGTGTGCTACCTCCAGGATCTGTTCGTCGATCCTGCAGAGCGTGCAGTGGGAGTTGGCAAGCAGTTGATCGACTGGCTGGTCGCCGAGTGCAGGGCGCAGGGCTGGTCGCGGCTCTACTGGAACACCAAAGAGAACAACTATCGGGCGCGCGGGCTCTATGACAAGTACACGCCGCACAGCGGCTTTCTCAGTTATCGCGTGCAGATTCCGATCGACGAAAAGTAGCACGTCGTGCATCCGCACCACGGCAACCAGGAGTGCCGACCGATGCCGCAGAAGCGCTGGTCCTAAATCGGGGGCCAGATGCGGCGGCCAGCATGAGGGCCGTTGGGCGCATGGACGACGATCTTGAGAACGTGGCGACCGGTCCATCTTTCGTTCAGGCCGGCGTCGCGAAAGCGCTGCTCGAAATTCTCCTCGTGGGGTTCCATCTCCATGAACTCGTAGAGGATGCCATGCTTGGCCCAGCCGACGATCGAAACCAGCTTGCGTGCGCCGATGCAGCCGCGCGCCCGCGTCACCTGTGGCAGCTTCATCTGCCGGTACCACAAGGCGAGGTCGAGATCGTCGGTCTGGTCGCGGGTCTGGTAGTTGCCGAGCTGGATCGCCGGCGGCGCGCCGGTGCCGGGTAAATGGCGGTACCAATCCGGTCCGCTCACCCTCGTCTCCTCCACGAAGATGCAGAAGCGGTACTCCTTGCGCTTGGCGAGCAGGGCTTCAGTTTCGGCGTCCGTCGCCGCCGTAGCGTTGGGATCGAAAAACACGTCCGGTGACGCGGCGGCCGTCACCAGAAGGTACTGCGACCCCCGAGGAACGTTGGGATCGTCGGTTTCCACACGGGTCGGATATCCCGGCGGATTGGAGGCGCCGGTTTGCGGCGCCCGGCTGTAGTGACCAATCCAGATATGGCCTGGCCGGGCCTGCAATGCCGGCAAATGATGCCCGTGCAGCCAGGCGAGAAAACCCGCGCGGTCCGCATCGTCGAGATCGTACCATTCCGCCTTGATTGCCGTGTCCATGCTATCTCCCTTTGCCGCGCGATGTTCAGTCGACCGCGCGAATCACGTCATCGATCCGAGAAGAGTTAGCAGGAACCCACAGCCTTTTCAACCAGCTGAGCGTCCGGGGGCGAGAGCAGCGATCTGTAAAGTGCTGGAGCCGGCCAGGAGCGGCCCTGCACGCGAAAAGGCTGTTTTTGGAATGCTTGAGATTTTGGGCAACGATCGGAGAGCGCATCCGCGGTCTGATGAAGCGCGCGGCCAGCATCAGCCCGACTGATTACGACGCGCTGACGAAGTGGGCGGTGCAGCGCCGCTGACCCGCGCCGCCGCCCTACTGCGGCTCGATCTTCGCCGCCCTGATGAGCTTCGCGTAAAGCGCCATCTCGCGCTCTATGAATTTCGTGAACTCCGTGGGCGAGCTCGCGAGCGGCACCAGCCCGAGCTCATCGAGCCGCGGCTTGATTTCGGGCGCAAACATAATCCGCGCGACTTCCTTGTGCATGCGGGCGAGCCGGTCTTTGGCCACGCCCGCGGGAAACCAGAGCCCGTGCCATCCGGCGAAGTCGAAACCGCGGAAGCCCGATTCCTGAAAAGTCGGAATGTTCGGGAGCGGCGGCGCGCGGTTGGCAGCCGTGATGGCGAGCGCGCGTACCTTGCCCGCTTTCACGAACGGCGCACCCTGTGCAACGCTCACCATCATCGTCTCGACTTGGCCCGCGATCACATCGTTGAGCGCAGGACCGCCGCCTTTGTAGCTCACGTGAACGATGTCGAGCCCTGCGGCCGCTTTCATCATTTCCGCAGCGAGGTGTGTCGCGTTGCCGGCGCCTGCCGAGGCGTAGTTGAGCTTCCCCGGCCGCGATTTCGAGAGCGCAATGAATTCCTTCAGGCTTTTCGCCGGAACCGACGGATGTACGACCAGCACCATCCCGTGCGTTGACGCCATCTGGGTTATGGGCTGGAAATCGCGCACCGAATCGTACGGAAGCTTCTTGTAGATGTACGGATTCGCCGCGTGGCTGCCGGTCTGGTAGAGGAACGTGTAGCCGTCGGCGGGACTCTTTGCGACAAGGTCGCTGCCGACGATGCCATTTGCGCCCGGCCGGTTGTCCACGATGGCAGCGTGGCCGAAGCCTTCCGTCAGCTTCTGTATGAGGATGCGGCCCCAGACGTCGATCGGTCCCCCGGGCGCGTACGGCACGACCATGCGCAGAGTCTTCGCCGGATAAGCTTCCTGCGCATGCACCGGCGTGACAGCGATCAGCGCGAGAACGATGGCGGCGATGGGTAGCATGCGTTTGATTATGGCATAGTGCAGTTCGGATTAAGCGAGAGGACACGATGGAACTGGAGCCGATTTTTCCGCGCTTTTCGGAAGAGGAGTACGAGCGTCGCGAAGCGGTCGTGCGGCGCGAGATGGAAGCGCGCGGCCTCGATGCGATCGTCATCGCCGGCGACTCCGGCGGCCGCACCGCAAACCAGGCCAGCGTCTACTGGCTCACCAATTGGCTTGATCCGATGGTGAATTACGTCGTGATGACGCGCAAGCACGGCCCGTATCTCTTCGTGAGCTATCCGCTCTTCCTGCACACTGCGAAACGCGCCGGGCGCGGAGAGTCAATCGAGTGCGGTGCGCTGAATCCCGGCCCCGATATTGCCAAGCGCCTGATCGACTTGGGCTTCGGCAAAGGCAGGATAGGCGTCGCGGGCGTTCGCAACATCGCCAGAGGCTCGATGCTGGCCGACCATCGCGATGCGCTGGTCAAGGCGATGCCGGAGGCGCAGTTCGAAGACGCGCTAGACGTGATGGTCACCGCGCGCATGATCAAGAGCCACGAGGAGCTCGAGTGGTTCGAGCGCGGCGCGGAGCTTACGGACCGGTGCATCGAGCACCTTGCGAAGAACATGGAACCCGGCATGCCCGAGTACCAGCTTTCGACGCTCATCCACGAGGCGGTGCTGCCTCACGGCGGCAACGTGCGGCTCCAGTTCGTGGGCTCGACGCCGATGGACGCGCCCGAGATTATCTTTCCGTGGCAATACCCGTCGAATCGCAAGCTCCACCGTGGCGACGTCGTGCTGACCGAGATCAGCGCGAGCTGGGGCGGCTGCTCAGGCCAGATCCAGCGTCCCTTTGCGATCGCGGCTCCGCCGACCGCTCTCTACCAGCGTCTCTACGATGTCGCTGCTGATTGCTACCAGCGCATTTTCGACGTGCTGAAACCCGGCGCCACGGACGCGGACGTGCGCAACGCGGCGATCTTCATCGAGGAGGAAGGCTTTCGGACGCTCGACATTCTCATCCACGGCTGGGGCCTTCAGATCGAACCTCCGCGCGTCGACCTGCCGGGCGCGATGATCAAGCGCGAGCTCGGACCCGTGACTTTCCAGAAGGGCATGCTGATCGTGATTCAGCCGAACATCGTCACCGCGGATGGCAAGGCCGGAGTGCAGACCGGCAACCTTGTCGTGATCGAAGAGAACGGCGCCCGCTCGCTGCAGCGTTACCCGATGGAATTCGTGTGCACGAAGTAAACGCGCTGGGGCGGTCGTTCTGGCTTTCAGCTCCGGCGGATCACGCCACGGAAACACCCGGCGCCAGCTCGCTGGATGGGTATCTGGGAATTTTCGGCGTGGTTACATTGAACGGCATTCTTGTGATGCTCTTCACCGCATCGGACGTCATTTTTTCGACGTGCCTGATGAATGCAGGGAGGAGGAGATGCGGTGCGAACGATATTGCGAACGGTCGTTGTGGCTGCTTTCCTTTGGGGCAGCACAGCCTACGGTCAGACCAGCATGAATAGCGAGATCGCGCCGACCGGTAAGTTCCGTGTGGGCATGAACGGGAACAATGGGACGTTGACGATAAGAAACTCCGACGGGAGTCTCGCTGGCTTGTCCGTCGATCTCGGCCGTTTCATTGCCGGCAAGCTCGGCGTGCCGTTCGGCGATTCCTTCATTCGGGCTTGGCACCGGACGCCTTCACGACCTTCGCCCATTTCGCGATTTCACTTTTGATCACCGCCGCGAATTGCTGCGGCGTGTTGCCGACCGGGTCGAGCCCCTGTGCTGCGAGCTTGTCCTGCATGTCCGGCGCGCCGATGACCGAGACCAGCACCTCGTGCAGCCGCGCGACGATCTGCGGCGGCGTGCGCGCCGGCGCGAGGATGCCGTACCACGACGTCGCCTCGTAACCGGGCAAACCGGACTCCGCGATCGTCGGAATATCGGGCGCCGCAGGCGAGCGCTTCGCGGAGGTCACCGCGATCGGCCGCAATTTCCCTGACTTGATAAACGGCATCGCCGAAGGCATCGTCGGAAAGATGAGCGACACCTGTCCGCCGATCACGTCTGTGAACGCCGGCGCGTTGCCTTTGTACGGCACGTGCACCATGTCGATCTTCGCCATCACCTTGAAAAGCTCCCCGGCGAGATGCGGCGGCGTGCCGCTGCCCGCGGAGGCGTAGTTGATCTGGCCGGGCTTCGCGCGCGCCAGCGCAATCAGGTCCTTCACCGATTTCACCGGCAGCGATGGATTCACGACGAGGATGCCGGGCGAGGTCGCGATCTGCGTGATCGGCGCGAAATCGTTGACCGAGTCGTAGGGCAGCTTCTGGTACAAGCCCGGGTTGATCGCGTGGCTGCCGCTCACCAGGATCAGCGTGTAGCCGTCCGGCGCCGCTTTCGCCGCAATGTCGGTGCCGAGCGTGCCGCCCGCGCCGCCGCGATTGTCGATGATGATCTGCTGCCCCAGCGTCTCGCTCATCTTCTGCCCGAATAGTCGCGCGAGAATGTCGGTGCCGCCGCCCGGCGGGAACGGCACCACCAAGCGGATCGGCTTCTGCGGATAAGCGGGTTGCGCATGCGCCGCTGTCATGTACACGAGCGCTGCGGCAAGGCAGGCTGCGTAGGGTACGCCCTTGCGCACCAACAATGCACCCATCACCGTCCTTCGATCGCTTTGACGACCGCGCGCGTGAAATCCGTCGTGGACGTGCGGCCGCCGAGATCGCGCGTGAGCGCCCCCGCCTCCCTCGCGCCGTGAATGCCGCGCTCGATGTGCGCTGCGGTATCGCGGCAGCGCTGATCGGGCTTCTTCTGGTCGAACCATCGCAGCAGCATCGCCGTGGATAGCGCGAGCGCCGTGGGATTGGCGACGTTCTGCCCTTCGATGTCGGGCGCCGTGCCGTGCACCGCCTGCGCCATCGCCTGGTCGGTGCCCGCGTTCAGCGACGGCGCGACCGCAACGCCGCCCGCGAGGCCCGAAGCCTGGTCGGACGCGATATCGCCGAAGAGATTGGTCGTTGCAACGAGCTTGTACTTCTTGTAATCCCGCGGCAGCGACGAGCTGAACGTGTCCACGCGCACGACCTCGGTCTTGACCGTTGGAAACTCGTTCTTCAGTTTCTCGAACGCACCGATGAAAAGCCCTTCGGTCTGCGGCAATGCAGTGCGTTTGTGCAGGATCGACAGGGATTCGTGTCCGAGCGCAGTCGCGTATTCGAGCGAGAAGCGCGCGAAGCGGTCGCACGCCGGGGTCGTGACCACGCGCACCGAAATACCGACGTCCGCCGTCGGCAGGAACTCGCCATAGCCCCAGAACATGTTGCGGTCGGGATAGAAGCCCTGGGTGTTCTCGCGGATCACGGTCACGTCGAGATCGGCAATCAGCGGATTCAACTGCGGCCACGCTTTCACGGGGCGCACGTTCGCGAAGAGGCCGAAGTTCTTGCGGAGATAACCCGAAGGATGTCCCCGAATCGGATCGTCTTTCGGATATTCACCCGCGAACGTCGGACCGAGTATCCAGCCGTTATGGCCACGCAGCTTCTGGATGGTCTCTTCGGTGAGCGTGCTCTTCCATTTGTTATACGATTTGTAGCCGATCGGCAGCTCTTCGAGATCGAGCGGAAGGTTCGCTCGCTGCGCCGCCGCCTGAAGGATCTCGACCGTTGCGGCCGTGATTTCGGGGCCTACGCCGTCGCCGGCAAGTACGGCGAGCCTGAGCGCGTTGGATTGCGACATGGGAAAATCCTTGGTGATGGGGAATGTGATGATTGTAAAGAAACCAGGCGGCGTGCCTGATTAGCCGCTACTGCGGTTTGATGCCGGCGCCGGCGATCACCTTCGCCCACTTCTTGAGCTCGGCGGGGAAGTAGCTGCTGAATTCATCGACGCCGCCGGCCGCGGCCTCGATGCCCTGAGCCAGGAGAAGCTCCTTCAACTCGCGATCGGCGAGCACCTTCATGGACGCCTCGCTCAGCCTCGCGATGACCGTTTGCGGCACGCCCGCCGGAACGAGCACG
>Ga0209382_10007924_pt1 | contig 13435 bp, 13 predicted proteins | sample SoiMetdeltSBSDD5_FD_187599 | JGI IMG/M metagenome (GOLD analysis project Ga0209382, IMG submission 187599) | Bulk soil microbial communities from a Populus tree surrounding site in Tennessee, USA - Soil MetaG P. deltoides SBSDD5 (SPAdes) (version 2) | ecosystem: Environmental > Terrestrial >... | reverse complement strand
CTCGCGATCGAACACGATGCGCCCGCCGAAATGCTGGCCTGCGCGGCCCTTGGGGCTTTGCTTGAAAAGCACTTCGACGCCTTCGAGGCGATGACCGACAAGGCGCCCGCGTGCGAGCTCGGTGCCGACGCCGTCGCTTCCCTTTGCGGCGTATGCGAGATACACGAGCGAGTTCTTCGTGAACTCGGGGTGCAGTGCCACGTCGTGCAGCCCGCCCTGGCCGTGCACCGTGACCTCCGGCACTCCCGCTACCGGTTCAGGCTCGAGCTTTCCTTTGGTGACGATGCGAAGGCGCCCCGCCTTCTCGGTGACGAGCATGCGCCCATCGGGAAGGAAGGCGAGCGACCAGGGCTGCTCGAGCCCTTCGGCCACCTTGACGACGCGGAAGGCATGCTCGCTCGAGCGATGGGTTTGCGCCGCGGCAGCAAGCGGCAGCAGTGCGGCGACGGCAATCAGGTAGACCATGCGCGAAGTTATACAGCAGGTACCAAAGTAGGATTTCTCCAGCGCAGCGCACCGGATAGGTTCTGTACAAGTCCAGACAAATGACCTCCATCCGGCCGAAGGCCGCGCGCGCAGCCGCGCGCGCCCTCTACATCGTCGATGCCGACGCCTCCGTACGCGAGGGGCTTACGCGGCTCGCCGTCTCCGCGGGGTTCGAAGCCCACCCCTGCGCGTCCGCCGAGGCATTCCTCGGCGAAGCCAACTCGGCCCAGGCCGCCTGCGCGGTTGTCGACGTCTGCGACGCAGGCTTGAAGGATCCGGCGGTCCGGGCTCGACTTTCGCTCATGGCGACGCTCCTGCCGATGATCGCCCTCTCGGCCCGGGACGATCGCCAAACGCAGCGCACGGCGCAGGAGCTCGGCGCCAAGGCGTTCTTTAGAAAGCCGGTTGACGGCAGCGCGCTCCTCGACTCGATCGAATGGCTGATCGGGAAGGACAAGTAGTCGACGACGATGCTAGGGTTTTCAGAGCGCTCGCCGAGCACGGGCGCATCGGTCGCGGGCGCTCGAGCGCCGACGCCGGTGACGAAGGCGCGCACGAAGGCGCCGACCACGTCGTAGCCGCCAGCAAGAACGAGACGCCTGCCACGCGCTAACGCCTGGCCGCGGCAAGACCTCCCTTGTCGAACGCGAAATTGAGTGCGCCGCGAACGATGAGCAGGTTGCGCTGCATGAGGCACGGCCTCCTGGCCTTCATCTTGGCGCATGCGGGCGCGGGTTCTGATCGGACCAAGGTCCAATTGCTCTGCTGCGCCGGCCCCCCCTCTAATAGGGCATGACCCCCATCGGGCGTGCTGCGGCCGCGCTCCTCGCCGCGGTGCTGTGCGCCTGCGCCAGCGCGCCCGAGCGGCAGGCGCGCAACCAGGACGATCTCTTCGCCGAGCGCCAGGCCACCGACGACGCGCGCACGGAGGCCATGAAGCGCTTGGCCGCGATGCTGCTGGCGCGCGTGGAGGCGAAGGCGCGTTCGCCGCAGGCGACGATGGACTTCCTGATCCTCTCCGGCGGGGGCGACTGGGGCGCGTTCGGCGCAGGTGTGCTGAAGGGCTGGGGCCGCGTCACCGGCGAGATGGCGCGGCCGCAGTTCGATGTGGTTACCGGCGTGAGCACCGGCGCGCTGATCGCGCCGTTCGCCTTTCTCGGCGACGACGAGTCGATCGAGCGCATCGTGCGGCTGTACCGCAATCCGCAGGCGGACTGGACCAAATCGCGCGGGCTGTTCTTCTTCTTGCCGAACAATCCGTCCTTCTACGCGCTGCCGGGCCTGGAGCGCGAGATGCGCGCCACGCTCGACCGCGGCATGCTCGAGCGGATCGCCGCTCAGGAGGCGAGCGGCCGCGTGCTGCTGGTCAATACCACTAACATCGATCTGGGCGACTCGCGCCCCTGGGACGTGGTGGCGCAAGCGAAGGCTTCGCTCGCCGAAGGCGACCCCGAGCGCGTGCATCGCATCCTCCTAGCGAGCGCCGGCATCCCGGCGATCTTCCCGGCGCGCGCGATCGGTCCGCATCTGTACGTCGATGGCGCAATCACCGGCAACATCCTGTATGGCGCGCGCGTTGACCAGGAGACCGGGGTCGCCGCGCAGTGGCGTGCGAAGCACGGCAATGCACCGGCGCCGCGCGTGCGCTACTGGGTGATCTTCAACAACCAGTTCCGCTTCCCGCCACAGGTAACGCGAGAGCGCTGGGCCGACATCATGACGCGCGCCACCATCATGGCGACGCAGAGCGCGACGGTGAGCGCCATGCGCCACCTCGAGGCGAACGCCGAGCTGACGCGCCGCAAGTACGGCATCGACGTGGAGGTGCGCATAATGGCGGTGCCGGAGAGCTGGGTGCCGCCGGCGGCGGGCACGTTCCAGAAGGAAGTGATGAACGAACTCGCCGACCTCGGCGAGAAGATGGGCGCCGATCCGGCGAGCTGGAGGAACGGAGTGCCGGACTAGCGGCTAGAAGCTGACGTTCATGTAGAAGGTCGGCCCCTCGAAGGTCTGGCGGAACTTCGCCGTGGCCCGATCTTCCTCGACTTCGAGTTTGACGAACAGGCCGCGGTAGCCTGCGCCGAAGCCGACGTGGCGGAACGGCTGATACAGAACATCGAGGTTGAGGGCGGTCAGGCTGCCGTCGTACCTGTCGTATTTCAGGGAAAAGCGGTCCAGCCGGGTACCCACCGCCCAGCGGTCGGTCAGGGCGAACTGGCCGTAGATGCTCAGCACCGGCAGCGGCGCGAGCACGTCCTCGCCCTGCCCTGCGCCGCCCGCGCTGCTCGCGAGGCTCACGTCGTACGAAGCGAGGTGCAGCCCCAGGCCGACGCCGAGCTCCTTGTCGGCGGTGCGGAAGAACGAATACCCCGCCGAGACCCTCAGGTCGGAAAAGTTGAACTTCGTCGACACCTGAGTGTTGATCGGGAACACCTGGTCGCCCCACTCGATCTGGCGGTCGATCGTGCGGGTGTTGTCGCGGTTCATCTCGAAGTAATCCGCCTCGACCCGCCAGCGATGGTTGATACGCCAGCGGCCGGAGAAGCTCGGCACCGTCTTCTGATCATCTATGTTGAACGACTGCTCGAGATCGATCACCGTGCCGGCGCCGGTTGCGTTCCCGGTCAGCTGCGCCTGCGTGGTGGTACTGGGAAAGAACGCGCCGAGGGTAAAGTAGAACGGCGCGTTCAGCGCAGGGTGGACGGGGGCTGCGACCTGTTCGGCGCGAGCAGCAGCGGCGAACGCGATGACGGCGAGAGCGATCAGGGATTGGGTCTTCATGGGTGCTTTCGACGAGATTTTGCGCCACCCTACGCCGATTCGGTGATCTGCGCCATCCTGCACATTACGCAGACACACGCATATCGGTGTAACACATTATCGATCCGTCGCGCCCCGCCCTTCGCACCGCGGCGCAGACCACGATTAATGGGATCTCCAGGTTCACGTTTCCATGAGGCTATGTGCGCTGTCGCACGGAACGACCGGACCTTGTTTCGATACCGTACCGTGCGTGCGGCACGTACAGTTTTTCGGTTACCACCGCTGCAGTTATACCGAATTCGACGACAAGCTGAATGCGTGGCCTCGGCCGGCCGGTTCGTGCTGCCCGCCCTGCCGTAGGGCATTCCCTTACGCCAGGTGCAGCTCGAGCAGACAACCGTAACCCAGATGCGGTCAAGTTGCGCTAAGGTCCGTAGTTGAGATTGGGTCAGATGCCAGCGCAACGCGACAAAACCCGAGGGCTACACCGGCGCGCCGACGCCGCGCTCGCGCTCATCGATCGCCTGGCCTTCGAGCGGCTGCTCGCCGACCTTGCCGCACGCTTCAGCAACGCGGCTGCCGGCGAAGTCGCCGGCGCGATCGACGCGGCGATGCGGCAGCTCGTGCAGTTCTTCGACTATGACCGCTGCAGCTACGGCGAATTCGGCGACGACGGCAAGCTGAGCGTGGTCGCGTCGGCCGGGGCCGCCGGCGTCACGCCGCACGAGCTCGGGCCGTTCGGCGAAAAGCGCCGCTGGTTCCTCGACGAGCTCCTCGCCGGACGGCCCGTGGTACTGCCGGCGCTGCCGAAGGGCCTTCCTGCGCACGCGACGGCGGAGCTCGAGCATGTGCGCCGCGCGGGGCTGCGCTCCCATCTCTCGATCCCGCTCCGCGTCCGCGGCCGCACCACCGGGGTGCTGTCATTCGCTGGCTTCCGCAAGGCGCGCGAATGGCCGAACGATCTCATCGTGCGCTTGAGCATCATCGCCGAGCTCATCGCGAGCGCCGCGGCGCGCGCGCGATCGGAGGATGAGGCGCAGCGCCTTCGCAGCCGGCTGTGGCATGCGGACCGCGTGGCGCGCGTGAGCGCGCTCACGGCGGCCATCGCGCACGAGATCAACCAGCCGCTCGCCGCCATCCTCTCCAACGCGCAGGCCGGGCTCGCCAACCTCGGTCGCGGCGAGGCGCCGCCCGAGGAGATCCGCGCGATCCTCGAGGCCGTCGTGCGCGACGACAAGCGCGCGGCGCAGACCATCCGTACCATGCGCGCCTTCCTGCGCCAGGAGGAAAACGGCCGCGAGCGCGTCGATCTGGCGGCCGCGCTCGAGGACGTGCTGCGCCTGCTCTCCGCCGAGCTCGCGCGCCGCGACATCCGCATCGAGAAGGACCTCGCCGCCGGCTGCTGGGTGAGCGCCGACAAGATCCAGATCGAGCAGGTCGTGCTCAACCTCTTGCTAAACGCCGCTCAGGCCATGGAAGCATGCCCCGCTCGCGAGCGCGTGCTGCGCCTGCGCGCCGCGCCCGCACGCAGCGGGCGCCTGGTCGTCGAGGTGCGCGACGCCGGCTCCGGCATCAAGGCCGATGACATTGCCTCCGTGTTCGAGCCGTTCTGGACGACGCGTAACGAGGGGCTCGGCCTCGGCCTCGCGATCTGCCGTGCGATCATCGAGGCGCACGGCGGATCGATCGGCGTCGAGTCCAACCCCGATCGCGGCGTGACGTTCCGCTTCGAGCTGGCCGCAGACAGCACCGACATAGACCGCGTGCCGGCCGCGCAGCCCGCGCCCGAGCGCGCTACGCTTCCGCCGACCGGCGCGGGCGCCGGTCCCGTAGTCTGCGTTGTGGACGACGACCCGGCGGTGCGCGAGGGCATGACGCGCCTCATCGCGGCGCAGGGCTGGGCCGCGGCCGCGTTCGCGTCAGCGCGTGAATTCCTCGAGCGCCAGCCGCCGGCCGCGGTCGGCTGCGTGCTCCTCGATTACCAGATGCCCGGGATGTCAGGCCTTGAGCTGCAACAAAAGCTCGTCGCATACGGCGCGGCGCCGCCCATCGTGTTCCTGACCGGCCATGCGGATCTCGCGGCCGGTGTGCACGCTATGAAGCTCGGCGCGACGGATTTCCTGGCGAAGCCGGCCGACGCCGAGCTGGTCGTTGCCGCCGTGCGCAAGGCGCTCGAGCGGCGCGAGCGCGAGCGTGCCGCGACGCTCGAGCGCGATGCGTTGACGGCAAGGCTGTCCAGCCTATCGGCGCGCGAGCGGGAAGTGATGAGCCACGTCCTGCGTGGGCGCCTCAACAAGCAGATCGCCGCGGACCTCAACATCGCGCTTCAAACCGTGAAGCAGCACCGCGGGCGCGTCATGGAGAAAATGCAGGTGCGTTCGGTGGCCGAGCTCGTGCACGTTTGCGAAGCAACCGGCCTGCGCGCCGGAGCGTGACGGCGGCAACCGCGACCGCGCGGCGGCGCACGAAAAGCCCGATATAGACGTTGCCGCCGCGTGTGCGAAAGCGCCGCGCGCCGCCTTCGAACACGCCGCGCAGGAGCTCCGCCTGCGGCAGCGCCCGCAGGACGCGTTCCCCATCCACGTAGTAGATCTCCGTCATGTGGCTGAGCGCGAGCGCGGCGCGGTCGAGGTTCGTCGGCGACGCATGTTCGTCAACACCGCGCAGCCGCGCGTACAGGGCCTGCGCGGCGAGCGGGAGTGGCATCTTCATTGTGGCGCAGCCTCAAAGCTGCCGCCGAGCGCGAGATGCAGGTTGACACGCTGCAGCAGCCGCTCGGCCTGCACGCGCAGGAGCGCGGTGCGCGCCGCATGCAGCGCGAGGCTTTGTTGCTGCACCGCGCGTAGGTCGCCGGCGCCGACGCGATAGCGCACATTGGCGAGCTCGAGCGCGCGCGAGTTGTCGGCGACCAGCTGCGTGAGGATCGCCTCGCGCTCATCGAGCGTGAACGCGCTGGAGAGCGCGTTCTCGACCTCGCCGAATGCGCGCGCGCCCACCCGCCCGTACTCGGCGATCGCCTGCTTCTGCTCCGCCGTGCGGATCTCGACCTGCGACTGGAGCGCGCCGCCCAGATACAGTGGCTGGCTGATGGAGGCGCCGGCGCTCCACACCGGGTTGTCGCGGTCCTTCAGGACGAAAAGGTCGCTCGAGATGCTCGTCACCGCAGCGGTGAGCGAGATGCGCGGCAGCCGCGCCGCCTTGGCCTCCTCGATGCGCCGAAACGCCGCGGCCACGCGCCGCTCGGCGGCGATCACGTCCGGCCGGCGCTCGAGCAGCTCGGCAGGCATGCCGACCGGCACCGGCCCCGGCAGCGCGGCGAGGCGCGGCGGCACCTCGAGCGCCGCCGCGGGATAGCGCCCCGCGAGCGCCTCGAGCGCGCGCAGCGCCTGCTGGTAGGCGAGGTCCAGCGACTTTACGCTGTCGCGGAAAGTCGCCAGGTTGGCGCGAGAGAGCGCGAGCTCGTACTCGTCCCCGCGGCCCACGCGCAGGCGGTCCTGGGCGAACGCGAGCTGGCGCTCGGAAGCGGCGGCCATTTCCTCCGCGATCGCCTTCTGCAAGCGCGCCTCGGTCGCGACGAACCAGCTTTTCGCGACCATCGCCGCGAGGGACTGGCGGGCGTATTCCGTGTCCAGCGCGGCGGCGGCGTACTGCCCGCTCGCGGCCTCTCGGCCCGCGCGCACGCGTCCCCAGACGTCGAGCTCCCAGTTGGCAAAGATGCCGGCGCCTTCCAGGCCGCTCGAATCGCCCGAAAGCGCGCCGCCGCCCCGTGCGAGCGCGTTCACTTGCGGCTTAAGCGTCGCGCCTGCAAGTTTGACTTGCGCCGCCGCCTGCTCGACGCGGGCGGCTGCGACCTGCAGGTCGGGGTTGTAGGCAAGCGTCTCGGCGATGAGCGCGTCGAGTTGCGGATCCTTGAAGCTCTTCAGCCAGCCGTGCTCGATCGGCTGCGCTGTTCCCCTGAACGCGTCGGGCACCTTGAAGTTCGGCAGCGCCTGCTTGGCGATATCCTCGCGCGCCGGCGGCGTCTTGAGCGCGCAACCGCCGAGCAGCACCAGCGCGAGCACGAGCGCGCGCATCGCCTAATGCAGCTTGAGGATGAGGTAGTTCAGGTACGAGCCGACGCGCAGGATCACCTTGCGGATGATGTGCACGGCGTGAAGGTGCTCGGTGTAAATGGCGACATCGCCGGCCGCGCCGGCGGCGAGGAAGAGCTGGCGGTCGCGCTCGGCGACGTCGAACTTCGCCGCGAATTTGCCCGGCGGCTGGCCCTGCAGCATGAGCGGCGAGGGCAGGTCACCGGAGGGGAGCATCGTGCCCTGGCCCTGCGCCCAGATTACCGAATCCACCTTGCCCTTGATGATCCTGCCGGGAAGCGTCTTCAGCGCGAACTCGACCTCATTACCCGGCCGCACCTGGTGCAACTCGTTTTGGTTGAAGAAAGCCACTACCTGGCCGTCCGCCTCAACGAGCGTCATGACGTGCGAGCGCGCCACCGCGCCGACGAATCCGCCGGGGCGCAGCTGTAGGTTGACGACGTAGCAGTCGCACGGCGAGCGCGTGGTGGTCTGCTCGAGCTCCCACTTGGCGTTCTCGAGCTGCGCGCGGATCTGGGCGACCTGCGCGTACTCGCCCTTGGAGCGCGCACTGAGCTTCTGCTGAATCTGGCGCTCGCTCGCGATCGCCTGACCTTCGGACGCGCGTGCCTGCACCTCCGCGCTGCGCGCCGCGGCAAGCTGGCCTTCGAGCTCCTGCACTTCCGCCTCGGCGCGCTCGAGGTCGAAGCGGCTGCCCGCGCCGGTCTTCACGAGCTCGCGGTATTGCTGCACGCGCGTGCGCGCGAGCGCGAGCTTCGCGCTCACCTCGCGCGTGCGGCTGGTCGCCTGGGAGATGGCGCCACGTGTCTCATCGATCTTGGCCATCGCGCCTTTGGCCGACTCCTGCACCTCGCGCTGCGAGCCCTGCGCGTTGGCGAGCTGCGCCTCCAGCACGTTGACCTCGAGCTGGTAGGGCGTCGGATCGATGCGGAACAGCACGTCGCCCGGCTTCACCGGCCGGTTGCCCTCCTCGACCGGCACCTCGATCACACGGCCGCGCACCTGCGAGACGATCGGAACCTGGTACTTCACCACGCGCAGGTCCGAGGACGAAGGCGCGTAGATGTTCAAGAGCAGGATCGTCGCACCGAGGCCGACGACGGGGATGATGACCACCGTGACCTGCGTGCCGGTATTCCACGGCAGCCACTTCAGCTTGATGAAAATCAGCCAGACGAAGAACGAGTAGATGCCGAGTAGCAGGATTTCCATCTAGGCCGCCTTGTCCCGCGTAGCGGCGACGGCGCGCGTCTGCGTTTCCGCCACCTGCAGCGCGACGAGCTCGTCCTTCAAGCTCTTCAGCCGCGGCGGCAAAGCGCCGCGCGCCTCCATCGCCTCGAGCTGCTCGCGCAGGTGGAGCGCCTCCTCGCGAACGAGCTTCCCTTCACGCTGTTTTTCGGCCATCTCGTCGAAGTAGCCTTCGTGCTTGTCCGTGCCGTAAGCGAGCCGGTACCCGATCGGCTTGGTAAAGGCCCAGATCCACGCGAGCGGCCAGAGGAGGCCGCCGAACACAAGCGACAACAGGCATAACGTGGTGATTGCCTCGGTCTGTGGGTGATGGCGCTTGTGGGCGATCTTTTCCGGCAGCACGTGCACTACCCAGAAGAGCACGATGACTACCATCGGCACGATGAAGAGCACGACGAGCGCGAGGATGTCGGCAAAGGTGTCGAGGGCCTCGCCCGAAAGGAAAGATGCGCGCGCCGACGCTGGGGCGAGCACGAAAAATGCAGCGGCGGCAAGCTTCAGCATGTGGCCATCTTCGCCTCCCCGAGCGGCGCGCTGGAATCCCACCTAGGTACGATTCAAACCGACGAACCCGGATAAAGCCAGGCGCGTAAGAGCGTGTGGGTCACGGCGAGCACAAGGGGCCCGATGAAGATGCCGATCAGGCCGAAGCTGATCAGGCCGCCGATCACGCCGACGAAGATGAGAAGGAGCGGAAGCTCAGCGGCGCCCTGCTTGATGAGAAGCGGGCGCAAGATGTTGTCCAGGGCGCCGGCGACGACCGTGACCACGAGGAGGAACGTGCCAGCGCCGACCGCGCCGCTCCAGTACAGCCAGATGACCGCGCACACCAGCACCGGCACTGCGCCGATCTGTGCGATCGCGAGGAGAAACATGAGCGCAGTGAGAAGCGCGGCGAACGGCACGCCGGCGATCCAGAGCCCGATGCCGCCGATCAGCGCTTGCACAACCGCCGTGACCACCACGCCGCGCGCCACGCTGCGGATCGCCTGGCCCGAGAGGCGCACCGCCGCTGCGCCGCGCTCGCCGCCGAGGCGGCTGCCGAAGCGAAGCGCCCAGTCGGCCGCGTCTTCCCCATAGGCGTAGAGCACCCCCGAGGCGATGATGGTCAGCAGCAACTGCAGAAAGAGCGCGCCGAAATTCCCGAGCTGTGCGACGAACCAGCGGGTGACGTCGCTCGCATACGGGGTAATCACCTCAATGCCTTGCGCGGCGGCTTCGCGCCACGCGCTTGCAAGCCGCGGGCCGGCGAGCGGCAGGGCCTCGAGCCATGCCGGCGGCGACGGAATGTCGTAAGCACGCAGGCCCTTCACCCAACCGAGGATGTCGTCGGAATGCCCGACCACGGTGCCGATTGCCGCGGAAAGCGGCACCACGAGCACGAGGAGGAGAGCGAGCGACATGACCGTTACCGCGGCCCAGCGCCGGCCGCCGGCCATGCGCTCCACCTTGAGCATCGGCGGCCAGGTCGCCACCACGATCATCACCGCCCAGATGATCGCGCCGAGGAACGGGTGCAGCACCCAGAACGTCGCCGCCATCAGCCCGCCGATGACGATGACCGAGAGCACGATGCGAGCGAGATCCTGCTCGGCGATCGCCTTCATCGAACCCTCGCAAGCTCGCCCGGCCCCGCCTCGCTCCACGCTTTCGGGTCCCAGGCCGTCGGCAACAGATAATCGCCCGCGCGGCGAAACACGAGGTCGCCGCGATCCAGCTTCACCGTGATGACATTGCCCTCGGCGTGCCAGGTGCCTTCGACGAAAAACCGGCTCGGCCGGGCGCTATAGGCGCTGCTCACGGCGGCGCTGCCGTCAGAGTTGAGCGTCACGCGGACATGGCGTGAGCCCGCGCCGGCCGCCTGCACGCCTTCATACGTGCCGGCGAGGTGCGCGGACGCGCACGCCGCGAGGAAAGGGAGGAGGCACAGTGCCCTCATGCGATCCCCAGCTCGTGCAGCGCGCGCAGGATGATCTCCACTGCGAGCGCGACCTGCAGGACGCCGAGCACGGCCGCGAGCAGCCGCAGCGCGAGAAGCGCAGCGCCCTGCATCACCCGGCGGGCCACCAGCATCGCGCCCAGGTTGAGCAGCATCACCGCGAAAACCGCGCCGAAGATCATGCCCTCGCGGAAGACATCGCGCGTCGCGGCGAGCAGCGCGATGAGCCCTGCGACGCCGTAGGGCGTGACCACGGTGGGGAAAGTGAGCTGCAGCGCGGCGGCCATCGGCCCGGCGGGCAGCGCGTGCGCCGGCGACTGTGGCGGCTCGTACTGCTCGAGCACGAGGTTCAGCGCGACGAGAAAGAAGATGATGCCGGTGGCGATGAGCAGCGCCGGGTGGGAGATCGTCCAGAGCGCCGCAAGCTCGCGCCCGGCATATCCGCCGGCGCCGAGCACGACAAGCGACAGCAGGAACGTACGGAACGCGACGCTGCGCAGCATCGCCGGCTCGAGGTTCCGCGTCTGCGCCGCGAACGGCGCGAGCAGCTTGAAGGGGCCGAGCGTCACCACAAAGAGCGTGAAAATCTCGCCCTGGCCCATCGGCTCAGCGACTACGGCGGATCATGCCGCCGGACGCGGTTTACGCGCGCGGCCTTTTTCGAAGCCCTCCTTATAGGGCGCGGGCTTGAAGAGCTCGCCGCAGATGTATTCGTAGCGATCGGCGAGCAGCGGGTGACCGGACACGCCGTCTCGCTCGCCAACCAGCGCCCAGTCGGCGCGCTCGCAGCGGTCCTGCCGCGAGGCGTCGATCTTCTGGTTCATGCTTTCGCAACCCGTGGCGAGAAGAACGGCCGCAAGGATGGCTGGTGTACGCATGACGCTCCCTTCTTGTAGTGTGCGCGAGTGTGCTGGGCGGCGCGTCGCGGACAAATCGGACTTTGGTGCTAGTCAGCGCCAGGCGCTCCCCGCCTGGATGTAGATCGCGGTCTCTTCGGGTCCCTTGGCGAGATCCACGCCCATGTAGATTCCCAGGCGCCGGGCCACCAGTCGCCGCACGCCGAGTCCCCACGCGCTCGCCGACTCGTCCGCCTTGCCGGTGCCGGCGAAGCCGACGAGCGCCCAGCGCGGCGTGATGTTCCAGCGCACCTCGGCCTCCGCGAGCGCCACGTTCTCGTTCTGGTAACGGAAGAAGGGGATGCCGCGCATCTCGATGAATGGCAGCTGATAGAACGGAACCTCGCCGCGCGCGGCGCGCGCATCGGCGCGCAGGCCAAGGATCCACGCCTTCGACAGCGGAAAGTAGCCGAGCGCGTACGCGCGATACATCTCGTATTCTTCGTCGCTGCCGAGATCCGGGGAATAGAACACCGATTCGACGAAGAACTTCCAGCCGGCGGACGGGGTAAAGAAGTTGTCGCGCGAATCATGCTCGAAAAAGACGCCCAGGCCGGAGCTCTTGATACCGCGGCTACCCTGTGCGACGGGGGGCGGCGGCTGTGAAGCGTCGAAGCGGGCCTCGAAGTCGATGTAGTTCCAGCGAGCACCGACGAAATTTTCGCTCTCGCCGAGGCGGCGCTGGAGAAGGTGGGTGGTCGCCCAGCCCTCGAGGTTGTAGCCGATCTTCAGGTCGTCGCCCGCGCCGCCGTAGAAGTCGAGGTTCACGTCGGGCCGCCCGATGAACCCGCGCCAGCGCCAGTACTCATCGGCGAAGGTCACCATGCCGAGGGCGCCGACGAGCGTGGTGCCGTTCTCCGTGGCGGCGAGCGCGCCGCCGAAGATGTCGGGCGGCGTAAGGCGACCCTGTGCGCGACGCTCACCAAGCGATTCGCGGAACCACAGGAGCGCGGCGCCGCCGCCGTAGCCGATCGCCGGCTCGGTGATGAGAATCGGCACCGGCAAGAAGCCTTTCTTGTCGAGCAGCCACTCGGAGGCGTCGAATGCGCCGTCCTCCGGGTCGGTAAAGACGCTTCTTTCTTCCGCAAACGCAGCGAAAGAAAGCAGCGCTGCCGCCAGGAAGACCTTCCTCAGCGGCGCCCGCCGCCGCGTCCGCCGCCGCCGCGCATGCCGCCACCGCCCTGGAAACCCGCGGTGGGCTGCCGGGCCTGCTGCGCGCGCTGGGCTCCGGTCTCGCGCGACTGATGCTGCCGGTCGAGCGACTGGCGCGTTTCGGCGGAGGGCTGAGTACTCGCGGAGGGGCGACTCTGGGCCGTTCCCACGTCCGACCAGCCGTCGCCCTTGCCGCCGTACTGCTGCCAGTTGCCGCTCTCGTTGCGGCGGTAGACCTCGCCGTCGCGCCCGGCGTAGACGTTGTTCGAGCCCGCGCCCTTGGCGACCGTGGTGTTGCCGACCTGCCGGGTCTGTCCCGTGTTGCCGCGCGGACCAGTCACCGTCTGGCTCTTGTTGCCCCAGCGGTTGTAGCTGTTGTCGATGTTGATGTTGTTGTGGTGATGGTGGCTGACGTAGACCCCGCCGCCACCGCCCCAGCAGCAGGGGTTGCCCCAGCCGCCGCCGATCGCCGCGCCCCAGAAGAGGCCCACGGTGAAGCCGAAACCCCAGCCGTAGGTCGGCGGCGGCGGATACCAGTAGGTGCCGACATAGACCGGATATGCGTACCCGGTGCCGTACACCACCGTGCCGTCGATGGTCGTCACCGTGCCGTAGTAGCCGGGCGTGTAGCCCACGAACACCGTGGTCGGCGTGCTGCTATAGACGCGCACGTAGGTCACGTAATGCACCGGCGAGCTCGTCGGGATGCTGTAGATCACCGCCGGCACTGTGGTCGCAACGGCGTACGGCCCCGCCGGCGTAGTCGCGCTGAACCACACGCCGTTCTGCACCATGTAGTAGCTCTTCGGGTCGACCCGGATCACCGGCGCGGCGGTGTTGGGGGCGTAGCTGAGCGGCGT
>Ga0209382_10007923_pt1 | contig 13436 bp, 7 predicted proteins | sample SoiMetdeltSBSDD5_FD_187599 | JGI IMG/M metagenome (GOLD analysis project Ga0209382, IMG submission 187599) | Bulk soil microbial communities from a Populus tree surrounding site in Tennessee, USA - Soil MetaG P. deltoides SBSDD5 (SPAdes) (version 2) | ecosystem: Environmental > Terrestrial >... | reverse complement strand
CGATGAGCACCATCACGATGTTGGGGAAGCTATAGATCGCGTTCAGAGTTGCGATCTGGGTGTCGCTGAAGCCCAGGTAGCGCTGTAAGGCATCCGCAATCGGGCCAATGGAGTCGTAGGCGTAGTAATTGCCGAACATCGCCACGCTGATCGCCAGCAGAACGGTCCATCGCCAGGAGGCGGGAGCGGGCGGTTTGCGTCCGGCGGGTGCGGGGGCGGCTTGGGCCACGAGTCACCGCGATTATATCCGGCGAAGCTGCGGTTGAGGTTAGCGGTTACTGGCGCTCGATATAGATGTACAATATCGCTCGTCGATATTGCGTGTGTGCGAGGAGTGAGTCGATGGCCTTTCGTTCGACCGAGCTGCTGAAGGGTACAGTGGACCTGCTCATTCTCCGAACGCTCGAACTCGGCCCGCGGCACGGCGTAGCCATCGCCGATCGCATCGCTCAAATCACTCGCAACACGTTCGTCATCAAGCCTGGATCGCTGTTTCCAGCCCTCCACCGCCTGGAGGCCGACGGTTTCATCCTGGGCGAGTGGGGAGAGACGCCCGAAGGCCGCCGCGCTCGCGTCTACACGCTCAGCGCCGCTGGCAAGAAGCAGCTGGGCATCGAGAAACGAAACTGGGAACGGATTAGCGTGGCGATGGGGCAGGTCCTCGAAGCGGAGTAATCGATGCGTATCCTGGCGCGTGCCCGAGCGTTGTACCGATCCGTGATGCGGCGCAAACAAGTCGAGCGCGATCTCGAGGACGAGCTCGGTTCGGCGCTGCAAGAGCTGACCGAGCGATATGAGTCGCGAGGGCTATCGCCGGACGCCGCGCGACGGGCCGCGCAGTCGGACGTCGGCCACATCGACCTCATCAAAGAAGAGGTCCGCAGTTACGGCTTGGCGCATACATTCGACACTCTCTGGCAAGACATCCGGCAGGCGTTCCGCGGCTTGGTTCGGACGCCGGCCGTCGGCGCTGTCATCGTCTTGATCTTTGCGGGTGGCGTCGGCTCGGCCACCGCCATCTTCTCGCTCGTCAACTCGTTGCTCCTCGAGCCGCTGCCCTACCGCTCGGCCGATCGCCTCGTGTTCGTGTGGCAAGACCTCACCGCAGCCGGCTATCCGCGGGCGCCGCTGGCCGGGCCTGAACTCGAGGATCTCCGGCAGCACGGCACGCTGTTTTCTGGTTTGGCAGGAATTTGGGCCAACACGGTGGCACTGACCGATGGGCCGGAGCCCGAACTCTTGCGGAGCGGACTTGTCACGCAGGATTTCTTCGAGGTGCTGGGTGCCGAAGCGATGCTCGGCCGGACCTTTCGTGCTGGCGATGATGGCCCAGAGACGCCTCCCGCCATCTTGCTGAGTCATGCCGTGTGGAAGCGCCGTTACAACAGCGATCCACGGCTGGTCGGCGCTCGCATTCGCGTGAACGGCCGGCCGACAACAGTAGTCGGCATCATGCCGGAGTCCTTTGCGTTGTTGCTGCCTCAGGACGCGGCGATTCCCGACGATCAGCAGGCGTGGGTACTGCTCGGTCGCGACGCACTCACGTGGCCCCGACAACAACAGTTTCTCCGCGTGGTCGGTCGCATGAAACCAGGCGTGGAGCTCGCCGATGCGCAACGAGAAGTCGCGGCCATTGGCGAACAGGTCGGTCGCGAGTACTCCGACTACGGCAAGGACGGCGCGAAGTTCTACGCGGTCGGCCTGCAGGCTGATGCGACGCGCGAAATCCGCCCCGCGCTGCTGGGTCTTTTCGCTGCAGTGTGCCTGCTGCTGCTCATCGCGTGCGTCAACGTCGCGGGCTTGCTGATCACGCGCGCCTCGTCGAGGCACCATGACACGGCCGTCCGTATCGCTGTCGGCGCGAGCCGCCTCCGGCTGTTTCGCCAGTGCCTCGCGGAGGGACTCATCCTGTCGGCGATCGGCGGTTGCCTCGGGTTGCTGGTGGCGAGGGCCATGCTGGCCGCGCTGGTGTCCGTGCGTCCGCCAGCGCTGGCCCGCATCGATGGCACCGTGCTCGACATGCGAGTCTTCTCGTTCGCCGCTGTCCTTGCGATCGCGTGGGGCGTGATGTTCGCGCTGGCGCCGCTGACGCAGTTGGTTCGCACGACGGTGCTCAGCGTGTTGCGAGGCGGAGGCCGTGGCACGGCGGGACCAGCGGGGTCTCGCGTCCGCTCCGGGCTCGTCGTATTTCAGGTCGCGATCAGCAGCGTCTTGCTGATCACGTCCGGCCTGCTCGCCAAAGGCTTCTACGAACTACAAAGGACGAAGTACGGCTTCGACCCGGAGCACGTCGTCACGTTCAAGCTGTCGCTTGCCGGAAGCCGGCTGCGCGGCGCCGCACCAATCGCCGCGTTCTCGACCGAGCTGCGTCACAGGCTTGCGGCGATCCCTGGCGTGACCGCGGTGGGAGCGACGAGCCACCTGCCTTTTGACACGGTGCCTAACTGGGGCAGCCCGTACCTCGCAGCGCACGAAAGCGACGAAACGCGCGCCGGCCTTGCGGACGCGCGGTCCATCACGCCGGGATACTTCGAGACAGTTGCCGCGGAGCTGATGGAAGGACGCTGGTTCACGGATGCGGACGCCTACAACTCCCTTCCGGTCACGATCGTCGATACGATGCTGGCGTCACGCCTCTGGCCCACGGAAAGCGCGATTGGCAAGCAGGTGAAAGCCGGTCCGGCGACAACAGGACGGCCCGACGTCACTCTTACGGTCGTGGGCGTGGTCCGTCACATCAGGCATCGCGAGGTGACGCGCGACGTGCGGGAGCAAATCTATTTTCCCGCTCAACAATCGCTCCGTAATCCCATGGCCTACGTGATCCGTACTACGACCGATGGAGCCGACGTGATGGTGTCGGTGCGCTCGGTGATTGCCAAGCTCGATCCGACGCTGCCGATTTACGACGCTCGGCCACTCGAGTCGTATGCTGCGCACGCCCGCGCGACACGCGGCTTTACGATGGTCCTGGCCCTTGCCTTCGCCGCGTCCGCGTTGATTCTGGCGACAATTGGCATTTACGGCGTCACGGCTTACAACGCCGCGCAGCGACGCTCCGAGTTCGGCGTGCGCTACGCGCTTGGTGCGCAGCCCCGACAAGTGGCCGGCCTGGTCCTGCGGAATGCCGTTTTGCTCGCGGCTGTGGGAGTCGCGATCGGCTCCTTTGCCGCGTCGGTAGCCGCTCAATTGATCCGCGTCCAGCTTTACCACGTCGGGCCAAGCTATCTACCAGCGTACGCGATCGGTGCCGCGACGGTGCTCGTTGCCGCAGTTCTGGCCGCGTGGATACCCGCGCGGCGGGCGGCCCGGATTAGCCCGATCGAATCGTTGCGCGCGAACTAGCCTTATCCGAGGGGCTTTGCCCCTCGGACTCTCCACCTCCGCTAAAGCTACGGTGGACGCCAAGTTTATGAGACGGCTTCTAGCGAGCCTGACGAAGCTTGCCGCGAACGCCGGCCCAGAAGATCAAGTAGTAGCCGAGAACGACGGCGCCCGCGGCCATCGAGCCCGCAACGCCGGACGCTGCCACCCACTCGGTGTGGCTGATGGCCGACTGCCACGCGCGGAAGCTCCGCCAGAATCCATACAGCAGCCGCGCCGTAACGAGAAGCGTGACCGAGAGACCGAGCCATTTGTTTGGCGTGTAATAGAGCCTGCCGCGGATGCTTTCCCAGCGGATTAGCTTGGTTGCGAGAAAACCAAGCAGCGAGCCCACCGTCACGCCGGCGAGCGTGTAGGGCAGCGCATCCGGTACCCACCGGCTAACGATCATCGCGCTGAACAGGAACATTCCAACCGAGACGGCAAGGCCGATGACGTTGGTCGTGATCATCCAGCCGCGCGCCGGCCGGCGCATGGTCGCCATCCGGAAGCGCCCGATGATCGAGAGAGGAATCAGCGCGATGACGGCAAGGAGGATGATGAGCGCCAGCGCGATGAGCGGCACGGGAGTGCATTAGACTACATCAACGCTGGAGCTCATCTTCATGACCCACGGACTGATCGCACGTATCGGGACCGCCGCAGCAGCGATCGCCGCGCTCAGCGCGATCGTGACGGGACAAACCGCACCCTCGCCGCCGGCCAAGCCGATCTTCGTCGACGGTCAGGCGCAGCTCGTGCCGGCATTCGAGGACGAGAAGCAGTGGATTCGAGAAAAGTTGTGGGTTGAGGCGGAGTTCGATTCGGATGGCGACGGCAAGCGCGATCGAATGTTCGTCGACGTGACGCGTCCCCGCCAGACCGATACCGAAGGACTCAAGGTGCCGGTGCTGTACGAGTCGTCGCCGTACTTTGCCGGCACGTCGGGCAATCGTCAGTTCCTGTGGGACGTGAAGCAGGAGATTGGGGCGGCGCCGCCGCCGCGAACGTCGCAGCCGTCGATTCCCTTCAAGCCAGCGCGAGAGAATGTTTCGGGATCGCTTGTCACCACCTGGGTGCCGCGCGGCTTTGCGGTCGTCCATTCGGACGCGCCCGGTACGGGCCTGTCGCAGGGCTGCGTAACGGTCGGCTCGGCGCCGGAACAGCTCGCGCCGAAGGCCGTCATCGATTGGTTGAATGGGCGGGCCAAGGGATTCACCACGGCGGGTGGATCGGAAGAGGTCAAGGCGACATGGTCGACCGGGAGAGTCGGGATGACCGGGACGTCGTACAACGGCACGATCCCGGTTGCCGCTGCGATCACGGGTGTGGCGGGGCTCGAGGCGATTATTCCGATCGCGCCGAATACGTCCTACTACCACTACTATCGATCGAACGGCCTCGTTCGCCATCCCGGCGGATGGCTCGGCGAAGACATCGACTTTCTCTACGACTACGTGAACAGCGGCGATCCGTCCAGGCGCGACAACTGCAATGCGATGTTTCGCGACGGCGAGTTCGCGCGCGGCCGCGATCGATCGAGCGGCGACTACAACGAGTTCTGGGCGGTGCGCGATCTGCTGTCAGGCGTGGATCGCATTCGCGCGGCGGTGTTCATGGCGCATGCGTTCAACGACTGGAACGTCGTGCCGGAACACAGCGTCCGCATCTATCAGGCGCTCAAGGGGCGCGTCCCCCTTCACGCGTATTTCCACCAGGGCGGCCACGGCGGCGCACCGCCGCTCGAGATGATGAACAAGTGGTTCACGCGATACCTCTACGGGATCGAGAACGGCGTCGAACGCGAGCCGAAAGCGTGGATTGTGCGTGAGGGCCGGCCCGACAGCCCAGCGCCGACCGGCCGCGGGCGTGGCCCGATGCCGCCACCTGTTCCGTACGCCGACTATCCGAATCCCGACGCGTCGCCGGTCACCCTGCACCTGCAGGCCGGCGGCAATCGCGTCGGACTCCTCTCCACGGGGCGCGTCACGAATCAGATGCGCGAGAAGCTGGTCGACAACGTCGACATCGGCGGACCTGCGCTTGCCGCCGCACCGGCATCCGAGCACCGGCTGCTGTACTCAACTCACGAGCTGACGGCGCCGGTGCATATGTCTGGCACACCACAGATCACGATCCGCCTTGCGTCCAGCAAGCCGGCCGCGAATCTATCGGTGTGGCTGGTGATCCTGCCGTGGACGGACGGGCCAATCAGCCCAGCCAACCTGATCACCCGCGGCTGGGCAGATCCGCAGAATCACGCGTCGCTCACGAAGGGCGGCAACTACGACTCGCGCGCGCGCGGTGTCCCGCTCGAGCCGGGTCAGTTCTACACACTGACGTTCGACCTTCAACCCGACGATCAAATCGTTCCCGCCGGTGCGCGCATCGGCCTCATGATTTTTTCGAGCGACCGCGATTTCACGCTGTGGCCGAAGCCGGGGACGGAGCTGACGATCGATCTCGAGGCCACCTCCTTGCGGCTGCCCGTCGTTGGTGGTGCGGCAGCGTTCGACCGGGCGATAGGCACGCGATAGCGAATCTCGCGCCGGCCGCGCGAGCTATTCGGCTTTCAATATCAGCGAGGGCATTCGATCGACGCAGAGGGTCCAGGCCCCGGTCGCCTCTTTGTAGCCCGGCTTGCTCGCGCGAACCGTCGTCGGCCCGCAGATCCACGAGGCCTGCAGCCGGAAGAATCCAGACGCGTCCGTCGTTGCCGTGATGCCGGCGTTATGTCCGTCGATGACCGACCACGTCGCGCCAGACGCGCCACTCCCAGCATCATCCACGACCCGGCCGACTAACTCGCCGGGCGACAGCGGGAGCGGCGGCTCGCCCGCGAATATCCTGACTGGTAGCGACTTCGTGAGCCCGTTGAAGGTCACTGAGACGAGCGCTTCGCCGGGGCTGATTGAGGTCACGCGACCTGGTCCGGCGACGCGAACCACTTGCGGATTGCTCGATGCCCATTCCGATTCGACCGTGACGTCGCGCGACGTGAAGTACAGCGTTCCCCAAGCTGTCTCGGCACGCAGGGTCGTGGTTGCGCCAGGGAAGTCGAAGCGGTAGTCGAAGAGGACCAGTGACGTTGGCGTGCCGGTTGCGGGAGGGATGCGCGGATCGGGTTTGGTCGGCGACCCGCCGCACGCGCTGATTAGCAGTCCGCACAACAGCAGTCCTACTCTGGTGCGCATGTCGATCCTTTCGGCGGCCTATGATGACACGCCGGCGCCCTCAAACAAGGTGCGCACGATCGCAATTTTGGGCGAGGGATTTCAGTCGTAGAACGATTTGAAATTCGGATACCAGCGCATCCGCACGCGGCCAAGAATGTACTTCCTTGGTACGAAGCCCCAGTGCCGACTGTCGGAACTATTGTTCCGATGATGCAGGCGCGGTTTACTTGATCACGTCGCGCCCGCTCACGGTTGCCTCTGCATACCTGGTCGCCCCCCCATGCGCGCGGCCCAGTGGTGGCTCGAAGGGCTCAGCCATCGCGGTATGGCGGTGAGCATGGCGGCCAGCGGCCCTCTAGCGCGCCGACTTCAGTGCTCGCCACAGCTCGCCAGATTTGTCCGCGAGCGGAGGCGGGCTGGAAAGCGGGCGGAGCGATTCCTCGCGTCGCGTGTGGTCTGTGTGATCCTCCAAGCAGCGAATAACCCCAGGCGGGCCGAGAGCGCCTGATGACGGACCCTCGAGCCAGCACTTACGCGACGCGGCAGCGACAGCGTCCGAGCCGTAGCCCGCTTTCCCGGCGCGCGGTAAGGGCCGCAGGCCGCCATGCTCATCGCGATCCCGCGATGGTCAGTGTCGTCGGAAGGATTTGTTGGATCCGTCTCAGGGTGAACCGCGCGCGACCCGAATCACAGCGACCACGTATGCACGACCGCAAGCCCCCGTGCCTGCGCCTGGCGGCGTAACGCGATCAATTCACGGAAGTTCGATCGTTCCCTAACGATGTTCGTCTGCGACGAACCTCACGCGCACGCGCGCCTCGCCCAGGACGATTTCGTCCGCAGACTCGAGACGAACGCCGCGCGTGCCGCGCGGCACCGCAAAACTGCGTCCCTCTCGCACCACGCTCGTTCCATGTTCACTGCCGTCGTCATGCAGCCGAAATGATCGGGACGGCGGCTCGTACGAGATGTGCGCATGCCGACGGGAGACGGTTTGATTCACGTTGCCGGAACCTTCGACGAACGCAACGTGATTGGTGCGAATCAGGCGGTGACGGCTATCGCGCACTTCCGTGCAACGGCCGATGTCGATGCGCAACTTGGCGGGCAGCACATACGAGCGGCGCTCCGCGACGCCGTTGAGGACGGCCAGTTCTACGCGGGGGATTGCTGGTCCGGCGGGCCGAGCCGGCCGGTCCGGTTTGGCCACGCGCGCGAACTCGATGTGAAATTCGGGATGACGCCAGTGTTTACGCGATTGGCTGTCGTACTTGACCGAGACGTCGAGCGAATCGATCGCACAGCCGTTCGACGCAAGCTGCGCCACGATGCGGTCACCGAGCGGTGGACCGTCGGCAAAGACCGCATCGAAGCGGGCGCGGGCATCGCGCGACGGCGCAAGGATAATGAGCGCGATTGTGTTGAACGGAAACACGCGCCGGCCGCGGCCGCTCGACTGCACTTCCGCCAACGCTGCTTCGACAATCGCGTGCACGATCTCGAGCGGCTCGCGTGAACCGGAGCGGACAAGACCACCGACGGTGCGATCGAGCGTACCGGCGAGCTTGACTTCGAGGTCCCTGGCCTTACGTAGAAGGTTCACTTGGCTATCACCCCTGCCGCAACGGCGGCGCTCACGATCTCGCCCGCAGCGGGTGCGGCGGTGTATCCGCCGTACCCGGCATGCTCGATGATGACTGCGAAGGCAATGCGCCTCTTTCCCGGCTCGGTCGGGCCGTACGGCGCAAAGCCAACGAACCAACCATGCGAATCCCGGTTGGACACTTCGGCGGTCCCGGTCTTGCCGGCAATCGGCGTCTGGTGACCGCGCAAGCTTCGCCCCGTGCCGCTGACGACGGCTTCACGCAGGTAGCTGCTCAGGCGGCGCGCATCGCCCGGATCGACGAGCGCATCGGGCTTTGACTTGGGCGCATCGCGCTCGATGTATGGCGATCGCAACAGACCATCGTCCGCAATCGCCGCGGCGATCGCTGCCATTCGCAGCGGCGAGGCGACGACTTGCGCCTGGCCGTATCCGATCTGGGGAAGTGAGCCGCGAATGCGCGCGAGGCTGTCGTCGGCGGCAACCGAGATGCGGGCGCGATTCGCGATGCGTACCAGCGGGTCGGGCCCGAGGCTCAGCGCGAGCTGCGCGAAGTACGCGTTGCAGGAGTGGACGAGACCGTCGCGCAGCCCGATCGTCCCGTGCGCGTGTTTATCCAGCACGTCGTCCCGCACCGGACGCGACCAGCCGGGAATCTGCACGCCGATTCGGCCATCCGGGAGCCGGGAGCACGTGAACCGGCCATCAGCCCCTCCCGCGCGAAGCGCTGCGAGAGCGACTACCAGCTTGAACGACGAGCCCGGAGGGTACGCGCCGTAGCGGGCGCGATCGAGCCAAACGACTTGATCGCCTTCGATGTCGGCCGGCCCTTCGACGCTGAGGGCGGGCCACGGGTAGCTGACGCTTGCGAGCACGGCGCCTGAATCTGCGTCAAGCACCACCGCCGCCGCTTTACCCTTCGCCTTCCGCGCATACTCGGCGACGACTGCGCCAACGCGACGCTGCAGATCGGCGTCCAGCGTAAGGTGCACGTCGCGCGGACGATCTCTGAAGGCGGCGACTGCGGGGTGATCCGGCTGACGACGGTGACGCAGCAGTGGGACGAGCTCGCGATAGTCGCGATGGATCGTGTACATCGGACGCCCGGCGCGATCTACCGTCCTGACGGTCGTCGCGTGATCGTCGAATCCGCGAAGTCGTGCGTCGCTGTCGCGTTCGACGAACGATGTGTTGCTCGCGCTCCAGTTGATGGCGGTGCGCGCGTCACCAAGCACGTGAAACGTGTATCCGCCAAGCGGGTAGCAGCGTTCATCGGGATTCGGACACGCGCGGTCCGCTGAGATTCCCAGGCGCTGATAGGTCTGGCGAGCTGCGGCAAGCTCCTGCTCGTCATCACTTGCCAGTGGCACTCCTCGCCGGTCGTAGATGGTTCCGCGAGGGATCGTGCGAACGATGTCCAGTACTCTGGGGTTGTATTCGAAGCGGCGGCCGCCATCGGCTTGCACACCGAGGTGCGGCTTCATCACGAACTCGTCGGCGCGAATGACCTGGACGCGCGCAGCAACGGCAAGGAGCACTAGTGCGCAGGCGGTGAGCACCGCGCTGAGATTTCTTATCGGCAAGCGGAAGGGTTCAAAGTCGTTTGCCGGACGACGATCGCGATGGATTGCGGCGAGGATACCGAGCGCCGCGAAGTTAGCGAGCATGGCGGAGCCGCCGTAGCTCAGAAATGGCGTGACGACACCAGTCAGCGGCGTAACGCCCAGAACACCCGACGCCATGATGAGCACAGGCAGAATCAAGAAGAGCGTCAGTGATGTTGCCAGAAAGAATCCATAATCGCTGGCGGCGCCTCTGGCGGTCCGAAACCCTCGCCACGCGATCACCGCGAACAGCCCAGCGATCGCGAGCAGCCCCGCGAGTCCGAGTTCTTCACCGATTGCGGCGAGAATCAGATCCGTATGGCCAGCCGGAAGGTAGCGTGAATCGCCAAGGCCGAGCCCAGTCCCGAACGTCCCGCCGGTCGCGAGCGCCCAGACGGCGTGGGTGATCTGATCGCCGCCTGCAACCGCGTTATCCCACGGCGATTGCCACATCCGAACCCGGTCCGCGAGCGTCGCGGATACCCGGAGCTGGTGGCCGGCGTAGAAACCGGCGCCGAGAATGACGAGGCCGGTCACGGCCATGCCGATACGCCCGCGCGCCACCGAATACACGGCCAGGAACACGCAGCACAGGAAAAGCGCAGGACCAAGATCTTTTTGAAAAAAGAAAAAGAGCAGTGCCGCCGCGACGCCGATCAGCACGGGAAGGACGTACTCCGCACGCGGCAGGTTCAACCACCGCGGCAGCCGAACGTCACGGATGTTCTCGCCCCGCACCTCACGGAGCAGTTCCCATCGCCGCCCGAAGTATCCGGCGAGAAAAAGCGCGAGCAGAAGCCGGATGCCCTCGATCGGCTGGACCGGGCCCAGGTTGACCTTCGCGGAGCTGTTGCCAGGTCCAGTGCCGAAGAGGATCAGAATCACTGACAACAGCAGCGCCCCGAGCAGCGGAAGGTACACGAGCGACATGAAGCCAAGCGCTGCGAGATCGAGGAGCGAGAGCGCGGTCATCAGCCCCAGGCCAAGCGCGATTGTTTCGCCGTAGCGCACGAACAACAGGTTGTCGCGCAACGGGTCAGGCCTGCTGAGGAGCACCGCAAACCCGATTGCCGTAAGCAGGTGGACGGCTGCCAGCAGCAGGCTGTCGCTTCGCACCGCGCGACGTTGCTGCACGAACGCGGTGATGTGAAATCCGATCACGAATACCGCAGCAAACGCCCAGACGAGATTCCGAAACTCATCGCGCGTGCGTACGCTCAGCGACGTTTTCAACTGTGCGATCTGCGCCGTCGTGAACAAGGGGATACGTTCGTTCGCCGGGCTTGGCTTGCCGTTCAGCCGTTCGGGAAACGATTGAAGATTCTTCGTCGCACGTACCGAGGCCGTGCTGACCGTGGCACCGGAGATGGCGCCAACGTGTGTCAGTTCGCGACGCTCGCCCGAGCCGCCGCTCAGGAACCGGAAAAGCTCGGCGGCGGCGAAACGTCGATCGGCGGCGTTGGGCAGGATCGTTCCGAGCGCCGGCTCGAGGTCGGCTGGATCGAGTGCAGTATTCAGGTTGACGACGGATCGGCCGCGTTCGACCGCGTCCAAGGCGCCAAGACGGCCCACGCAGGCCAGCGCGATCGCGACCACAGCGACGCACGATGTCGCGATTAAGAGCGGCTCGGGTAACCAGAACCGGACGATGCGTTTCTCGCGATGCCGGTCCCGGTCGGCAGCGCTGGTGTAGGTAACGCTCACGACGTGATCCCGCGGTCGATGGGAGTTGAGAGGGTCGCGATCCGCTCCTGCACCTCGGCGAGACGACGCTGCGCTTCTCGCAGCCGGCGCGACACATTGCCGTATCCGACCGCTTTCGAGAAGTAATCGATGGCGTAGGTATACGCGTCGGCCGCTCGATTCAGGCTCTCCAGTTCCTGGCCTTCGCCGAGCTTCGTCGCGCGCGCGAGATAGCCTTCCCCGAGCAGCGCCCACTCGCGATAGGTGGCGGTGTACCCGTACTTTTCGGCCTGCGCCAGCGCGTCGGTGCCGCGCTCGAGGTCGTCCATCGCCACGAACGTTCGCATCAAGCCCAGAAACGGATCGGGCCAGTTCTGGCGCAGCTCCGCGGCGCCGCGAAACGCGGACACCGCCGCCGTCAACGCCTCTTGCGCCGCCGGCGCCTGCTTGTCCCTGATGCGCGTCTCGCCGGCGATCCGATGAAGATGGCCCTCGCAGTATCGAAGCGCAGCTGTGAACCGCGCGCTCGAAGGATTGGTCCGAAGCGCGAAGGTCAACGCGTCCCGCGTCCCCTGCCATTCACGCTCGTACACAGTTGTTCCGCCGGTGCGGTATCGCGCGAAAGTTCGCTCCGCGAGCGACATCGTTTGCAGACGAAGGACGCGTTCGAGCGGACGCACGCCAAGGTGCATCCCGCCGTTGAGCGTCCCGTGCTGGTTCCACATCTGCACCACGCCGGCAAGATCCGGCGGGACGTTCTGAGCTAGCGCTGCCGCGACGTTGTAGATCCTGATTTCGTTCAGCACCATCAGGATTGCGATTGCCAGTAGCCCACGCCGCACGAAGCGGCGCAGGCGGTTGCGGCTTGGTTGACGTGTCGCAGCCGGCGGTGGCGTTGATGCTGCGGCGATCGCTGCCGCGGGCGCAGATGAGGTCGCGTTCGCCAGCGCGGGCTCGCGCACGGTACGACGGGTGACGTCCTCGTCCGCAACGCGATGGGTGCGTCGAGTCGCTGGCTCGTCCGGCCGAGCGCGTTCGGCAAGCACGGGTTCTCCGGCAGTGAAACGCTGCAGGTCCTCGCGAATGGCCGCGGCGCTCGAGTAACGATCGGCCACGTGTGGCGCGAGCAGCTTGGCGACAATCGCCTGAAGATCGGGCGGACACCCGTTGTCGAGCGTGGCTGGCGGCTGGCGCGAGCGGATTCGGTGCTCGAGCCGCCTTGTGTCCTCGGCTCGGAACGGCTGTACGCCGCCGATCATTTCGTACAACAGCACGCCGACCGCCCATAGCTCGGCTTGCGCATCAATCTCGCCCGACTCGAGACGCTCGGGGGACAGGTACGCGATGCTGCCGAAATCGTTGCGCGTGACTTTGCGGCTGAGCGACAGCGCTTTTGCGATCCCGAAGTCGAAGACTTTGATCTCGTCGCCGTCCAAGACCCGGATGTTTCGCGGCTTCAGATCGCCATGCAGGAGAAGGTTGAACTGCCGGCCATCGAACGTGCGTTCGAAGGCGTCAGCGGTCTCGAGAAACTCACACAACTGAACCGCAACCCGCACCGCGCGCGCGACGGGCATCGGCCCTTCGCTGATGATCTCTGAGAGATTGCGGCCGCTCAGATACTCCATCGCGATGAAGAAGTACTGGCCGGACGTGCCGTGCTCGTAGACTGTCGGCACGTAGCGGCTCTCGCGGCAGAACTCTTCCTGAAGCTTCGCGCCCCAACGCTCCGCTTCGAGCACCTGCTGGCCATCGCGATCGGCCTCGATCGACACAAGCTTCAACGCGACCTGGCGGTTCGTGTCGGTATCGGTGGCGAGGAATACAGCCGCCATCCCGCCACGCCCGATCTGCTCGTGGATCTCGTACCGTCCGACCTTGTGAAAGACCGTAGACATTCTTAAATGGGGCTCCGCCCCCACTACAAACCTCGTGGTCTTGGCCGGGATGTGGCCGGCGCAGGCGAACCGACGAAGAAGTTGGCGCGGGCAAACGCCGTCCGCTCGT
>Ga0209382_10007921_pt1 | contig 13437 bp, 11 predicted proteins | sample SoiMetdeltSBSDD5_FD_187599 | JGI IMG/M metagenome (GOLD analysis project Ga0209382, IMG submission 187599) | Bulk soil microbial communities from a Populus tree surrounding site in Tennessee, USA - Soil MetaG P. deltoides SBSDD5 (SPAdes) (version 2) | ecosystem: Environmental > Terrestrial >... | reverse complement strand
AAGGATCCGCGAGACGACCGGGTAGCCCTGCTTCGCCGAACCCATCGCCTTGACGACGTTGCCGAAATACGAGGGATGGACATCGCCGAAGTAGCTGACGAACCGGCCGTCGGGCTGCTTTGCGAGCAGCACTTGCGGCATGCCCGGTTTCGCCGCTGAATATTCCGGCGTCACCGGCTTTCCGTGCTCGTCGCAGGCGCTGAAGTATTTTCCCTGCAGGTGAAATTGCTCTGCGTGCTCGCGCGCAAGCACGGTGTTCGGCTGCGTGCCCGCGGCGACGAAAACGGTGTGCGCCTGGAACCAGTGCTCGGTTCCGCTCGCAGTGTGGCGCAGGCGGATGCCACGCGCGGCTCCGTAGTGATCGACGTCGACCGCTGCCGGCGTCAGGTTCTCTGCGAACCAGATGCCTTCCTCGAGCGCCTTTTCCACTTCCTCGTGATTGAGCGTGTACGAAGGACTGTCGACGAGCCTGCGCCGGTAGGCGATCGTCACGCCGCCCCAATGGCGCAGCAGCTCGGCAATCCGTGGTTCGCGGGCGTCTCGAGCGGCTCGTGCGCGCTCCTCACGGATCGTGCGGGCATGCGCCAGAAACTCTTCCGCGATTTCGCGCTCGTAGTCGTCCCAGCTCTCGCGGATCGCATGCTCGCCGATCTCCTTGGCGAGCGTTTCGTAGCGCGCGAGAAACTTCTCCACCTGCACCACGTAGTACGCGAGCGACTCGGTCGCCGTGTCGATCGCGGTCAACCCGCCGCCGATGACTACGACCGGGAGGCGCAGCTGCATGTTCGCGATCGAATCCGTTTTCGCCGCGCCGGTGAGCTGCAGCGCCATCAGGAAGTCGGACGCGGCGCGCACGCCGCGCGCCAGTCCGTTCGGAATGTCGAGCACGGTCGGACCGCCCGCACCGACGCAGAGCGCCAGGTGGTCAAATCCCATCTGCCAGGCATCCTCTAGCGTGATCGTTCCGCCGAACCGCACGCCGCCGAACATGGCGAATTCGCGCCTGCGCTCGAGCAGCAGACGGATGATCTTGAGGAAATTCTTGTCCCAGCGCACCGTGATGCCGTATTCGGCGACGCCGCCGAAACCGGCCATCACTCTGCGATCCAGCGGATCGTAGAGCTCGCGAATGTCGCGCACCGGCCGGAACGCCGAGCGCCTGCCGAGCGCATCGGTGCCGGAAAGATCCGCGGGCAGCGGCTCGATCTTCAGCCCGTCGATGCCGACCACGGTATGGCCGTCGTTCATCAGGTGGTGCGCCAGCGTGAATCCTGCGGGACCGATCCCGGCGATCAGCACCTTGCGGCCCGAGTCGGGCAGCGGCAGCGGCCGGCGCAGGTTGAGCGGGTTCCAGCGCGTGAGCAGCGAATAGATCTCGAAGCCCCACGGCAGGTCGAGCACATCCTTCAGCGTGCGCGTCTCGGCCTGCGGGATATTGACCGGGTCCTGCTTCTGGTAGATGCACGATTTCATGCAATCGTTGCAGATGCGGTGGCCGGTCGCCGCCACCATCGGATTGTCGACGACGATCATCGCGAGCGCGGCGAGCAGCTCGCCGCGCGTCTTGACCATATGAAACTCGGAAATCTTCTCCTCGAGCGGGCAGCCGGCGAGCGGGACGCCGAACGCGCTCTTGCGAAATCCTGTCGCCGGTGGCTTCTGCTTGAAGCCCTTCGAGCAGGAATCCTTGCCCTGCTCGTGGCACCAGATGCAATAGTTCGCTTCGTCGAGCGCGCCGACGAGGTCGGTGCCGCCGTCGGTCAGCGCAAAGCCCTCGCGCCGCCGCAGGTGATCGAGCGAGTGCCGCGCGTAGCCCTGCGAGTCGTCGGTGCGAACCGGCACGAGGCGCATGTAGTCGAGCTTGCGCGGCGCCTTGAAGAGGACGCCGCTGCGATGCTTGGCGCGTCCCTCGGCGGTGCCGGCCGCCCAGGCCGCGTAGCGCGCCGCGAGCTCCAGCTTGTCGGCGTTCGCCGTTTCGTCCTGCTGCCACTCGGTGACGCGCTGCGCGAAACCGAGCTCGGTGAACGGCGCGCCGAGAATCGCTTCGATGTCGATCTCGGCCGCATCCGCAGGCTTGACCTTGTGCAGCGCGCGGCGCTGGACGAACAGGCGCTTGACCGAATAAAGCGGAGCGAGCTCGTGATGGCGCGCGGCGAGCGCCTGCACCTCGGCTTCGATGCCGAACAGGCGAGCGACGAAATCATCCAGGTGCGGCGAGAGCGCGACCAGCAGATCCGACTCCGGCTTCGCCGCCAGCGCGGCAGGGTCCGCCCGGCCCGCGAGCAGCCGGTCGCGCAGCGCCGCGTCGGCTTCGCCGAGGAACGCGACGAATGCGGCGTCGAGCCGAGCCAGTCCGTCTCGCGAGTAGAGATCTTCGAACGAAAGATGGAAGGCGAGCCGCAACATCGGAAGGGCGTGAATTATAATCGGCGCACTCGAAGTTCCCCATTCTTCCCTCTTGCGATGGAGCACCCATGCAGATCAAGAACAGCGTTTTCCTCGTGACCGGCGGCGCGTCCGGCCTCGGCGCCGCGACCGCACGCATGGCCGCGGAAAACGGCGGCAAGGTAGTGATCGCGGACATGCAGGCCGAGCTGGGCGAGAAGTTCGCGCGCGAGATCGGCGGGCGATTCGCAAAATGCGACGTCACGTCCGAGGCCGACGGCAAGGCGGCGGTCGCGCTGGCGCTGCAGGAATTCGGCGGGCTGCACGTGCTCGTGAACTGCGCGGGCATTGCGATTGCCGAGAAGACGATCGGCAAGGAAGCGCCGCACGCGCTCGCCTCGTTCACCCGCTGCATCACCGTCAACCTGATCGGCACGTTCAACATGATTCGCCTCGCGGCGGACGCGATGGCGAAGGCCGTGCCGAACGCGGCCGGCGAGCGCGGCGTGATCGTCAACACCGCGTCGGTTGCGGCATTCGACGGCCAGATCGGCCAGGCCGCGTATTCGGCATCCAAGGGCGGGGTCGTCGGCATGACGTTGCCGGTGGCGCGCGACTTGTCGCGCAACGGCATCCGCGTCTGTACGATCGCGCCGGGAATTTTCGAGACGCCGATGCTGCTCGGCCTGCCGAAGGAAGCCCAGGACTCGCTCGGCAAGCAGGTGCCGTTTCCATCGCGTCTCGGGCGGCCGATCGAGTACGCGCAGCTCGCGCGCTCGATCATCGAGAACGAAATGCTCAACGGGGAGACGATCCGCCTCGACGGCGCTATCCGGATGGCGCCGCGCTAGCGGTGCGCATGCGATCGAGCGAATCGCTGTTCTTCGACATCCGGGGTCTGCGCTACCACGTGCGGCATTGGCGTGGCGACCCCGCGCGCCGCATGGTGCTGCTGCACGGCTGGATGGACGTTTCCGCGTCGTTCCAGTTTCTCGTCGATGCGCTGGCGGCCGACTGGGATGCGTACGCTCCGGACTGGCGCGGCTATGGCCTGACGCAGTGGTCGGGCGCCGACAGCTACTGGTTTCCCGACTACATGGGCGACCTGGACGCATTGCTCGAGCGGATCCAGCCGGATGCCCCAGTCAATGTCGTCGGGCACAGCCTCGGCGGAAACGTGGCGGGGCTGTACGCAGGCGTACGACCGGCGCGCGTAGCGAAATTCGTCAACCTCGAAGGCTTCGGCATGCCGGCGACGAAGCCCGAGCAGGCGGCCAAGCGCTACGCCCGCTGGATGGATGAGCTGCGCGTGGCGCCAAAGCTGCGCCCCTATCCCGACTACGCCGCGCTCGCCGACCGCATGCAGCGCAACAATGCGCGCCTGAGCCGCGAGCGCGCCGAGTTTCTGGCGCGACACTGGGGCAACGAAGACGCCGATGGCGTTGTCCTGCGGAGCGATCCCGCGCATAAGCTCGTCAATGCAACGCTCTATCGGCTGGACGAGGCGCAGTCCATCTGGAAGCAGGTCGCCGCACCGGTGCTGTGGGTCGTCGGCGCGGAATCCGAAGTGTTCAAGCGCATCGGCCTCTCGCCGGACGAGCATGCCGCGCGGCGGACAGCGTTCAAGGATCTGCGGTACGTGACGGTGCCCGACGCCGGCCATATGCTTCACCATGATCAGCCCGAGTCCGTCGCGCGGCTGATCGAAGAGTTTCTGACGCGAGGCGCATGACCGGTGGCCCAATACTTTCTCGTCCACCCGGTCAATCCCCAGCGCCGCCTGGTGCGCCAGGCCGCGGACATCATCCGGGCGGGCGGCCTGATCGCGTATCCGACCGACTCGTGCTATGCGCTCGGCTGTCGCCTCGGCGATGCGAAAGCGCTCGGGCGGCTGCGGCGTCTGCGCGGCATGGACGAGAAGCACCACCTGACGCTGATGTGCCGGGATTTGTCGGAAATCGCCAGCTACGCGATCGTCGACAACGTGCAATACCGGCTGCTCAAGGCGGCGACGCCCGGCGCCTACACGTTCATCCTGCGCGCGACCCGCGAAGTGCCGCGGCGGCTGCTGCATCCGCGCCGCAAGACCATTGGCGTGCGCGTCCCGGACCACGTCGTCGCCCACGCGCTGCTCGCGGAGCTCGGCCAGCCGATGCTCTCGGCGACGCTTACGCTGCCGGGCGCAGCGGTTCCTCCCTCGGATGCCGAGGCCATCCGCGCTGCGCTGGAGCACGACCTCGATCTGGTGATCGATGGCGGCTCGTGCGGCGTCGTGCCGACCACCGTCATCGACCTCACCGCCGATGTGCCGCAGGTTTTGAGACGCGGCAAGGGATCGCTCGCAAAGCTGGGCGTCGTCGCCGAGAGCGCCGAGATTGCGCTCTGATAAAATTCGCGCTCAACAAAGTCCTCGATGGACGTCACCCAGCTCGTTCAGACCGTCGCCATTTATGCGATCCCCGTGCTCTTCGCCATCACGTTGCACGAGGCGGCGCACGGCTACGTCGCGCGCTACTTCGGCGACATGACCGCATATGCGCAAGGTCGCATCAGCCTAAATCCCGCGCGCCACATCGACGTGATCGGCACGATCATCATTCCTTTGGTGATCGTGGTGCTCTCGCAGGGGCGGTTCTTGTTCGGTTGGGCGAAACCCGTTCCGGTGAACTACTCTGCATTGCGTTCGCCCAAGCGCGACATGATGTGGGTCGCCGCCGCTGGACCGGCCTCGAATCTGGCGATGGCACTCGGCTGGGTCGTCCTGCTGAAGCTCGCGATGCTGCTGCCTGACAATTTCTTCAGCATTCCGCTCCGCCTGATGAGCGAGGCGGGGATCCTCGTCAATCTGATCTTCATGTTCCTCAATCTGCTGCCGATCCTGCCGCTCGACGGCGGCCGAATCCTCGCGAGCCTTCTGCCGAGCCGGCTGGCGTGGCAATACTCGAAGCTCGAACGCTGGGGACTCCCGCTGCTGCTGCTGCTGATCGTGCTGCCGATTGCGGAAGGCCGAACGGCGATTGATTTCGTCCTCACCCCTCTGGTAGGCACTTCTGCCGCAATGATGCGCTCCATCGCTTACTGACCATGTACGAGACTCGGGTCCTGTCGGGTATGCGACCCACCGGTGCGTTGCACCTGGGCCATTACCACGGCGTGCTGAAGAACTGGGTGCGCTTGCAGACCGAATACCCATGCCTGTTCTTCGTCGCCGACTGGCACGCGCTCACGACCGACTACGAGAAGCCGGGCGATCTGCAGAAGAGCGGGCTGGAGATGACGATCGACTGGCTCGCCTCGGGGGTCGACCCGAACCAGGCGACGCTCTTCATCCAGTCGCACATCCCGGAGCACGCCGAGCTTTTCCTGCTGCTCGCGATGATGGCGCCGCTCGGCTGGCTCGAGCGCGTGCCGACCTACAAGGATCAGCAGGAAAAGCTCGCCGACAAGGACCTCACCACGTACGGCTTTCTCGGCTATCCGTTGCTGCAGGCGTCCGACATCCTGATCTACCGCGCGAAGTACGTGCCGGTCGGGGAAGACCAGGTGCCGCACATCGAGTTCGCCCGCGAGATTGCGCGGCGCTTCAACCATCTGTACGGCCGCGAGTCCGGGTTCGAGGAAAAGACCAAGGCGGCGGTGAAGAAGATGGGCTCGAAGAAGGCGCGCCTGCTGAACGAGCTGCGCACCAAGTTCCTGCAGCAGGGCGACGCCGAAGCGCTCAAGCGCGCGCACGCGCTGCTCGACGAGCAGCAGAACCTGCCGCGAGGCGACCGTGAGCGCCTGTACGGCTGGATGGAAGGGACCGGCAGGCGCATCCTGGCCGAACCCGAGGCGCTGCTCACCGAGGCGTCTCGCCTGCACGGGCTCGACGGGCAGAAGATGTCGAAGTCCTACGGCAACGCGATCGCGCTGCGCGAGGAGCCGGAAGCCGTGGCGAAGAAGATCCGCACGATGCCGACCGATCCGGCGCGCGTGAAGCGCAGCGATGCGGGCAACCCCGACGTATGTCCTGTGTGGCCGCTGCACCTGGTGTATTCCGACGCAGCGCGCAAGGACTGGGTACGCAAGGGCTGCACCACCGCAGGCATCGGTTGCCTCGAGTGCAAGCAACCGGTGATCGATGCGGTGAACGCCGAGCTCGCGCCGATCCGCGAGCGGGCGCAGGCCTACCTCGACGATCCGACGCTGGTGAAGAATATCCTCGCCGACGGCGGCGAGCGGGCGCGCAAGCTCGCCACCGAGACCATTCGCGACGTGCGCGAAGCGATCGGGACCCACTACGCATGAGCGAAGCGCTCGAGCAGACACAGAGCGCGGCACCGGTGGCGCGGATCTGGGGCGAGCCGATGATCGAGCTGCCGATGGATCTCTATATCCCGCCGGACGCGCTCGAGATCGTGCTCGAAGCGTTCCACGGTCCGCTCGACCTGCTGCTCTACCTGATCCGGCGCCAGAACCTCGACATTCTCGACATCCCGATGGCGCCGCTGACGCGGCAGTACCTGGTGTACGTCGAGATGATGCGCTCGACCAACCTGGAGCTCGCTGCCGACTACCTGGTGATGGCGGCGATCCTGATGGAGATCAAGTCGAAGATGCTGCTGCCCCGGCCTGCGGCGGTGGAGCAGGGAGAAGAGGACCCGCGGGCCGAGCTGGTGCGCAGGCTGCTCGAGTACGAAAGGATGAAGCAGGCGGCGCAGAAGCTGAACGAGCTTCCGCAGGAAGGCCGTGATGTGATCGCGATCTCCGTCTGGATCGAGAAGGAAGGACTTGCGCGCCTGCCCGACGTGCATCCGCAGGACCTGGCGGAAGCGTGGCGCGCGCTGCTCTACCGGGCGCGCCTTTCCGCGCACCACCGCGTCTCCCGCGAGGAGCTGTCGGTGCGTGAGCACATGAGCACGATCCTGCGGCGTCTTGGCGAGCGCAGGGTCCTCGAGTTCGCAGAGCTCTTCGACCCGGCGCGCGGTATCGCTGCGCTGGTCGTCACCTTTCTCGCCCTGCTCGAGCTGGCCCGCGAGGCGCTGCTCGACATCACGCAATCCGAAAGCTTCGCGCCGATCTACGTCAGGCTTGCCGATGGCCGACCCCACTGAAGCAAAGCGGATCCTCGAGGCGGCGCTGCTCGCGTCGCACGAGCCGGTTACCGCAATGGACCTGAAGCGCGTGTTCGAGGGCGAGGTCAGCGTCGACGAGATGCGCAAGCTGCTGGCCGAGCTGCGCGACGACTGGAGCGGACGTGCCATCGAGCTGGTCGAGCTCGCGAGCGGCTGGCGCTTTCAGACCCGCCCCGAGATGCAGCCGTTCGTCGAGCGCTTGCACCCGGAAAAGCCGCCGCGCTATTCGCGCGCTGTCATGGAGACGCTCGCCATCGTGGCGTACCGCCAGCCGGTTACGCGCGGCGACATCGAAGACGTTCGCGGCGTAAGCGTCTCGCCGCAGATCATCCAGACGCTCGAGGCGCGAGGCTGGATCGACGTCATCGGCCATCGCGAGACGCCGGGCCGGCCAGCCCTCTACGCGACCACCAAGACCTTCCTCGATGACCTCGGCCTGCGCGCGCTCTCCGAGCTGCCGCCGCTCGAGGAAATCGCCCAGACCCTTGCGTTCGAGCCCGCCGCCCCGGCGTCCCCGGAAGAGCCCGCACCCGTCGCCGCAGCCGCCGCCGCCCGCAGCGCAGCAGACTGAGCCGCGCGGCGAGCGGATCCAGAAGCTGCTCGCGGCGGCCGGCTTCGGGTCGCGTCGCGAGATCGAGACCTGGATCAGCGCCGGACGCATCACGGTCCGGGGACACGCCGTGCGCCTCGGGGATCGCGCCGCTCCGGGCGACCCGATCGAGCTCGATGGCAAGCCCGTCGAGCTGCAGCCCGCAAGCACCGAACCGCGCGTGATCGCGTATCACAAGCCGGTTGGAGAGGTCGTCACCCGCAGCGATCCGGAGGGCCGGCGCACGGTGTTCGAGCGCCTCCCGCAGCTGCCGGGACGGCGCTGGGTGGCGATCGGCCGACTCGACCTGAACAGCTCGGGGCTGCTCCTGTTCTCCGATTCGGGAGAGCTCGCGAACCAGCTGATGCATCCGCGCCACGCGATCGAGCGCGAGTACGCGGTGCGGATCTCGGGGGAGCTCAGCCGCGAGACGCGCGCGCGGTTGCTGGCCGGAATCGAGCTCGAAGACGGGCCGGCCCGCTTCGAGCGCATCGAAGCCGGCGAAAAATCCGCCGGCGTCAACCGCTGGTACCGCGTCATCCTGCGGGAGGGCCGCAACCGCGAGGTGCGGCGCATCTTCGACGCGGTAGGTCTGCAGGTCAGCCGGCTGCTGCGGATCCGGATGGGCTCCGTGAGCCTCCCACGAGAGGTCAAGCCGGGACGCTGGGTGGAGCTAACGAAGACCGAGGTCGAAGCGCTGCGAAGCGTTGTCCGGTAACGGGAAAGCTGTTAAACTTCAACAGTTTTTGCAAGTGGGCTTCGGCCCATTTTTTGTTTGTACGCTAGACATGCGGGCACGATGAGGGCGCTGGAAGACATCTTGGAGCCGACGCTGCGCGGAATGGGATTCGAGCTGGTCGATCTGCAACGTTCGAACGGCGGACGGCTGTTGCGCATTTTCATCGACAAGCCGGGTGGCATCACGATCGATGACTGCGCGTCCACCAGCCGCCACCTGTCGCGCGTCTTCGCCGTCGAGGGCGTGGAGTACGACCGGCTCGAGATCTCCTCGCCCGGCCTCGATCGGCCGCTGCGCAAGCCCGCGGACTTTGCGCGCTTCGCCGGCAGCCGGGTCGATGTGCGCATGCAGAACCCCGACGCGACGGGCCGGCGGCGTTTCGTCGGGACGTTGCAGCGCGTGGATGGGAGCCTGGCGACCCTCGAGGTCGACGGGCAGAGAGTCGAATTGGACCTTGGCGCGATGGAACGCGCGCGCCTCGTACCGGACGCATAAGAGGGCTGACGATGAATTTCGGGCGGGAATTGCTGCTGCAGGCGGACGCGCTGGCGCGCGAGAAGAACGTCCCCAAGGACATCGTCTTCTCCGCGCTCGAGATGGCGCTCGCTTCGGCGGCCAAGAAGCGCTACGCCGACGACGCCGACGTGCGGGTTTCGATCGACCGCGTGACCGGCAACTACGAGTCGTTCCGGCGCTGGAAGGTGGTGGCGGACGAGGCGGTCGAGGCGCCCGCCGCGCAGATCCCGCTGACGGAGGCGCTGCAGCGCAAGGCCGACGCCAAGCTCGAGGATTACATCGAGGAGCCGATCGAGCCGATCGATCCGCGGCGCATCGGCGCACAGACGGCGAAGCAGGTGCTGCTGCAGCGCATTCGCGACGCCGAGCGCGAGCAGATCCTGAACGATTTCCTGTCGCGGGGCGACGAGCTCGTCACCGGGACGATCAAGCGCATGGAGCGCGGCAGCGCGGTCGTCGAATCGGGCAAGCTCGAAGCGCTGCTGCCGCGCGAGCAGATGATCCCGAAGGAAAACCTGCGGATCGGCGACCGTGTGCGCGCCTGGGTGGCGAAGATCGATCGCGGCGCGCGCGGCCCGCAGCTGATTCTCTCCCGCACGGCGCCGCAGTTCATCATGAAGCTGTTCGAGCTCGAGGTTCCCGAGATCGAGGAGAAGCTGCTCGAGATCAAGTCGGCGGCGCGCGATCCGGGCGTGCGGGCGAAGATCGCGGTGCACACCACCGACAAGCGCATCGATCCGATCGGCACGTGCGTCGGCATGCGCGGCTCGCGCGTGCAGGCCGTTACGCAGGAGCTTGCCGGAGAGCGCGTGGATATCGTGCTGTGGTCGGGGGATCCGGCGCAGTTCGTGATCGGTGCGCTCGCGCCTGCAGAGGTGAGCTCGATCCTGGTCGATGAGGAAAAGCATTCGATGGACGTCGTCGTCGACGAGGAGAACCTCGCGATCGCGATCGGCCGCAGCGGTCAGAACGTTCGCCTCGCGTCCGAGCTGACCGGCTGGACGATCAACCTGATGACCGAGGAAGAGTCGAAACAGAAGCAGCAGGAAGAGTCGGGCAAGATCCGCAACCTCTTCATGGAGAAGCTCGACGTCGACGAGGAGGTCGCCGACATCCTGCTGCAGGAGGGCTTCGCGACGCTCGAGGAGGTCGCGTACGTGCCCATCAACGAGCTGCTCGAGATCGATGCGTTCGACGAGGGCACGGTGAACGAGTTGCGCAGCCGCGCGCGCAATGCGCTGCTGGTGCAGGCGATTGCGAGCGAGGAGAGCATCGAGAACGTCGATCCGGAGCTCCTCAAGCTGGAGGGAATGGACAACGCGCTGGCGGCGAAGCTCGCGGCGCAGGGCGTCAAGACCCGCGACGATCTCGCCGACCTCGCGGTCGACGAGCTCTCGGAGCTCACCGGCGTGGACGGCGAGCGCGCGAAGGGCCTGATCATGGCAGCGCGGGCGCATTGGTTCGAAGCCGCCGCGGCCGAAGACGGCGCGGTGCAGAAGGAGGCACGGTAAGTGGCGCAGACGAGCGTCGAGCAATTCGCCAGCGAGCTGAAGGTTCCGCCTTCGGTGCTGCTGGAGCAGCTGCGTGCTGCCGGCGTGGAGAAGCGCGTTCCGGAAGACGCCCTGTCCGAGCAGGACAAGTCGCGGCTGCTCGAGTACCTGAGGCGGGCGCACGGCTCGATCGAGGCGAAGACCAAGATCACGCTGACGCGGCGGCAGACGAGCGAGATCAAGAAGGCCGACTCGATGACCGGGAAGGCGCGCACCATTCAGGTGGAGGTGCGCAAGAAGCGGGTGTTCGTCAAGCGCGATGCGCCCGAGCCCGCAGTAGCCGAAGCCCCGCCGCCGGCGGCGCCCACGGCGCCGGCAGCGCCCGCCATCGATACGCACGAGCTCGAGCTTCGCAAGGAAGAGGAGCGGCGCCAGCAGCATCTCGCCGAGCTGCAGGCGCAGGAGCTGCGCGAGAAGCAGGAGCGCGAGCGCCGCGAAGCGGAGCAGAAGCAAGCCGAGCGCGAAGCGCAGCGCGCGGCTCCGGCGCCCGCCGCCGGCGCCCCGGCCGCCGCGACGGAAGGCACGCTGCACGCGCCCAAGCCCAAGGAAGGCGATGGCAAGGGCGAGAAGAAGGCCAAGAAGGCCAAGACCACCACGATCCTCAAGGGCGACACCGTGCGCCGCCGCACGATGAAGACGCGCGGCGACGTTGGCGGTGGCGTGGCCGGATGGCACGGGCCAAAGGGCGGGCACCGGAAGGTCGCGAGCCCCGATCAGCCGACGTTTACGCCGCCGAACGAACCGGTCGTGCGCGAGATTGCGGTGCCGGAGACGATCACGGTCGGCGAAGTTGCGCACCGGATGTCGGTGAAGGCGGCCGAAGTGATCAAGGCACTGATGAAGCTCGGCTCGATGGCCACCATCAACCAGGTTCTCGATCAGGAAACCGCGATGATCGTGATCGAGGAGATGGGCCACAAGGCGAAGCCCGCCAAGCTCGACGATCCCGAGGCCTACCTGGTCGAAACGGAGGAAGAGGGCGGGAGCGAGCTCTTGCCGCGGCCGCCCGTCGTGACCGTGATGGGGCACGTCGATCATGGCAAGACTTCGCTGCTCGACTACATCCGGCGCACGAAAGTCGCCGCCGGCGAGGCGGGCGGCATCACGCAGCATATCGGCGCGTACCATGTCGAGACGCCGCGTGGCGTCGTCACGTTCCTCGATACGCCGGGCCACGAAGCGTTCACTGCAATGCGTGCACGCGGCGCCAAGGTCACGGACATCGTAGTGCTGGTCGTAGCGGCCGACGACGGCGTCATGCCGCAGACAGTCGAAGCGATCAACCACGCCAAGGCGGGCGATGTCGCGCTCGTGGTGGCGATCAACAAGATCGACAAGCACGAGGCGAACCCCGAGAAGGTCAAGCAGGAGCTGGTCAGCCAAGGCGTCATCCCGGAGGAATTCGGCGGCGAGACGCCGTTCGTGCCGGTCTCGGCGAAGACCGGGGAAGGCGTCGACGCGCTTCTCGAGCGGGTGCTGCTGCAGGCCGAAGTGCAGGAATTGAAGGCCGCCGTCGGCGTGCCGGCGAAAGGCGTCGTCATCGAGGCGAGGCTCGACAAGGGCCGCGGCCCGGTCGCGACCGTGCTGGTGCAGTCCGGCACGCTGGAGCGCGGCGACGTCGTGCTCGCGGGAGCGGTGCACGGGCGGGTACGCGCGATGCTCGACGAGAGTGGCAAGTCGATCCAGTCGGCGGGCCCGTCGATCCCGGTCGAGATCCAGGGCCTCTCGGACGTCCCGCATGCCGGCGAGGAGATGGTCGTGATCGCCGACGAGCGCAAGGCGCGCGAGATCGCACTGTTCCGCCAAGGCAAGTTCCGCGACGTGAAGCTCGCCAAGCAGCATTCGGCGAAGCTCGAGAACATCTTCGAGACGATGGGCGAAGGCGAGAAGAAGACGCTCGCGCTGGTGATCAAGTCGGACGTGCAGGGCTCGCAGGAAGCGCTGGTGCACGCGCTGACGCGCCTTTCGACCGAAGAGGTCAAGGTCGTGGTGGTGCACGCGGGCGTCGGCGGCATCACGGAGTCGGACGTCAATCTGGCGATGGCTTCGCGCGCCGTGATCATCGGGTTCAACGTGCGCGTGGATGCCACGGCGCGCAAGCTGGTCGAGTCCGCCGGAGTCGACGTGCGCTACTACAACGTGATCTACGAAGCGGTCGATGAAATCAAGGCCGCGCTCTCGGGAATGCTCGCCCCCGAGCGCAAGGAGAGCGTTCTCGGCCTGGTCGAGGTGCGCCAGGTGTTCCGCATCTCCAAGGTCGGCACGGTCGCGGGATGCTACGTGCAGGAAGGCCTCGTACGCCGCAACGCGCAGGTTCGGGTGCTGCGCGACAACGTCGTGATCCACACCGGCGAGATCGATGCGCTCAAGCGCTTCAAGGACGACGTGCGCGAGGTCAAGTCCGGCTTCGAGTGCGGCATGTCGCTGAAGAACTTCCAGGACCTCAAGGTCGGCGACCAGTTCGAGGCATTCGAGGTGCTGGAGGTCGCGCGCACGCTGTGATGCGTCTCCGCCCGCAAAAGGTGGCGGACATGATTCAGCGCG
>Ga0209382_10007920_pt1 | contig 13439 bp, 13 predicted proteins | sample SoiMetdeltSBSDD5_FD_187599 | JGI IMG/M metagenome (GOLD analysis project Ga0209382, IMG submission 187599) | Bulk soil microbial communities from a Populus tree surrounding site in Tennessee, USA - Soil MetaG P. deltoides SBSDD5 (SPAdes) (version 2) | ecosystem: Environmental > Terrestrial >... | reverse complement strand
TCTCGAACTGCGGCGACGACGGTCGAGTGCTGGCGGACGGCAGCGCGAGTATCTTCTCGTCGCGTATTTCAATCGGGACTCCGCGGTGCGCAGTTCACCGTGAGATCTCCAACCACATCCCCGCCCTGGTGTAGAGCAAGAGTCTGGCGCAGCGGTGGTGCCCGCCCGTACCCGCTGATCTGTCGGCCGTCGATCGTGATGGCAACCGCATCACGCGGCACAGAGCCTCCAGCACGCCGACCAGCCGGGGCGTGTGTGCAAGCGGCTCTCCTCTAGGCTGGCACCGACCTCGCTGACAGCCTGCACCGGATCCCGCCGGCCGCCGGATTGCGACGTATGAGCTCGTCGTCGGTCGGGTGAGTCTTAAACTGCGACGGAGAGGAGTTCGCCATGGCGTCCATTTCGGAGCGGGAGAGCACGGAGATCGAGGCGGCAAACGCGTCCGGCAGTACTCCGGTCGTCTTTGTCCACGGCCTGTGGCTGCTGGCGAGCAGCTGGGCCAACTGGGCGGAGTTCTTCACGCAGGCCGGTTACGCGCCGCTGACGCCGGACTGGCCGGACGATCCCGCAACGGTTGAACAGGCGCGGGCGAACCCGGATGTCCTGGCCAAGAAGACCCTCGAGCAGGTTGCCGACCACACCGCCGACGTGATCGGCAAGCTGGCGAAGAAGCCCGCCGTGATGGGGCACTCGACCGGCGGACTGGTCGCCCAGATGCTCGCCGGCCGTGGGCTCTCGGCAGTCACGGTGGCTATCGACCCGGGCGTGTTCCGCGGTGTCCTTCCGCTGCCCTTGTCCACGCTGCGGACGGCTGGACCGTTCCTGGTGAATCCCCGGTATCGGGGCCGCGCCATCACGCTGACCTTCGACCAGTTCAAGTACGGCTGGACGAACGCCCTGGACGAGGACGAGGCAAAACGCCTCTACGACACCTACCATGTGGCCGGGTCGGGGATCGCCCTGGCCCAGATGGGCAACGCCAACCTCAACCCCTGGACCGAGTCGAAGGTCGACACGAAGAACCCCGATCGGGGTCCGCTGCTGATCCTCGACGGGGAGAAGGACCACACCGTTCCCTGGGCGATCGCCAACGCCGCCTACAAGCGGCAAAGACGCAACCCGGGCGTCACCGAGATCAAGAAGATGCCCAACCGCGGCCACTCGCTGACCATCGACCACGGCTGGCAGGAGGTCGCGCAGACCGCGCTCGACTTCGTCAAGCGGTTCGTCCCGGCCAAGCCGAGCTAGCCCGCCTCGATCCGACGCCCGAACTATCGGCTGGCGGGGCGTCGTATGCCTGCCGGGCGTTGCCGGACGTGAATAGACCACCGGCCTCTTCGAAGTACCGGTCGTGAAGGTCGTCGGCCCACTCCGCCAGGCTCGAGCGGGTCGGATTGGTCGCCCGTACAGCCCAACATAGGCGTCCATCCGCCGCGCCCTGCGTTCCGCCCCCAGCGCCAACGTACCTTCGCGACGAGGCCGGTAACGTCAACCGAAGACGCGCCACTGCGGAGGTGTGAGCACGCATGCCCCACTCATCGAGGACACCCTGGCCCCCGCTGCCGTTGGACGAGTGGCAGTCCACTCGAGACACCCTGCAACTCTGGACACAGATCGTCGGCAAGGTACGGCTCGCCCACGAACCTCTGGCCAACCATTGGTGGAACGTGCCGCTCTACGTGACCGCCCGCGGCCTCACCACCTCGTTGATACCGCACCGTGACGGCGTCAGCTTCCAGATCGACTTCGACTTTCGCGGCCACCGCCTCGACATCGTGACCACCACCGGTGAGACCGGCTCGATGGCGCTGAAACCAATGCCGGTGGCGGACTTCTACGCCGAGTTCGTCCGTCTACTGCAGACACTCGGAGTCGGCACGACGATCTGGCCGGTACCGGTGGAAATCGAAAACGCCATCCCCTTTGCCGACGATCGCGTGCACGCCACGTACGACTCCGCCCACGCGCAGCGTTTCTGGCTTGCCCTGGTCGAGATCCAGCGGGTCCTCGCCGTGTTCCGGAGCCGGTTCGTGGGAAAGGTCAGCCCGATTCACCTCTTCTGGGGAGGCCTCGACCTGGCGGTGACCCGCTTCTCCGGCCGCGGGGCACCACCACATCCCGGAGGCGCACCCAACTGCGGGCCACACGTCATGCTCGAGGCGTACTCCCACGAGGTCAGCAGCGCCGGCTACTGGCCCGGCGGCGGCGGACAGGGCGTCTTCTACTCCTACGCCTACCCGGAACCGCACGGGTACCAGGAGTTCCCGGTCCGGCCCGCCACGGCCTACTACGACACCAAGCTCGGCGAGTTCGTCCTGCCGTACGAAACCATCGCCACCGCCGATGATCCCGGGCAGCTCCTCCTCGACTTCCTGCAAAGCACGTACGAGGCAGCCGCCAACTGCGCCTCATGGGACCGCCAGTCACTGGAGCGCCACAACTAACCGTCAGCAGGGTACGCGTCCAAAGCTCCAATGTGGACACCGTTGGTGAAGGAGACAACGCCTCGACATCAGTGTCGGCGTCATCGCAGCTGAACCGAGCGAGTTACTGTGGCGCGGAGGCCGCGATGTGGGCCGGTGGGGCGTCGAGGCTGCAGTGCAGCCGGTCCGCCGGTCGGGTTGCGGCCAGTGTTTCGGGATGCGGGTTGCGGATGAGGCCGGCGGCGAGCACGCCGGCGACGACGCAAAGCCCACCGGAGATCAACGAAGCGGTGTGGAAGCCGGCGGAGAACTGGGCCGGGTGCAGGTAGGCGGCGCCGGTGATGCCTGCTGCCGCCGGGAGTACCGCGACCGCGATGAGCCCGGCGGCGCGGGCGACGTCGTTGTTGACCGCCGAGGCCATGCCGGCGTGCCGGGCAGGTACGGCGGCTAGCACGGTGGCGGTCAGTGGCGCGACGGTGGTGGCTAGGCCCAGCCCGAGGACGACGACGGCGGGCAGCACCTCGGTGAGGTAGTCACCGCCGGGGCCGATGCGGGTGAACAATGCCAGGCCGATACCAACCAAGACCGGACCGACGCTCATCTGCAGACGCGGGCCGATCCGTTCGGCCAGCGCACCAGACCGAACCGACAGCACGAGCATGACGGCGGTCAGCGGAAGTAGCGATACACCGGCCTGCAGCGCGGTGTAGCCGGAGACTTGTTGCAACTGGATGGGCAGCAGGAACAGCGCCCCGCCCAGGGCGCCGTACACCACGAAGGTCACCAGGTTGGTGGCGGTGAACTGGGTCGACGAGAACAGGTCGAGTGGAAGCATCGGCGCCGGCGCGCGACGCTGCCAGACGACGAACGCCGCCAGCAGGACAGCGCCGCCGGCCAGAGCGGTGATCACCGCGGGGCTGGTCCATCCGCTGGTCGGCCCTTCGATCAGCCCGTAGGTGAGGCCAACCAGCCCGGCGGTGACCAGCACCCCACCGGCCCAGTCGACCCGCCCGGTGGCGTCCGCGTCGTGCGACTCCGGCACGTGGCGCCACGCCAGAACGACGACGGCGACCGCGATCGGCAGGTTGATCGCGAATATCAGTCGCCAGGACGCTGCTTGGATCAGCCATCCGCCGAGGAACGGACCGACCGCGGTGGCCACACCAGACAGCCCGGACCAGGCGCCGATCGCCTTACCCCGATCGGCCGGCACGAACGACGCCTCCAGGATCGCCAGGCTACCGGGCGTCAGCAGCGCGGCTCCGACGCCCTGCAACGCCCGCGCGGCGATGAGCACACCGGTAGTGGGGGCCACGCCGCACAACACCGAGGCCGCCGCGAACCAGATCACCCCGATGAGAAACACCCGCTTGCGCCCGTACCGATCGCCGAGCGATCCGGCGACCAGCAACAGCCCGGCCAAGGTCAGCGTGTACGCCGTGACGACCCACTGCAACGTGGCCAGTCCGGTGTCGAACTCCTCGCCGATCGCCGGCAGCGCGATGCCCACGACGGTGGCGTCGATGGACGCGATCGCCGAGCCGAGGATCGTTGCCGCCAGCACCCACCGCCCCGGGCCGCTGGCGTAGCGGAGCCCGGACGGGACCTCCGCCGCCGGATCACCCGCCATGACGACACCGTACTTGTGCGACGGACGGTGGCGCGTGCAATGGTAGGCACCATGACGTCTGGAGGTACCGCGATGACGGAACCGGCCTGCCGCCATCTCGACGACGTACACCCGGTTGAGCCGACCGCCGACGGCTGCGAGGACTGCCTAGCCATCGGTGGCCGGTGGGTTCACCTACGGGTGTGCATGTCGTGTGGTCACGTCGGTTGCTGTGACAGTTCACCCAACCGGCACGCGACCGCCCACTTCACCGGCACCGCTCACCCCATCGTCTCGTCTTACGAGCCGGGTGAGGACTGGTGGTGGTGCTACGCCGATCAGGTGGTGGTGGAGGTTCCGGGCGCTCCGTCGTACTCCCATTCCTGATCGGGAGATCGCATGACTGAGGTAACCGTCGTACACCGTCCCGAGCGGTCGCGGTACGAGGTACGGGTGGACGGTGAAACGGCCGGCTACACCCGGTACCGCCGCTCACCGGACGGCAGCTACATCGACTTCCGGCACACGGAGATCGATCCCGCGTACGAAGGGCAGGGTCTAGGTGCCAGGCTCGTGGCCGAAGCGCTCGACGACGTCCGCCGCCGCGGTGACCGCGCGATCGCGACGTGCCCGTTCGTCGCCGCGTTCGTCAAACGGCACCCCGAGTACGCCGACCTGGTGGTGGCGGATCCCTGAACCGTCCGGCCGTCTGGACTGCGACTCCTTCCACGTCGACACGGCCTTTGGACAGTCGGTAGATCCTCGAGCCGAGAAGGCTCTGGCCAAGCTCAGCCAACGGGAACGGGATGTCGCGGTGGCCGTGGGCCGCGGACGGTCCAACACGCAGATCAGCGAGGAGCTGTTCCTGAGCGTGGCCACCGTCAAGGCGCACGTGTCCTCGATACTCACCAAACTCGATCTCAATAACCGTACCCAGATCGCGCTGCTCGCCCACGACGCCGGGCTGACAGATTAGGGACCCAAATCAAGTATCCGGGCCGCTTCGAGGGCGAGGTACAGCTGCGCGACACCGGTCGGCTGCGACAGATGCTGCCCGGTGAGCTCTTCGAGCCGGCGTAGCCGGTACCGCACCGTGTTGCGGTGCACGTGGAGTTCGGCGGCCGCGACGGAGGTCGCGCCGTCCGCGCTGAACCAGGCGCGCAACGTGTCGAGCAGGACGTAGCACTCTGTTGCCGGGAGCGCGAGGACGGGGGCCAGGATCGTCCGAGCCACGGTCGTCGCTGCCTCGGGCGCGCTGGCGATCAGGACGGCGACCGGTACCTGTTCGTACCGGACGAGCTCTTGGGTGCCGCGATTGGCGGTAGCCAGGGCCAGCCGGGCCTGGCGCAGAGCAGCGGGGGTCTGGTCGAGACTCGGATACGGCTCGCTGAGCCCGACAGGTCCACCGGCCAGCTCGGTCAGGTGGGCGCACACCCGGTCGATCCGGATCCGCTGGGTCAGCACGACGACACCGACCTGCGCGTCGACCTCCACCCGCCAGGCCGACTGCACATCGCGCGTACGTAGGACGTCATCCGCGTGCGGGATCGACTCGATGCCGGGCAGCGGGGTCGCCGCGGCCACCACGACGAACGTACCGTTGTGCGGCAGCCCGAGGGCGGCCGCACAGTCCCACAGCCGCGACCCGTCTCCGACGTCGCCGCGCAGGAGCACGTCGAGCATCGCGCTGCGGGTCTGGGAGTCGGTACGAGCGCGTTCCGCGACGGCGTCCCGGTAGGCGTCGCTCACCGAACCGGACTGGTCGTCGATGATGAACCACAGCTCGGAACTGGCGTGCAGCAAGGCGGTCGCGGCACCGTCCTCTTCGGACGCTTCGGCGAGGATGGCCGCCCAGATGTACTTCCCCGCGATCCGGTAGGCATGCAGAATCACCGGGAGCGGCGCGCCCTGCTCGGCTCGCCGACGGCCGGTGGCACGCGATGCCTCGTACCCGCGGCTCGGCCGCCCGGCCAGCTGGCCGAGGATGTCCACCAGGTTGTTGCGTACGGAGGTACGCAGATCGTCGACCGGTACGACCTCGCTGCTGTAGTAGAACGGCTCCGCCCGCCGGATGACGTCGGTCAGCTCAGTTGCCATGCGGTCGACCCGTTTCAGCAGACGTTCGCCGATCGCCGCGATGACGGGCGGCCGGGCCTCGACGAGGCGATCCATGCCCGCAGCGTACGAGTCTATTGTGCCTGTGCACAGTCGCCGGCCGTCGCACTCTGGCCACGGGCACATGGCCCGCCGCTCGGGTGTAACCCCAGACTCGTCGGCGTGAACATTGCCGAGAACCTCACGCGCAGCGCCGAGCGGTACCCCGACCGCCCGGCGATCCGGCTGAACGACATGGTCCTGACCTACTCCGATCTCGACCGCGCCAGTGCGCGCGCCGCCGGGCTGATCCGCGAACGAGGCGTGCGACCGGGCGATCGCGTCGCCGTAATGCTGCCCAACGTTCCGGAGTTCGCCGTCATCTACTACGGCGCACTGCGGGCCGGCGCGGTCGTCGTACCGATGAACCCGTTGTTGAAGGAGCGCGAGGTCGCCTACTACCTGGGCGATTCCGGGGCGTGGTTGTTGTTCGCCGCGACCGCGTGCGCCGGCGAGGCCGCGGCGGCGGCCGCGCGGGTCGGCGCGACGTGCGTGGAGGTGGACGGCGACCTGCTCGCGGCGGCTCCGATCGACGAGTGGGTGGTCGACCGGGTAGCGAGCGACACCGCGGTCCTGCTCTACACCTCCGGGACGACCGGCCGGCCCAAGGGCGCCGAGCTGACCCACGCGAACCTGTCGGCCAACGTCGAGATCGTGGCGACCGACCTGCTGCGGGTCGGCCCGGACGATGTGATTCTGGGCGGGCTGCCGCTGTTCCACTCGTTCGGGCAGACGTGCGGGCTCAACACCGCGGTCGCGGCGGGCGCCTGCCTCTCGCTCGTACCGCGCTTCTCCCCCGACCGCGTGTTCGAGGTCCTGCAACGGGACCAAGTGACCATCTTCGAGGGCGTACCCACGATGTACATCGCGCTGCTCGGCGACGAGCGTCGCGAGAAATACGACGTGTCGGCTCTGCGGGTCTGCGTGTCCGGCGGCGCGGCGCTGCCGGTCGAGGTGTTACACGGGTTCGAGAAAGCGTTCGGCTGCATCGTCCTCGAGGGCTACGGGTTGTCCGAGACGTCACCGGTCGCCTCGTTCAACCACCCGGACCGGCCACGGAAACCAGGCTCCATCGGTACGCCGATCCGCGGGGTCGAGATGCGCCTGTTCGGTGACGACGGGCAGGACGTACCGCCGGGTGGGGTCGGCGAGATCGCGATCCGCGGGCACAACGTGATGAAGGGCTACTGGCTGCGCGACGAAGCGACGGCCGAAGCGATCCGGGATGGCTGGTTCCGCACCGGCGACCTGGCCCGTGTCGACGACGACGGGTACTTCTTCATCGTCGACCGGAAGAAGGACCTCATCATCCGCGGTGGGTACAACGTGTACCCGCGCGAGATCGAAGAGGTCCTCTACGAACACCCGGCGGTCGCGGAGGCCGCGGTGGTGGGTGTGCCGGACGCCTCGCTGGGCGAGGAGGTCGGCGCCGCCGTGGTGCTGCGGCCGGGCGCCCCGGCCACCGCCGAGGAGATCCGGGAGTTCGTCAAGCGACAGGTGGCGGCGTACAAGTACCCACGCCACGTCTGGTTCGCGGACGCCCTGCCCAAGACGGCGACCGGCAAGGTGCTCAAGCGCGAGATCCAGCCACCACGAGGTGCGCCGTGACCGAGGCCGACGAACTCGCCGCTCCGCTCGACGCGCTTCTCGTCGATGCGGCGCTGGGACCGCTGCGCCTGTTGACCCCGGACATGTCGACCGCCCGCTTCGCCGGCCGGTTGGCCACGCGGCCCCGGGCGACGGGTCGCCGACTGGCTTCGCTCGCCGTCGAGCTGGCCCGCGTCGGCGCGGGCACCTCCGAACTCGCGCCGCAGCGGCGGGACCGGCGCTTCGCCGACGCCACCTGGGGCGAGAACCCGGTGTTGCGGCGTGTGGTGCAGGCCTACCTCGCCGCCGGACGCACAGTCGAGCAGCTCATCGCCGACGCCGACCTGGGCTGGCGGGACGACCAGCGGGTACGGTTCCTCGCCGACAACGTCATGGCGGCCGTGGCCCCGAGCAACGTCCCGCTGCTCAACCCGGCGGCGGTCCGGGCCACCCGCGACACCCGGGGCCTGAACTTCGTACGCGGTGGCGTGAACCTGGTACGGGACATGGCGCGGGCGCCGCGCATCCCGCAGATGGTGGACGGTTCAGGGTTTGCGGTCGGGCAGAACCTGGCCGCCACCGCGGGTGCCGTGGTGCTCCGTACCGAGGCGTTCGAGCTGATCCAGTACGCGCCGCAAACGCCGAAAGTGCGGACCGTGCCGCTGCTCCTGGTCGCCCCGGCCATCAACAAGTTCTACGCCCTGGACCTCGCGCGAGGTCGCAGCCTGGTGGAGTACCTCGTCCAATGTGGACAGCAGGTCTTCGCGCTGTCGTGGCGCAACCCCGACGCCCGGCACGCCGACTGGGGGCTCGACGTCTACCTGCGAGCGGTCCTCGAGGCTCTCGACGCGATGGAGGCCGTGAGCGCGACGGACCGGACCGTCCTCATAGGAGCGTGCTCCGGGGGCATCATCGCCAGCCTGGTCGCCGCGCACCTGGCCGGGACTGGCCGGCTCGACCGGTTGGCCGGCCTCGGCTTCCTCGTGACCGTGCTCGACCACCGGCGGGCCGGCGTACCCGCCGCCCTCGCCGACCGCTACCTCGCCGCCGCAGCCACCGCGATGTCGAGGCGGCGCGGGTACCTGGACGGCCGCGCCCTTGCCGAGGTCTTCGCGTACCTGCGCCCCAACGACCTGGTGTGGCACTACTGGGTCAACAACTATCTGCTCGGCCGCAAGCCGCCCGCGTTCGACGTGCTGTACTGGAACGCCGACACGATCCGGATGAGCGCCCGCCTGCACGCCGACTTCGTGGACCTGGCGGTGACGAACCCACTCCCCCAGCCGGGAAGAGCGACGGCGCTCGGCACACCGGTCGACCTGAGGACCATCGACGTCGACGCCTACGTGGTGGCCGGGGTGGCCGACCACATCACGCCCTGGCAGAGCTGCTACCGCACGACCGGACTGCTCGGCGGGAGATCACGGTTCGTGCTGTCGACCAGCGGTCACATCGCGGCTCTGGTCAACCCGCCGGACAATACCAAGGCCACATACCAGATCAACCCGAGGAACCCGGCCGATCCGCAACGGTGGCTGAGCGGCGCAACCACCCGGCCGGGCAGCTGGTGGCCGGACTTCGTGACCTGGCTGAACCGCCACTGTGGACCGAAGCGACCCGCCCCCGAAACCCTTGGCGGCACAAGCTTCCCGCCGCTCGTCGAGGCACCCGGCACCTACGTTTTCGACCGTTGAGGATCTGTCATGTACCCAGGCATCGGCCGTTCACTCGGCACCGACTACTTCCGCCTCGCCGAACAGCTCACCGGCGCGGAACGCGATTACTGGCGGCGGACCCGCGACTTCGTAGACAACGAGGTGCTACCCGTCATCAACGACTACTGGGAGCGCGCCGAGTTCCCCTGGCCACTCATCGAGAGCCTCGCCAAGCTCGACATCATCGGCGACGGCATCGACGGGTACGGCTGCCCGCCGATGAGCCCCATCGCCACCGGCCTGGTGCACATGGAGCTGAACCGCGGTGACGGCAGCCTCGGCACGTTCGTCGGCGTCCAGGCCGGGTTGGTGATGCGGTCCATCGCGATGCTCGGCTCGGAGGAGCAGAAGCGGCAATGGTTGCCGGCGTTGGCCCGGCTCGAGAAGATCGGCGCCTTCGCGCTCACCGAACCGCGGCACGGCTCCGACTCCGTCGCGCTCGAGACGTCGGCCCGTCGCGACGGCGACACGTGGGTCATCGACGGGGAGAAGAAGTGGATCGGCAACGCCACCATCGCCGACGTCATCGTGCTCTGGGCCCGCGACACCGCCGACGGGAAGGTCAAGGGCTTCCTCGTGAAGAAGGACACCCCAGGCCTGACGACCACGCGCATCGAGGGCAAAGGGTCGCTCCGCGCCGTGTGGCAGGCCGAGATCCAGATCACGGGGGTACGGGTGCCCGACCGCGACCGGCTGCCGTTGGCGAACGCGTTCTCGGACGTGGGCGCGGTGCTCGCCAGTACCCGCAACACGGTCGCCTGGGCGGCCCTCGGCCACGCCACCGCGGCCTACGACGCCGCGATGTCGTACTGCCGCCAGCGCGTGCAGTTCGGCAAGCCGCTGGTCAGCTTCCAGATCGTGCAGGAACGGCTGGTGCGGATGCTCGCCGAGCTGTGCGGCATGCAGCTGTACTGCCTGCGGCTCGGCCGGCTCATCGAGGAGGGCCGGCTCAGCGACACGATCGCGGCGCTGGCGAAGATGAACAACACCAGCAAGGCCCGCCAGCTCATCCTCGAGGCGCGCGACCTGCTCGGCGGCAACGGCATTCTGCTCGACTTCCACGTCATGCGGCACCTCGCGGACATGGAGGCGGTGCACACGTACGAAGGTACGGAGACGGTCCAGACGCTCATCGTGGGACGGGACATCACCGGTGTGGGTGCGTTCGCGTAGGCCGGCGCGGGATCTGCGCTTCGTCGACGCGGACGGCGTCCGGCTCCGGGTCGGGATACGCGGCACCGGGCGCCCGCTGCTACTGCTCATGGGCATCGGCGGCAACCTCGAGATGTGGACACCGTTCGAGGAGGCGCTCGACAGCCGCGTGGTACAGACCATCACCGTCGACGCCCCCGGTACCGGTGGGTCCGGCGGGTACCGGTTCCCGCGCCGGATGTCCGGGCTCGCGTCCACAATGGAGCGCATGCTCGACGCGCTCGGGTACCACCGGGTCGACGTACTCGGAGTGTCGTTCGGCGGCGTACTCGCCCAGCAACTAGCCCACCAGGCCCCGGACCGGGTACGCCGGCTCGTACTGGCCGCCACCGGCATCGGGCTCGGCGGCGTACCGGGCTCGCCGCGGGTCCTGCTCCGGCTCGCCACCCCCCGCCGGTACACGCAGCCCGACTATTACCGGCGGATCGCCGGCGATATCTACGGCGGGCTCGCTCGCCGCGATCCCGACGCGATGCTGCACGGGTCACTGGCGCGGTTCACCCACGCGCCGGGTTTGGGGGGCTACCTCGCCCAGCTGTACGCGATCGCCGGCTGGACGAGCCTGCCGTGGCTGTGCCGCCTACCGCAGCCCACACTCGTCCTCGCCGGCGACGACGACCCGATCGTCCCGCTCGTCAACGGCCGCATCCTGAACCGGCTCATCCCCGACTCCAGGCTGCACGTCGTGGCCGGCGGCGGCCACCTCTTCCTGCTCGAGCAAGCGGCCGACGTCGGTCGCGTAGTCACCGCTTTCGTCGAGCCGGATTAGCTGGACGAATGGCGAACCGCGCGGCCACCGAGCCGCTGACGCTTCGCCGTTTCCGCACCCGCGATGGCGGCCGCGCTGTGCGACCGGCACAACCGCCGTCGGGCCCCTCGCTGTCGCGCGGTGCAGCTCAGCCGAGCCAGGCTCGTAACCGCGAGAACGCCTTGGCGGTGAACGCGTCGACGACCGGCTGGTCGGCCGAAAAGCCGTCCTCCCAACCCTGCTCGTACAGCACCATGACCACCGCGCCGGTCCGCACCACGGAGACCAACCGGACGTCATCCCCTCCGGTCGGGTCGCCGTTGACATCGCGGGTCGGGTAGCGCTGTTCGATGAGAATCGACTCGTCACCACGGGTGGTGCTCGGCAGGATGCGGTTGCGGTAGGTGATCCCGTTCCGCCGCTCGGTTGGGCAGGCGGTGACAGCGTCGCGCACCTGCCCTACGAACTGGTCGGCGCCGTCCTGTTTGTATGTCGTGATCGTCTCGTCGAACGTCCCGTCGGGGAGGGTCCCGGGCTGACTTCTGCTGGCCCAGTACGTGATGTGCATGGTCTTGCGCGCCTGGATGAGGGAGTCGCTGGGATACCTTGCCCCGCACAACTTCGGCAGCATGTTGTCGCTCGACCCCTCTACCACGGGTTCGTCACCGTTGGTGTCGGCCGGCTGCAGGAACGCGTTGGCGGGGATTACCGTCGGGACGTTGGCGACCTTGGGCGAGGATGTCGGTGCCACCGACGGGGACGAGGTCGTCGACGTACCGGAGCTGGTGTCGGTGCCGGGTTGGACCGACGTGCCAGGCGAGGTGAGTACCCAACGCCCCCCGACGGCGACACCACCCACCAGCGCGGCGACCGTGACGACGATCGCGGCTATCCCGATCCGGCTGCGCCGGTCGCCCCTGCGGCGAAGGGCATCCGGTGTTTCCAGCATGACGGCATCAACCTCTCGCCTCAATGATCCGTACATTCGTTCGAGATCGGTCATCGTTCCTCCCGATGCGAGGCGATGGGCGGCGTCCCGGCCAGCGCCGCGACAAGTCCTGCGCGCCCACGTGACAGCCAGGACTTCACCGTATTGACTGCCACACCCGCTTCCGCGGCGATCTCCGCGACGGGCAGATCCATCAAGTAGTGCAGGGCAAGCGCCTGCCGGTGCGCCACGGGCAGGCCCCGAAGCGCAGCGGTGAGCATCACCGCGTCCTCACCCGGCGGCGGTGCGTACTCAGTTGGACCCGAACGCAACAGTGCGGCGCGCCGTCGGCCCAATCGGCGCCACCGGTCGGTCGCCAGGCGGGTGACGACCAGACGCACCCACCCCTCCGGATTGGGGTGTACGGAAACCGTCCGCCATCGCTGCCAGGCACGGGTGTACGCCTCCTGGACCAGATCCTGCGCCTCGGCCAGGTCCCCAGTCACCGCGTACCCGTACCCCATCAGCCGCACCGAGGTGGTGCGGTAGAACTCATCGAAACTGTTCGCGTCGCGCATTCCCACCAGCTTCGCGCTCATCGCCCACGACCGTTTCGGTAAATACGAACGGCGGTGGTCCCAGGTTGCAGCCGTCCACGTCGGCCACACGACTACCCGGCCGAGCCCGCGCACTGACGACTGGGGCGGGCCGGTCTCGCCCTGAGCGCTGACGGTCAACTCGGTGCGACCACGGCCGGCGTACGCGCTGGAGATCACGAATGTCGTGTCGAACGCACCAGTGTTGTCCGATGTGGAGCTGGCCACCTCGTCACCGGCCAACTTGACGGTGATCGTCTCCCCCGGCCCGAACCCGCTGCCGTGCACGGCGATCAGGGTGCGGGCCGGACGGTGACCGGGTCGACACAGAGCCGGCCGGAACAGGCGACCGTGCTGGGACTCGGTCCGGGCGCCGGGTCACCCCGGCTGGACTGGTACGCCAGCACGGCGGCGCAGCACCGCCACTTGATGGCGCAGCACGGCGATCTCCACGGCGTCCGCGTCCG
>Ga0209382_10007917_pt1 | contig 13444 bp, 14 predicted proteins | sample SoiMetdeltSBSDD5_FD_187599 | JGI IMG/M metagenome (GOLD analysis project Ga0209382, IMG submission 187599) | Bulk soil microbial communities from a Populus tree surrounding site in Tennessee, USA - Soil MetaG P. deltoides SBSDD5 (SPAdes) (version 2) | ecosystem: Environmental > Terrestrial >... | reverse complement strand
CGACTCGCTGGAGCTGTTTGCGACGCAAGTCATGCCCCTGTTCAAGGACTAAGGCGATTGCCGAGAAAAATTCTCGCCGTGTCCCCCCATCTGATTGTCTGGTTCCCGCTCTACGGTTGGTGGTTCGAACCTTCCCCGCTGGGGGAAGACCAGGTGATTGCGGAACCTGGCGAGGAACACCGTCCGCGCTGTGCCCCGCTCCTAACCTCTCCTCGCTGGAGGGAGGTTCGAACCACGTTGTTTCTAAGGTTCTCAGGGGTTTCTTAGTGGCGCTAATGCCGAGATTATGCCCCAGTCGACCTTCTTGCCTCTCATCTACTCCAGTTGGGCGTGCCAATCGTATCGGCGATGGCCAGGGCTCTGGTGCTCTCGTCGGGCGCTAGAGATGGCAAGGCCGAGGCAGCGGTATTCTCGTCGATTTGCTGCCGTGTCTTGGCACCAGCAATCACCGAGGTCACGCCGGGATGATCGAGCACAAAGCGTAGGGCGGCTTGCACCAACGACCGCGTGGGTGTCTGTAAGAAGCCTAGCTGGGGCAATTTCTGCAAGCCATCCGCCGTGCGTGGCTGCTGGAAACGCTCATAGCGATGATCCCCTGGCGGCATGGCGACTGCCTGCGGGCCAGAATACTTGCCCGTCAGCATGCCTTTGGCCAGTGGCACCCGAATGAGTGTGCCTATATTTTCCGCCCGCGCCCATTGCAACAGCGCATCGGCCTGGCGTTCCAGCATGTTATAGCCAATCTGTAGCACGTGTAGAGGTCCGTACGTGCGTAGCTGGTCGATCGCCTCGCGGTTATTAGTGGAGATGCCATACCAGCGGATTTTTCCGGCCTCGCGTAACTGCGCTAGCGTCTTCATGGCAATGGGCATGGCCCAGGCGTGGGGAATGGCATGCAGTTGGTAAACATCGATGTAGTCCGTCTGCAGACGGTGTAAACTCTGCTCACAGGCCTCGGTGATACGTTTGCGGACCGCGGCCTCATCTGGTGTAGCAGCGTCGATACCTTGATTGGGGTTGACTTTTGTCGCTACGATCCACCTATCGCGCCGCCCCTGTAGGGCCTCGCCAACGACGGCCTCGCCATGGCCATTGCCGTAGGCTGCCGCCGTGTCGAGCAGGTTGACACCCAGCTCTTCACCGCGGTGCACGAGGGCAATGAGCTCGCGATCCTCCGTCCCGCTCCATCCGAACTGCGTCCCATCCGGCTGGGTAACCATACCCCCAAAGGGCATGGCGCCGAGCCCGACCTCGGAAACCTGCAACCCTGTCTGTCCTAAGGTGCGATAATGCATACAGAGACTCCTATTGAACCTAAGGGGGTGCAGCCCAGCCGTGCTGTCGTCCAAGCTGCATACAGCGCTTATCATCCTGGGAGCTGCCAGTTGAGCCAGTTGCAGAGGGCGCGACCCATGATCAGCTCCTTATCATGCTCCGACAGCCACGCCAGCTCCTCCGTGAAGAACGTTACGCACTGCTTCCAGGAGCATGGCATACGTGTGATGTCTGTCCCCCAGAACATGCGCTCGGGGCCGAAGACATCGTAGATCTGGCGGAGATAGGGCTGAATGTTGCGAAAGGGATAAGACTCACTAGAGTAGCTCGGTGCCCCGGTGGCCTTGATCGCCACATTGGGATACTTGGCCAGCGCCAGGAGCTCCGACAGATTCGCGAAGGCCGCTGCATCTTGCGAGCCCCCCGCTCTTCCAAGGTGATCAATGATCAACCGTAGCCCCGGATGGCGTTCTGCGACCTGCCCGACGACCGGGATAAAATTCGCTGCGGCCAGGGCCACGGGTATCCCGGCGCGCTCGGCTGCAGGCCATAGCCAGTCGATGGTACCATCTGTTGGCCAGGTGCGCTGATGCGGCTGATTGAACGTGAAGCGCAGGCCGAGCATCCCAGGCCGGCTCCTCCAGCCGTCAATGAGTGTGCGGCTCTCCGGACGATCGAGAGGGAAGTTCCCCAGAATCGCGAGCCGATTGGGATGCTGACGTGCGGCCTCGATCGCCAGTTCGTTGGAATTGGGGTCCCATCCCGGCGGATGGATGACGGCCGCGTCGACGCCGGCTTCATCCATCTCCTTCAGGAGATCGTCCTTAGAGAAGTTGGCGACCTGTCGGTGGCTCGGGTTCGTAGGTTTGTTATTGGCCCAGATGTGGACCTGTGCATCGACGACCAACATGGCGTACTCCTTCTGTATGTCCTGTGTTGCTCCTGATGCATATGCCAGCCGCTAAGTGGGGCGTGCTGACGCTGCCATTGTCGCGCAGTGCTGATCGTGGCGCAAGTGTTACTCCGCGTGCCCAGGTTGGATGAATCGCTTTCGGCGTCTCCTCATCCGCTGGGACAAGAAAATAGATAACTCCTTGGGGGGTTTGCATTTGGCGTGTGCCTATATCACGTATCGGCAATCTGGCCCATTGAGATAGGTTCTTAGTCCGGAGTATAGTATCTGAGCTGCGTCAGATCCTCCAGGGTCTGGACTTGGAAGGTCGCTTGAGGATCGAGCCAGACGAAAGTGTATGAAACCTCCTTAGCGCTGTAAGGCGGACTATTTTTATGACTAGAATCTTGATTGTCGAGTGTTATGGTGATCTTCCCACAGGGTGGGTACCGTGCCTTAACTGGCCACTCCCAGAACTGGGCGACGGCAAGGCCGAGGATGCCCCGATGCTCGTCCCCATCGGCCCTCAGCAGTGGGCGTTGCGGGTGGCGGTTAGAGGCGCTGCTGCAGACTCCTGCCTTACGGCGTGTGTGCCTGGGATGCGTCCGCTACAATTTCCCGATTTCAACCTCGGCCGTGGCTATCAGCCATTGCCCCCGAGTGTCCGATGGACGTATACGTTAGGACCAGGGCTGCACTCAGCCGCAACGGATATCTATTACTACTCGGGTTGGCCCTCAATACGCCTACGCGTCATTGACGGGCAGGACATCAGGGACTTTCCGCTCGCAAGCGTGGGGCCTGGCAGAACACGAGAAGAGATGCTGTGGCATGTCTGCCTCCCTACAGAAGAGTTTACACGGCGCTGGGGCTTTCTGCTCCTGGGACCACACGACGAGATCGACCGGCCTCCTGATGGGACGCTCTACTGTCCGTCGGCCTCACGCGTCTACCTGATGGACGGGGAAATCTTCTCCTCTCTGCCACCCGCTACCCGTTCTGCACCGCGTGTTGAGACTGTAACTGTCCATGCCGCTGCCCTCGAGCATACCTTCGTAATGCACGTCGTATTGCCGCGCGACTACGATGTCGTCGCTGATCGGGAATTTCCGGCGGTGATCTTAAACGACGGGCAGAATCAGCTCACGGATCACGGCATGTGGGGAGGATGGCATACAGATAGCACAGCAGCGCGGTTGATGCGGGCCGGTCGGATGCAGGATAGCGTGCTCGTGGCAGTCGAGATGCACCCCAATCGCAACCGCGCCTATCTACCGAGGGGCGATGCACGTGCCCTGGAGGGGCAAGCGGCGGACTACACCGACTTCCTCGCTGACCAGGTATTACCGCAGCTTCGTAACCGCTACCGTGTAGCGTCAGGTCTTGGAAACACGGCCATCGTCGGCTCGTCAAACGGAGCTATCCACGCTCTCTTCGCCGGGTTACATCGGCCAGAGACTTTTAGCAGGGTCGGGTGCCTGTCCTATGCGCGGCTGCAGCCCGAGCAAAACTTCATGGCCCTGGAACACCTCACAGAGGTACCACTGCAGCGCGTGTACCTGGACTCCGGCACGCGGTGGGCCGAGCATGACCCGGACGGGAGTTCGGACGATCATGCGCTCGTCACAGCCAGGCTGCGGGAGATGTTGCTGCAGCGAGGTCATGTGCTGGAGCAGAGCCTGCGGTACCGCCTGGCGTATGGTGATCCACACAATGAAGGAGCATGGCGGCGCCGTATGCCGGGCTGTTTGGAGTTTTTACTCCCTCCAGCCTAATCCATCACACCGACTTAACCTTTGGCATATGGATTGACACACAGCGTCCTGCATGTATGATGTCTCCAGGGATGAGGCTGGCATATGCACATTGTCCGAGATTGCAGCGGGTCAGGCAGGAGGTAGAGATGATAACTGTAACCACTCCTACAACCGTCGACCGTCATTGGCCTGCGGAAGGCGTGACACGGGTGCCTTCTTGGGCCTACTCCGATCCCCAGGTGTACGAGCAGGAAATGAGCCGCATCTTCTGTGGGGAGAGCTGGTCCTACGTCGGCCTTGAGGTAGAGATCCCGCACGCGGGGGATTTCAAGCAAGTGACGATAGGCGATAGGCCAGTGGTGCTGGTGCGTGACGAGGCAGGGGCGGTGCACGTCTTCGTCAACCGCTGTGCGCATCGCGGCGTCAAGTTTTGCCGCGTGCCCTCGGGGCATGTGCAACGTTTCACCTGCCCATACCACCAGTGGACATACGACCTCCAGGGGCACCTGCGCGGGGTGCCGTTCCTCCGCGGCCTCAAGCACCAGGGCGGCATGCCGGCCGATTTCTCCCGCGAGGCCTATGGGCTCGAGAGCCTTCAGGTGACGGTCCGTCACGGCGCTGTCTTTGCCAGTTTTAGCGCCCACGTCGAACCATTCGCAGACTACCTTGGCCCGACCATGCTGACGTATTTCGACCGCGTGTTTGATGGGCGGCCGCTACGGCTCCTGGGCTATATGCGGCAACGTATCCCGAGCAATTGGAAGCTCATGTTCGAGAACATCAAGGACCCCTATCACGCCAGCCTGATGCACGTATTCCTGGTGACCTTTGGTCTGTTCCGCGCCGATCAGCCCTCTGCCGTATACATGGACACCACAGGCCGGCACGCGTGCTTGATCTCCCGCCGGGGCGAACAGCACGCCACGTCCGATACCAAAGACATCCGCAACCTGCGCGAGGATTTTACATTACACGATGCACGCCTCCTGGCGCCGGTACGCGAGTTTCCCGGTGATGCCACTGTCGTAATGCAGACGCTGTGGCCGAATCTCATCGTGCAGCAGCAATCGAACACGCTGGCCATGCGGCAGCTTGTGCCGCGCGGTCCTGGTGCCTTCGAATTGCTGTGGACATTTTTCGGTTACGAGGATGATACGGAGGAGATGACTCTCAAACGCCTCCGGCAAGCAAACCTGATGGGCCCGGCGGGGTTGGTCTCAGCCGATGACAGCGAGGTTATGAAGCTGTCGCAGGATGGCATTGCCCCATATGCCGAAGCCACTGGCGTGATCGAGATGGGTGGCCGTGACATCGAGGACACCGAGCACATGGTGACGGAAGTCGCCATTCGCGCCTTTTATCGCTACTATCGCGAGGTCATGGGGTTCTGAGATGGCGGTGCCGCTCGCCGTGCGGTATGAGATCGAGGAGTTGCTGGCGGAGTATGCTGCAGTTCTGGACGCCGTGGATCTCGAACGGTGGCCTGAATTCTTCACTGAGCAGTGCTTTTACGAGATCATCCCGCGCGAGAACTACGACCGCGGCCTGCCGCTGGCCATCATGCGCTGTGAGAGCAAGGGCATGCTCAAGGATCGCGTCGTAGCCATACGCGACACCATGATGTACGAACCACGTTACATGCGCCACATGATCAGCGCCATTCGGGTGACGGGTGAGAGCCCCGAGGGGATGACTGTCGAGGCCAACTATGCGGTCTTCGAGACGCTCACCGATGAGCTGACGCGTGTGTTCAACGTGGGGCGCTATATCGACCGCATCGTACACGAGGCAGGGCAACTCAAATTTGCCGAGAAACACTGCGTGTACGACTCGCTGCTGGTGCCGAATTCGCTGATCTATCCTCTGTAGACTGAGTGCCATGTGTCGTGAATATGCCGCATGCCATGGCTCACCCCGCCAAACTGGCGGGGGTAATAAGCCCTACGCAGTAGCCGGGCGCAGCACTTAGTCAAGCTGTGGCTGCACTTTCTCAGCCAGAAGTCGTATCGCTTTGGTGATGACCTCGTGCGGCATGCCGGGCCAATGGATGCGAAATAGCATGGTCGTGGCACCAGTCACTTCCGCACAGCGGGCAATCTCGGCGGCACATTCATCAGGATCACCTAAAATAAAGCGGTCGCGCACCAGGTCGTCAAATGCCTGGGTCATATCGTCATCACCGGGCAGAGCCCGGTGCTGTCCCCATTGCACGTAAGCCTGGTATTTCTTCTCCAGAAACGGTCGGGCCAGCCGTACTGCAGCCTCGTGCGTCTCGGCGACGCAGATCTCACGCATCATCGGCAACTCTACTGGGAATGGTTTACCGAGGCGTGCTAAGGCGGCGCGATACAGACCCATCTGACGGCCAATGGTGTGCAAGGTGGCATGGGGGTTAATCACCCAGGCATCGCCCAGTTCAGCGGCGCGTTCTACCGCACGGTCGTTGTTGGCGGCAATCCAAACGGGCGGATGGGGCTGCTGGATGGGGCGGAGTTCGAGGCGGGCATCCACCAGACGACAGTATGGCGAGTCGAACGTCACAGCATCACCAGCCCACAGGCGCTTGACCACCTCTAGATGCTGCCGCAGACGCGGCACACGCTCGCCCTGGCCCAGGCCAAATGCCTCGTCCTCGACGGCACGATAGCCCAGCCCGGCGCCCAGAATAAACCGTCCACCGGTGATTACATCAAGCGACGCCGCTTCCTCGGCAACAGCGACCGGGTTCAGGAGTGGCAGGAGATAAATGGTGATACCCAGACGCATCGGCCCCGTCTCAGCCGCCAGGCGGGCGGCAACAATGGCCGGCTGCAGCATCTGAAACTCAGTCGAGAGGAAATGCTGTCCCAGAGCCACCATGTCAAAACCCACATCGCGGGCCAGGCGCACCTGTTCGATAGTCTCGGCGAAGCGCGCCGCCACCGAGGTCGAGGGCGGATGCTGATTCGCCATCAGCAGTCCAAAACGCATACATGACTCCTTTACGCTCTTCGCCATTGCCAAAGTCTAGCGCTATGCCGCGCAGTCTACTCCTCGGCTGGCGGTGCTGGTCGGCGCCGTTGCTGCTTGACCACGCCCGTGCGCTGTTTTTCCGCCAGGCGGCGCGCCTCAGCCGCTGCCGATGGCCTGGTGGGGATACGGCGCTTGGGCACGTGTAGGGCACGCTGCAGCAAAAGTGTGAAGCGTTCGACGACTTCAGCGCGGTTGCGGTGCTGGCTGCGCGTCGTCTGTGAGGTCAGATGCAGGACACCTCGCGTATCGATGTACGATTTCAACTTGCTTAGCACGCGGGTGCGCTGCGCCTCATTCAGACTGGGTGAGCCCAGGACATCGAAGCTCAACTCGACCTGCGAGGCGGTGCGATTGACATGCTGTCCTCCTGGGCCGCTGCTACGACTGAACTGAAAGTGCAGTTCGGTTGGCGGTATGGCCACGGTCTCGGCAATCTGGATGTCGGTGTCTGGTGGCACGACGGCACTCCTAGGTGATCCTCTTGATGATACCCTGTAATGTTGTCACATCCTGGCGAAAAAGACACGTCGTGGCAGGCTTTTGGTGGTCCATTGAAAACAGACTTGATAGAATCTTATGGTTTATTGTACAGTACCATTATAGTAAGCGGGCTCAGGCTGATAGGGTTGGCGGGGCAAGGTTCAACTCCCTGGACGACCGCTGGTCTCATAGCCCTCCTGGTTTTTGTTATTAGTTTCATCCGAAAGGATGACGTGACGCTATCGGGTCATTCTGATAACACGGAGGAGGTTCCTATGAAAAAAGCGCAGATTTTGAAGGCTGGTTACTGTATTCTCAACACCGTTTGGGCTATCGGCACCAGTGTCGTGGCGGCCCCCCTGTCAACCTGAACCCACTTGCCCTTTAATAATAGCGAGTAAATACAGCAGTATTTGTACCTGATTGCTACCTGCCTATGTTTACAGCGGAAGTCCGTCAGTTACTGGTAGAGAGCTACGGCTGCTTCACTGAGGATGCGACACCGCAGACCTTCAGGATAACAAGGTGTTGCTGGAGAAGTTGGGCTAAAGTACAGCTATTATAGGCTGCCAATGACTTGCGGGCTCTCTCCTCAGTAAAGGGCTGAAAATCTCTAGGGAAATGTGGTGCAGAATAGAGAACACTACGAGCCCCTACTCACTGAGATCCGGCAGCAGATCAGAGACCGGCTCTACCGCCTCACGGCCCATGCTGAAAGGGAGAGGGAGGCTGACCGTGTCACCATACGGGAAATTGAGGAAGCGCTGCTTTCAGAACAATGTCAGGTGGTAGAGAATTATCCAGAGGACCAGAGGGGGGCAAGTTGTCTGGTGCTAGGATTCACGGAGTACGGTTTGCCAATACATGCTGTGTGTGGGATATCGCTGCCTCACATATTGATTATTATTACGGTCTACCGACCGGACCCTGAGCAGTGGATAGATTGGAAAATTCGTAGAAGGTGAAGTGGCCATATGGAGACATGTTATTTTTGCAAAGGGAAGGTCGTCAAAAAAACCATAAAACATCTGCACTCGTGGGGAGAGAAAGTGTTCCTCTTCGAGGATGTCCCAGCAGAAGTATGTCGGCAGTGTGGAGAAGTCTATTTCAGCCCGGACATTTTAGAGACTATGGACCACATTGCTACCAGTGATATGGCGCCCAAGTCCGAGATGTCCATTCCTGTCTTCTCCATTGCCGATGTGATGGAGCCATGAGCACGACTCCCCATGAGACGAGAAGGCCGTCTCATGGCAGCACTCCTGGGGCAGGTCTCATGGCTCAATCAGCGGCGCTCGTAGCGGGAACCAACCGCTTTTGTGACTTGTGGCCCTGTGCTCCTAAGCGCTCCTGCACGGCCTTGACGATGAGCGGCCAGGCAATCGTGGCATCGCTGGGCACCTCGGCAAAGCGGCCGCCTTCGCTGGGCGGGACAAATTTCCCCCACGATACGCCTTCGGAATAGGTACAGCCAGACAGGCCCCCCCAGTGCACGGGCTCCGGACAGATGCGCACACCATACGTGAAGCGTTGAAAACCTCCACCCTGGCCAACGCGTTTAGTAATCAGCTCCAGGTAGGGCCCCACTTGCTGTCCCCAGTTGCGTGGCACGCCGCCACCAATGGTGAAGATGCCAACGGTTTTCTGCGGCCGCACACTCTCGGTGTAGTGTTCCAGGTCAAGAAATGGGTCATAGGCAAAAGGGGCCTTCTTAGCAAGCCGACGCCGCCGGTTGGTGAGGGCAAAGTCTAAGCCGATCTCAGAATCGGTAAAGGCTGGAACGTATACCGGGACATTGCATTCATAGGCACTTTTGAGGATGCCGCGCCCCGTCGTGTGGCGCGCCAGGTACGCCCCAAGCAGGCGATTGATTTTATAACTACACAGTGTCTCAGATGGATCGGCCTCGGCCAACACATCGTTAAAAATTTCGGCAACGTCATCGAGGTTTTGTTCCAGTTCGAGCGTGTCATACACGCGATTGTAGCCCCGGTAGTAGAGTTCTTTATCATCCAACCCTGGATCATACTTAAAATGCACACGGCCAGAGGCTTCCACAAAGCCGTGCGCCATCAGGGCACCAGTGGTGATGACGGCCTGGAGCATGCCCTGCTCGATCATGTCGCACAGCACCAGGCCCATTTTGGCCACGGTCATGGCACCAGAAAACGTGCCAACGACCAGGCACTCCGGGTTGGTGACCATCTCGTAGAGGACATCAGCGGCTTCCCCAACATTACGCCCGCCGAACGCCGTGCGGCTCATGGCCTGGACGAGGTCGGTGATGCTGTGTACCTGTGCCAGATCCAGAGGGACAGTCGGCTCGAGGTGGTCAGAGAAACCATCGTGCAGTTCGGTACGCACGCCTGAGGGTTGGGCAGACTCCATCGCTGATCCTTTTTTACCCTGTTCTATGGACGTTGTGTGAGGCGCCGTGCGCGTGAACGGTCTGCTGGGCAGTATCGTGCACCAGATCCAACGCACACTGGACACCTACAGTAGGCACGATGCCACAGCCCCGCGCCGGACGGATTGCCCAGTCTGAGCCAGTGTGCACGATCTCAATCCAGAAGTCCTGCGTGAGACCCTCCTCGGCGACGAATACCCACACCATGCCTTTCTGGCGCCGAGGGTCGTAGAGGAACTCTTTACAGGTGACAGTGATGGCACCGTGCAGGGTGCCAAGCTGAAGCTGGGTAGCATCAAAATGTGCAATGCGGTGGCTGTGCAACGTCGCATCCTCTGTGAGTGGTCTGGCGACATGGGTCGTCTTCTGTAAACGCAGATCATAGAACTCCTGCTGTCCCGTCTCGCACCATTTGCGCTCGTATTTGGTACTGAAGCGCGGTGCGACCGTCGTCCACTGCGCTGCAAAACCCGTGTCTGGCACTTGCGTGAGCACCCAGTGGAGATACGGCTCATGATCGGTGACTATCTGTACTGCCCCCTCTGGCACGAGCCGACTGTTGAGGAAGGTGAGAAACGTCTGCGCAAACAGCCGATGTTTGACGTGGCGTTCCTTGGGCCAGGGGCACGGAAACAGGACATACACCTGCTGCACCGTCTGCGGTATAAACAGTCGTTCCAACACAATACGCGCATCGCCGAGGAGCACGCATACGTTGCGGATGTTTGCCTGGGCGATACGGCGTAGCGCCCGTTGCACGGAGGCCCATTCTTGCTCGATACCAACGAAGTTGTGCTCCGGATGCTCCTGAGCCTCGCGGACTAAAAACTCCCCATTCCCGAAGCCAATCTCCACTTTGACAGGCGCCTGCCGTCCGAATTGCTGCGCCCAATCAATCGGACGCACCACACGCTGCCAGAGGAGTAGTGGTTGGAGCGAAAGATAATGTGCTTTCATAGCTAAGCGTGGTGTCGCTGAAACTCCTCCATGAACTCTACCAGCGTGCGGACGGCCTCCAGCGCCACAGCATTATACAGCGAGGCGCGCATGCCACCAACAGTGCGATGCCCTGCGAGCCCGATGAGACCAGCTTGCGCGCTCTCTGTGATGAAGCGCTTCTCCAGCGCCGGTGTAGGGAGACGAAAGGTCACGTTCATATATGAGCGACTCTCCGGCTGTGCCCAGCCACGATAAAAACCTTCAGAGTTGTCAATCGCGGCATACAGGAGAGCAGCTTTCTCGCGGTTGCGGGCTTCAGCAGCCGTAAGGCCACCCTGCGCTCGCAGATGCTGAGCGACCAGGCCAGCAACATAAATGGCAAACACCGGTGGCGTATTCAGCAACGAGTTATGCGCCGCCATCTGAGCATAACTCATGGTAGATGGCAAGTCCGGGCGGCAGCACTCCAAGAGGTCATGGCGGATCAGCACCACCGTTACCCCCGCTGGCCCCAGGTTTTTCTGCGCTCCGGCGTAGATCAGGCTGTAGGGCGACAGGTCCACCGGACGGCTCAGCAGGTCGGAAGACATGTCACACACCAGGGGGATGTCTCGGGCCGCCGGGACATAGGTGTACTGCGTGCCCACGATCGTGTTGTTGCTGGTGTAGTGCAGATACGCGGCCCCAGCCTCGATACGGAATTCACCCGGCAGGGGTATCCGGGTGTGCGCCGTAAGCGCGCTCGACCAGAGCACGCGCGCATCCCCGATCTTGCGCGCCTCACTCAGCGCTGTTTCACTCCATACACCCGTGACTAGATACTCGGCATAGGCCCCTGGTGCCAACAGGTTCAGGGCCACCAGGGCAAATTGCATCTGGGCGCCGCCGCCCATGAAGAGAATGGCATGGTCCTCAGTGCCGCCGAGCAATGTGCGCAAGTCCGCGATGGCCTGATTGTGCAACTGTTCATACGTAGCACTGCGATGGCTCATCTCTAGAATAGACATGCCAGTGCCAGCAAAGTCGAGCAAGTCGCCTTGCACCTGCTCCAGCACCGACAGTGGTAGAGCCGCAGGGCCAGGATTAAAGTTGTGTACGCGCTGCGTCATTGCTTCCCTGCTCTCGGCCTACTGCAATATGTCCTGGATGTGCGGCATGAGTGGTCGCGTCGCCAGCGTTTTGAGAGCAAAATTACTGCCTTCTCCGACCCGACAGACGAAAAGATCACGCCAGTGTCGCGCCAGGCCGAACTCGTCGAGACAGGCCACCCCACCGCAGATCTCCATGGCCAGGGGGAGTAACTCCGAAGCACGCCGGGAGCATTCGATTTTCACCTTGGCAGCTGCCTCACGGTGCAGGGTCCCAGCATCGTATTGTCGCACCAGATGCAGCAGCCAGGTCAGTCCCTGTTCGAGGGCAATGTCCATATCCAGGATCACATCCTGAACGCGCTGAAAGCGCCCGATGGGTTGGTCGGCAAACTGCCGGCGCTCCTGGGCGTAGGTACAACAGCGATCGAGCGCGTAGGCCAGAGAGGCAAGCGCCAGGCCCGCAATAAATAAGCGTCCTCCATTGAGGGTTGTGGCCATAACACGAAACCCGTCATGTTCCGTCCCCAGGATGGCGTTGTCCGGCACTTCGACCTGATCCAGGGCAATAGCGCCTGTGGAGGACTGCATCCACACCTGCTTGCCGTGCATCTCCTGATAATGCACATGCGGATCGTCCATGGGTACGATAAAGCAGGTCGAGCGATGGCCGCGCGCTCCCTCGGGGTTGGTCATGGCATGCACCACCATATGACTGGCCCACTTGGCATTGGTGGACCAGCATTTTTCTCCCTGCAGGCGCCAGCCTCCGGCGATGCGCGTGGCGCGCACCTCAGGATTCGCCGCATCCGAGCCCCGCCCAGGTTCCGATAGACCAAACACAAACATGCGTTTCCCTGCCGCCAGATCCGGCAAGTGTGCCTGCTTCTGGTCCTCACTCCCGCACAGTTGCAACGGTTTGATGCCCAGACTCGCGGCTGCCCCAGGCGTAATGGCCACACTCTGACTGTGATAGCCGAGGGCCAGGCCCATTAGCACCAGGTCCATTTGCGTGCCACCCTGCCCACCGTATTCCTCTGCGACTGTGAGGCCGAAGAGTCCTAGCTCAGCAATGGCGCGAATGGCCTTCTCCGGCAGCAGGCAATGCTGGCGCTCCCAAGTGAGGATCTCAGGAGCAATCTCGTTGTCCGCAAATGCACACACGGTCTGGTACAATGCTAAACGTTCCGGCTCAACCAGAGGTTCGAGATACGCGTCCATACGTCGGCGCATATAGTACTCCTTCCTCGGACATGTCATGTCGTCCGTGTCTTTCAGTATACCGCATTCCAGAGGTCGATTTCATAAGTTCGCCGTTAGTGGAACAGCGGTTTGGGGATACAGTCTGTGGGGATAGAAGGGGCATGCAAAGCGTTGGGGCCGGGGGGGCGCCTATAGGTGACCGCGCTGTGGCACACATGGCGTGTGCATGGCCTATGCGCATCGGTCAACTGTGCTCGTAGGCATCCACGCCCTCGCTCAAAAATGCGTTGTTGGCCTCGCGTATCTTGGCTGCTTCCTCGTCATAGAGGAACGGCAGGAAGGCATAATGGCGACCGCAGGTCATCTTGGCAACAGCGTGTAACTCGGGTTT
>Ga0209382_10007916_pt1 | contig 13447 bp, 12 predicted proteins | sample SoiMetdeltSBSDD5_FD_187599 | JGI IMG/M metagenome (GOLD analysis project Ga0209382, IMG submission 187599) | Bulk soil microbial communities from a Populus tree surrounding site in Tennessee, USA - Soil MetaG P. deltoides SBSDD5 (SPAdes) (version 2) | ecosystem: Environmental > Terrestrial >... | reverse complement strand
GATGGCGAGTTCGAGGGAGGTATCCGGCTGCGGCGATTCGGCGTGGATCACGCCAGATTGGATCCGGGCGGCGTGAGCGCCGTCAACGTCGATCTGGTGGCCGCGAGCAAGCCGTCCGTGAGCTATCGGGCCGTCTTCCAACTGCGCGGCGAAGACGGAAACGACATCTGGAAGAGCGACGAGCTGGCGATCGGTGGACTCGGGCCGGGGTCCGCGAGCTGGCCGGAGGGGCGGACGATGTCGCTTGGCGCGCTGATCCGGATCCCGCGCTCAGCCAGGATCGGCGAGTACAGCCTCTCGATGCGGCTCTACGACCCGCGCGCACGACGGTTTGTGGACTCGACGGTGCCGGGGGAGGAGCCGGGCCGGGCCGACCCAAAGGGCGTCACGCTGACGACGCTTCGGATCGGGCCGGAGACGGCGACCTATCGTTAGCGGCGAGCGGTTCATCGGACACGTCACGCGCACCAAGGAGGATGAACGTGGTGGACCTTCCCACGGGTACCGCGTCAGCTCCGCTATCACGGCGAGAGTTCGAAGCATGGCTCGAAGCCTGGTACCGCTCGACCCACGACCCGACCCTGGAAGCGGTCGGGACCTATGGCCAGCGGGCCCTGTTGTGGGTCACCGACAAGAACCGGACGTATCGCCTGAACGCGGACACGCGACGGCATGGCGTGCGTGAGTACTTGGACCTTCTCCACCAGCACGGGCAAGGCCTGACATGGTCGGTCGTCGCCAACCGGCGGGGCGCCATGAACAAAGTGGTATTCGGTCCAGAGCAGGCGCCTATTCGAGGCTTCTACATGTACCTGGCGTAGCCGGGGTCAGGTGGTGAGGGCTTCGCGGGCGAGGGCGATCGTTCTGTCGATCTCGGCGTCGGTGTGGGCGGTCGAGACGAAGCCGGCCTCGAACTGAGACGGGGCCAGGTAGACACCCCGATCCAGCATGGCGCGGAAGAATGCGGCGTACTTGGTGCGGTCCGCCTTCATCGCCGAGTCGAAGTCGGTGGGCATAGCGTCGGCGAAGAACGGGGTCAGCATCGAGCCGACTCTCGAGACCTGGAGGGCCACGCCGGCCGAGCGTGCGGCCTCGGTCAGGCCGTCGGCGAGCTGCGCGGCGAGGCGGTCCAGCTGGGCGTATGGGTTCGACTTGGCGAGGACTCCGAGGGTCGCCAGGCCGGCCGCCGTGGCGATCGGGTTTCCTGACAGCGTGCCGGCCTGGTACGCCGGACCGAGCGGCGCTAGCTGCTCCATGATCTCGCGGCGACCGCCGTACGCCGCGAGCGGCAGGCCGCCGCCGACGACCTTCCCGAGCGTCGTCAGGTCGGGCGTGATGCCGAACGCGCCCTGGGCACCGTTCGGGCCGTAGCGAAAGCCGCTGACGACCTCGTCGAAGATCAGGAGTGCGCCGTGCCGGCGGGTGATCTCGCGGAGGCCATCCAGGAAGCCGGCCGCGGGCGGGATGACGCCCATGTTGGCGGCGATCGGCTCGACGATGACGGCCGCGATCTCGGATCCGTGGGCGGCGAACGCCGCGCGCACGGCCTCCAGGCTGTTGTACGGCACGCTGATCGTCTCGGCGGCGACGCCGGCCGAGACGCCAGCGCTGTCCGGGACGCCGAACGTGATGGCGCCGGACCCGGCCTGCACGAGCAGGCTGTCGGCGTGGCCGTGGTAGCAGCCGTCGAACTTAAGGATTTTCGAGCGGCCGGTAAAGGCGCGAGCGACGCGAAGTGCGCTCATGCAGGCCTCGGTGCCGGAACTGACGAGGCGGACCTGCTCGACGGATGGGAGCGCGCGCCGAATCGCCTCGGCCAGCAGGACCTCGCGCTCGGTTGGCGCGCCGAAGCTGGTGCCGTCGGCGGCGGCCTCCTGGACCGCCGCCACGACCTTCGGGTGGGCGTGGCCGAGGATCAGCGGACCCCACGAGCCGAGGTAGTCGATGTAGGTGTTGCCGTCGACGTCCTCGACGGTGCAGCCGTGGCCGCGCCGGATGAAGACCGGGCCGCCGCCGACCGCCTTGAACGCCCGAACGGGGCTGTTGACACCGCCCGGGATCACCTGGACGGCGCGCGCTTCGAGCGCCGCCGACGCGTCACGGGGCCTTGGAGTCTCGGCCGTAACTTGCATTGACATCGTCATCTCCCCAACAAGTTGCCGCCTCGCCTTGGGCTGAGCGGCGAGGTGTCACTGACGACATTGATGGTGGATCGTTCTGTCGTCCTCGCGCGGTCCCCGGTCACCTGCGCGTGGATGGGTGTCCCGATCGCCCGAGGGAACGGGGGCGGTCAGGATGACCGCGCTCCCACGCAGGCCAGAGCCGCGTTCCCCAATTCGATGGGGAGAGTAAGGCGGGGCCGGGGCGGCCGGGACGGCCGCGCTCCCAGCAGGCGTGCCCACTCCGGCCGTGCCCAACAGCGCTGCCAGGTGGTCCGCTAGCTCGCGGCCTGCGCGACCTGTCCGGCGACGGACGATGGGCGCGGTGCCGAATCTCCGAGCTGCGCGGTAGCGGCGTCGAGGGCGCTCGGGAGCGCGAACAGCTCGCCGAGCGCTCGGGCCCAGACGCCGGCCTCGTCGTCGGCTCCGCGCCGCTTCAGCTCGACGATTGGCTGATGCAGCAGCTTCTTGACGATCGCAGCCGAGGTCGCCTCGACCATCTCGCGCTCGCGCTCGGTGGCGGCGCCGAGCTTCGCGAGACTGCGCTCGACTTCGGCCTGTCGGACCCGTTCGGCGTGGGCCACGAGATCGGCGACGACGGTGGCGACCTTGCGCCCGCGCCACCAGGTCATGAACCGCTCGACCGTCCGCTCAATCTGGGCTTCGGCGTCGGCGGCGGCGAGGCGGCGTGCGGCAAGGCTCGCCTCGCGGGCCGAGGCCAGGTCGTCCACGTCGAACAGGGTGCAGCCGGGCACCGCGCGGACCTCGGGCTCGACGTCGCGCGGGACCGCCACGTCGACGATCACCAGCGGGCGGTCCGGACGCTGTGCCAGGGCGGCGCGTGCGCCCTCCGCGCGGATGACGACGTGCGGTGCCGAGGTGGCACTCACAACCAGGTCGGCGACGGCCAGCGCCTCGTGGATGTGGCCCTGTTCCACGACCTCGCCGCCGACCTCGTCGACGATCGCCTGTGCGGAGACGGTTCGCCGGCTGGCGACCAGCAGGCGCGAGACGCCGCAGGCTGCCAGCACCCTGGCAGCCGACCGCCCGACACTGCCGGCACCGACGATCAGGCCGACCTTTCCGTCGAGTCCGCCGAGGGTCCGTTCGCCGAGCCGCACGGCGGCCCCGCCGACCGAAACCGCGTGCCGACCGATGCCGCTCTCGGCGCGGACCCGTCCGGCGACGCCGAGCGCGTCGTCGAAGAGTCGGCGGGTGACGACGGAGGTCGTGCCGGCGGCGTCGGCCTCGCGGAGGGCGGCGCGGACCTGGCCGGCGATCTCGGGCTCGCCCACGATCATCGACTCCAGGCCGGCGGCTACCCGGCAGAGGTGGCGGACAGCCTCGTCGCCACAGCGCACGCGAGCGGCGGCGGCGACGGCATCCGGCGTGAGCCCGCTTCTGGTGGCGAAGCAGGCGATGGCCTGCCGGGCGCCCGTATCGGCATCGGGGACCAGGAGATAGACCTCGACGCGGTTACAGGTGGAGAGGATCACAGCGTCGGCGGCGATTTGCCGAAGATCGGCGAGCACACCGGGGAGGTCGGCGCTGGAGACCGCCAGTCGCTCACGGACCGTCAGGTCGGCGGTCGCGTGATCGAGGCCGATCTCGATGAGCTGCATTTCGTCACCTCGAGGGACGGGGTGGCAATAACCTGGGATAGCTCGGGGATGCCTGGGGGCGCTCACGCCGAGATGGTGGACCGGGCCCTGGCCGGGCTGGCACAATCGGCGGCGGTCGTGACGCGACTAGCGTAGCACAGAAAATCTGGGGAATTCTACGTAGAACTGTGGATTTCGGCCGAATTGTGCCCGAAGGTACGGCGGGCCGGTTGGGTCACGGGCGGCGCGGGGGGTCAGGCGTCGCCCATCCGCGTCCGACGCACCGCTTCGAGCTGGATCGGGGTCGGCGGGCGGCCGAGCTGACGAGCGGCGAGCCAGCCGAGGCCGCGCAGCGCTTCGTCCAGGGCGAACAGCACGAGCGGGAGCCCGAACATCGGCAGCGCGCGGTAGTTGTGGAGATACCAGAACCTGGTGTCCATGAACCCCATCAGGGCGTACGACATCAGGACGCCCCAGCCGAGGTAGAGGGTCATCCGGGTGGCGCGTGAGCGGGGAACGAGCGCGGCCGGCAACAGGCCCCAGAGAACGTACCAGGGCCAGAACCAGGTCAGCGTGACGTACTCCAGGACCAGGCAGACGACGACCCAGCCGACGACCAGGGCCGACGCGGAGCCGGTCGCGAGGATCAGCGCCAGAAGGAACGCGAGCCAGAAGGCGCTCCACCCGACCAGGCGGATGATCCGGTTCGCCGCGATCAGGTCCGAGGAGCCGACCGGGCCGCGACTGCGCGCCTCGATCTCCGGGTCGGCCATGAGCGCAGAGGGCGGGTCGATCGGGCCGAGCGATGCGGCTGGGACGTAGCCGACCTGGCGCGAGACGGGATCGAAGAGCCTGAGGCGACCGTCGCGCTCCGGGCCGACGACGAGCAGCTCGCTCCAGACCGGGAGTGGCGCGAGGGCATCCTGGCCGTCGCGCGTTCCGTAGAGCGACGTGTCGGTGTGGACGCCGACCCACCAGCCGCTGAACTGGAGCGGCACTTCCAGGTCGTCGGTCGTGGCGCCGAGCTGCCGGCGCAGCTCGCCGAGGGCGACCTCGGCCAGGCTGTTGACGTAGCGGTCCGGCCCCGAGCCGAGCGTCTGGACGGCGAACGTCTCCGGGCCGACCCAGACCGGGAGGACGATGGCGGCGGCGAGCGCGGCAGTCAGGAGGCCCGAACCGGCGACGACCAGGATTCGCGCGCGCCAGGAGGCAGCCGAGCGCAGGAGGTAGATGCCGAGCAGTGGCAGGAGGGCCAGCGCGGTCAGCTTGACCAGACCGGCCAGGACGACCGCGCCCACCGATGCGATCGAGAGGATCGGGCGACGGCCGCGAGCCAGCACCAGCCCGACGACGAGCAAGAGGGCCATCAGCATGTCGTTGTGCGAGCTGAGGCCGCTCTCGACGACGACCAGCGGGCACCAGCCGACGAGGACCGCGCCGACCAGGGCCCGCTCGGGGTCGGACCGGCGGAGGCAGAGGAAGACGGCGACGGCGGCGCCGAGGGCGCACGCGGCCTGGAGCAGCCGGAACAGCAGCACGGCCGTGCCGACCTCCTCGCCGGCCGCCTGGACGATCCAACCCGACAGGATGGTCCAGAGCGGGCCGTAGAAGCTCGGGACGTGCATCCAGTAGACGAACGGGTAGTAGGGGTCGGTGGCGTAGCGGATCGGCGCTTCGAGGTACGGGCTGGCGCCGTGGACCGCGAAGATCCGGCCGTACATGGCGTAGCTGAAGACGTCGCTAGAGAGGGCGTACGGCGCCAGGACAGCCAGCGTCTGCATCGAGAGGGCCACGCCCGCGACGACCGCCAGGCCGAGAGGACGGGGCCGTCCCCTGGCCAGTCGGGCGGCGGCGAAGTAGAGCAGGCAGAGGAGGGTGAAACCGAGGGCGACATCGACGGCGGCGGCGGCGTGGAGCTGGGCCTTCTGGTCCTCGGCGAGGGCCGGGGGCGGGCCGGGGACGCGGAGCCAGTCGGGGATCGGGAGGCCGCCGGGAAGGGGCATCCAGGTGGCCGACGAGAGGTAGGTCAGGCTCGGGAGCAACCGGGCGTACACGAAAAGGCTCGCCGCGCCGAGCGCGACGAGCCCCAGCTCGCGAGCGGTCCCGAAGTTACGGATAGATCCCACGGGTGAGTGTAGCTTCGGCGACGCGGCCGACCGCCAGCATGTAGGCGGCGGTCCGGAGGTCAACCTCGTGCTCGCGCGACATTCGCAGGGAGTCGTCGAAGGCCCTGGTCATGATCCGGCGCAGGCGGGCGTTGATCTCCTCCAGGGTCCAGAAGAACGCCTCGCGGTCCTGGACCCACTCGAAGTAAGAGACGGTCACGCCGCCGGCGTTGCAGAGGATGTCCGGGATGATCGTGACGCCGCGTTCTCGGAGGATCAGGTCGGCCTCGGGGGTGGTCGGGCCGTTCGCGCCCTCGGCGATCAGCTTCGCCTTGATCCGGTCGGCGTTGCGGGCCGTGATCTGGCCCTCGATGGCGGCCGGGACCAGGATGTCGCAGTCGACCTCGAACAGGTGGTCCTTGGCGATCCGCTCGGTGCGCGGCGTCCCGACGATGCTGCCGGTCTCCTGGCGCTGGCGGCGGGCGAGCGAGAGGTCGATGCCGTCGGCACGGTAGATCGTGCCCTCGGAGTCGCCGATGGCGACGATCTGGGCGCCGGCCTCGGCCAGGAAGCGCGCGGCGGCCTCGCCGACGTTGCCGAAGCCCTGGAGCGCGACCCTGGCGCCTCTGAGGTCGAGCTTGATCGCCTTGGCGGCCTCCTGGACGCAGTAGACCAGGCCGCGCCCGGTGGCGTCCTGGCGCCCCTCGGATCCGCCGATCGCGATCGGCTTGCCGGTGACGACCCCGGGCACCGAGTAACCCTGGTGCATCGAGATCGTGTCCATGATCCAGGCCATCGTCTGGGCGTTGGTGTTCAGGTCCGGGGCAGGAATGTCGCTCTCGGGGCCGAGCAGGATCGAGATCTCGGTGGCGTAGCGGCGGGTCAGGCGTTCAAGCTCGCGGAGCGAGAGCTGCTTCGGGTTGCAGACGACGGCGCCCTTCGCGCCGCCGTACGGGATCCGGACGACGGCGCACTTCCAGGTCATCCACATCGCCAGCGCCTTCGCCTCGTCCAGCGTGACATCCGGGTGGTAGCGGATGCCGCCCTTGGCCGGGCCTCTCGAGAGGTTGTGCTGGACGCGGTAGCCGGTGAAGACGGCGACGGTGCCGTCGTCCATCTCGACCGGGAAATGGACGGTCAGCTCGCGCCTGGGCTCCCGCAGAACCGCCCTGACGCTCGGGTTCAATCGCAGGCGGTCGGCGGCAGTTTCGAACTGCGTCTGCGCGATGGCAAACGGCGATTCGCTCCGCCTCTCGACCTCGGGTCCGCTCGTGGTCACGTTCTCCTCCGAATGGCCGGCAGCCTGAATCGGTCGGCACAAAAAATGGCCGATCGAGCAGCCTCGTGCTCAGATCGGCCTGCCGGGACACGCAGGTTCCGTCGTGGACTGGTGCCGAGTGCCCGCGACGCCAGGTGTCTCCACCAGCCGTCTCGCCATGCGACGCTGCATGCCGAATCTCACCCGGAGTGTAGCACGGCCGAGGGACTCGGGAGATCGTTTTCGTCTGCTACGATTGCGCCGAGACGATATCGAGTCGACGGTGGTGTCGGGCGCGGGGCCCCGGGGCCGGGTCGACCAACGGGAGGCTCCCGGTGCACAAGGCCGATCGGCTGGGCAAGCTGCCGCCGTACCTGTTCGTGACGATTCGCAACAAGATCCGCGAGGCGAGAGAGCGCGGCGTCGACGTCATCAGCCTGGGCGTTGGCGACCCGGACCAGCCGACGCCGGCGCACGTGATCCAGGCGCTCCAGGAGGCGGCCGAGGACCCGGCCAACCACCAGTATCCGACCGACGAAGAGAAGGGGATGCTGCGGTTCCGGCAGTCGGTGGCGGGCTGGTACCAGGAGCGATTCAAGGTGTCGCTCGATCCCGAGAAGGAAGTGCTGGCGCTGATCGGCAGCAAGGAGGGGAACCACCACCTCTGCCTGGCGACGCTCAATCCCGGCGACACCGCGATCCTGCCCGATCCCGGCTACCCGGCCTACTTCGCAAGCGCGGTGTTCGCCGGCGCAGAGGTCGAGCGGATCCCGCTCTACCGCGAGGATGGGTTCCTCCCACACTTCGACAAGATCTCGGAGGAGCTGTCCCGGCGGGCGAAGCTGCTGTTCCTGTGCTACCCGAACAACCCGACGGGGGCGGTGGCGCCGCTCTCGTTCTGGCAGGAGGCGGTCGCCTGGGCGAAGCAATACGACGTGATCCTGGTGAACGATCATCCGTACAGCGAGGTGACGTTCGACGGGTACCGCTCGATCAGCATTCTCGAAGCCGAAGGCGCGATGGACGTGGCGGTGGAGTTCAACTCGCTCTCGAAGCCGTACAACATGACGGGCTGGCGGATCGGGATGGCGGTCGGGAACCCGGAGTTGATCGCCGGGATCTCGCAGGTCAAGGAGAACACCGACTCGGGCGTCTTCAACGCGATCCAGTACGCCGGCATCGCGGCGCTGGAGGGGCCGCAGGAGGCGAGCCGCGAGCTGATGTCGCTTTACCAGGCGCGGCGCGACCGGACGCTGAAGGTGCTGAGGGACATCGGCCTGGATCCGGACACGCCGAAGGCGACGTTCTACGTCTGGTCGCCGACGCCGAAGGGGATGTCGTCGGCGGACTTTGCGGCCGAGGTGCTGGACAAGGCGGGCGTGGTGGTGACGCCCGGTCGCGGCTACGGCGAGCGCGGCGAGGGGTTCTTCCGGATCTCGCTGACGGTGCCCGATGCACGGCTCGACGAGGCGCTGGAGCGGATCAGGAAGGCGTTCGCCTGAGGCATACTTTGCGTAGCGGGGCCGACGATTGGTGTTTGGAGCAGTCTGCGATGGATGACGAGCGCCACGATGGTCCTAAGTACCTGGACGTCCGACCGGGGCAGCCGCTGATCGGCATCCCGTTCCAGGAGGGCGACACCTGGGTGACGCGGTACTTCACATCTGAGGCCGACGCCGATGCGTTTGTTGCGCGACTAGACGATGGTGTCATCGAACGGGTGCTGAGCGGGACCTGCGACCAGAGCGACGACGAGTTCCACGAGATGCTGGACGAGTTGGACCGCATCCGTCACCGGAATCCGCCGACCCCGTTGCCTGATCCATTGCCGTGAGGGCGTATCTATTCGATACGCCAGTCATGGCAGCTCTGGTCAATCATCGTCCGGGCGCGGTCGCGCTTGCGTCACCGTGGCTCGCGGCTCATGAAGCCGCCACCAGTGCGCTGGTTTACGCGGAAGTCATCGAGTACATCCGACCCAGTCAGCGGTTCTTGCGCCATTACCAGACCCTTCGCACCCTGCTCCGGGAAGTTCACCCGATTGGCGTGAACCTGCCGATCCTGGAGCGATACGCCGACATTCGGCTCACGCTGCGACGGGGCCAGCTCATCGGGGACATCGACACCCTCATCGCAGCCACGGCCCTGGAACACGATTTGACAATTGTGAAGACGGACCCGCACTTCCAGCGCGTGCCGGGGCTTCGAGTCATGCTACTCACGCGCCCGGAGATTATGTAGCGTTGGCATCATCGAGCGGATCAGGAAGGCTTTCGCGTAGATGGTGCCCTCACCCCGAGCCCCCTCTCCCGCGAGCGGGAGAGGGGGAGCAAGCGGCGGGAGTGTCGGATGAGCTGGGTCTGGCGGAAGCTTGGCGGCGCGATCGGGCGAAGAGGCTCGGCGGGTGATGCGGCCGGAATGGAAGCCAGACCGGCGCGCGAGACGCAGCGGATGGACGCGGCGCTGAGCTACGCCAGCCGACTGACGCTGGCCCAGCAGCGGGCGCGATTGAACACGATCGGTCCGTACATCTGGGTGGACCGCGACAGCCACTGGTACCCGGACTACATCTCCACCCGCTGCTACCCGGACTACGGGTTCTTCAAGATCTTTGACGCCGTCGACGGGCGCTTCAACCTCACGATCAAGCTGGTGACGGACCGCGAGATCGTCGAGGCCGAGCTGGCGAAGCTGCTCGACCAGGCGCGGGAGCTGGTGCTGGCCTCGATCGACGCGACGGACGTCGAGACCGCTGAGCCGTACGACTGAGCGCTGGGAGCCGGTGTCACGGCAGAAGCTCGTCGATGCGCGCTCCGACCGCGGCGTCCTCAGTAGACGGTGGCGCCGGCCGGGCAAGCGGACGGTGAACAAAGCGCCAGGCCTGCGCCTCATTCAGGGTTCGGAAGCAGGTGATCGTCGGCACGTCGGCGTAATCACGGCTGTCCGGTGGGAACGCCAGGCGCAGATAGCCGCCCTGGCGCTCGAGGGTGCCCTTGATCGGGAATCGATCCGGGCAGGCCGGTTTCGGACCGGTGCCGTCAAGTGGCCGCACGCCGCCGAGCTCGCCCTTTCCTGTGCGGCGCGGCGTCGGGGCGACCTGCACGGGCAGATCGGTCAGCCGATCGAGCATCATCCATCCCTGGATCATGTCGGGATCCTGGACGGTGACCCAGGTCGTTCCATGTTCCACGACCAGCTCGCCGAGCAGCCCCAGGACGGTGCCGTCAGGCCAGGCGGCCGGGCCGTCTCCCCACCGACTGGCGTAGACGGCGACGCCGGAGCCGTCCGGGCTCGCAACCACAAGCCAGCGCTGGGGCTGGGCCGGAGACGCGACCCGCGCATCGGCCTCGCCGACGAGGACGGCGAACGAGGACAGCAGCGCAACGGCTACAAAGAGTCGGATCGAGCAGACATTCGTCGGCATGAGCGGTGGTGTCGCAGCCAGGCGCACGACCATGGCGGCAGTTTTCTGCTCATCCGCTCTTGCAAAACTCAGGCCGGACACCACGCATGTCAGTCGATGGAGAGGTAAGACTCCACCAGCTTCGACGCAGAATCGAGAGCGTCGGGGCCCGCCGCGATCCAGCGATACTCCGGCTGCTTCTTCAGCCAGAGGTCCTGGCGGCGGACGTACGAGTGGATCGCCCACTTCGTCTTCTGCCCGGCCTCTTCGAGGGTCATCGTGCCGCGCGCGACCGCCATCATCTCGCGGTAGCCGTGCGACGAGAGCGACGGCAGCGCCTCGAAGTAGCCGCGAGCGATCAACCCTCGGACCTCGTCGAGCCAGCCGGCCGCGATCATGGCGTCGACGCGGGCGTCCACTCGAGCGTAGACCTCGGCGCGCGGCATCGAGAGCACCATGCGGACGGCGGGCAGCGCCTCGCCTCGCTCGCGCCTGACCTCCGAGAAGGGCCGGCCCAGCGTCAGCGTCACCTCGAGCGCGCGGATCACCCGGCGGACGTTCCGGCGCTCGATCGTCGCGGCGGCGGCCGGATCGAGCGCCGCCAGGCGGGTATGCAGGCCCTCCGGGCCGGCGTCGGCCGCGAGGCGCTCGAGCTCGGCCCGCAGCTCCGGGCGGGGCGCGACCTGGGGCGGCGCGATCCTGTCGATCAGGGCCTGGATGTAGTGCCACGATCCGCCGACCACCCAGGCGGTCTGGCCGCGCGCCCCGAGCGCGTCCAGCACCCGGTCGGCGTCCTCGCGGTAGCGGGTGATCGAGTACGGCTCGGCCGGGTCGACGTAGTCGATCAGGTGGTGCGGGGCGCGGGCCAGCTCGTCGGGCGTGGGCTTCGCCGTGCCGACGTCGAGGTACCTGTAGACCTGGCGCGAGTCGGCCGAGACGACCTCGCCGCCGAACCGCTCGACCAGGTCGACGGCGAGCGCGGTCTTGCCGACGCCGGTCGGCCCGGTCAGGACGACGATACGCGGCAACTGACGGCCCATGCCGATGGTATACTCGCTCGCGTGCCGACGCCGTTCGACCAGCGCCTCGACGACCTGATCGCCCTGATCGACGGGTGGATTCGGCCGTACGTCGAGCGATCCGAGAGCCCGGCCGCCCGCCTCTACCAGATGATGGCGTATCACCACGGCTGGGTGGCGGCCGACGGGTCGCCGCTCGATCCGCCGGCCCGAACCGGCAAGCGGGTCCGCCCGATCCTGGCGATCCTGACCTGCGAGGCGTTCGGCGGCGCGACCGAGGACGCGCGCGGGCCGGCCGCCGCGCTTGAGCTGATCCACAACTTCTCGCTGGTCCACGACGACATCCAGGACGTGAGCGATCAGCGGCACAACCGGGACACCGTCTGGAAGCTGTGGGGCGCGGCCCAGGGCATCAACGTCGGGGACGGCCTCTATGCGCTGGCGCAGGTGGCGCTGGCCGAAGGGGCGGCCAGGCACCCGAGGATTGGCGAGGGGCTCCTGCGACTGAACCGGACCTGCGTGCGGCTGGTGGAGGGGCAGTACCTGGACCTGGCGCTGGAGTCGGCGGCCGACGCGACGTTCGAGCAGTACGAGCAGATGGTGGCGAGGAAGACGGCGGCGCTCATCGAGTGCGCGGCGGCCCTCGGGGCGTGGGCGGCCGGCGCGACCGAGCAGCAGAGCGAGGCGGCCGGCCGCTTCGGGTTCGATCTGGGCGTCGCATTCCAGTTCCAGGACGACCTGCTGGGCGTCTGGGGCGACCCGAAGGTGACCGGTAAGCCGGCCCGCGACGACGTCAGGAGCCGGAAGAAGGCGCTGCCAATGATGCTGGCGCTTCAGATATCGGTGGACGCGGTCCGCGACGAGATCCTGGACGTGCTGCGCGCGCCGGAGGCACCCGACGACGACGCCGTGGAGCGGGTCGTCGGGCTGATGGAGCAGATCGGGGTCCGCGAGCAGGCCGCCGAGATGGTGGAGGATCGATTCGCGCGGCTGGAGCAGGCGGTCGGCGAGGCGCTACCGTCCGGCCGGGACGGGGCGATCCGCGAGCTGTGCGCGCGTCTGCGCGTCCGCGACTCCTGACGCCCTCGCCAGCGAATCACGCCACGCCTCCAGCGCGGTCTCGATCCGGACCAGGAGCTCGCTGGTGACGAGGATGCTCGAGTCGGCGACGCGCAACCGCCCGTCGTGCCACTCCAGGCAGCCTACCTCAAGCAGCTCGTCGAGGGCCGGTCCGACGGCGGAGCGCACGTCGGCGTCGAGACGCGCGCTGAGTCCGTCCAGGTCGATCCCCTCGCGCAGCCGCAGGCCGAGCGCCAGGGCGTCGCCGAGGCGGGTCGGCAGATCCGGCCGCTCCTCCTCGACGCGCTCGACCTGGCCGGCCGCTACGGAGGACATGTAGCGGCGCGGCGAGGGCGTGTTCTTGGTGCGGACGCCGTCGACCCACCCTGCGGCGCCCGCCCCGATCCCGAGGTACGGCTCGTCGCGCCAGTAAGTCAGGTTATGTCGAGACGGACGGCCGAGCCGCGCCCAGTTCGAGATCTCGTACTGCTGGTAGCCGGCCGCTGCCAGCCGTTCGCCCGTCGCCAAGTACTGCTCGGCGATCTCGTCGTCGGAGGGGAGCACGAGGCGTCCCCGCGCCACGTCGCGGCCCATCGGCACCCGTTCGTCGACGGTCAGGATGTAGCAGGAGAGATGCTCCGGGCTGAGGGCGACAGCCGCGTCGAGCGTTGCGAGCCAGGTCTCGACGGTCATGCCGGAGAGGCCGAGCATGAAGTCGAGGCTGACGTTGTCGAAGCCGGCCTCGCGCGCGGCCTTCATGGCCGCACGAGCATCGTCGGCGGTGTGGCGGCGGCTGAGCTTCTGCAGGGTCGCGTCGTCGAGACTCTGGACGCCGATGCTGAG
>Ga0209382_10007915_pt1 | contig 13448 bp, 14 predicted proteins | sample SoiMetdeltSBSDD5_FD_187599 | JGI IMG/M metagenome (GOLD analysis project Ga0209382, IMG submission 187599) | Bulk soil microbial communities from a Populus tree surrounding site in Tennessee, USA - Soil MetaG P. deltoides SBSDD5 (SPAdes) (version 2) | ecosystem: Environmental > Terrestrial >... | reverse complement strand
GGAGTTCGTGCCCCCGCCTGTCGCTCCCGGGGGCGTTCGTGTCTCACGAGACCGAGCCTATGCCGTCGATCGCCGATACCGTCACCGAGACGATCCACTGGGTGTTCCCCGAGCACGCGGGCGCGCCGGGGCAGATCCACGGTGGCCGCATGATGCAGTGGATCACGCAGGCCGGCACGATGGCGGCCGCGCGGGTCGCCCGGGGCACCGTCGTGCTCGGCGCCATGGACGACATCGACTTCCTGCATCCGGTGAAGGTGGGCGAGATCGCGATTTTGCGCGCGCGCGTGGAGTACATCGGGACGTCGTCGCTCGAGGTCGGCGTGCGTGTCTGGGCGGAGAACGTCGGCACCGGCGCCCGCGCGGTGACGCTCAACTCGCACCTCGTCTTCGTCAACGTCGACGACCAGGTCCGCCCCCGCCCGGTCGGCGTGAAGATCGAGCCGAGCGACGCGGCCGAGGAGGCGCTGGTGGAAGCCGCCCGCGCCCGACGCGAGCAGCGCCGCGCCCGCTTCACGCAGAAGGCCGCGCGCGTACGGGACATCGACACCTCGGCCAACGAGGAATTCCAGTGGCGGTTCGAGTCGGCGCGATCGGTCTTGCCGGAGGACGCGCTGTTCGGCAACATGATGTTCCCGGGCAAGATGCTGATGGAGCTCGACGAGGCGGGCGGGATCCTGTCGATGCGCTACTGTCGCGGCTTCGTGATGACGGCATGCCTCGACGCCATGGACTTCTACACGCCGATCCACACGCACGAGGTGGTGACATTCAAGGCCGGCCTGAACCATGTCGGGACCTCGTCGCTGGAGGTCGGTGTCAAGGTGCTCGCGGAGCAGCCCTGGAGCGGCGAGATGCGGCACGCCTGCACGGCGTATCTTACGTATGTCCACCTCGGCGGGGACCTTCGCCCGCAGCCCTGCCGGCCGTTCACCCCGGGCACGGAGGGCGAGCGACGACGGTGGGCGGCCGCGCAGGCGCGGCGCGATCGGCGGAACGAGCGCGTGAAGCGGCTCAAGGCCGCACTCTCGAACGAAAGAGGATAGAGCGATGTCAGGGCACTCCCGGTGGTCGCAGATCAAGCGCAAGAAGGGCAAGGCCGACGTCCAGCGCGGCAAGCTATTCTCCAAGATCCTCCGCGAGATCACCGTGGCCGCCAAGAACGGCGGCGGCGATCCCAAGGGCAACATGCGCCTGAAGGCCGCGATCGAGTCCGCGAAGGAAGTGAACATGCCGGCCGACAACATCAAGCGGGCCGTGCAGAAGGGCACCGGCGAGCTTCCGGGGGAGTCCTACGAGGAGATCACCTACGAGGGCTACGCGCCGGGCGGTGTCGCCGTGCTCATCGCGGTGCTGACCGACAATCGCAACCGGACCGGGCCCGAGATCCGGCACACGTTCGAGAAGTTCGGCGGCAACATGGGCTCCTCCGGCGCGGTGGCGTGGATGTTCGAGCGCAAAGGGCTCATCCAGGTCGATGCGGAGAAGATCTCCGAAGACGAGCTGCTCGACAAGGCACTCGAGGCGGGTGCGACCGACATGCGGCGGGTCGAAAAAGCTTTCGAGATCACGACGGCGCCTGCTCAAATGGACGCCGTGCGCGACGCGCTGGCGCGGGCGCGCGTGCCGATCATCGAGGCGCAGGTCACCTATGTCCCGCAGTCGACGGTTCGCGTCGAGGGCAAGGACGCGACCTCGGTGGTCAAGCTGATCGAGGCGCTGGAGGAGCTCGACGACGTTCAGTCCGTCTACGCGAATTACGACATTCCCGACGAGGTCCTCGAGGCCATCTCGGCTGCGTAGCCTCCGGATCCTCGGCGTCGATCCCGGCCTCGTCGGCACCGGCTACGGCCTCATCGAGCCCGCGCCGGCTGGCCTTCGCGTGATCGTGACCGGCGTCATCACGACCGGCGCCGAGCAGCCGCTCGAAACGCGCGTGGCCCTGATCCACGAGGCGATCGATCGTCTCCTCGCCGAGCAAGCGCCCGGCGGGCTCGTGCTCGAGGATCTCTACACCGAGTATCGCTTCCCGCGGACCGCGCTCCAGATGGCGCACGCCCGGGGCGTGATCTGCCTGGCGGCGCGTCAGCGCGGGGTGGACGTCGTCACGCTGGCGCCGGCCGAGGTGAAGCGCGCCATCGCCGGCCACGGCGCGGCCTCGAAGGCGCAGGTGCAGGAGGCCGTGCGCCGCCTGCTGCGGCTGCCGGCGGCGCCGCGGCCGTCGCACGTGGCCGATGCGCTGGCGCTGGCGCTCACCGCGCTGTCCCGGGCCGGGGCGCGACTGTGATCGCCACCCTCACCGGCAAGCTGCGACGCAAGCTCGACGACCGGGTCGTCCTCGAGTGCGGTGGCATCGGCTACGAGGTGTACCTGCCGCCCATTGCCATGCGCGCGCTCGAGTCGGCCACGCCGGAGGCCGGTGACAAGGCCAGCGAGCTCGCGCTGGTCATCTATTACCACGCCACCCGCGATCAGCCGCGCCCCGTGCTCATCGGCTTCACTTCCGACCTCGACAAGGAGTTCTTCGAGCGGCTCATCACCGTGAAGGACATCGGACCGATGATCGCCGCGCGGTCGCTGGCGGCGCCGGTGGCCGAGCTGGCCGCCGCCATCGCGCGGCAGGACGAGAAGTACCTGCGCGCGCTGCCGGGCATCGGGCCGCAGAAGGCGAAGAACATCGTCGCCCAGCTGCAGTCGAAGGTCTCGAAGTTCGCGCTCGCGCGCGAGGACGCCGCGGCGCAGGCGCCCACCACGGCGCCGGCGACGCCTCTCGACGCCGACGGCCTGCGCGAGCTGGTGTGGGAGGTTTTGACCAAGCAGCTCGGTCACCGCCCGTCGGAAGCCTCGCAGCTCATCACCGACGCGCTCCGCCGCCGGCCGGGGGTGACGACACCGGAAGAGCTCTTCGACGAGATCTATCGCGGGCAGGCGGCGGCGAAGGCGAGGACGTGAGCGTGACGGCGCCGGACGACAGCCAAATCCTCAGCCGCGCGGCGGCGCCCGAGGAGGTCCAGTTCGAGCGGGCGCTGCGTCCGCGCTCGTTCGACGAGTACGTCGGTCAGGACCAGGCGGTGGCGAGCTTGCGCGTCTCCGTGACGGCCGCGCGCCAGCGCGGCGAGTGCGTGGATCACGTCCTGCTCTACGGGCCGCCGGGGCTCGGGAAGACGACATTAGCTGGAATCATTGCCAATGAGATGGGGACGAATCTCACGGCCACGTCAGGGCCGGCAATCGAACGGGGCGCGGACCTGATGGGCATCCTGACGAATTTGGCCGAGAACGACGTGATGTTCATCGACGAGATCCATCGGCTGCCACGCGCCGTCGAGGAGCTGCTCTATCCGGCGATGGAGGACTTCTCCGTCAACTTCGTCATCGACAAGGGCATGCACGCGCGGACGCTCAAGTACGCGCTGCGTCCCTTCACGCTCGTCGCGGCCACCACGCGTCCCGGCATGCTGTCGGCGCCGCTGCGGGAGCGCTTCGGCATCTTCCATCACCTCGACTTCTATTCCGACGACGAGCTGGCGCGCATCGTGTCCCGGTCGGCCGCCATCCTCGACGCGCGGGCGGACGTCAGCGGCGCCCACGAGATCTCGCGTCGCTCGCGCGGCACGCCGCGGATCGCGAACCGCCTGCTTCGTCGCGTGCGCGACTACGCGCAGGTGAAGGCGGACGGCGTGATCACCGAGGAGATCGCGCGCGACGCGCTGCGCAGCGAGGGCGTCGACGCGCGCGGGCTCGACAAGCTCGATCGCCGCTTCCTGGAGGCGATCGTGGACGTGTACGGCGGCGGCCCCGTCGGGATCGAGGCGGTGGCGGCCACCATCAACGACGACGCGGAGACGCTGTCGGAGATCGTCGAGCCCTATCTGCTGAAGATCGGGTTCATCGCGCGCGAGCCTCGCGGCCGGCGCGTCACCCGCGAGGCGTACACGCACCTCGGCAAGCTGCCCCCGGCGGCGCCGACGCCGGGATCCGGGCAGGGCGCGCTCTTTGAGTGAGGCGCCGGCGATGAACGACCTCGGCAAATCGCTGATCGTGGTCGGTCTCCTCATCGCCCTCGTCGGCGTCGTGCTCTTGCTGGCGGGCCGCGTGCCCTGGCTCGGACGGCTACCCGGAGACATCTATATCCAGCGCGGCAACTGGTCGTTCTACTCTCCGGTGGTGACCTCGCTGGTCGTCTCCGTGCTCCTCACGCTGCTGCTCTGGTTGTTCGGGCGCCGGTGAGGCTCCTCCTCGCCGCCCTCGCGGCGGTGCTGCTCGCGGTCTCGGGCGCGGCCGCACAGTCCACGATTCGCGTCGCCATCGCGGACAACATCCGCGCCGTCGAGCTGCGCGGCAGCGAGATCGACGTCGTCGAGCTCGGCAGCGAGCGTGGTGGCTGGCGCACCAATCTGGTCCGCGCGGCGGCCGCCGGCGCGTCCGTCGACGTGGACGGACGTCGCGGCATGGCGTTCCGGCTGCGCAGCGAGCGCCCGATCCGGTTCAACGGTCGTGAGTACCCGTCGCCGCTCGAGATCGTGCGCAGCGGAGAGGGGCTCGCCGTCGTCAACGACGTGCCGTTCGAGGATTACGTGGTCGGCGTAGTGCGGGCCGAGGCGTCCGAGAAATGGCCGCCCGCGATGCTGAGCGCGCAGGCGACGGTGGCGCGAACGTACGCGGCGCACCGCCGGCTGCTGGCGGCCGGCAAGCCGTTTCATATCCTGGCGTCCACGGCGCATCAGCAGTACGCGGGGCGCGTGCCGGCGGCGTCGCCGATCTGGACGGCGATCCGCGACACGGCGGGGCAGGTGCTCCTCTGGGAAGGCGAGGTTTTCCCGGCCTTTTATCACACCGAGAGCGGTGGCTACACGGAAGATCCGCGGTCGGTGTTCGCCGCGCGGAACATGCCCGGGCTCAAGCCCGTCCGCTGTGATTTCTCCTTCGGCTCGCCGCATTTCTACTGGAGCCTCGACGTCCGGCTGAGCGAGCTCGCCGAGACGCTGCGGCGCAACGGCATCCCCAGCGGCGCCATCTCGGCCATCGAGGTCACCGAGCGCACGCCGTCGCTCCGCGCGGCGGTGGTGGCGGTGCGAGGCGAGCAGGGGACGTTCACCGTGCGCGGCAACGATTTCCGCCGCATGCTCGGATACGACACCTTCAAGTCGACGCTGTTCGCGGTGGCGCTCGACGGCGAATGGGCGCGGTTCTCGGGTCGGGGGTACGGCCACGGCGTCGGGATGTGCCAGTGGGGCGCCAAGGGCATGGCCGAGCAGGGCTACTCGGCGCGCCAGATCCTCGAGTACTTCTATCCGGGGACGACGCTCGGCTCGCTCGACGCCGGGGGCCCGCCGGGCCCGCCGTGAGCGTCGACGGCGTCATCCACTTCTCCGACTTCGAGAAGATCGACATCCGCGTGGGCGTCGTCACGCGCGCAGAGGAGTTTCCCGAGGCCCGTCGCCCCGCCTACAAGCTCGAGATCGACTTCGGTCCGGACGTTGGCGTCAAGCGTTGCAGCGCGCAGATCACGCGCCACTATCGGCCCGCCGATCTGCTCGGGCGCCGGGTGGTGGCCGTCGTGAATTTTCCGCCGAAGCGCATCGGGCCCATCGTCTCCGAGGTCCTGGTGCTCGGCGCCTACGACGAGGCCGGTGAGGTCGTGCTGCTGGCGCCGGACCGTGCCGTCGCGCCCGGCAGCAAGATCGGCTGACGCAACCGCCACCTCAGACCACCATGTAGACTTACGGGTCGTGGACGTGGCCGAGTTCGATTACGAGCTGCCCCCGGAGCGCATCGCACAGGCGCCGGCCGAGAGTCGTGATGCCTCGCGGCTCCTCGTGGTGGACCGCGGGGCCCCCTCCTTCGGCGACGGCGTTTTCGGTGAGCTTCCGCAATTGTTGCGGGCAGGCGATTGCCTCGTCGTGAACGACTCGCGCGTCATCCCCGCGCGCGTGCCCGCCGAAGATCTCGACGGTCGTCCCGTCGAGCTGCTGTTCGTCACGCCGGTGAACGACGGCCTTTGGCGCGCCCTCGTCCGTCCCGGCCGCCGCTGTCGACCGGGCGCTCACCTCCGCGCGGGCGGCGCGCACCTGCGCGTCGTCGGCGTCGAACCCGACGGCACGCGGCTCATCGCGCGTGAGCACGGCTCCATCGTCTCGCTGCTGGAGTCCCACGGGCTTCCGCCGCTGCCGCCGTACATCGCCCGTCACGCCAAGCCGGAGCCAAGGGACTGGGAGCGCTATCAGACGGTCTACGCGGCGACGCCCGGCTCGGTGGCGGCGCCGACGGCAGGCCTTCACTTCACCGACGCGCTGCTCGGTCGCGTGCGCGCCGCCGGCGTGGAGGTGCACGGGCTCACGCTGCACGTGGGGCCGGCGACGTTCCGTCCGGTCACGAGCCCGACCGTCGAGGGCCACACGATTGCCGCCGAGCCGGCGGTGGTGCCGGCCGCGACGGCGGCCGCGGTGAACCGCGCGCACGCCGAGGGCCGCCGGGTCGTCGCCGTCGGGACCACGGTGACCCGCGCGCTGGAGAGCGCCGTCGGCGACGACGGCCGCGTGACCGCGCTGGCGGGTCTAGCGAGCCTCACCATCCGTCCCGGTCACCGGTTCCGCGCCATCGACGCGCTGCTGACCAACTTCCACCTCCCGCGCTCGTCGCTGCTGCTGCTCGTCGCCGCCTTTGCCGGGCGCGACCTGGTGCTGCGCGCGTATCGCCACGCCGTGGCCGCGGAGTATCGCTTCTACTCGTACGGCGACGCGATGCTGATCGCGTGATGCGCTTCGAGCTCCTCGCCACCGACGGCGCCGCGCGCCGGGGCCGCCTCACCACCGCCCATGGCGCCGTCGACACCCCGGTCTTCATGCCGGTCGGAACCCAGGCCACCGTGAAGGGCCTCACGCCCGAGGATCTGGACACCGCCGGAGCCCGCATCGTGCTCGGCAACACCTACCATCTGTTCCTCCGCCCCGGCCACGAGCTGATCCGGACGCTCGGCGGCCTCCACCGCTTCATGGGCTGGCCGGGCGCGATCCTGACCGACTCCGGCGGGTTCCAGGTCTGGAGCCTCGCCAAGCTGCGCACGATCAGCAACGCGGGCGTCGAGTTCCGCGCGCCGCTCGACGGCTCGACCCGATGCCTGACCCCCGAGCTCTCGATCGAGATCCAGCGCGCGCTCGGCGCCGATATCGCGATGGTCCTCGACGAATGTCTCGCCTACCCGGCCACGCGCGAGATGACCGAGCGCTCGCTGGCGCTCACCCTGCGGTGGGCGGAGCGGTGCCGCGACGCGCATGCCAAGGGCGACGGCGCGCAGGCGCTCTTCGGCATCGTGCAGGGCGGCAGCGACGAGGACCTTCGGGGCCGTGCGGCGGCGGCCACGGTGGCGCTCGGGTTCCACGGCTACGCGATTGGCGGCATGGCCGTCGGCGAGCCGAAGGCGCGGATGTACGCGCTCACCGAGCTCGTGGCGCGCGCGCTGCCAGCCGATCGGCCGCGCTATCTCATGGGCGTCGGCAAGCCGGAGGATCTGGTGGAGTGTGTCGCGCGCGGGGTGGACATGTTCGACTGCGTGCTGCCCACGCGCAACGCCCGCAACGGTCAGGCGTTCACGAGCACCGGCACGGTGACCATCAAGCAGGCGCAGTGGACGCGCGATGCCGCGCCGCTCGACGCCGCATGCGCGTGCTACACCTGCCGGCACTTCTCCCGCGCGTACCTGCGTCACCTCTACGTCGCCGAGGAGCTGCTCGCGTACCGGCTGCTCACGCTGCACAACGTGCATTTCTATCTGGGGCTCATGGCCGCCATGCGCGAGGCCATCGTCGCGCGCGCATTCGACGCGTTCCGCGCTCGGTTTTACGCGCGATATGCTGTATCATCCGGTGACGTTCCGCTCGATGATCCTCAACGCTCGGAGGCCTGAGCACTCATGAGCTTCCTGGTTCCCGACGCCGCCTGGGCGATGGCGCCCGGGCCGGCCGGCGGCAGCGGTGGCTCGCAGCTGATGCCCACGCTGGTGATGTTTGCCGCCATGTTCGCGATCTTTTACTTCCTGATGATCCGTCCGCAGCAACGGCAGAAGGCCGAGCGCGAGCGGATGCTGCGCGCCATCAAGCGCGGCGATCGGGTGGTGACGACGAGCGGGCTGTTCGGAACGGTGACGAATCTCTCGGACACGACGGTGACCCTGCGCGTGGCCGACCAGGTGAAGCTGGACTTCGAGCGCGGCGCGGTCGCGCGGGTGGTGGAGGCCCAGAGCGACAAGGATGGCTAGGAACCTCCGGACGCGGGCGGCCATCGTTCTCATCGTGCTGATCGCGTCGGTGTGGGCGCTGTATCCGCCGAAGAAGACCATCAACCTCGGCCTCGACCTGCAGGGCGGCATCCATCTCGTGCTCGGTGTCGAGACGGACAAGCACGTGGCCAGCCAGACCGACCGCGCCGCCGAGGATTTCAAGGCGGCGCTGGACCGCCGGGGCATCGGCGTGCGCCGCATCGCGCGCGAGGGACTCCAGTCGTTCGGCGTCGAGCTGGCCTCGCCGCAGGCGTGGAACGACGCGCAGTCGGTGGCTGCCGAGTTCCAGACGTTCGAGCGCGGCGGCCAGGACCAGGCGGCCGGGCGATTCACGATGACCATGCGCGACCGGGAGGCGAGCCGTCTCGCCGACGACGCCGTCCGGCAGGGTCTGGAGACGATTCGCAACCGCGTCGACCAGTTCGGCGTGGCGGAACCGACCATCACGCGGCAAGGCACGGACCGGATCCTCATTCAGCTTCCCGGATTGCAAGATCCCGAGCGTGCGAAGGCGCTGATCGGGCGGACGGCGCTCCTCGAATTCAAGCTCGTGGACGAGAACGCCGACGCCCAGGCCGCCGTTCAGGGGAAGGTCCCCGAGGGCGACGAGCTCGTCTATCAGCGACGCGTGGACAAGCAGACCAAGGAAGAGCGGCGCGTGCCGTACGTCGTGCAGAAGCGCGCGCTGCTCACGGGCGGTGAGCTCACGCGCGCCGACGTGGGTGCCGATCCGAACTCGCCGGGCAACTGGCAGGTGGCGATCGAGTTCACGCCGAACGGGACGCGGGTGTTCGGTGAGATCACCGAGCAGAACGTCGGCCGCCACCTGGCGATCGTCCTCGACGGCAACCTCTATTCGGCCCCGCGCATCAACGAGCGCATCCCGGGCGGGCGCGCCGTCATCACCGGGCAGTTCACCGTCGACGACGCGCGCGATCTGGCCATCGTCCTGCGCGCGGGCGCCCTGCCGGCGCCGGTGAAGATCCTCGAGGAGCGCACGGTGGGTCCGTCGCTCGGCGCCGACTCCATCCGCCAGGGCATGATCGCCATCGCCGGCTCGGCCGCGATGGTGTTCCTCTTCATGGTGTTCTACTACCGGCTCTCCGGCCTCATCGCGGACATCGCCCTAATCCTCAATCTGTTGATCCTGCTCGCGTGCATGGCGGGCTTCGGGGCCACGCTGACCCTGCCCGGCATCGCCGGCATCGCGCTCACCATCGGCATGGCCGTCGACACGAACATCTTGATCTTCGAGCGGATCCGCGAGGAGCTGCGGGTGGGCAAGACCCCGCGGTCGGCCATCGACGCCGGCTTCAACCGCGCGCTGCGGACGATCATCGACACGCATCTGACGGTCATGGTCACCGCCCTGATCCTCTACAACTTCGGCACGGGGCCGGTGAAGGGCTTCGCCGTCTCCCTCTTCGTCGGCCTCGCCGCCAGTCTCTTCACCGCGTACTTCTTCACGCGCCTGCTGTTCGACGTCGTCTACATGGGGCGCCGGAAGGTGGCGACCGTTTCGATATGATCGAGATCTTCCACAATCCGTCGTACAACTTCATCGGCCGTCGCAAGTGGGCCTATCTCCTCTCGGCGCTGATGGTCCTGGTCGGGCTCATCTCGCTCGCCACCCAAGGCCTCCAGTACGACATCGATTTCACCGGCGGCACGCTGGTCCAGGTGCGGTTCGAGCAGTCACCCACGGTCTCCGCGATCCGCGCCGGCCTCAGCCGCATCAACCTGGGCGACGCCATCATCCAGCAGTTCGGCGACCCTCACGAGTACATCGTCCGGATTCCGCTCACGCACGGCGCCGCGGCTGAGGAGCTGGGCAAGCGGGTGGAGGCGGCGCTCGGTCAGGAGCAGGCGCTCGGCAAGTTCGAGGTCCGCCGCGTGGAGTTCGTCGGCCCGCAGGTTGGCAAGGAGCTGCAGCTGCAGGCCATCTACGCCGTGCTGGTGAGCCTGGCTGGCATCCTTCTGTACATCGCGCTCCGCTTCGATTTGAAGGGCGGCGTGGCCGCCGTCACGGCCGTCTTCCACGACGTCATCGTGTGCCTCGGCATGCTGTCCCTCTTCCACCGCGAGTTCTCGCTGCCGGTGCTGGCCGCGCTGCTGACCATCATCGGCTTCTCGGTCAACGACACGATCGTGGCCTACGACCGGCTGCGGGAGAATCGCGGCAAGCAGGCGCAGAAAGGCATCAGCTTCGCCGATCAGATGAACGTCGCCGTGAACCAGACGCTGTCCCGGACCATTCTCACCTCGCTGACCGTGTTCTTCTCGGCGGCGATCCTGCTCTTCTTCGGCGGACGGACGCTCCAAGACTTCGCCCTCGTGCTGTTCGTCGGCGTCATCACCGGGACCTACTCGACGGTGTACGTCGCCGGCGCCCTCGTCGTCGACTGGACGCAGTACGTCGAAGGACGCCTGCGCGCGCGGAAAAAAGGCATGGTAAAAGCTGGGGAACCGCGTAAAATCACATGATTACACAGAGGTTGGCGGCCGGTGACCCAGCTAGAGACGCTGATCGACGAAATACCGAAGTACCAACCAGGCGCAGACCTGGAGGTCCTGCAGCGGGCATATCGGTTCTCTGAGCGCTCGCATCAGGGTCAGCAGCGCGCCTCTGGTGAGCCGTACGTCTCCCATCCCCTCCAGGTTGCCGGCCTCCTCGTCGACTTCAAGATGGACGTCACCACTGTCACCGCCGGCCTGCTCCACGACGTGCTCGAGGACACGTCCACCACCAAGGCGGATCTCGAGGCGGAGTTCGGCAAGGAGATCGCCGAGCTGGTCGACGGCGTCACCAAGATCGGCAAGCTGGCCTTCTCCTCGCGCGAGGAGCGGCAGGCGGAGAACTTCCGCAAGATGCTGGTGGCGATGGCGCGCGACCTACGCGTGCTGATGATCAAGCTGGCTGATCGCCTGCACAACATGCGCACGCTCGACTATCTCGCCCCCGACAAGGCGCGGAAGATCGCCCACGAGACCCTCGACATCTATGCGCCGCTGGCCCATCGGCTGGGCATGGCGAAGGTCAAGGCGGAGCTCGAGGATCTCGCGCTGCGCGCGATGTCGCCCGACGTCTACATCGACCTCCAGAAGCGCGTGGCCAAGCGCCGGCTCGAGCGCGAGGCCGACATCAACCACGTGATCGCGATCATCGAGCGCAAGCTGTCGGAGGTCGGCATCGAGTCGCAGATCCGCGGCCGCCCCAAGCACTTCTACTCGATCTTCAAGAAGATGCACGACCAAGGTCGCGAGTTCGACGAGATCTACGACCTGACCGCGGTGCGTGTGATCACCGGCTCTGTCCGGGATTGTTATGGCGCCCTCGGGGTCATCCATTCCCTGTGGAAGCCCGTGCCCGGCCGGTTCAAGGATTTCATCGCGATGCCGAAGGTCAACATGTACCAGTCGCTCCACACGACGGTGATCGGCCCCAAGGGCGATCCGATCGAGATCCAGATCCGCACCTGGGAGATGCACCGCATCGCGGAGGAGGGCATCGCGGCGCACTGGCTGTACAAGGAGAAGAAATCGGGCAAGGAGCGCAAGGACAAGCTCGACGAGTCGCTGCTGTGGCTGCGCCAGCTGCTCGAGACCCAGCAAGACACGAAGGATCCGCACGAGTTTCTCGACAGCGTCCGCGTTGATCTCTTTCCCGACGAGGTCTACGTCTTCACGCCGAAGGGCGACGTCAAGGCGCTGCCGGAAGGTGCCAGCCCCATCGACTTCGCGTTCGCCGTCCACACCAAGGTCGGCGAGCACTGCGTGGGGGCCAAGGTGAACGGCAAGCTGGTTCCGCTGCGCTACACGCTGCGCCAGGGGGACATCGTGGAGATCGTCACCTCCCCGAACCAGCATCCCAGCCGCGACTGGCTCAAGCTCGTGAAGTCGACGCGCGCGCGGGCCAAGATCAACCAGTGGCTGAAGGTCGAGGAGCGGACGCGCTCGATCGAGCTCGGGCGCGAGCTGTTCGAGCGCGAGGCCAAGAAGTACCGGCTCAATGCGGCGACGCTGATCGCCGGCGACGACATGGCGCGCGCCGCCTCCGACCTCGGCTATCCGACCGCCGACGACGTCCTGGCGGCTGTCGGCTACGGCAAGGCCTCCGTGCACCAGCTCCTCAACAAGCTGGCGCCGGGGGCGACGCTGGAGACGGTCGAGCGGCCGAAGGCCGTGCCCGGGACGCGGCCGAAGACGGAGCAGGGCGTCCGAATTCGCGGCGTCGACGATCTGCTCGTCCGTTTCGCCAAGTGCTGCAACCCGCTGCCCGGCGATCAGATCGTGGGGTTCATCACGCGCGGCCGCGGCCTCACCGTCCACGCGCGGGACTGCCTGACCGTCGTCAAGAGTGTGCTCGACCGCGAGCGGCTGGTCAACGTCGAGTGGGATGGCGACGAGCCGGTGGAGGAGCCGGCCAAGCGCCCGGTCCGGATCGCGGTCTACATCGGGCGTGATCGACCCGGCCTCTTGTCGGAGATCACCGGAGCGATCTCCTCGCGGAACGGCAACATCACCAAGGCCGAGGTCGAAGTGACCGACGACCGCCGCGGCATCAACAACTTCGTGGTCGAGGTCGCCGATCTGCGCCAGCTGCAGGAGATCATGTCGTCGATCCGCGAAGTGCCCGACGTCATCAACGTCGAGCGCGTTCGCGGGCTCTAGCCGCGCCACCGCCGACCCTCTCGCCAGCCCGTGACTCGCCGCCAGTTCGAGGCCCTCGTCGACAAGGCTCTGCGCAAGCTGCCCCGCACGTTCCGGCAGCGCATCTCCAACATCGCGGTCGTCGTCGAGGACTGGGCCGACGCCGAGACGCTGGCCGAGATGGGGATCGAGCCGCCCGACACGCTGTACGGGCTCTATCGGGGCATTGACCTCACCCGCCGCGACTCGTCGTACGGCAATGTGATGCCGGACGTCATCACCATCTACCAGGGGCCGATCGAGGAAGACGCCGCCGACGAGCAGGAGATGGCGGAGATCGTCCGCGAGACGGTCGTGCACGAGCTCGGCCACTACTTCGGCCTCGACGACGAGACGATGCACCGGATCGAGGACGGCGAGGATTGACCTCATGGGAGGCCCCGAGATGGCCTCCCCACCCCCCAACGTTCGGAGCGCCCTCGGCAAGCCGTGGAGCCGTGGAGCCGTGGGAGCCGTGGCG
>Ga0209382_10007911_pt1 | contig 13450 bp, 13 predicted proteins | sample SoiMetdeltSBSDD5_FD_187599 | JGI IMG/M metagenome (GOLD analysis project Ga0209382, IMG submission 187599) | Bulk soil microbial communities from a Populus tree surrounding site in Tennessee, USA - Soil MetaG P. deltoides SBSDD5 (SPAdes) (version 2) | ecosystem: Environmental > Terrestrial >... | reverse complement strand
TGCGCCGTGCCGCCGGCTACAACGTCCAGTACGCGGGCGCCGTGGAGCCGCAACGGCGGCTGGCCCCGCATGCACACTTCGCCATCCGCGGCACCGTCCCTCGTGAGCTGGTCCGGCGGGTCGCCGCTGCGACCTACCACCAGGTGTGGTGGCCGGCGCGCCGCGAGCAGCAGTACCAGCTAGACGCGCCGCCACGCTGGGACGCCGACGCGAGGAGCTGGGTCGACCCCGACACGGGCGCACCGCTGTCCACGTGGGAGGCCGCGCTCGACGCCATCGACCAGGACCCGGACGCGGTACCCGCGCACGTCGTACGGTTCGGCGACCAGATCCACGCCGAAGGCGTCCTCGCCGGTAGCAAGGACACGGAGCGGTGCCTGCGGTACATCACCAAGTACCTGACCAAGCGCGCCGCCGACTGCCACACCGCGACCAGCGTTCGGCAACAAGCGCATCTCGACCGGCTATGGGAGCAGCTCCGCGTCACGCCGTGTTCGGACCGATGCGCCAACTGGCTGCTCTACGGCATCCAGCCGCATAACGCTCACGCCAAGATCGCACCCGGCCGGTGCAAGGCCCGGGTGCACCAGCGGGCCACGCTCGGCCTCGGCGGACGGCGGGTCCTCGTGTCGCGGCAATGGTCCGGTAAGACCCTGGCCGATCACCGCGTCGACAACCGCGCCTGGGTTCGGCAACTCCTCGGCCTCACCACGGACCTCGACCACGTCGACGACAGACACGGCGAGGCGTCCCGGTTCGCGTGGGAACTCGCTCTACCGACAGACCCGGACATCCCACCGTTGGCCCACCGGCTGCTCCGCGCGGTGTCCGAACGCATCCAGCAACGCAACCAACTCGACCAGGCGCGAAGACAGGCAGGGGAAAGGAGGACTCCATAGTGGACGATGACCTGCTGACCGCGGACGAGGTGGCCGAGCGTCTTCGCGCCACTCCGAGGTTTGTGCGCCGCCTCGTCGCCGAACGTCGTATCGCGTACGTCAAGGTTGGCCGGCTGGTGCGGTTCGAACCGGCCGCCGTCGCCGAGTACATCGAGCGGAACCGCGTTGCCGCGCTCAGCCGGGCCGAGCTTCGCCGTTACCTGAGGGAGGCCGCCTGATGGCAAACAGGAAGGATCACCGTCGTTTCGGCAACGTCCGTCAGCGCGCCTCTGGTCGGTGGCAGGCGCGCTATGTCGGCCCGGACGGGCTGACTCGGACGGCGCCGCACACCTTCGAGAACCAACGGCAGGCGCAGCGATGGCTCACCGTCGTGGAGTCAGAGATCATCAAAGGAACGTGGGTGCCGCCCGAGGCCGGCGAGGTCAACCTCGGGGAGTACGCCGAGCAATGGATCGCCGAGCGCAAGCTCGCCCCGCGCACCCGCGAGGCGTACGAAGACCTCCTCAGGCTCTACATCCGGCCGCATCTCGGCAATCTCGACTTAGGCGCGGTCAAGCCGCAGACCATCCGGACGTGGCGGAAGCGGCTGCTCGAAAGCGGCGCCAAGGAGCCACAGGCCGTCAAGGCGTACTGCGTGCTCCGGGCTGTGCTCAACACGGCCATCAAAGAGGACGGGATCCTCCGCGAGAATCCGTGCCGGATCAAGGGCTACGACCGGTACCACACGCCGGAGCGGCCGGTCGCCACCATCACCCAGGTCTTCGCGCTCGCCGACACGGTCCCAGCCCGGTTCCACGCGCTGGTCATCGTCGCCGCGCTCAGCGGTCTGCGCTGGGGCGAGCTGGCCGCGCTGCGCCGCTCCGACATCGACCTGGCACAGGGGACGATCCGGGTTCCCCGAAAGCTCGCCGCGCTGCGCAACCGGATGGAGTTCGGGCCGCCCAAGTCCGAAGCGGGCAACCGTACCGTGGCTCTCCCGAAGGCGGCCGTGTCGGCGCTTCGACCCCACATGCTGACCTACGTCAAGGCCGATCAGGAGGCGCTGGTCTTCACCGGTGAGCAGGGAGCCGTGCTGCGGACCGGCAACTTCCGGCGAGCGGCCGGCTGGGCGGCGGCGGTCGCGAAGGTCGGCATGCCGACCGGGTTCACATTCCACGACCTCCGACACACGGGGAATAACCTGGCGGCCGCGTCCGGGGCGAGCACCCGGGAGCTGATGCACCGGATGGGCCATTCCAGCATGCGAGCCGCGCTGATCTACCAGCACGCGACCAGCGAGCGGGACCGGGAGATCGCCGACAACATCGACAAGCGGATCACCGGCGGGCAGAAGCCGGCCACGCCGAGGAAGGCCCGGCGCCGCTAATGGCCCGCTAATGGCCCACAAGCGAAACGCCAACCGTGTAAGATCGACGAGCGGAGCGGGGAAACAGTCCGTGAGCAGGGTCGGAGCACAGAGAGCGGCCGACGGGAATCGAACCCGCACCGTCAGTTTGGAAGACTGAAGCTCTGCCATTGAGCTACGGCCGCGTCGCGCCCGGTCGACCGGGGCGCGGTCCCAGGGTACCGGGCACGGCGTGCGCTCGTCCGGCCGGGACCCACCAGCGCGGCACTCAGAGATGCGGCCGACCCACTCGGGTTGAACCAGTCCAAATGGGGTGGATCGGCCGGCGTCTACGTCGCGACGGAGCACCAGCCGCGCCGAGCCGGTGAACACCAACGTACGAAGCGCCCATCCACCCAACGGCCCCCACCAAGGTGTGACTAACGGCCATTGACACCCCTCCGGGTACGGGGTTTATTGACCTTCTCAAGGGAGGTCCTGGGAGCGCGTCCAGCCGAGGAGGCCGCACCGAAGATGTGTAGGACCTGACGTCGTGCGCCCAGTTGCGCCGCACGCACGGGTGGTCAGGCATCGCGTACCGGGCGGGCCCCGCCGGGTGGTCGTCTGGATGCTGCCCGCGATCGTCGTGTTCACCGCCCCGATAGCGATCAACTACGCCACCCGGGACACCGACAAGACCAGCGGCCCGATCCAGCTGACCGTCTTCTGGTGGGGCGGGGAGAAGCGCGCCGAGCTGACCCAGAAGGCGCTCGACCTCTACGAGGAGAAGCACCCGGGCGTCACGTTCAAGACCACCTGGCAGGGCAACAGCGGCTACTACGACAAGCTGGCCACCCAGGCGGCGGGCGGCCGGGCACCGGACATCTTCCAGATCGACGACAACGCGCTGAGCGAGTACGCGAGCCGCAACATCACCCTCGACCTCAGCGGGTACGTCGCCCGCAAGCAGATCGACCTCGGTCGCTTCCCGGAGAGCCTGGCCAAGTACGGCCAGGTCAACAACCGGACCGTCGCCATCGCCGCGGCCGAGAACACACCCGCGATGGTCTACGACAAGACCCTCGTCACGCAGCTCGGCGTGCCCGCCCCGAAGACCGGCATGAGCTGGGACGCCCTGATCGACTGGGCCGCCACGATCACCCAGCGCACCGGCGGGAAGACCTACGGCACGATGGACCCCAGCGCCGACTACAAGGCGCTGTGGATGTGGCTCCGGCAGCAGAACAAGGAGTTGTACGACGACCGCCAGCTCGGCTTCACCGCCCAGGACCTGACCCGCTGGTTCGAGCTGTGGCAGGGCGCCCGGGCACGTAGGGCGGCCCCGCCGGCGGACATCATCCACGCCGCCAACGGCGGTGACGTGACCAAGCAGCTCGTCGTCACCAAGCAGGCGGCGACCTCGTTCATGTGGTCGAACCAGGTGCCCGAGCTGTCCAAGGGCACCAACCACGAGCTGGCTATCGTCGCGTACCCGGGGAACCCGAGCGCCCAGTGGGCCCGTGCCTCGATGTACTGGGCCGCCTACCGCGGCACGCCGCACCGGGACACCGTCGCCGACGTCATCGACTTTCTGGTCAACGACCCCGAGGCCGGGCGCATCCTCGGCACCGAGCGCGGCCTGAACCCCAACCGCGACGTCCTCAAGGCGGTCTCCACGACGCTCGACTCGACCGGCAGGATCGCGGTGGCGTTCGAGACCGACATGGCGGCCCGCTTCGGCCCGGCGCCGGTCCCGCCACCGAAGGGGCACGGCCAGATCCGGACACTGCTGACCCAGGCGGCGGAGAGCGTCCAGTACGGCCGCGCCACCCCGGCGGCCGCCGCCGAGCAGTTCGTCCGGCAGGCACAAGGGGTTCTGGGCAACTGACAAGCCTCGGGCGCCTGGACCTCCGGTCGGCGCGCCAACCCCGGGATTGCGGGAAGGGGGACCAGACGCGTGGCCACGAGCACGGCGTGGGCCCGGTTACGCGCGGAGGCGCCGCCGGCTCAACGGTCCCGCCGTCCCGCCCCGCCCAGGATGCGGCGCCCCTCGTACCGCTGGACACCTCGGCGCGAGACGGCGGCCGGCTACCTGTTCCTGTCGCCGTGGCTGCTCGGCCTGATCGGGATCGCCGCGATCCCGATGCTCATCTCGCTCTACATCAGCTTCACCGACTACTCCGCCGGTACCCCGCTCGGCGAGGCCCGGTGGGTCGGGACGGACAACTACCAGCGCATGCTCACCGGAGACCCGCGGTTCTGGAGTGCGGTGACGGTGACCGTGCTGTTCGCCGCGGTCGCGGTACCGCTCAAGCTCGCCGTGGCCCTGGGCGCGGCGCTGCTGCTCAACCGCGAGCGGGCCGGCGTCGGGACGCTGCGCTCGCTGTTCTACCTGCCGTCGCTGCTCGGCGCCAGCGTGGCGCTCGCGATCGTGTGGCAGGCGCTGTTCAGCCGGACCGGGCCGGTCAACGCGTTCCTCGCGCTCTTCGGCATCCAGGGCCGGCCGTGGGTCAACGACCCGGACTTCGCGCTCGGCACGCTGGTACTGCTCGCGGTCTGGCAGTTCGGCGCCCCGATGCTCATCTTCCTGGCCGGCCTGAAGCAGATCCCGTCCGACTACTACGAGGCCGCCGAGATCGACGGGGCCGGGCCGTGGCAACGGTTCCGCAAGGTGACCCTGCCGATGCTGTCGCCAGTGATCTTCTTCAACCTCGTACTCGAGACGATCAGCGGCTTCCAGGGCTTCACCGGCGCGTACGTGGTCAGCAACGGCACCGGCGGGCCGCTGGACTCGACCCTGGTCTACACGCTCTACCTCTATACGAAGGGCTTCGGCGACTTCGAGATGGGCTACGCCTCGGCGATGGCGTGGGTCTTCCTGATCGCGGTGGGCCTGCTGACCGCGCTGTTCTTCGCGACCGGCCGGCTGTGGGTGCACTACGGCGAGGAGCGGGACCTCTGATGACGACCAGACCGATCGCGATCAGGCCGCCGTCCCGGGAGCGGGACCGCTGGCGCCGGCACCCGGTCCGGCTGGCGGCGGTCGTGGTCCTGCTGGTCCTCGTGCTCTATCCACTACTGTGGATGATCGGTACCTCGCTCAAGTCGCCGACCGAGATCGCCGACAACCTGTCGGTCCTGCCCCGCAGGTTCACCTGGTCGAACTACCCGGAGGGGTGGACCGGCCAGCCGGACGTCACGTTCGGGCGGTTCTTCCTGAACAGCCTGCTGCTGGCCGGCGCGACGGTGGTCGCGAACTGCGCCTCCTGCCTGGTCACCGCGTACGCCTTCGCCCGGCTGCGGTTCCCCGGGCGAAGGCTCTGGTTCGCCGCGATGATCGCCACCCTGCTGCTGCCCGGGCACGTGTTGATCATTCCGCAGTACCTGCTGTTCCGGCACCTGAACTGGATCGACACCGCGCTGCCGCTGGTGGTCCCGAAGCTGCTCGCCACCGAGGCGTTCTTCGTCTTCCTCATGGTCCAGTTCCTGCGCGGCATCCCACACGTCATCGACGAGTCGGCGAAGATCGACGGTTGTTCACCCTACGGCCTGTTCCGCTGGGTGATCCTGCCGCTGGCCCGGCCGGCGATCGCAACGACCGCCATCTTCTCGTTCATCTGGACCTGGAACGACTTCTTCACCCAGCTCGTGTACCTCAACGATCTGAGCAACTACACCGTGCCGATAGCGCTGAGACAGTTCGTCGATTCCAGCGGACAGAGCGCGGTCGGACCGCTGTTCGCCATGTCCGTGGTCTCGTTGCTGCCGGTCTTCCTGTTCTTCGTCGCGTTCCAGCGGTTGCTCGTCGCCGGGATCACCCCGTACCGGATGGGTCGGTGAGGACCGCATAGACTTCACTATCGCCACGGGGTGTGGCGCAGCTTGGTAGCGCACTCGCTTTGGGAGCGAGGGGCCGTGGGTTCAAATCCCGCCACCCCGACAACCGGCCAGACACACGCGAGGAGTACGCCTGTGAAGAGCACCGTCGAGACTCTGAGCCCGACCCGGGTGCGGCTCGCCATCGAGGTGCCGTTCGCCGAACTCGAGCCGAGCCTCAAGAAGGCGTACCGGGAGATCGCCCAGCAGGTGGCCATCCCCGGCTTCCGCAAGGGCAAGGTACCGGCCGCGGTGATCGACCAGCGGGTCGGCCGGGGCGCCGTGCTCAGCGAGGCGGTCAACGAAGCGATCCCGGAGCAGATCATCGCCGCGATCCGCGAGCACGAGGTGAAGTCGCTGGGCCGGCCCGAGGTGGACAACCTGGAGTTCGCCGACGGCGAGCCGCTCAAGTTCACCGCCGACCTGGACGTCCGGCCCGAGATCACCCTGCCCGATCTGGCCGATATCGAGGTGAGCGTCGACGACGTCGAGGTGACCGACGAGCAGGTGGACGAGCAGGTCACCGGGCTCCGCGAGCGGTTCGCCACGCTCAAGACCGTCGAGCGGGCCGCGCAGATCGGCGACTATGCCCAGATCGACCTGGCCGCGACCGTCGACGGTGAGGAGGTGCCGGGCGGCACCGCGAGCAACATCTCGCACGAGGTGGGCAGCCGTCAGCTGCTGCCCGGCCTGGACGACGCCCTGGTCGGGATGGCCGCCGGTGACACCACGACGTTCACCACCCAGCTCGTCGGCGGGGACTTCGCCGGCCGGGACGCCGAGGTGTCGGTGTCCGTCCGGACTGTCAAGGAGAAGCAGCTGCCCGCGCTCGACAACGACTTCGCCCAGCTGGCCAGCGAGTTCGACACGCTCGACGAGCTGCGCGGGGACATCCGCGAGCGGCTGCGCCGGGTACGCCGGGTCGAGCAGCTCTACGCCGCCCGCGACAAGGCGCTCGCCGAGCTGGTCCGGCGCGCGGACGTACCCGCGCCGGAGGGCGTCGTCCGCGAGGAGGTCGAGCACCGCAAGCAGGCCATGGCCGACGAGCTGGAGCGGATCGGCGCGTCCATGGACGAGTACCTCGCCGCGGAGAAGAAGACCGAGGAGGAGGTCGACGAGGAGCTGGCCGGCGCGGCCTCCGACGGCGTCCGGATCCAGCTCGTCCTCGACACCCTGTCGGAGGCCGAGAACATCCAGGTCAGTGACGACGAGTACGGCCACGAGATCGTGCACCGCGCCCAGCGGGTGGGTATCGCCCCACAGGCGTACTACGACCAGGTCGTCCGGTCCGGCATGGCGGCCGCCGTCTACGGCGACGTACGGCGGGGCAAGGCCCTCTCCCTGGTCCTGGAGCGTGTGAAGATCACTGATGCGTCGGGCAACCGGCTGAGCCTCGACGACCTTCGCGGACCGGCGGGTGAGGCGGACGAGCACGATCACGAGTAACCCTGCGCTGTGAGCGAACACCGGCCGGTGACCGGGCCCGGCTCCAGCCGCAGCGGTTAGGGTCGGCGTAGGACGCCACGAGAAGAGCGAAGGGCCATCATGAGCGAGCTGCATCTCCCATCGGGGGTCGCGCGCGCGGTCGACGCGCGTACGGCCGACGCCGGTGGCAACCTCGATGACCGGATCTTCGACCGCCTGCTCAAGGAGCGGATCATCTTCCTCGGCAGTGAGGTCACCGATCAGGTCGCGAACCGACTCTGCGCCCAGCTGTTGCTGCTGGCGGCCGAGGACCCGGACCGCGACATCTACCTCTACGTCAACTCGCCCGGCGGGTCCGTCTACAGCGGCATGGCGATCTACGACACGATGCAGTACGTGTCCAACGACATCGCCACGATCGCGATGGGCATGGCGGCGTCGATGGGGCAGCTGCTGCTCTGCGCCGGCACGCGGGGCAAGCGGTACGCGTTGCCGCACGCGCGGATCATGATGCACCAGCCGTCCGGTGGCATCGGTGGTACGGCGTCCGACATCGCGATCCAGGCGGAGCAGATGCTGTACACCAAGCGGATGTTCCAGGACCGGGTGGCGTTCCACACCGGGCAGACGCCGGAGCAGATCGAGCTCGACTCCGACCGGGACCGCTGGTTCACGGCGCAGGAGGCGCTCGACTACGGCTTCATCGACAAGGTGATCACCGGTGCGACCCAGGTTCCGGCCGGCGCCGGCACTCGTAACTAGGGAGACGCACGATGACTGACCTCTACCGCCCGGCGCCCAGCCCGTTCGCGCCCGTGGACAACCGGTACATCATTCCGTCGTTCGTGGAGCGCACATCGTACGGGATCAAGGAGTCCAACCCGTACAACAAGCTGTTCGAGGACCGGATCATCTTCCTCGGCGTGCAGATCGACGACGCGTCCGCCAACGACGTGATGGCCCAGCTGCTCACGCTCGAGGGCACCGACCCGGACCGCGACATCATCATCTACATCAACTCGCCCGGCGGCTCGTTCACCGCGATGACGGCGATCTACGACACGATGCAGTACGTCCGGCCGGACATCCAGACGGTCTGCCTGGGCCAGGCGGCGAGCGCCGCCGCGGTGCTGCTCGCCGCGGGTACGCCCGGCAAGCGGATGGCGCTGCCGAACTCCCGGATCATCATCCACCAGCCGGCCACCGAGGGCGGCTACGGCCAGGGCTCGGACATCGAGATCCAGGCCAAGGAGATTCTCCGGATGCGCAGCCAGCTGGAGGACATCATCGCCCGGCACACCAAGCAGCCGGTCGAGAAGGTCCGCCGCGACATCGAGCGCGACAAGATTATGGCGGCTGAGGAGGCCCTGGACTACGGCATCGTGGACACGGTGCTGGCGAGCCGCAAGAAGGCCGGCGGCGTGCTGGCCGCGGCGGCAGCGAAGGCCGGCTGAGCGTAATCAACGTCCGGCGCTGCGTAGTCGGAGGCCGGGTTAGACATTGACGGGTGTCCGGGGGCGGGGCGCGAAAGTGTGCCTTCCCCCGGACACACCGCATATGGGGGTCGGAGAATTGGCCCGGAGCGGGTAACGTCGAGGCGTTGCGTAAGCGCGGGGGCCACGGCCGACCAGCGAGTGCAGGGGAGAACGTAGGTGGCACGGATCGGCGACGGCGGCGACCTACTCAAGTGCTCGTTCTGCGGCAAGTCGCAGAAACAGGTGAAGAAGCTCATCGCAGGGCCCGGTGTCTACATCTGCGACGAGTGCATCGATCTCTGTAACGAGATCATCGAAGAGGAGCTCGCCGAGTCGGCCGAGGTCAAGTGGGACGAGCTGCCCAAGCCGATGGAGATCAGCGCCTTCCTCGACCAGTACGTGGTCGGCCAGGACCAAGCCAAGAAGGCGCTCGCGGTGGCCGTCTACAACCACTACAAGCGGGTGCAGGCCGAGACGAACGGCGGCGGCCGCAGTGAGAACGACGCCGTCGAGCTGGCCAAGTCCAACATCCTGCTGATCGGCCCGACCGGGTGCGGCAAGACCCACCTGGCCCAGACCCTCGCCCGCATGCTCAACGTGCCGTTCGCGATCGCCGACGCGACCGCCCTGACCGAGGCGGGGTATGTCGGCGAGGACGTCGAGAACATCCTGCTCAAGCTCATCCAGGCCGCCGACTACGACATCAAGCGCGCCGAGACCGGCATCATCTATATCGACGAGGTCGACAAGATCGCCCGCAAGTCGGAGAACCCGTCGATCACCCGGGACGTCTCCGGCGAGGGCGTGCAGCAGGCCCTGTTGAAGATCCTCGAGGGGACCGTCGCCAACGTCCCGCCGCAGGGCGGGCGCAAGCACCCCCATCAGGAGTTCATCCAGATCGACACGACGAACGTCCTGTTCATCTGCGGCGGCGCGTTCGCCGGCCTCGACCGGATCATCGAGACGCGGATCGGCAAGGGCGGCATCGGCTTCGGCGCCAACCTGCGGTCCATCTCCGAGCGCAGCGCCGACGACATCTTCGCCCAGGTCATGCCCGAGGACATGCTCAAGTTCGGGCTGATCCCGGAGTTCATCGGCCGGCTACCGGTGATCACCAGCGTGCGCAGCCTCGACCGGGCGGCCCTGGTACGGATCCTCACCGAACCGCGCAACGCGTTCGTCAAGCAGTACCAGCGGCTCTTCGAGCTCGACGGCGTCGAGCTGGAGTTCGACGACGACTCGCTCGAGGCGATCGCCGACCAGGCGATGCTGCGCGGCACCGGCGCCCGTGGCCTGCGCGCGATCATGGAAGAGGTCCTGCTGAGCGTCATGTACGAGGTGCCCAGCAACCCCGACGTCGCCCGGGTTCTGATCACCCGCGAGGTCGTCCTCGAGAACGTCAACCCGACGATCGTGCCGCGCGAGTTCGGCGGCCGCCGGTCCCGCCGCGACGGGCGCGAGGAGAAGTCTGCGTGATACTCGCTGACCTCCTGCGGGAGGTCGAGCGTGGAGCGTTCCCGCCGGCCGACGGCTCCATCACCGTGCTGCCCGCGCCCTCCGACCGGGAGGGCGCGGTCGTCTCGTTCACCGGCTGTGTTGTCGTCGCCGCTGACGTCGACCCCGCGTGGGTGCGGGCCCGGCTGCCGCACGGGGAGCTGGGCGAGGCGTTCACGCCCCCGTTCCTGGGCGCGCTCGCCGCGCTGACCGGCCGCCGGGTCAACTGCATCGACATGCTGGCGCTGGCGCCGCCGGGCGCACCCGCCGCAGGCCTGGCGCTCACCGCTTCTAACGAAGATCATCCACGGGTACGCCGCGCGCGGCGCTACCGCAGTGACGTGACCGTCTGGTCGACCGAGGGCGGGGTGCTCACGCTCGGGCGCGGGCTCGCCGGGCGCTGGGAGATCGGGATCGAGGTCGCGGACGCGTACCGTGGCAAGGGTCTTGGGCGCCGGCTGGCGGAGGCTGCCTGCGGCCTGGTGCCCGACGGGCGCCCGGTCTGGGCGCAGATCGCTCCCGGGAACGCGGCGAGCGTGCGCGCGTTCCAGGCCGCCGGCTACCGGCCGGTCGGCATGGAGGCACTGCTGGTCAGGGCCGCATGACCACGACCATGATGAGCCGGGCCGGAACGGCCTCCTCGTTGCGGTAGGCGTGCGAGCGGTCGGCCCGGAACTCCATCGTCTGTCCGGTGTGGACCTTGTGATCGGTGCCGTCCACGCTGACCGTGACCGCGCCGGCGAGCACGTGCAGCACCTCCCGCGCGCCCGACGTGTGCTCGGCCGAGGTGTGCCGGTCACCGGGCGCGAGCGCCCACTCCCACAGCTCCACCAGATCCGGATCGTGGACGCTACCGAGGAGCCGGCCGAAGCCGCCGTACCCGCCCCGCCAGAGCAGCGGCGCCTCGTCGGCGCTGGTGATGCGGACGGTCCGGGCGGCGGCCGGTTCGAGCAGCCGGGCGACCGTGACGCCGAACGCGTCGGCGAGCCGGCAGAGCGTACCGACGCTCGGGTTGGTCCGTGCGCCTTCGATCTGGACGACCATGCCCTTGCTGACACCGGACCTGCCGGAGAGCTCGTCGAGCGACCAACCGCGGGCGTGGCGCAGCGCCCGGACGTGCTCGGCGACGGCGGCGTTTGTCGTCTGCGTTGTGCTGGTCACCACGTTGGTCAACCTAATGTCCCGTGCAGTCAATATCGTGCTACGAATGTCTGGTGATCCCCATTGTGCTCGCCGGAGTCTCCACGGTCCGGTGAGGAATCGCCGATTTTCCGGAGAAAGGCGAGCCAGCAGGCTCGACCGGGCTGCTGGTGATCCTGGTCGGCCTGCTACCGGTCCCGAGCGTGCCACGGCTCCGCCGACCCGGCCTGAGCCTCGTCGCCGCGCTCTACCCGGCCTCGACCGTGGTGCTCGGCTCCACCTGGCACTAACCTCGACGCATGCGGGTCGCCGTGTGCCAGGTCAACTCCCGCGAGGATCGCGGGGCCAACCTCACTACCGCACGCGAGCTGATCGGGCGGGCCGCCGCGGCCGGCGCCGAGTTCGTGATGCTGCCCGAGTACGTGGACTACCTGGGCCCGGTCGACGGGGAGCCCAAGCCGGAGCCGGTCGACGGGGAGTTCGCCGCGTTCTTCGCCGAGACCGCCCGTGAGCTGGGAATCTGGCTGCACGCCGGATCGTTCCACGAGGCGTCCCCGGACCCGGCGCGCACCCACAACACCTCGTTGCTCTTCGACCGTACGGGTGGGCTCAGCGCCGTGTACCGGAAGATCCACTTGTACGACGTGGAGATTCCCGGTCGGGTGAGCGTCCGGGAGTCGGCGTCGGTCGCACCCGGAGAGGAGACCGTCGTCACGGATGTCGACGGGGTCGGTGTCGGCCTGTCCATCTGCTACGACCTGCGCTTTCCCGAGCTGTACCGGCGGCTCGCCGTGTCCGGCGCCACCGTCCTCGTCGTACCGGCCGCGTTCATGGTGCACACCGGGCGCGACCACTGGGAGGTGCTGCTGCGCGCGCGGGCGATCGAGAACCAGTGCTACGTGCTGGCCGCGGGGCAGATCGGCAACCACGAGCCGGGCCGGGTCTGCTACGGCCGCAGCATGGTCGTCGACCCGTGGGGCACGGTGATCGCCCAGGTGCCGGACGAACCCGGCATTACCGTCGCCGACCTCGACCTGCCCCGGCTGGCCCGGATCCGGGCCGAACTGCCGTCGCTGGCCAACCGCCGCCTGCCGGTCTCCTGATCAGGACCAGCTGTCGAGGAGTACGCCGAGCGCGGCCAGGCCGACGATCGCCGTACCCGTCACGAGCAGGGCGCGCACCATCCGGGACGAGCCGCGCTCGCGGAGCCGGCGCAGGGACAGCAGCAGCACCGCGAGCGCGCAGCCGGCGATGACCAGCTGCCAGAACGGGAAGAGCATGCCGAGCAGCGCGTCAGCGGCGAGCGGGCGGAGCATCCCCCCACTCTGTCACCCATCTCGGGTGACCGGTGGGGCGCAGGTGACCGGGAATGGGGCGCGCCGATTTGACGTTGCAGTGACTCCACGCGTAGTTTGCTGCGTGGAACGAGGGGTGCGACCCACCGGCGCGGCCGGTTGAAGGGGTCGGAACCAATCGGGTAAAGTGGAACGGCCGGCAGGAGCCGGGCGGGTGTGGCGCGAAGGCGCCGGATCGGCCGGTCTGGCGGTTTCCCGGACTGAACCGATCATCGGATGATGGCGCGCGTCAGTACGGGAAGATCCGGGCGGTGCGGGACGGGTCGGAATCTTCCGACTTGACAAGGCGAATCCGACCGGGTAACTTGGAACAGTTGCCCCGGATGACGGCTCCTGTGTGGGTTGTTGTGTGGTGTGTGGTTGTTTTTTGAGAACTCAACAGGGTGTTTGTATAGCCAGTGCCAATTTGTTTGGCCCCGTTTGGGGTTTTGGCATTTTTTGCCGGGATTGATGGTTTTTGTT
>Ga0209382_10007909_pt1 | contig 13451 bp, 5 predicted proteins | sample SoiMetdeltSBSDD5_FD_187599 | JGI IMG/M metagenome (GOLD analysis project Ga0209382, IMG submission 187599) | Bulk soil microbial communities from a Populus tree surrounding site in Tennessee, USA - Soil MetaG P. deltoides SBSDD5 (SPAdes) (version 2) | ecosystem: Environmental > Terrestrial >... | reverse complement strand
CGAAGTCGGTGCGGCGCGATTTCTCGGTGCGGAACGCGTCGCGCGCGGTGTAGTAGTAGGTCTGGCGCGGACCGCCCTGCGGCGTCGCGTAGCCAGGATCGGTCACATACGGCCGCGCGTCGACGAACGCGCTCGCCGAGAAGCCCGACTGCCCGACCGGCAGGCCGCCGCCAGCGCCGTAGGGCACGCCGGTCGCGAAGTCCTGCAGGAGGCTGACCGTCAGCCCTTCGACCTTGGGAACGCCGAGGTTGAGCCAGAGCGTCGCGCGATGACGCTGATCGGCCGCCAGGTCGCCTTCCGGCGCGAACCACCTCGCTTCACGGTACTCGGGATACTGGAAGAGGTCGGTCGTCAACGGCCCGCTCGCCACGTTCTCGCCGTCGAAGTTGCCCCACAGCCGCGACAGCGTGTAGCTGCCGCCGGCATCGCTGCGCGCGTTGATCCGGTAACGGCTCGAGATCGTCACGCCGGAGTAGCGGCGCTTGACGTCGTTGGTGTTCTCGATGATTCCCAGATCCGATCGGTTGCCGAACTGATCGACGACGATCCCGGTGGAGCGATCGATCCGGGTCGAGTAGAAGTCACGATAGTCGCGGAACGAGTAGTCGGCGCGCACCATCGCTTTCGACGTCAACTGCCGGCTGAAGCCGGCGGCATACGCGCGCACGTTCGGCGAAGTGATCGAGTTGGGAATCTGGATCGATACGCCGGGCACCGACGACGTCGCCGGCGTCATGGTCGTGCCGCCGCTGGCGTCGAACCAGGCGAACAGCTGCCGCAGCGCGGCGTCGGACGTCACCAGCGTCGTCGCGTTCACGTCGGAGTTGATCGCCGGACCCTGATACGTCCACGTGAGCGTCGCCGGATTGCCGGCCGCCGAGGACGAGTCGGCAATGCCGTTGTTGAGTCCGGCCACGTACTTCGCGAAGCTGCCGGTCACCGCCCAGACGCCTTTGCCGGTCGGATCCCAGGCCAGGCCCAGCCGCGGACTGAATCCGCTGTCGTTGGCCACCGTGCGGCCGGCGCTGTCCTTGCCCTGGTTCTTGTCCCAGCGCAGTCCCAGGTTGAAGGTGAGGCGATCGGTGAACCGCCACGTGTCGTTCAGGAACACGGCGTTGGTCCGGAAGTTCGTGCCGAGGCTCCCGGTGTCGATCGGGTTCCACTGAATCGTCGTCGAGCCCGGCAGCCAGCGCGGAAAGATGTCGGTCCCGCGCACGATCGTCGAGGTGCCGAGGATGCGGAAGTCGCTGCCCGACTGATGATTGTTGGCGAAGCGCTGGTCGTTGAAGTTGTCGTAGCCGAAGAGCAGCGTGTGCGAACCGGTGCCCTTGGTCGACCACAGATACGTGCCCTTGACGAACACTTCTTCGTTGTCGCGCTTTTCGTCGTCGCACACGCCGCAGAACGTCGGCGACCAGTAGCGCAGGTTGCCGCGGGCGACGTCGAGGAGCAGCGTGCCGTCGATGCGATCGGTGGTCGGCGCGCCCGATCCGACGAAGCTGAACTTGCGTGACGACCAGCGCCCTTCGACGAACAGATTCGGCGAGATGATGCCGCTGTAGCCGACGGTGAACAGCTCCTGCGGCAACTCGCGCGAGTAGAGGCTGCGCAGGTCCATCGAGGTCGTGGTGCTGAACGTGCCGTTCACTTCCTTCTGGTCGACGCGGGTGTAGGTGCCGTCCGAAGCGGTGAGAGGCGTTAGCGAATAGGTCAGCTTGCCCTCGTAGCGCTTGCTCCGGTCCTCGAAGGTGTAGGCCAGGTTCACCGGCGCGACGGTGTTGCGTCCGACCGGCGCGTTGCGGAAGCGTCCCGCGTTGAAGAACCAGAGACGATCGCGCTGAATCGGACCGCCGAACACGTACTCGTACTGCGAGATCACCCTGTCGACCTTCGTGTCGGTGGTGAACGGGTGGTCGTCGGTGCCGGTGACCTTCGCGCGCCAGTCGTCGTTGTAAACCGAATCACGGAACGACCCGCTGAAGCGGTTGCCGCCCGACTTCGTGATGACGTTGACGACGCCGCCGCTGAAGCGTCCGTACTCGGCCGAGACGCCGTCGGTCGCGACCATCGTTTCCTGGACGGCATCCTCGATATAGAGGTTGTTGGCCTGGCCGCGCAGGTTTTCGTTGACGTTGACGCCGTTGACCATGTAGAGCGACTCGAACGACATCGCGCCGTTGATCGAGTAGTTGCCGCTCGGGCCGGAGGGGTGCACGCCCGGCGCCTTCAGCACGACCGCGTTGATGTCGCGGGTCGTCGGCAGCATCTGCATCAACTCCTGCTTGAAGTTGGTGCCGACGACCGCGGTGTTGGTCAACACGTCGGTGGTGCCGGCGACGACGTTGATCGTTTCGGTCAACGCCGCCGGACCGAGCGTGGCATTCAGCGACAGCTCCTGGCCGAGCGCGACGCCGGCCGTCTTTTGCTGTTGTTGAAAGCCGCTCAATTCGAAGGTGACCGTGTAGGTGCCTGGCGGCACGCGCGGCACCGAATAGTCACCGTTCTCGGTGGTCACGCTGGTCAGCGTGCCTTGTAGGTTGGGACCCGCGACCGCGACCGTCACGCCCGGCAGCGGAAGTCCCTGACTGTCGACCACGCGCCCGGCGATCGTGCCAGTGGTGGTCTGCGCCGCGGCGATGTCTGCGCTCGGCAACATCGCGGCGGCAACGAACGCCAACGCCCTCAACCAACGCATGAAAAGCTCCTCTCGATGAATCGAGAGGCCACCGATGCATTGGATATGCCCTTCGGGTCGTGACACCCGTCATCGAAGATCGACCGTTCCCACCACCCAGCCGGCGTCCGTCACACGACGCCGAGCGCGGTTCAAACAATTGAATGGGCGAGTCCAACCCAACGTACCGTAGCTTCCGGCTTCAGCCGGAAGTTTGAACTTCCGCCTGAAGGCGGAAGCCACGGGGTTGGGGCGGATTAGAACCTCGGAATGACGATCTTCTCGCCGCCCTTGAGCGCCGACTGGTGAGCGCAGATCCCGACCATCGTCCAGTTGACGGAGGTTTCGGCATCGGGCATCGCCGGCGCCTCGCCGAGACAGGCGCGCAGGAAGTTGTGGACGAGATGCGGGTGCGAGCCGCCATGGCCGCCGCCCTGAAGGAACGACAGGTGCTCGGCGTCCTGAATCGCGGCCGGTTGCGTGAAGCGGCGGATCGGCTCCGGCAAGAGGTGCGCGTAGTCCGGGACCTTCACTCGCTGCGGGATCTCCGCTTCGGTGAGCGGCTTCTCGGTCGTGCTCTTGGTGTGGATGACCGGTTCCTCGTTTTCGACCTGCTGCCACTCGAACGACTTCTTCGAGCCGTAGACGTCGAAGCTCTCGCGATACTGGCGCGCGGTGTTGAACAGGCTGCGCGTGACTTCGGCGGCGACGTCGGAATCACGCAGCTTGAAGGTCGCGGTCTCGATCGCGAATGGGCTGCCGTATTTCGGGACCAACGATTCGCCGATCCGCCCCGATCCGTGACAGACGACGTGCTCGGCGTGTTTGCCGAGAATGGCCAGGCAGGGACTGACGCAGTGCGTCGCGTAGTGCATCGGCGGGAAGCCCTCCCAGTAGCCGGGCCAGCCGTCCATGTCCTGTTGATGGCTGCCGCGCATGAACTGGATGCGTCCCAGCTCGCCCTGGTCGTAGAGCTCTTTCGCGAACAGGTACTCGCGGCTGTAGACCACGGTCTCCATCATCATGTAGACCTTGCCGCTCTTGCGCTGCCACTCGACGATTTGCTGGCACTCGTCGATCGTGGTCGCGGCCGGGACCGTGCTGGCGACGTGCTTGCCGGCTTTCAATGCCGCGATCGACTGCGGCGCGTGGTCGGCGATCGGCGAATTGATGTGCACGGCGTCGACGTCGGGATCCTTCAGCACATCGTCGTAGCTGGTGTAGCGGGCCTTGACGCCGAAGCGATCGCCGACCGCGTCGAGCTCGTGCTTGTCACGGCGGCAGATGGCGTACATCTCGGCGTTCGGATGCCGCTGATAGATGGGAATGAACTCGGCACCGAAGCCGAGACCGATGATGGCGATCCGGATTTTCTTGTCAGGCATGGTGGTGTTCGGCTGTGAACCTTTCGTATCCCGAGCCCCGGACCCCGAACCCGGTCTTGGTTACTGACCGCCTCGTCCCCGCCCCTGCGGCTGCACCACGTGCAGCACGCCGTTCATGACGCGCCAGTGCGCGGGGAACGTGCAGAGGTACGGGTAGTCGCCGGTCGTCGCCGGCGCCTTGAACTGGAAGCGCGCGGTCTCGTTGGGCTCGATCAATTTCGTGGAAAAGATCACCTGCGGCATGTCCGGCACGTAGCCCTGCGCGAGACCGGCCGGGGAGGTCGCGAGCTTGTCGGCGGCGGTTCCGATCGCCTCGAGCGATCCCGACGCGCCGAGCACGAAGTTGTGCTGCATCGCGTCCGGGTTGGCGAAGACGATCTCCACGACCTGGTTCGGCGCGACCGTCAGCTCGGCAAGATCGAACTTGAGCTGTCCGGGAACCGCGGCGATGCGCAGCGTCACATCGGGCACCGGCGGCGCGACCGGTTTGAGGGTCGCGGCTGTCGAGCCGCCGGCCGCGGTCAGCGCGACGTGCGCGGCCAGCTCTCCCGGCTTCGAGTAGAGCGTGCCGGCGTTGGTCTGTCGCTCGACGCGATACTTCCACGGTCCGGCGATCGCCGTCTTGCTCTCGCCCACCTGGACGAACATCTGCTCGGCCGTGCCGATGAAGCCGCCGTCGTTGCGCGGATTCGTGACGCGCACCGTGATCTGATTCGCGCCGGGCTTGAGCGTGCCGGCCGGCAGCGTATGCGCGGGCGGCGCCTGACCGCGGCCACCACCGCCGCCGCGTCCGCCGCCGGGTTGCGTGACCTGGATGCCGTTCACCCATACCTCCGACATCGTGCGGATGGCGCCGAGCGACAGGCTCGCCTCGCCGGTGGCGGCCGCCACGTCGATCGTGCGCGTGAACCACACCACACCGTCGAAGTCGGGCAGGCCGCGGGTTTCCCAGTTGCCCGGCACCTGCATCTCCTTCCAGTCGGCGGTGATCTCCTTGGCGTTCGGCGCGCGCCAATCCGGCTTCATCGTGCCGAGGCGGATCGCGATCGGCAGCGCGTCGAACGGCACCGCGTTCTTGTCGGCCTTGTAGGCGGTGATGAACGACGTTTTGTGGCGCGTGGCCGCGATATAGAACGCGCGGCTCAGCCACTTGTCGCCGAAGTTCTCCGGCTTCTGGGTCTCGCGATAGATCGCCGTGCCGATCTCCGCCGACTCCGGCATTTCGGCAATCGCCAGCACCGCTGCGAGCCGGGTGTGGAGATCCTGATCCGTCAGCCCGCCGGCGCTCAGGAGCGCGCTCGCTGCGGTCGCATTCTTCGGCAGCACCATCGCCGCCGCCTTCCGCACACCGGCGGCTGGATGCTTGAGCGCCGCGACCGCGGCACGATGGGCCTCCGAGTTCGGCGCGTCGATCTCGCCGAGGCCTTTCAGCGTCCACAGCGCGTGCATCGCGCCGCCGTTGATGCCGACCGCATCCACCGACGTGTTCTGCACCAGCTTGACCAGCTGCGGGACGACGTCCTTCTGACCGCGCTCGACCAGCAGCCGCTGCGCGTGCGTGCGCCACAGCATGTTGTCCGACGCCAGTGCGCTCAGGAGGCCGGCGGTATCGGTGATCGACAACGAGCGCTTGGCCGGCGTCTTCGCCCCTTTGTAGGCGACGCGATAGATGCGGCCGCGCTCGTGATCGCGCAGCGGCGATTCATAGGCGTTGCCGGCGCCGTTGGTGAATCCGGGGGGCGTCGGGTTGTGCTGAATGATGAAGTTGTACCAGTCGGAGAACCACACCGCGCCGTCCGGACCCACCTGCGTGTGCACCGGCGCGAACCATTCCTCGGCGCCGGCGGCGAGGTTCCATCCGTCACGCGCCACGTAGCCGGCGCCCTGCGCTTCGATCACGCCCTGGCCGATGAGGTGCGCGGTCGGCTCGTTGATGAAGGCGATCCGGTTCCAGTACTCCTTCGGGAACTGGCGCGCCGTATAGAAATAGTGGCCAGCGCCGGCGGTGTAGCCGTTGAACACGTCCACCTGCCGGATGTACGGCGTCAACGGGTGCACGTTGTAGAACGCCGCGAGGCTCTGATATCCCGACCCGACGCCGCGCTGTCCCGGCTGTGGCAATCCTTCGACGTTCTCGAAGAAGCGGTTGGGGATCGCCATGTACCAGCTGGGATCGTTGTTGGCGGTCGAGCCGAACACGTCGAACGTCTCGTTGAAGCCCAGCCCCCACGTGTTGTTCGTCGATCCGGTCATCACCTCGAAGTCGCTGCCGTCGGGGCGGAACCGGAACGCCGCCTGGCCGAACTGATACTTCTTGCCGTTGATCTCGCCGTTGAAGCCGGAGTAGCCGACCACGCCCCAGATGTAATTGTCCATGCCGTACTGCAGCTGCGAGAGCACCGCGTGCGTGTCGGTCTGGCCCCACCCCGTGCTCAGAATCTTGCGCTCGTCGGCCTTGTCGTCGCCGTTCGTATCCTTGAAGAAGAGAATGTGCGGCGGCTGCGCCACGATCAGGCCGCCGTTGGCGAACACGATGCTGGTCGGAATGTTCAGCTTGTCGGCGAAGACCGTGTACTTGTCGGCCTTGCCGTCGCCGTTCGTGTCCTCGACGATCCGGATGCGATCGTCGCCCGGCGATCCCTTCCGCGCCTCGTTGGGGTAGTCGACGGTCTCGGCAATCCACATGCGGCCGCGTTCGTCGAACGCGAAGCAGATCGGCTTGACGATATCCGGCTCCGCGGCAAAGAGGTCGAGGGTGAACTCGGCCGGCACCTGGATGAACTTGCGCGCGTCGGGCTCGGTGAACGGGTTCTGATACTTCGGCGGCGGCTGGCGGTTCTCGTAGTTCGGCACCATCTTGCCGTCGACGTAGCTGACGTCCGGCATCGTCAGCTGCTGGAATGCCTGCCGCGCCGGCTCGGCCACCGACCATACGACGGCCTTCTCGATCAGGGCATGGAAGCCGGGGTTGCCGAAGGTCCGCTGATCGTGTCCGTAGGCGGTGTAGAAGACGCGGCCCTTTCCCTGCGTGCGCGCCCACGCGTAGGGCGTGCGCGTTCCGCCGTCGACGCGCTCGATCAGCACCGTTCGATCCGCGGCGCCCTGGCCGGTGTAGGCCACCGACTCGTCCCACGAAGCAAACGGCTTCACGCCCTGCATCGCCGGGTGCGTCGGCGCGACGATCTCGCCGGTGAACTCGGCACCGCCCGACAGCTTGCCTTGGCCGCCGATCAAGGCGCCATAACGCGGCGACGCTGCGAACATCTCGATCGCGGCGTGGATGCCGACGACGCCCTTGCCGCTGTCGACGAAGGCGAAGAGCGCTTTCTCCTGCTCGGGCGTGAGCGTCGCCTGATTGCCATAGAGGATGAGGCCGTCGTAGTACGACAGCCGATCGACCAGCGCCGCCGGCGAGAACACCGGCGTGAGCTGGATGCCGCGGCGCCCGAGCGGCGCGGCCAGCGATTGGAAGACGGTGGACGCGGGATGCGGCTGCTGGGCGTCGTTCTGGCCCAGGAAGAGGATCTTGAGCGGTGTCCCCGTTGAACCGGTTCCACCGGCGCGGCTCTGACGGCTCGCCGAGGCCTCCATCGTGAACGCCCCCGCGCGATCGATCATCGTCGCCAGCGGCGGCGCCGCGGCCGAGGCCACGAGCGCGAGCGCGCCGGCTGCCGCGATGATCAAGGTTCGGCGGGCACGAGTGACAAGTCGCATTAGTAATACCTTTCAGATGTGGAGCCCGGATTCTAGCGCAAATCGCCAGGCCGCCGTCCCATCGATCGCGCTTATGACCTCAACAGCGTTGTCCGGTATAGTGGCGCCCGTCGACCAGCCCATCGTGGCTTCCGGCTTCAGCCGGACGTCCAGTCTTCCGCCTACAGGCGGAAGCCACGGCTCGCAGGAGAATATGTCGCACCGGCCGAAACTGTTTACGATCGCGATCGTCGCCGCGCTCGTCGCGATTCGCGCGACCGCGCTCGCCACGCCGGGACCGCAGACGCCGGCGCCGGCGACGACCAAGCCGAAGCCGGCCGATCCGCAGACCATGCTCCTGTGGCCCGATGGCGCGCCGTGGGCGCAGGGGGACACTGACGCCGACAAACCAAGCCTGACCGTCTATCACGCCAGCGCCCGTCAGCCGAATCTCACCGCCGTGGTCGTCGCGCCCGGCGGTTCGTACACGAACCTCGCGATGAATCACGAAGGACGGCAGGTGGCGAACCTGCTCAACGCCGCCGGCATCACCGCCTTCGTCCTCAAGTACCGGCTCGGCCCGCGCTATCGGCATCCGGTCGAGCTCGGCGACGCGCAGCGGGCGATCAGGCTGGTGCGCGCGCGCGCGGCCGAGTTCGGGATCGCCGCCGATCGCATCGGGATGCTCGGATTCTCCGCCGGCGGACATCTCACGGCCAGCGCCGGAACGAAGTTCGACGCCGGTCGATCGGATGCGTCCGATCCGATCGATCGCGTCAGCTGCCGCCCCGACTTCCTCGTGCTCGCGTATCCGGTGATTTCGTTCGACCCGGCGATCGCGCACGCCAATTCGGTCCGCAATCTGCTGGGCGAGTCGCCCGACCCGAAGCTGCGCGAGGAGCTGTCGGCCGATCTGCAGGTGACCGCGCAAACGCCGCCGACGTTTCTCTTCCACACGGACGCCGATCCTGGCGTCGTCGCCGAGAACAGCGTCCGCTTCTATCTCGCGTTGCGCCGCGCCAAGGTGCCCGCCGAGCTGCACGTGTTCGAACGGGGCCCGCACGGCGTCGGTCTGGCGCTCGAAGATCCGGCGCTCAGTGCGTGGTCGGCGCTGATGGTGACGTGGTTGCGGGGCCGAGGCCTGCTGCCCGCTCGATAATCGGGCAGTGACCCACCTGTGGTAACGGCGTTTTGCAGATCGAAATCGGCGAACCTCGAGCCAGGCCCTGGCCCGTCGCCGATTTCGGGCCAGAACACGCTATCTCACGCCCTCTTCGCCGCCCGGACTCTTGCGCTCCGCGATACTGGGATGACTGCCGGCGGTCGCCCGTCTGTTACGTTCTGCAAAACGCCGTTCGCGCCCTGGAAGTCGCTTGGTCGCAACGCGCCGATGGAGCTATCCTCAGGGCGGCGCGTCCTTTGGCTCAATTCCTAGGTTTCGATCTCGGCGCCGAGAGCGGCCGTGCCGTGCTCGGCCGGTTGCATCACGGCGTCCTCGACGTCCGTGAAATCCACCGCTTCGTGAATGAGCCGGTGCGCCAGAACGGTTCGCTGCAGTGGGACATCCTGCGGCTGTGGCTCGAAATCAAACGCGGCCTCGAGGGGGCGTCCACCGAGCCGGTGGCGAGCGTCGGCGTCGACGCCTGGGGCTGCGACTACGCGCTCGTCGGCGAGCGCGGCACGCTCCTGCAGAACCCGTATCATTACCGCGACAAGCGCACTGACGGCGTGATGGAGCAGGTCTTCTCCCGCGTCCCGGCGGAGCAGATCTACGACGTCACCGGCATCCAGTTCCTGCAGATCAATACGCTCTACCAGCTCTATGCCGCCTGCCGCGACACGCCCCGCCTGATCGAAGCGGCGACGACGTTCGGGACGATTCCCGATTTGATCAATTTCTGGCTGACCGGCGAGATGACCGCCGAGTTCACCAACGCCACGACCACCCAGTTCGTCGACGCGCGGACGCGAACCTGGGCGGTGGATCTGCTGCGCGAATTGGATCTGCCGACGCGCATCCTTCCGACCATCGTCGAGCCGGGCACGATTGTCGGCAGGCTCTCCGGCGACGCGCCCGACCCGCTGCGCGGTACGCCGGTGGTCGCGCCCGCGTGCCACGACACGGGATCGGCGGTTGCCGCGGTCTGTGCCGGCGGCCATCGCGCGTTCCTCAGCTCCGGCACCTGGTCGCTGCTCGGCACCGAGTTGACCGCGCCGGTGATTACGCCGCGCGCGCGCGAGCTGAACTTCACCAACGAAGGCGGCGTGCTCGGCACCACGCGGCTGCTGAAGAACATCGCCGGCCTGTGGCTGCTGCAATCGTGCCGCCGCAGCTGGGCCGAGCAGGGCATCCACTTCGACTACGAGGAGCTGCTCGCGCTCGCGGCCCGGCACCCGTCCTCGTTTCGATCGCTGTTCGATCCGGACCACGCCTCGTTCCTGCATCCGCGCAACATGCTGACGGCGATCGCCGAATACTGCCGCGACACCGGGCAGCCGGAACCCGACGGTCCGGCCGGCTACGCCCGCGCCATCCTCGAGAGCCTGGCGTTCAAGTACCGGGTGGTGATCGAATCGATGGAGCGGCTGACCGGTATCGCCATCACCGAAGTTCGGATCGTCGGCGGCGGATCGCGCAACCGGCTGCTCAATCAGTTCACCGCCGACTGCACCGGGCGCACCGTGGTTGCCGGTCCGGTCGAGGCGAGCGCGCTCGGCAACATCGCGATGCAGATGGTCGCGACCGGCGCGGTGGCGTCGCTGGCCGACGCGCGGCAGATCATCGAGCGCTCGTTTCCGGTCGAGCGGTTCGAGCCGATCGAATCCGATCGCTGGAACTCGCAATACCGACGTTTCTACGAATACCTGGAGCCCACTTGTGTCTGAATTGTCTACCGTCGCCACCACGTTCCTGAAAGACCTCTGGAACGAGAAAACCGCCGCCAGCCTCCCGTCGCCGCTCGAGATGCTGCGCTACCGCTCCAACCTGTTGGGCGACGATCTGCGCATCACCAACTTCGGCGGCGGCAATACCAGCTCGAAGTTCGATCTGCCCGATCCGCTGACCGGCGAGCCGCGCCAGGTGATGGCCGTCAAAGGCAGCGGCGGCGACCTGCGATCGATCGGGACCTCGGGGTTCGCGATTCTTTACTTGGACAAGCTGAACGATCTCGTCGCCCGCTACCGCGGCGAAGCGCACGAGGACGAGATGGTCGGCTACTACCCGCTGTGCGCGTTCGGCGAGAACCGCGTGGCGGCGTCGATCGATACGGCGCTGCACGCGTATCTGCCGTTTCCGCACGTCGATCACCTCCATCCCGACTGGGCGATCGCGCTGGCCGCCAGCGCCAACGGACAGCGCAAGCTCGAAGAGTTCAACAAGAAGTACGGACGACGGATCGTGTGGGTGCCGTGGCAGCGTCCCGGGTTCGAGCTGGCGCTGATGCTGAAGCGCGCGGTCGCCGAGAACCCCGGCTGCGACGGGATCGTGCTCGGCGGGCACGGCCTGTTCACCTGGGGGAACACCCAGCGCGAGGCGTACTTGAGCAGCCTCAAGACCATCGATCAGATGGGCGAGTTCGTCGACGATCACGCCAAGCGCGCGGCGCGCCCGGCCTTTGGCGGCGCCACGACCGCGCCGGCGTCGTCGCGCGACGCGCTGGTGGCGGCGCTGCTCCCCTATCTGCGCGGGGCGGTGTCGTCGAACCGGCGGGTCATCGCGCACTTCGAGGGCGGCGAGGACGCGATCACGTTCGCCAACGGCGCGTGGGCGGAATCGCTCTGCCAGCTCGGCACCAGTTGTCCTGATCATTTCCTGCGCACGCGCATCTCGCCGCTCTACGTGCCGTTCGATTCCACCAAGGACGGCGTCACCGAGCTGAAGGCGCGGATTCGCGAGCGACTGGTGCAGTACCGCAAGGACTATGACGCCTACTACAAGGCGCACGCGCGTCCGGATTCACCGGCGCTGCGCGACTCGAATCCGTCGGTGGTCGTCATCCCCGGGATTGGCTTGTTCGGGTTCGGCAAGGACAAGCGCGAGGCGCGGATCACGTCGGAGTTCTTCGTCAACGCGATCCACGTCATGGCTGGAGCCAACGCGCTCGGCGCAGGCGAGCGTCTCGCCGACGGCGGACTCCCACAAGCTCGTCACCCCGAAACCGCCGGCGACTTCAAGAGCTTCGAGAACTACGTTGCGCTGCCGCGATCGGAGGCGTTCAAGATCGAGTACTGGGCGCTCGAAGAGGCCAAGCTGCAGCGGATGCCGTCCGAGCGGGAGTTGAGCCGCAAGATCGCGGTCGTGGTCGGCGGCGCCAGCGGGATCGGCCGCGAGGTGGCGCTGCAGATTGCCAAGCGCGGCGGCCACGTCGTGGTCGCCGACCTGCAGGCGACCAGCGCCGACGAGGTCGCGGCGGAGGTGGCCGCGCTGTCGTCGAAAGAGATGGTGATGACCGCGTCGATCGATCTCACGTCGCGCGCCAGCATCGCCGCCGCGTTCCGCGCGACGGTCGAACGGTTCGGCGGCATCGACATCATCGTCAATACCGCGGCCATCTACCCGACACCCCCGCCCGGCACGCCGGCCGAGGACGTGTGGAGCAAGGCGATGCACGTCAACGTCACCAGCAACTACGTGCTCGCCGAGGAAGCGACCAAGATTCTGAGGGAACAGGGACTGGCGGCGTCAATCGTGCTGACCAGTTCCGCCAACGCGGTGGTGCCGAAGTTCGGCAGCGAGGCCTACGACGTCAGCAAAGCGGCGATCAATCATCTGATTCGCGAGCTGGCCATGGGGCTCGGTCCACACCAGATTCGGGTCAATGGCATCGCGCCAGCAACCGTGGTCGCCGGCTCGGCGATGTTCCCCAAGGATCGCGTGATGGTGTCGCTGAAGAAGTACGACATCCCCTTCGAGGAGTCGGAGCCGTTGGAGAGCCTGCGGACGAAGCTGGCCGAATTCTACGCGCGCCGCACGCTCACGCGCCGGCCGATTCTACCGGCGGATTGCGCCAACGCGATCTGCTGGCTCGCCGGCGATCAGAGCGCCAAGACGACCGGTCATGTGATTCCGGTGGACGGGGGATTGCCGGAGGCGTTCTTGCGCTGACGACGATCGATCACGAAGACCGCGACGCCCGCGAGGATCACGAGGACAACAACATGTTCCGTCGCGATCTTCGCGAGCCTCGCTGGCTTCGCGATTCGCTGTCGGCCGTCACCGTCCCGCCAGCTGCATCAACTTATCGTTCGGATAGATGTGGTCGACGGTTTCCGGCGTGACCAGCTGGTGCTTCACGAAGACCGCCGGCGGTACGGGTCGGCGGTGCAGGATGTCGAGCGCGACGGCGACGATTTCGGTGCCGTACTTCTCGGGGAAGTAGGCGACCGATCCGATCAGACGGGTGCCTGGCTCGCGCAATTCCGCGCGGCCTTCCGGCGAGGCGTTCTGGCCCATCACCGCGCAGGATTCGGCGCGGCCCGCTTCCTGGAAGGCGCGCAGCGCGCCGAGCGCGCTGGGATCGTTGATCGCGCCGACGAGGAAGCGGCGCGACTTCGAGGTGCGCAAGTGCTTGCGCATCGCCTCGAAGCTCGGCCCGAGGTTGCCGTCGCCGTCGAGATAGGTGACGCGACACGACTCGAGCTGCGGATAGACTTCCTTCATCCCCACCAGCATGCCGGTGAGCCGCATCTTCGGCAGG
>Ga0209382_10007908_pt1 | contig 13452 bp, 9 predicted proteins | sample SoiMetdeltSBSDD5_FD_187599 | JGI IMG/M metagenome (GOLD analysis project Ga0209382, IMG submission 187599) | Bulk soil microbial communities from a Populus tree surrounding site in Tennessee, USA - Soil MetaG P. deltoides SBSDD5 (SPAdes) (version 2) | ecosystem: Environmental > Terrestrial >... | reverse complement strand
AGTAGCTGTTCTGCACGCACACCACGGGCGCGATCGCCGCCGCCTCGTCGAGGTGGTCGACGCGGACGTTGGACAGCCCGAGATGCCGGATCAGCCCTTCCTCCCGCATCTGCGCGAGCGCCCCGAACCGTTCCGCGATCGAGTCCGCGCCGGGCTTCTTGAGGATTCGCAGGTTCACCACGTCCAGGTGGTCGCGGCCCAGCCGGCGCAGATTCTCCTCGACCTGCCGGCGCAGCTGTTCGGGCGTCCTCGCCTGGTAGAACCCGGTCTCGGGGTCGTCGCCGGGCCCCACCTTGGTGGTGATGGTCAGATCGTCCGGGTACGGCGCGAACGCGTCCCGGATCAGCTCGGTCGCATAGCGGGCCGGTCCGCTGCCGACCTGCAGCGTGCCGCCGGGGGAGACGTAGAAGGCGGCGGTGTCGATGTGGTTCACACCGAGCTCGACTGCCCGGTGCAGGACCCGGATCGCGACGTCACGGTCCGGGTTCGCGGTGATGCGCATGGAGCCGAAGCCCATCCGGTTGACGGTACGGTCGCCCAGCGTCCAGGTCCCTGCGGCTGCTGCGGTGATCTCTTCGTCGGGCATCCGGTGAGCCTAGCCGCGTCTAGCCGCGTGTAGAGATCGGCGATTCGCTACCGCTCGGCCCGGTGATCGAGCACGGGCCCTGTCCTTGACGGGGCCCGCGGCGCGGCGGGAGCATCGGACCGTGGGGGGAGCCGCCGAAACGTTGGCGTCACCAGCGTCGTCACCGTGAAGGCAGCCAGCCTCAGACCGCCGACCAGGCGGTCCGAAAGGGGACGGGTCCGCTCTGCGGAGCAAGGGCCTCAAGGGGGGAAGTGTTCGGCTGCTCAACGGCAACGCGATCGATCTGACGCGAGTCCGGCCGCTCGGCCGCGGTTGAACCGTGTCGCGAAGGAGCGACGATGTTCACGAAGGTTTCGCGGAGGGCGGTCGTCGTTGCCTTCCTGATGGTCCTGGCCCCGGCCACGACCTCGGGTACGGCGAGCGCGAGCTCGTCCGACGACACACAGCCGACCTACGAGCTGCAGTTCACGGTGCCTCCAGCCGAAGGAGGCGAGGACCTCACGCTGGAGAACCACTTCCTCCAGCAACTGAGCATGGTGCCCGCAGGGGCTCAGGTCCTGATGGCGCAGACGGTGATCTCGCGCCCGCGGATCGCCCAGGCGATCGTCGATGCCTACAACCGGGGTGTCGACATCCAGATCGTCCTGCACCGGATGTCCAACAACGAGCCGGCGACGCAGCTGATCCGCACCAGCCTTCCGGCCGACCGGGTGACGGCATGTGGCGAGACGATCGCCGTGGACTCGTGCATCGTCACGCCCGTCGGCACGATCTACGGGATGCACAACCGGTTCTGGACGATCTCGGAGATGACGGACGGCTCGAAGTTCGTGTCGACCACGTCGGCCGGCCAGTTCAACAACGACTACGTGCGGAACCACAACGACCTCATCGTGGTCCGGAACGACCATCTCCTGTACGACGCGTACAACCGTTACTGGGCCGACCTCAAGGCCCAGGTCCGCACGCCCAACTACTACCGGCATGAGCCGATCGGCGACGGCAACGTCTACTTCCTGCCGCGCGACCGGTTGCTGCCCGACCCGGCTGCCGAGATGCTGCCGGACCTCGACTGCAACGCACCGGGTGGTGCGCCGGACGGGAAGGGCCTGCTGCGGTTCGGGCACAACGTCGCGGCGCAGCAGCGGCTGGCGCTGATGAACAAGCTGATCGACTGGTCCCAGGCGGGCTGCACGATCGAGTACAGCATGGGCACCTGGGACGCGAACGTCATGGCCTGGCTGAACGCGGCCGGCGTCAACGTCATCAAGGTCAGCGACCAGAAGACCGCCACCGGAATCCCGGTGGGCATCATCGCCAAGGCGCACTGGATCGACGCGACCACCACGGCGGGTGAACGGGTCAAGCGCGCGTACATGGGTTCGGCCGAGCTGAACTTCCTCGGGAACTACGCCCTGGACGACCAGCTGATCGAGGTCAACGACGAGGGTGTCGTCAACGGGCTGAACGCATGGTTCGAGATCCTCAAGTCGCGCGCGGTGTTCGACCCGAACATCGTGCTACCCGACCGCACCGTCCCGAGCGTCGACGGCCGGCTCTGGCCGCGCGCGAACACCGCGGGATGGAACAACACCGACGTCGCCGTCTCGATCGGCGGCGGCGAGGTGCCCGCCGGGACCGGAGTGGCCCATATCGAGTACCAGCTGTCCGGCGCCACGACGGTGCCCCTGACCCGGGTGGACGGCGAGCGTGCGGAGCTCACGGTCTCGCACGAGGGCGTCACGACAGTGACTTTCCGGGCCGTCGACAAGGCGGGCAACGTGAGCGTCACCCGGACCCTGCCGATCCGGATCGACAAGACTGCGCCGTCCGTCGACACCACCGCCACACCACCCAATGCCGCCGGCTGGAACAACACGGACGTGACAGTCGTGTTCGCGGCCACCGATAGCGGATCCGGGCTCGCCACCGCCACACCGCAGTCCGTGACGCTGACGGAGGAAGGCGCGGGGCAGGTAGCGCAGGCCGTGTTCGCGGACAGGGCCGGAAACAGTACGACGGCGACGTACACGGCCGACATCGACAAGTCCGACCCGGTGCTGTCCGGCATGCCGGCCGACGGCTGCACGGTGTGGCCGCCGGACGGGAGGCTGGTGCTGGTGGCCTCGGTCGAAGGGTCGGACGCGGTCTCGGGTGTCGGGTCGTTCGGTGTCACCGCACGTAGTGACCAACCCAACGACAGCCGTTACGGTCCGCAGGTCGTGATCGACGGCGGGGACGTCTGGCTCCGCGCTGCGCGGCTGGGTTTCGGTGGGGGCCGGACCTACACGGTCGACGCGAGCGTGACGGACCTCGCGGGGAACTCGGCACAGCAGACGGCGACCTGCGTGGTTCCACACGACCTGGGTGAGGGTTAGCGATTCACGGTTATCCTGTCCAGGCCGGTTGACTGATCCTCCGTGCCCTGTGCGTGTGGGCGCGGAGGTGGCCTGGGGGGCTGATCACATGAGCGGTGCGACTGTGCTGGGCGTCGACGACCTGCGCTCGCTCAGCCTGTTCGACGGCCTCTCCGACCAGCAGCTCGCGGAGCTGGTCGACGCCGGCACCGAAGTTCGGATCGAGCCGGGCGTCGAGCTGTTCCGGGAGGGTGAGCACGCCGACTTCTGGTGGGTGCTGGTCGACGGTGCGATCGACCTGATGCGCCACGTCGGCCGCGAGACCACCGTGGTCGGGCGGATGAACGTGCCGGGCCGCTGGGCCGGGGGGTTCCAGGCGTGGGACGAGCACGGCGTCTACCTCGCGACCGGCCGGGGAGTGACCGACGGGCGGGTGCTGCGGGTGCCGGCCGAGGCGCTGCGTGAGCTGGCCGGTACGTGGTTCCCGTTCGGCGCGCATCTGATCCAGGGCCTTTACGGCACCGCGCGCACCATCGAGTCGACCGTGCGCCAGCGCGAGTCGCTCGTCACCCTCGGCACACTCGCCGCCGGTCTCGCGCACGAGATCAACAACCCGGCGGCGGCTGCCACCCGAGCGGCCGCCGACCTGGACGACACCTGCCAGACGCTGCTGTCGTCGCTAGGCCGGCTCGCCCAGGAAGACATCTCGGCCGAGCAGCTCACCGCGCTCGACGCGCTGCGCCGCGAGATCGAGCCGCCTGCGACGAGTCTGAACCCGCTGGCCGTTGCCGACGCCGAGGACGCCTTGTCCTCGTGGCTCGGGAGCCACGGAGTGCGGCGCGACTGGATGATCGCTCCGGCGCTCGCCGCCGCCGGCGTCGACCTCGCCTGGTGCGAGCGGGCGGCGGCCGCGCTCGGGGACGACACCCTCGAGCCCGGCCTGGAGTTCGTGGCCAGCACGCTCACGGCGGTCTCGCTGCTCTCCGAGGTGAAGGAGTCGACCCGGCGCATCTCCGACCTGGTCGCCGCCGTCCGCTCCTACTCCCAGATGGACCGGGCGTCGATCCAGCAGATCAACCTGACCGACGGCCTGGAAAGCACCCTGGTGATGCTCGGCCACAAGCTCCGCGACGGCGTCGAGGTGGTCCGCGACTACGGCGCCGACGTACCCCGGATCCAGGCGTACGCCGGTGAGCTCAACCAGGTCTGGACCCGGCTGATCGACAACGCGGTCGACGCGATGGACGGCCGCGGCACGCTCCGGATCACGACCCGGTCCTCCGGGGATGAGGTGGTCGTCGAGATCGGCGACACCGGCCCGGGGATGCCGCCGGAGGTCGCGGCCCGCGCGTTCGAGGCCTTCTACACCACCAAGGGTGTCGGCAAGGGCACCGGTCTCGGCCTCGACATCGCCCGGCGCATCGTCGAGGAGCGCCACAACGGCAAGATCGGCATCGAGTCCCGGCCCGGCGAGACGGTCCTGCGCGTGCGCATCCCCGTCGGAGGGCCGAAGGCCTGAGTGAGTGCTCCGGGGCGGGCAGCGGCCGGTTGACTCCCCGGCCGCCCTACCGTGGACTCGACATGGGCTGACGCACTTCCGTGCCCGGGATATGAGGGGGTCACGCCAGATGATCGACGTACATGCGGCCTCGTGGCCGGGGCATGCCACCAGGCCGAACGAGGACGCCTACCTATGCCTTGACGACCTGGTCGTCGTCGCCGACGGCGCGACCGCCCTGCCCAGCCTCGGGAGCGGCTGCGTCCACGGGCCACGCTGGTACGCCCGGCAGCTCGTCGCACGAGCGGCACTCGCCCACACCGGCAGCCCGGAACTCCCGCTGACTGACGTGCTCGGTGAGGCGATCCGCTCCACCACAGCGGCCCACGCCGGCACCTGCGACACCGCCCATCCGGGGACACCGTCCGCGACCGTGGTCATGCTGAGGAGCCGGCCCGACTCCCTGCAGTGGCTCGTTCTCGGCGACGCCACGATCGCTCTGGAGGAGATGGGCGGTGATGTCCAGGTCGTCAGCGATCGGCGCATCGGCAACTCCAGCAAGGCCGAGCGCTTCGCCGTACTGACCGGGGACAGCACCGATGGTCACCATGCCGAGCGCGTCGCTGCCCTGTCCAGTGCCCAGCGTCGGTTCCGCAACGTCGACGGCGGGTTCTGGATCGCCGCCGCCGACCCCGAGGCCGCGTACCACGCGTACGCCGGAGAGCAGCTGGTGCCGGCACGCACGACCTGGCGTGCGGCGCTGATGACCGACGGAGCGTCGGCAGCCGTGGACACCTACGAGCTGACCGACTGGCTCGGTGCCCTCGACGCCCTGGCCAAGACCGGGCCCGGCGACTTCCTCGCCACGATCCGCGCGATCGAGACCACGGACCCCGACCTGGTCAGCTATCCGCGGATGAAGGGGTCCGACGACGCCACCGTCATCTACGCGACCGGCACAACCGGCGAAGATCACGCCTGACGAAGACCTCTACCCAGGTGCTGCCGGATGGAGAGCGCGCGGTGGCGGTAGGTTGGCGTTCATGCGAGCGGTGACGGAGGGCCGGCTTTCCACCGGTCAGCCTTACCTGCGGCTGGGGGATGGGCCACCGCTGGTCGCGGCGCCGGGCTTGAGCCCTGAGCACGCGAACCCGACTGGCGCGTGGCGGAGGATGTCCCTCTCGTGGGCGACTCCGTTCGCCGAGCACTTCACGGTCTACCTGGTCAACCGCAAGGCCGGCCTGGCGCCCGGCGCGACACTCGCCGACATCGCGGCAGACTACGCCGGTGCGATCGAGCACGACATCGGTGAGCCCGTGATGCTGCACGGCACCTCGACTGGAGGCTCTGTCGCCCTCCAGCTCGCGATCGACCATCCGGCCCTGGTACGGCGGATGGTGCTGACGGCGGCCGCGTGCCGGCTGTCACCGCACGGACGACAGATGCAGGCTGAGGTGGCGCGTCTGACCAAGGAAGGTGACGAACGGCGGGCATCGTCAGTCCTCATCGGCGAGTTGGCGCCACGTCCGCTGGCCTACCCTGCCCGTGGGCTGGGTTGGCTGATGGGTGGCGTCTTTGCCGCAGCTGACCCATCCGACATGTTGATCACGATCGCCGCCGAAGACTCATTCGACGCAGAGCCCGAGCTGGCCCGAGCGCAGGCGCCCACCCTGGTGCTGGGAGGCACCAACGACCGGTTCTACTCCGAGGATCTGTTCCGGCGAACCGCGGCCGGGATCCCTCAAGGGCGGGCGGTTCTCCTCCCCGGCAAGTCCCATGTCTACGTGGCCAGTTCCAAGGTGGTAGCCGGCATCGCCCTCGGGTTCCTGATCGGCGGATGACCGCCCACCACCATCGATCGGGTCGCAACGAGGTGCTGACGAGGAGGTGAGCGCCTTGTTAGCGTGCCGACTGTGAGACGCGCCCCGCACCAGAACGTTGCGACTGTGCTCGTCTCCCCGCGCGTCCTCGTCGACCTCGAGCTCGAGCTGATGGCGCTGGATCTGCAGGCGTGGCCGGTGAGGACCGCGCCGATCTGCGCTGATGGACCGCGGATGGCGTTCCAGATTCGGCATCGTCTACTCATGAAGCACCGTGGAGAGTGGGATATCGCCGCCGATTGGACGCCGGTGTGGATCGGTTTCGGACCCTCCTGGCAGAACGGTGACGAGCCACTGCCCTGGGCGGCACACCAGGCGCTGTGGCGAGTGCTGGACTCGTACGCAGAGCACGTGCGCTTCCCGCGCAGGCTCGGCGGCGTACCGCGCCTGCCGTTGCCGAGCGACGTGCGCAGGTGATGCCACAATCCGGACGTGGTCCGTCCGCAAATCGTTCTAGCCTGCGGCCATGACCGAAGCAGAGCCGATCGTCAGCGAGTACACGATCAAACCGCTCGGTGCTGACACCTGGGGCGCCTTCGCAGCGCTCGCCGAGCGGCACAACGGCGTATGGAACGGCTGCTGGTGCACCTGGTTCCACCCGGCCTGCGCCGAGAGAGGGCAGAGTGCCGAGGGCAATCGCGCCCTCAAGGAGCGGCTGGTCAACGAGGGTCGTGCACACGCTGCGCTGGTGTTCGACGGTGATGTTGCTGTGGCCTGGTGCGAGTACGGACCGCCGGAGGAACTGCCGAGCATCTACCACCGCAAGGAGTACGACGCCGGCCTCGACAGGTTGCCCGACTACCGACTCACCTGCTTCTTCGTGGACAAGAGTTACCGGCGCAGGGGAGTGGCCGCGGTCGCACTGCGTGGTGCTCTGGATCTGATCGCGCAGGCGGGCGGTGGCGTCGTCGAGGCCTACCCGCAGGACACCGGTGGCAAGAAGATCTCGGCATCCTTCCTCTACAACGGCACCCGAAGCCTCTTCGAACAGGCCGGCTTCGACTACGACCGGCAGAAGGGCAAGAACCACTGCGTGATGAGCAAGACGGTCGTGCCCTAGCAACAGACACTCGGGCTTCGGTCAGGCGCCGGCAGGTCCGGTGCCGGTGACGTTGTAGGTCAGCAGGACCACGCCTGACTTGAGAGTCTGGTTGCTCAGCAGCTCGAGCCGGGTGTTGTTGCCTTCGCTGAACAGCATGTCGGCGGTGGTGCCGACCCCGGCGAAGTGCGGGTGTACCCACAGGTGCAGGACGTCGAGCAGGTCGGCTGCGACCAGTGCCTGGGCGACCGGGCCGAAGCCGTGCATCAGGATGTCGCCCGGCTGCGCCTTGAGCTTGGCGACCTCCGCCACCAGGTCGCCGTTGATCACCGTGGTGTTGTTCCAGTCGGGTTTGTCCAGGGTGGTGGAGGCGACGTACTTCCGGATGCTGTTGATCCTGTCGGGGTAGGCGCCTTCGCGCTCGGGCCAGGCGGAGGCGTACACGTCGTAGGTGTGGCGGCCCATCAGCATGGCGTCGCTGGCCATGATCTGCTCGAGCGTGATCCGGTCCGTCTCGTCGTCCGTGTAGTCGAAGTGCCAGGCATCCATATGGTTGATGACCCCGTCGATGCTGACGAACGTCGAGTTGATGATCTTTCCCATTGCGGGTCTCCTGGTCACTCGGTCGATCGGCGTAGCGTCTGCTTGTCTGGAGCTCAACGGTGGCGGACGGTGTCGACGGTTTGTCGACGGTCTCCGGCCGCGGCCGAACGATCTGGGGCACGGACCCGCTGACCGCGCGTATCGTGCCGGCATGTTCTTCGGGGTCCTCGGCCAGGTCGCGGTGTGGACTGCCAGTGGTGAACCGGTCCCCGTGCCCGGCCTGAAGGTCCGTGCCCTACTGGCCGTACTGCTCGTCCACGAGGGGCGGCCGGTGCCCGCCGCCCGGCTCATCGACGACCTGTGGGGTGAGAGCCTTCCGGGTGACCCGGCGGGCACGCTGTCGGGCAAGGTCACGCAACTGCGCAGAGCGCTTGAGCGGGCCGAGCCGGGCGGCAGGCGGCTGGTCCGATCGCCGCCGCCCGGCTACCGGCTGCGGATCGACACCGACGCGGTGGACGTCAACCGGTTCCGGTCGCTGACCGAGCGGGCGCGTGCGACCGCCGACCCGCGCGGGAGAGCCGCGCTGCTGTCCGACGCGCTGGCCCTCTGGCGCGGCCCGGCCTACGCGGACTTCGCCGACGAACCGTTCGCCAGAGCCGCTGCCGCGCGGCTGTCCGAAGAGCGGCTGGCCGCGATGGAGGACCGAGCCGAGGCCAGGCTCGCGCTCGGCGAGCACACCGAGCTGGTCGCCGAGCTCACCGAACTGCTGGCCGCGCATCCCCTGCGGGAACGGCTGCGCGCCGCGCACATGCGCGCCCTGCACCTGTCCGGGCGGCCGGGCGAGGCACTCGACAGCTACGAGGAGCTCCGCGCGCACCTGGCCGAGGAGCTGGGCCTGGATCCCGGCCCCGAGCTGGTGGCGCTGCACCGCGCGGTGCTGGCCAGGGATCCATCCTTCGACGTCCCCGCCCCGCAGCCCGCGGCACGGCCGCGTACAAATCTGCCCGCACCCCTCTCCGAGCTGATCGGCAGGGACGAGGACGTGGCCGGGATCCGGGTCCGGCTGGAGACCGACCGGCTGGTCACCCTCACCGGCCCGGGCGGGGTGGGCAAGACACGACTGGCGCTGGATACCGCGGGCCACCTGGTCGACGACTTCGACGACGGCGTGTGGCTGGCCGAGCTGGGCGCGCTGGAGCCGAGATCGGTCGGCGAGCCCGCGGACGTGGTGATGGCGGCGCTCGGCGTACGCGACGCAACCGGCGCGGAGGGGCCGTCGGCTGGCCGGCTCGCCGAGGCGCTGCGATCCAAACGGCTGCTGCTCGTCCTGGACAACTGCGAGCACCTCATCGATCAGGCCGCGGAGCTGGCCGGGCTGCTGCTGCGCGCCTGCCCGGGACTGCGGATCCTGGCGACCAGCAGGGAACCCCTCGGGCTGCCAGGTGAGGTGATCTGGACCGTCTCGCCGCTCGACGTACCCGATCTGGCACTCGATCCCGCAGAGCTGGCCCGCTCGCCCGCCGTACGGCTGTTCGTGGCCAGGGCCTCCGCCGCCGCTCCCGAGTTCACGCTCAGCACCGCCACCACCCGGGCGGTGGCGGTGCTGTGCCGCCGGCTCGACGGGATACCGCTGGCGCTGGAGCTGGCCGCCACCCGGGTCAGGGCGCTCGGTGTGGACGAGCTTGCGGCCCGGCTGGATGACCGGTTCCGGCTACTGGCCGTCGGCCGCCGGGACGGGCCGGCGCGGCAGCGGACCCTGATGGCGATGATCGGCTGGAGCTGGGATCTGCTCACCGAACCCGAGCGCGTCGTGCTGCGGCGGCTGGCCGTGCACGCCGACGGCTGCACGCTCGAGGCGGCCGAGCAGGTGTGCGCAGGGCGCGGCACGCCAGGCGCGGCGGACGTTGCGGGACTGCTCTCTCGTCTGGTGGACCGGTCTCTCGTCACGGTCACGCACGATGCCGACGGTCCGCGGTACCGGCTGCTGGAGTCGGTGGCCGCCTACTGCGGCGACCGGCTGGCCGAGCAGGGCGAGTCCGGGCAGGTGCGGGAACGGCACGGCCGGTACTACACGGAGCTGGCCGTACGGGCCGAGGAGCAGCTGTATGGACGCGATCAGCGGCGGTGGCTGCGGCGGCTCGACCGTGAAACGGCGAACCTTCGCAGCGCTCTGGACGGCGCGGTACGGCAGGGTCATGCCGAGCGCGCGCTCCGGCTCGCCGGCGCCCTGACCTGGTACTGGTTCCTACGTGGCAGGCTGACCGAGGCTCGGCGCTCGCTCCGTACGGCGTTGGCCGTCGACGGACCGGCACCCGCCGTGCTGCGCGCCCGGGCGGAGGCCTGGAAGGCCGGGATCGAGATTCTGCTGGGCGAGCCTCCCGGACCGGCGACGGAGCGGGTGTGCGAGCGGATCACCGACCCGGTCACGCGAGCCAGAGCCGAGTGGTTCCTGGCATATGCGGAGACCGACCTCGGAGACGTGCCCGCCGTCGACGAACGCCTGGAGCGGGCGCTGGCCGTCTTCCGCGACCGCGGCGACCGGTGGGGTACGGCGGCGGTGCTGAGCATCCGGGCCAAGCTCGGGTACCTGCGAGCCGACCCGAAAGGGCTCGAACGGGACGGCGAGCAGAGCGCCGGTCTGTTCCGCGAGCTCGGCGACCGGTGGGGGCTGCTGCAGGCCACGGCGTGGCTGGGCGGGCTGGCCGAGATGGTCGGCGACTACGCCAAGGCGACCAGACTGCATCGCGAAGGGCTGCGCATGGCCGATGAGCTCGGCCTGTGGTCCGAGGTCTCGGTACGGCTGGCCTGGCTGGGCTGGATCGCGGTGCAGCAACGCGACTACTCCCGGGCGCGGGACCTGAGCGGGCAGGCGCTGCGGCTGGCCGCCGAGCAGGGGTTCCGGGTGGGGGAGACATTCGCCGAGATCGGGGTGGCGTTCGCCGCCCGCCGGCAGGGCGACCTCGACCTGGCCGAACGGTACCTGAGCAAGCTGCTGCGCGCCGCAGGGCCGGAGGAGGGCCAGACGCCTCCTCTTCACCTGCCGCTGGTGCTCACCGGGCTCGGCTTCCTCGCCGAGCAGCGTGGCCATGCCGCGGAAGCCAGGCGGATGCACCTGAGAGCGCTCCGGGCCTCACACACGCTGGGCGGGCCCCGGATCGTCCCGATGGCGCTGGAGGGACTGGCCGGTGCCGTAGGTCTCGCCGGAGACCACAAGACCTCGGCCCGGCTGCTCGGCGCGGCCGACTCGGCCCGGCGCGTGGCCTCCGTGCCTGCCGCTCCGTCCGAGCAGGACGAGATCGACCGCATCGCAGCCTCCGCCCGCACGGCACTGGGCGAAGGAGCCTTCGGTGCCGCCTACCAGCACGGCGCCACGCTCACGCCCGAAGACGCAACGGCCCTCGTCTGACCCCGACTCAACGGCTGTCCGGCCGGTCCCCCGATCGGCTTGATGGACCATCCGTGGACACCCCCTAGCAGCAACAGCACGCTGCCGATTGGCCGATGCCTGAGGCTGCCGTCGCCGTGGCGCGTACGACCTGCACCATGACCGACTTGGACGGGATGCGGCGAGAGTCCGTCAGGGTGAGCATGTACGTGCCCAGCGGGAGGGTTCCCCAGTTCGCCTCAATCCGCAGGTTGACCCGCCCGGCACCGGCCGGTGCGACGCCCACGAAGACCTTCCGCTGGTTCGAGTCGACGGAGTGGGTGGCGGACCCGAGCTTGGTCAGTGACGCACCGGTGATGGCCGCGGGTCCGGTGTAGCCCGCGGCGTACGTCCCGCCGAGCCGCAGGGTTGGCGTCACGCTGGTGATGGCGGGACGGACAACACCGGGCTGCATATAGGGCGGCTTGTAGATCTCGAAGCGGGTCTCCACGCCACCGACCGCGCCCGAGGTGGTGCCCATCGTGAGCACGGACCCGTCGGGCAGCAGCAGGCATGTGCTGTGGTACAGCCGTGGAACGGTAGGGCTCGCCAGCTGCTGCCATGCACCGGTGTACGGATAGGGCAACCGGGAGGCGCGGAGCTGCGGACGGGTGTTGTGGTCGCCGCCGCCGGCCACGAACGCAGACCCGTCGGGCAGTACGACGGCACAGGTGTGCATCGCGGCGAACCCGAGATGCGGTCCGCCGACGAACTTGGGCGCCGCAGCGTTCAGATCGACGATCGATGTCGTGCCGGTCGTCCCGCTCGAGCAACCGCCGCCGATGACCATCACCTTCTGCGCATGTGCCGGATCAAGCATCAGGCTGCTCGCCTGGTCACGGCAGTCCGGAAAGTAGAGCCCGGGTATCGCCGTCGACTGGTTGGTCGACCAGTTCCAGCACTGCGGTGAAACGCCGGCCCGCCCGGCGTAGTAGACACCGACGTAGCAGAGCGTGCCGTTCTTGCGCAGCCTCAGGTCGGCGTACATCGGGAACGTCCGCTGTCCCGTGAGCTTCACCCACTGTCCGGACGCGGACGAGTAGATCTCGTTGGTCGATGTCAGCTGCGATGCGTCGTCCAGTCCTCCGACCTTGACCGGCGATCCCGCCGCGTTCGCCGATGCGTTCGGATACCAGCCGGCAACGTTCATCAGTCCGGTGGCAACGAACTTCTCGCTGACATCATCGAACACATACGATTCCCGGAGACCGGCGAAATGGTCTTCGTCACCTTCGGGCGTAGCAACCTCGCCATAACGCGACGTACCGCCGAAGAACAGAATCCGGCCGTCCGCGAGATGCAAATGCCCGGAGCAGAACAAATCTTTGTCCGGCATCGGGATTTCCTTGGCACATGCACTTGGATTTGCCGGGTCCCAGAGCCAGGTCTTGAAGACCTTGCCGGCGAAGTTGGTCGTGTTCCACCCGGAGCCCGCCGTCAGGAGCACCTTGCCGGTCTTCGTCAGGCTCGCGTGGATTGGGTTGACCTGGTCTTCGGCGAGCCCACAGCTGGCGAGTACGGACCACGATCCGATCTGGGCAGGGCTCGCGGCAGCGAGTTGTCGCGGAGCGGTGACGGCCTGCTTCTCCTCGCGGGTGAACTCATGCCCTGGAGAGTAGGGACTCCGATCATCTGCCAGCATGCGGCTGACACAGGCACCGATGTCCTCCTTCGGTGCCGCGTTGCAGGTCAGAACGTTGGCCGAGACAGCGGCTGGGACAACGACGGCGCGGCGTGCGGTCTCGGTGTCGGCGCGTGCGGCCGACAGGGGAACGACGAGCGCAACGGCAAGACCCGCGACGATCCCGGGGGTAAACCTCATCACAACCCCCTTCATCGGCGATGACGCTTCACCACGAAGGCGTCTCGCCAAAGGTGATTGATTGTGACACCGCGCCGCACGCTTGACAATATGGATGACTTTCCGTGCCACCCCGGCTACCGGCGGGTCAGAGAAGGTTCGCGTTAAACTCACCAGGCAGCATATAATTCGTGACGCCACCATGTGGGCGAGATACCTGGGCCACTGTCTGCCCGCCCGAGCGCGGTCCGTCGACGACCGGTCGCACACTGAGACGGTAGATGCCGCCGGCAACAGCTTGTAAGGGCCGGGCCGAAAGCGGCA
>Ga0209382_10007907_pt1 | contig 13453 bp, 9 predicted proteins | sample SoiMetdeltSBSDD5_FD_187599 | JGI IMG/M metagenome (GOLD analysis project Ga0209382, IMG submission 187599) | Bulk soil microbial communities from a Populus tree surrounding site in Tennessee, USA - Soil MetaG P. deltoides SBSDD5 (SPAdes) (version 2) | ecosystem: Environmental > Terrestrial >... | reverse complement strand
GCGGTCGATGTTCGCGACGGCGCCGATCGAGACGACGCTGTTCGACGCGCTGCTCGAGGCCCGTCAGCGGCATGGCGGCGGTCATCTGATTGCCGATGACATCGAGTTCCGGCCGCTGACGTATCGCAGTCTGATCGCGGCAAGCTACGCGCTTGGCGGTGTGCTGGCGGCGCGCACCACCCGGGGCGAGCGGGTCGGCGTGCTGCTTCCGACGTCGCGCGCGTCGGTGGTGACGTTCTTCGGTCTGCAGGCCGAAGGCCGCGTGCCGGCGATGCTCAATTTCTCGACTGGCCCCGCGGCCGCGCAGTCAGCATGCAAGGGTGCGGAGATCAGACTGGTCGTCACCGCGAGGAAGTTCGTCGAGAAGGCCAAGCTCGAGCCGATGGTAACCGCGTTGGCGTCGCAGGCGACCGTGCTGTATCTCGAAGACGTCCGCGGCGAGATCGGGACGTTCACACGTCTCGGCGCGCTGATGCGCTCGCTCGCGGCGCGGCCGCATCATCGCCGTGAGCGCGCCAACGATCCAGCGGTGGTGCTCTTCACCTCGGGATCGGAGGGCACACCGAAGGGCGTCGTGTTGAGCCATCGGAACCTCCTGGCCAATCGCCATCAGCTCGGAGCCGTCGTGGACTTCAACCCGAGCGACATCGTGTTCAACGCGCTGCCGGTGTTTCACAGCTTCGGCCTGACCGGCGGACTCCTGCTGCCGCTGCTCGCCGGCGTACGGGTGTTCCTGTATCCGTCGCCGCTGCACTACCGAACAGTGCCCGAGCTGGCCTATGGCGTGAACGCGACGATCCTGTTCGGCACCGACACGTTCCTCGCCGGCTACGCCCGTGTGGCCGACAATTACGACTTCTATTCGGTTCGTTACGTCTTCGCTGGTGCGGAGCGCGTGAAGGCCGAGACGCGGCGTGTCTGGTCCGAGAAATTCGGCATTCGTATTCTCGAGGGTTACGGCGCGACCGAAACCGCACCTGCCGTGGCCGTGAACACGCCGATGCACTTCAAGGCCGGAACCGTCGGCCGTCTGCTGCCTGGCATCGAGCACCGCGTCGAAACGGTTCAAGGCATCAGCGACGGTGGACGCCTGTTCGTCCGCGGTCCGAACGTGATGCTGGGCTACCTGCGCGCGGAGAATCCCGGTGTGCTCGATCCACCGAAGGACGGCTGGTACGACACGGGCGACATCGTGGAGATCGACGCGGAGGGGTTCGTCACGATAAAGGGTCGCGCCAAACGGTTCGCGAAGGTCGCGGGCGAGATGGTGCCCCTCGGCGCCGTCGAAGAGCTGGTCGCGCGGGTGTGGCCGTCGGCGATGCACGCCGTCGTTGCCGTCCCCGACGCCAAGCGCGGCGAGCAGCTCGTGCTGATTACCGATCAGGCGGATGCCAGCCGCGCGCCGCTGGCGGCCGCGGCACGCGAGGCAGGGCTTCCGGAGATCTTCGTCCCGCGCGCGATCGCGCACGTGGCGAAGGTTCCCATCCTGGGCACTGGAAAGATTGACTACGTCAGCGCGGGGAAGATGGCGCTGGAATTAGCAGCGGCTTCGTAAAAACCCTAATCGCGTTCATGCGCGGCGCGTTGCTCGGCAAGCCAGCGTTCGCTGACTGGCGACACGTCCATTCGGGATCGCCACGATCGCCACATTTGAAGCGCAACGATCATGACAAGTAACAGCCCGGCAAAGTACAGCATGCGCGTCGGACGAACGTCGCAACGGTCGTACCTACGCAACGGATCAGTTTGTTCATGCGTTCCGTCGATCGGCCAAGTGCGGATACGTATCTACGCTGACACGCTGCGCAAATTACACCGCTTCGCTGATCATCACCGCTTCGCTGCTCATCTCCGATTCAGGCTGACTCACCGGCAGTTGGATCTCGTGGAACACGCGGGCGATTTCCTCGAGCGTCGTCGTGCCATTGACGACGAGCCCCAGCGCTTCTTCGCACAGCGTGGACAGACCTCCCTTGAGCGCTGCTGTCATGATCTCGTCCTCGCTTGCGCGCGCGTTGAGCAGCTGGCGCAGCTCGGCGTCCATCGTCAATAGTTCGAACACGCCGATGCGGCCGTGGTAGCCGATGCCGCGGCACTCCGCGCAGCCGACGCCATGAAACATCGTCTTCGGCGGGTTGGCGCCGAACAGACGCTTCACCGAGTCGGGAACAGGGATAGGGCGCTTGCACGACTCGCACGTCTTGCGCACCAGCCGCTGTGCGACCACACCCGACATCGCTGACGAGATGAGATACGGCTCGATGCCCATCTCGAGCAATCGGGTCAGCGTGGCGACCGAGCCGTTGGTGTGCAGCGTCGAGAGCACGAGATGTCCGGTCAGCGACGCTTCGATGGCGGTGCTGAGCGTCTCGGTGTCGCGAATCTCGCCGACCATGATGACGTCGGGATCCTGCCGGAGAATTGCGCGCAAGCCGTTCGCGAACGTAAAGCCCGCCTTGGGGTTGGTCTGTCCCTGACTGACTCCCGGCAGCCAGTACTCGACCGGGTCTTCGATGGTCACCACGTTTTTGCCTGATTCGGCGAGCTCGCCCAGCGCGGCATAGAGCGTCGACGTTTTGCCGCTTCCGGTTGGCCCGGTGACCAGCACGACACCTTGGTTTCGACGAATCAGGTCCCGGAACGCCTGGAGCGATTGGCCGTTCATCATGTGCGAGACCGATCGGTGGAGGCCCGAGCGGTCGAGCAGACGAAGCACGGCCTTTTCACCCCAGATCGTCGGATACGTCGAGATACGCACGTCCAGGCTCTTGCCATTGATGGTCGCGCTGAACCGGCCGTCCTGTGGGTTGCGGTGCACGGCGATGTCCATGCCGGAGAGGACCTTCAACCGTGCGACGACAGCGGGCGCGAGCACGGGCAGAAGCTCCGCCGTGTCGTGCAGCATGCCGTCGATGCGAAACCGGACGCGAAGACTGTGCTTGGTCGGCTCGAGGTGGATATCGCTGGCGCGGTCGCTGGCTCCACGCGCCAGGATTCGATCGACGATCGTCGATGCGGATTTCTGTGTGGTTTGATCCTGGAGGTCGACCTGCGGCCCCGAGACATCAATGACGACCGTGGTGGCCTCGTCAGCGGTCTCGCCGGCGAACGGATTGCCGTAAAAGGTCGACAGCGCCTGTTCGATCTCCGACTCGAGCGCGATCATCGTCTGCACTTCGCAGCCGGCGGCAAACCGCAAATCGTCGAGCGCCTTGAGATCGCGTGGGTTGGCGGTAGCGATCATGAGGGTCGAGCCGACCTTCAGCAGTGGCACTGCGGTGTACTTGCGCGCCACTCTCTCGGAGATGCACGTCAGCGCTTCGGGAGTTACGGTATACGAGTTGACGCGTGTGGGCGGGACACCGAGCTGCTCGCTGAGGCCATCGAGCACCGCGTCAGGGCTGGCGAATCCCATCTCCATGAGGATCTCGCCGAGTCGCTTTCGCGTGCGCTGTTGGCGTGACATCGCCTCGCGGAGCTGTTCCTCCGTGAGCGCCTTACGCCCGACGAGGATTTCACCGAGCGCAGCACCCTTCCGTGGCGCGCGGGAATGCTCGTTCGGCCGGACGACCTGCAGCGGCGGGGCCGCCTCGTTTGCTTTGGGGTTTGCCGCGTGAACTGCGCTCTGGTTCGGTCGTTGGGCCACGAGGCATGCTGAGCAAGGACAGAGCCACGTGCGCGTTCGTCGTTTTGCCAGGAGGACAGTCGCTCTTCGACGAAATCTGTCAAGGAGCGTGTGTTGTTCTGGATCAGGTGTGCGCCGTGTTTCAGAACACGCGCGAATGGCGCGGCGTCGAGGACCTGCGCGCGTTAGCGCGGTCTCGCACTCGTCGACGGCTCGACACGCGCGTCGGCGAAACCGCGTTGCGCCCGGAGCACCGCGAGATCGGGGTCGGCCGCCTGCCATGTGGGGTAGTCGCCGACCAGCACTTGCACGACGCGTCCATCGTCGCCCATGTCCAGCTCCACGGCGCGAGCGGCGTAGCCGGCGGTCGTAAGCTCCTCCACCAGGCGCCCGGCGCGAGTCATCGTCTGAAACGACGCCACCTGGATCGCGAAGTGCGGTGCGACGCCCGGGAGCGTGGCGACGATCTTCGTCGGTGCCGGTGGGAACGTCAGACCCGGCACGTCACTCGCTGCCTGCACGCGCGCGTACATGGACATCCCGATGAGCGCGAGCACTGCCACCAGCGTCACGGCGGCGACGAGCCACCATCCGCGACCGATGCCGGCATTCACCGTCTCGACGTTTGAATCGACCTCGAGTTCGGGCGCGAAGTCCGCGAGGAGCTGGCCCTCGCCGCGCGGGACGCGAACGGCGCTCCGGGCCTGCAGTCTTTCGGAGCCCGCCGACGGGGCAGGTTCTGCTTTCGGAACGAGCTGAGGTGTCGTCCTTGCGGCCGGCGCCTTCTTCGGTTCGACAGTCGAGGGTAACGTGAACGCTTTTACATCAGGACTAAAAATTTCGAGTCCCAGATCAGAGATCGCGTCCCACACGAATCGCGGCTCGATGCATTCAGCGCGGGCGTTGAAGCCAAGGTGCAGCGCGCGATCGCAAATCAAGTTGATCAAGCGCGGTGTGCCCCTCGAAGTCTGATACACCGCGTCGATCGCGGCGCTGGAGAACTCCACGCCCGGCTTGCCTTCGCTGGCGACCTTCAGGCGATGGTCGATGTAATCCGCGACGCCCTGGCGCTTGAGCGGCATCAGTTCGCAGCGGACCGACACACGCTGATTGACCTGCCGCATCTCAGGCAGTCTGAGGTGCTCGCGCAGTTCTGGCTGGCCGACGAGCACAACCTGCAGCAGCCTCTCGCGGCCTTCGAGGTCCGATAGAATCCGAACTTCCTCGAGCAGCGGCAGCGGCAGATTCTGCGCCTCGTCGACGATCAGCACGGCGAACGCCTGCAACCCCACGAGCGAGTCGAGGAACTCGTACAGCGGATAACTCAGGTCCGGTCGCGATGCCCCGTTCAGCATGCCGCGCTTCAAGTCGGCGATCGACACGACGCCGAAGTCGACGAGCAGCATTTTCAGCAGGTCTTCGCGCGACACGAATGGATCGGGCACGAACGCGGTGAACGTCCGTCGATCGAGGTTCTGCAGCACCGACCGGATCAGCGTCGTCTTGCCAGTGCCGATCTCGCCGGTGAGCGTGATGAGGCCTTCGCGACGCCGAATGCCGTTGAGCAGGTCCTCGAAGGCGGGCGCGTGCTCAGGGCTTCGGAAGAGAAACCGCGGGTCGGCCGAGAGGCTGAAAGGCTTCTCCTGCAGGCCGTAGAACGGCTCGTACGTGAGCGAAAAGAGGCCGGAAGACGAGGCCTGCGTGTCCTGGCTGGCCACATGTCGCAGCACGCGTCCGGATGGCAATGAAGACTGCTGGCTCACGTCGCCAGCAACTATCGGCCGGAGCGCGTGAGAACTGTTGGCCCGTGGAAGGCCAATCTGTGTAGCGACGTGATTGGGCCGCCTGAAGGCGGCCTCTACGTCAGTCTTACCAGCCGTTGCAATCGAATTTGAACCCGCATTTCAGGCACTTGATGCACCCCTTGACCTTGGCCAGGTCGTGGGATTCGCCGCACCGCGGGCAGGTCGTGGTTTTGTCGGAGTCGGGCGCGGGCGTTGCGGGTTTATCGGCCAAAGACGATTCGCTCGCTTTCGAACAGCGTTGCCGTGATGCGCACCAGGATAGCCGCGCAGACGAGGGAGATGCCCGCTGAAATGAGAAAGGCGTTCATGGCCGGGTGCTGGCCGCCGAGGACGTTGGTGAGCAGCACGTAGGGGCCCAACATCGGCGTGGCGTACATCCACGGCGCATTCCCCATCGGATACAGCGCGCCGAGCACGCCGGGAATCATCGGGATCAGCACCAGCACGCCCATGTAGCTTTGCGCCTCTTTGAACGACCGCGCCAGCGTCGCCACAGCGGACTGCAGGGCCGACGAGAACAGGCACATCGGCAGCGCTGCGCCGATGATGCCGGTAATGTGCTCGGGCCCGATGCGGAACCTGATCCCCATCTCCTCGAGCGGCAGAAATCGCGGCAGGTTGGCGCAGAGGATGGTGGTGAGCGCTGTGCTCGCCATCGCCGCGAGCGCCGCGGCCAGCCACTTGCCACTGACGAACACCAGGCGCGGCGCCGGGTTCACGAGGAGCGGCTCGAGCGACCCTCGCTCGCGTTCGCCGGCCGTCGAGTCGGTGGCGATCTGCATGCCGCCGACGAAGCCGGCCATGATGATGAACATCGGAATGAACGTCAGAATCTGCGCGGCGCGCTGCTGCGCGGTCGACACCTCGATGTCCTCGAGCACCAACGGCTGCGCCGCCGTGGGACTGACGCCTCGCGCGATGAGCCGCAGGCTGCCGATCTCCGCGCCGTACTGCTGCAATAGTCGGCGCACGCGCTCGACGGTGGGGCGGGCGTCGTTGCGCGAACTGTCGGCGACGATCTGCAGCGCCGCCGGCTTCGACTGATTGAACGTCTCGGCGAAGTCCTTCGGGATGATGATCGTCAGCTCTTCTTCCTGATTCCGTACCGCCTCTTCGGGACTGTGCGGCCCCTCGACGATCTCGACGCCCGATTGCTGTCTGAGCCAGTCGACCAGCGCCGGTGCATGCTGCATGCCGACCACCGGCACGCGAACGCGCTCGGCTTCGCGCTGCCGGTCAGCGACGCGGTTCATCATGAACCCGATGATGATCGGACCGATCGACACGCTGAAGACGATCGACCACATCGCCCGGCGATCGCGCAGCGAGTCTCTGATCTCCTTGCGGATGACGATGGCGATCTGCCGCAGGCTGCGTGCGACCGTCACTCGTACGCTCCCCGTTCGGCGCTGGCCAGCGCCACGAAGGCGTCTTCGAGGTTGTCGTGCCCGGTGTGACGCCGCAGATCATCAGGTGCGCCGCGTGCGACGACCTGGCCGTGTGCGATGACGACGATCGCGTCGCAGAGCGCGGACACCTCCTGCATGACGTGACTCGAGAACAGCACGCAGCGGCCCTCGTCCTTGAGACGGCGGACGATGGTGCGCACGGCACGCGTGCTCATCACGTCGAGCCCGTTGGTCGGCTCGTCGAGCAGCACATTCTGCGGGCTGTGCACCAGCGCGCGGGCGAGCCCCACTTTGGTGCGCTCGCCATGCGAGAAGCCCGACGTCCGGCGATCGGCGATCGCATTCATGTCGAGCAGGTCGAGCAGTTCCTTCGTCCGCTGCCGGAGCGACGCACCGGACAAGCCATGCAGCTCGCCGAAGTACTCGATGTGCTCGCGGGCGGTGAGTCGTGGGTAGAGGCCGAAACCGTCCGGCAGCACACCGAGCCGCGCTTGCGCGGCGTGGGGGTCGGCGATCGCGTCCACGTCATCGACGCGGATGTTGCCGCTGTCGGGTCTCATCACCGCATACAGCATCCTCAGCGTCGTCGTCTTCCCCGCACCGTTCGGACCGAGCATTCCCGTGATCGCGCCGTTCTCGGCGGTGAAGCTCACGCCATTCACCGCCGTCACCGAGCCGAACTGCTTGCGAAGCTGGTCGACGCGAATCATGGCGCGGTGCTCGTCGAGGGGGCCTGGACGGAATTGCTCATCGCGTGCTTCGGGTCAGGTCCCGCCGGCGTGACGAAGAACGGCGGCCGCTTGATGGCGCGGACGCATGACGCATCGACCGAGGCGGCTGATGCGCTGTCGAGAAAGTCCTGAATCAGCTGCTGACCGCAGGCAGTACCGACGACTCCGTGTCCTGTCCCCGGGACGGTGATGTGGCGTCCGTTCTTGAGCGACTTCACGACCGACTCTCCCCACGTCGGAGGCGTCACCGGATCGAGATCGCCCGACAGGACGAGCGCCGGCACGTCAGACACCACCGGCTCGTAGTACGACGCATCCACGGCGCCGCGCGGCCAGATCTCGCAGGCCTTGAGTTGATTGCCGAGCAGATGCGAACCGAAGACAGTGCCCACATTCGCCTGCTGCACATCGGCCGGCGTGACGCGTGCGGCGTCCTCGCTGCACAGCACGGACAGCTGCATTCCGACACTCATCGAATCGCCGCCACCGCCGGCGAGTCCGAGCGCGAAGATGCTTTGAAACTCGTTGCGCTCGGCCGCATCGACCAGGGCCGGCACCATCGACGCCGTGAGCGGCGAATACAGCGCGCTGAACAGAATGCTCGCCACGACGCGCGCTTCAACGCGCACCTCCTCGGCGACGCCGGTGCGCGGGTGCACGATGTGCACCATCGGCGGCGACTGTTCGAGTCGCTGGAGGAGATGGCGGATGCGGGTCGACAACTCCGGAAACGCCCGCCGGCAGGCCTCGTCCGCGTCGCAGTCGGTGAGCAGTTTGTCGAGCGCGCGTTGCGCGTCGCGCGCGGTGAAGAGCGGCAGCCGCATGTCCATCGGCGCGACGCCGTCGAGGACCATCGTTCGGACGTGCTCGCTGTGACGACGGAGGTAGACCAGCGCGGCACGCGTGCCATACGAGCCGCCATACAGGTTGATGCGGTCGTATCCGAGATACGCGCGGACGTCGTCGAGATCGTCCATCGCGATGTTGGTCGTGTAGAGACGGACGTCGGCGTTGTAGCCGGCAAGACAGCGTTTCAACCGGTCGAGACTCGATTCGTCCGGCTCGGTCATCTCGCGCAGCGAGTTCGCATCGGAACGGCAGTTCAGCGGATTCGATTTGCCGGTGCCGCGCTGATCGACCAGGACGACGTCGCGCGTCCGTTGGACGCCCCGGAACGCGGCGCGAATCTGTCGGGCCAGTTGCGCCGCGCCCTGGCCGGGTCCGCCGGCCAGGAAGACGAGTGGATCACGCGAGACCGGGCGGGTCGCGGGGAGCACGACGATCCACAAGTTGATCTGGCGCCCGGATTTCGCGGCGCGGTCCTCGAAAACGGTGAACGTGCCGCAGTAAGCGTCGGTAGGCCCATCGGCGCTGGTGCACGGATGGAGACGATCGAGCGCCCGGGAGCCCGCTCCGCCTCCGCAACCCGCGGCGCCCACAAGGGTTAAGAGCAGCAAAGAGGCGGGGATGAGGCGCGAACCAGGCCGCGCGGGGCGCCAGGGGCAGTTCAAGTGCGGGGATGATAGCATTCGGGTCGTTAATCTTTGGCCTTCAAACCACTTATCGCGTTCTTACGTCGAATCTATACGCTCCAAGATAGGGTTTCTTTCGTAAGATTCACTTTCTCCCGGTGTTCCCCGACAGGCGAATATTCGTTGTAGGCGGAAGAGAAGGCGCAACCCATGAAAGAGTCTGCGGAACAATCCAGTCTGGCGTCAGAAGCGTACACCGTTGTGCGGCAACGGATCTTGCGCGGCGACATCACCCTTGGCCAGGTTATTTCGCGGCGTAAGCTCGCGGCCGAGCTCAGCATGAGCTTCCTTCCGGTCTCGGAAGCGCTGCTGCGGCTCGAAATCGAGGGGCTGCTCGAAAGCCGGCCGCGCGCCGGCACACGAGTGCGCATTCCCTCACCCGAAGACGTTCAGGGACATTACGTCGTGCGTGAAGCCCTCGAGGTGCAGGCGGCGATGCGATTTGCGAGTGCCGCCACGCCCGGGGAGCGTGCCGACCTGAAGAAGCTCGCCGTGCGCGTCGATCAGTTGTCGATGCAGATGGATCGGCCATTGTATCAGGCGGTGCATCAGAAACTGCACGCACGCATCGCGCAATGCGCGCGTTGTCCGGCGCTTCTCGATGCCATTGAAAAGACGCATGCGCTGGCGTCGATCTGGTTCTGCGTGATGAGAAGGCCGAAGCCGGACGATTCGCCGACGCGCCATCAGGAACTGGCAGAGGCGGTGTGCAGCGGGGATCCCAACCGCGCTGCGGACGAGGTCCGTCGGCATCTCGCCGTTGCCGTTCAGCATTCGATGGAAGTGCTGGAGCCGTACTTCAAGCTGCGCAAAGCGACCGGCCGCACGTTTCATCGCAGCGACAAGAAGCTGCAGCAGGGTCCGCTCGACTTGTCACAGCTGCACTAAGGACCGGGGAAAAATCCCGGTTTTTGGGGCGGCTGAACGACGTTTCCACGCCATTGACACTTTGTGTGTCTGGCAGCGACAATAATCGCCCACCGGTTCGTAGCGCGCGCCTGCGCAACGCCGGGGCCCTGCAACGGCGGGGGGAGCCCCGCAGTATTAGCTTCCGAGGAGTCTGTTCGATGCGAACCAAGTTTGCTGTCGTGATTGCCGGACTCGTGCTGCTCACGAGCGCGCGGACGATCGTGGCCCACCACTCGTTCTCGGCCGAGTTCGATGCCAACAAGCCGTTCAAGATGACCGGCACGGTGACGAAGGTCGAGTGGATGAACCCGCACACGTTCTTCTATATCGATGTGAAGGACGAGAAGACGGGCAAAGTCACGAACTGGGCGATGGAGATGGGCAGCCCGAACGGTTTGATGCGCGCCGGCTGGTCCCGCAACACGATGAAGGCGGGCGACGTGGTCGAGGTTGAGGGCAGTCTCGCCAAGGACGGTAGCCCGACTGGCAACGCGCGGTCCGTGATGATGAACGGCAAGCGCCTGTTCGCGGCATCGAGCCAGGGCAACACTCAGTAACAAGGGAGTCGCCTTGACGAAGAGTCTTCGCTCCGCGCTTCTCGGCGCGGTGGCAGTCGCCGTGTTCTCGTCGAGCGCCTGGGTCCTGGGCGCACAACAGGGCGGTGCCGCCGGCGCAGCCGGAGAAGCCCAGGGCGGCGGCCGCGGACGCGGCCGCCAATCCGGTCCGGTCACTCCCGCACCACGTCTTCCCGATGGCACCGTGAACTTCGGCCGCGTCCCTGGTGAAAAGGGCGTGTGGGCGGTTCCCTACATCACCAACATGGCGATGCGAGTCGTCGGGAAAGATGGTCAGGTCCTTCCCGAGATTCAGCAGGCACAGGCCGCAGCTCGCGCCGGCGGCGGCGGAGCACGCGGTGGTGGCGGTGGAGGCGGCCGCGGCGGATCGAAGTCCGAACCGTGGATGCCATGGATGCCGTGGTCGGCCGCGGTCTACGACTACAACTCGAAGAACGAGTCGAAGTACGACCCGGAAGGCTACTGCCTCCCGCCCGGCGGTCCCAGGATGATGGCCACCCCGTACCAGATGGAGATCATCCAGCAACCGGAGCACAAGCGCATCTTCATGATCTTCGAGGGTGCGACGCACATCTGGCGCGAGATCTACATGGACGGCCGCAAATTCCCCGAGGGTGAGGAACTGAATCCCACGTATCTCGGCTACTCGGTCGGTCGTTGGGAGAACCCCGACACGCTCGTGGTCGAGAACAAGGGCTTCAACGAGAACAGCTGGCTGGACTACTTCGGCCATCCGCACACCGACAAGATGGAAGTCGTCGAGCGGTGGACGCGTCCGAACAAACAGACGCTGCACTACGAGGCGACCGTCACCGATACGGGTGCGTACACCAGGCCGTTCACGATGGCGTGGGACATCCCGTGGCGCGAGGGCGGCGAGTTGCCTGAGTACATCTGCCAGGAGAACAACCGCTACCTGAATCGCCTGGAAGATGATCTCGGTCAGCCGATCTTTGGTCCTCGTCCGCAGCCCGGTCAGAAGCCGCCGACAGGAACCCGCTAGGAACATGATGAAGCGTGCAGCATTTCTCCGAGCGGTCATCGTCGCAGCGGCTCTGGCACTTCCGGCGGTGGCCTTCGCGCAGTTTGGCCACCCGATGAAGGGGCAGTGGAGCGGGCAGTGGGGGCCGGCAAACAGTCCAAATCGCCTTCTGCTCGACCTGCATTGGGACGGGAAGGACATCACCGGCACGATCAATCCTGGTCCCGAAGCGGCCACGATCAAGAGCGTCACGTTCGACTACACGGATCCGTCTGCCTGGGTCGTGAAGATGACGGCGGAAGGCAAGGACTCGAGCGGCAAGCCGGTACAGATCAGCGTGGACGGGAAGCTCGAGAACATCGGTGCCTACACGAAGCTGTTTCACGGCACGTGGACCCAGAGCGGCAAGAAGGGCGACTTCACGGTCACGCGCAACTGACATAGCGTCCGGCTTCAGCCGGACCTCAAATCGAGGTAGCGTCCGGCTTTAGCCGGACCTCAATCGACGTAGTGTCCGGCTTTAGCCGGACCTCAATTAGCATGAGGGCCGCGTGACCACGCGGCCCTTCGTCTTGTACGGCGTGCTACTGGTTCTGATCGGATGCAAGCCCGCCGAGAAAGCCGCTACCGTCGCCGCGCAGGCCGAGTGGTTTGTCGATCGCACCGAAGAAACAGGCCTGACCTTCAGGCACTTCAACGGCATGACCGGCGACTTCTACTACCCGGAAGTCATGCCGCCCGGTGTTGCGCTCCTGGACTTCGACAACGACGGCGATCTCGATGTCTTCGTGATCCAGGGCGCGATGTTCAGCGGCAAGCTCATTGACGCGGCTCTTTCTCCGCCGAAGAGTCCGCTGAGCTCGCGGCTGTTTCGCAACGACGCAGTAGGGCCCGTCCTTTCAGACCGGCCGGCGTTGGCGGGTCCAAAAGGACCCGCCCTACACTTCACCGACGTCACTGCACAGGCGCGCATCGATGTGCGCGGCTACGGCATGGGCGCCGCGGCCGGCGACTACAACAACGACGGCTGCGTCGACCTGTACGTCACCAAACTTGGATCGAATCAACTGCTGCGCAACAACTGTGACGGCACGTTCACCGACGCCACCGCGGTCAGCCGCACCGCCGATCCGGGGTGGAGCGTCTCTGCCGCATTCGTCGACGTCGATCGCGATGGCTGGCTCGACCTCTTCGTCGGTCAGTACCTCAATTATTCGATTGCCGGCAACGTCGTCTGCTACAGCGTGTCGGGTCAGCGCGACTACTGTCCGCCGAGCGCGTATCGCGCGCGGCCCAGCCATCTGTTCCGCAACAATCACGACGGCACGTTCACCGATATCACTGCGGCGGCAGGCATGGCGACTGAGTACGGACCGGCCCTCGGGATCTCCGTCGCCGACTTCAATCGCGACGGCTGGATCGATCTATATGTCGCCAACGACGGCGCGCCAAATCAGCTGTGGATCAACCAGCGCAACGGGACATTCACGAACACGGCGCTGCTCGCCGGCGCCGCGGTCAGTGCGGAAGGGCGGCTGAAGGCGAGCATGGGCGTGGACGCTGGAGACTTTGACAGCGACGGAGACGATGACGTGTTCGTGGGCGAACTGACGGGACAGGGCGCCGATCTGTACGTGAACGACGGATCCGGAGTGTTCGTGGAGAGCAGCGCTCAAGCTGGGATTCGCCTGCGGACGCTGCCGTTCACCGCCTTCGGTGCGGCGTGGCTCGACGCTGACAACGATGGTCTGCTGGATCTCGCCATCGTCAACGGAGCGGTGACGCATACGGCCGAAGCGCTCGCCGCGAACGAGCGATTCCGATTGCAGCAGCGCCGGCAGCTGTTTCGCAACATCGGCAAGGGGCGGTTCGAGGAGATCACGAG